>Ga0194133_10000966_pt1 | contig 54491 bp, 71 predicted proteins | sample TA2KigOf40mmetaG_FD_155448 | JGI IMG/M metagenome (GOLD analysis project Ga0194133, IMG submission 155448) | Freshwater microbial communities from Lake Tanganyika, Tanzania - TA2015055 Kigoma Offshore 40m | ecosystem: Environmental > Aquatic > Freshwater > Lake | place: Tanzania: Lake...
CATCACTATGTCTGTGAAATTCTTTTGGATCATCTCCTATTGCTAAAATAGATTCTTCACTTTCTTTTAAAACTCGTCTAACAATTCTTGTTAAATCAGATTCTGTTAATCTTATAATTCTTTTCATAATATTTGTATTTTAAATATAAATATATTATATTTGTAAAAAATAAGCAAAAATGTTCAATTTAGACAAATTTAAAGAATTATTATCTGTACCATCTAAAACATATCAAGAAGAAGATATGGTTGAGTATATTTGCAACGAACTTGAAAACATTCCAGCTGTGTCCTATTACAGGGATGATATGATGAATATCTACGCAACAAAGGGTGAACTCACTGAAGGTGAGTTCTACCCAATGTTTATTGCACACACGGACACCGTTCATCATAAGGTAGATAAAATCATAGTAAAAGAAGAAAACCTTATCAGATCAAATACATTTGGTAAATCGTTTGGTAACGATGAAGTTCCATGTTTAAAAGCTTACACCGAAGATGGTAACCCAACAGGTATTGGTGGTGATGATAAATGTGGAATCTTTATTTGTCTTGAATTAATTAAACAATTAGATAAAGTTAAAATTGGGCTTTTTGTTTCAGAAGAAACGGGTTGTCATGGATCGTCAAAATGTGATGAAAACTTTTTAAAGGATGTTGGGTATATCACACAATACGACGCTCCTGGCAATCACTTGATTTCCGAGATTTGCTCGGGTGTTCGTTTATTTGAACGTGATTCTGAATTTTTTACAAAAACATTAAAAGTTATTGAAGAATCTTTTGGTAATGAAATGCTTGTTCAATCGCACCCATATACAGACATTTCTCAGTTGAAGAAAAAATCTGACGTATCATGTATCAACATGTCTTGTGGATATTACAATATGCACTCAAATCAAGAGTTTGTTTCAGTAGATGATGTAACAAAGGCAATTGATGCTGGAAAAAATATGGTAAAAGAACTTGGTTACCGTAAATATGAATACGTTTACAAACCAATTGTTTATACACCACAAACGGTTATGAATTCTTTAGTTCAATACGATGACGAAGATGAAAATGAATTAGAAACAATTCATAATCTTGAAACAATTGATGTTATTGAAGAAAAAGATGGGTTATACTTAATTGATGGTCTTGACGGAAATCCATTTTTTGTTTCAGATGATGATTTACCAGAACTTTATGAAATTATTAGAGAAAGACTACTTTCAATTTGATTCTCTATAGTCCATTCTATCAAATAAGGAACCGACATTTAACATATTAATTATTGAATCGATGTCGGTTATTCCTTTTTTCGATGGGGAAACCCAACTGTCTTTCGATCTAATAATATAGGTAATTTTTAATGTTTCAGGATCTAAATTTTGAATATTAATTTCATGTTTTCTATCTTTTGTTGGAACCCAATCATTAAACCCACCAATACTTACAATTTTATCTAGTATTTCAAAGTATTCAGTATTTTCCATTTCAGATTCAAGCTCTTCTAATTTGTTTTCTAAAATATTAGTAACTTTTGGTACCCATACCGAATCATAGGCTTCTCTATCCCAATAGTTATAATGCATTTCATAATATTCGGGAAGATGACGGACACTTATTTTTTTTATCGCCTCAAATAATAAATCTAAAAGTTTATCGTTTTCAGTACCAAAACGAGCAAAAAGTAAAATACAAGACCCCCAATCAATTTCATACTTCCAAAAACAATATTTTTGAGAATACCTTTCAATTCCAATTTCATTTAAACAATTACAATACGTATCTTCGATACCTTTTGGTACTTCATGTTCAACGGCAGCAACTTGAGCGTCAGTATAAACATCAATCAAATCGTCTTCTAATTTTAAAGTAGATAAAAAATCAGTAATAACTTTAGTATTTTGTAACTCGTAACCTTTTTTAGTTTTTACTATATATTGTGTAACACTAGGTGCAGCAATAATTGACATTTTTCTAACTAATTCTAAATGTTCTTGTCTTAAAGAATCGACAATATAACCTTCACCCCAATCATCACTTGATCTATCATAATACTCATCATACCAATTCCACTGTCCTCTATACATGTAGTCATAGTTTTGAGCATCATATTCACCATCACTATTATCTTCCCCATATTCTTCAGGAAAGAAAAATTTTAAGTATTCATCTAGACCATTAAAAGTAAAAATTAAACCTTCTTGTGACGTTTCAATAACATCAGAAAAATCTTTACCATCTGATGTTTCAAAATCCACATCAGTATAGTGTATTCTTTTTTTATTTAAGTCTAGTATTTTTTGAAAATCAGATTTTTCGTTCTCCTCATCGTCATTTTCAAAAATAAATTTTTTTCTTAACATATTTATAAATATATTGGATAATCAAAACAAATGTATTATCTTTGTATAAGTTCTTTGAAAATATGGGGGTGTTTTTGGATTTGACAGGTATTGGCTGAGGAATAAGGGCACGTAGGGACTGAATTAATCTCTTTAAAAACTGATTCACATTATATACGGCAACGTACTTGATAACCTTTCAGTGGTTGGTTTAATTTCAACTGAGCAAGTTACTGTAGCTTAAGTTAGGCACGGAAACGGGGGGTCGGTGGACATATAACCTAGCAACAGAAGTCTTTACAAAGGTGTGGTTCCTACCCGAAAAGGAACAACCCCTAACAATCAGGGGGTTATTTGGTTGTATCTGTTTGTTGGTTTGGATTTTAAAAAACCATCTATTTTGGAACATTAGAAAATGTTAACCTAAACGTGTAGTCCTTATCTGACAGGGTATTATGGACGAGGGTTCGATCCCCTCCACCTCCACCAATTAAAAAACCCACTCTTTTGAAGTGGGTTTTCTTTTTTTAGGACACGTTCAAATTACTTTGTTAAAGTATCTGCTACGTTTGTAGTACAATTCTCAGTTGAGTCACAACATTCTTTTTTTGTGTTCTCAGTTGCATTTCCTGTACCTTTTTCACCACAAGATGTCAAAAGAGATAATGAGATAAAAAATGCCAAAGAAAGAATAAATAATTTTTTCATTTTTTATTTTTTTAAATTGAGTTTATTTTTATAATATATATCTATTATTTTTATTTATGTAAATAAAAAAACCCACTCTTTTGAAGTGGGTTTAAAATTTTTAGTATCTTCTTCTATTTTTTCTGTTATATATCTCAATCAGATGGTTTTTTGTATTTTTTCTAATTGCCCTTTCTGTTAATGTAGGTAAACCTTTTGTTTTAAGTGCTTTATTTGCTAAATTTAGTAATACATTACCTCCCGCACTTAGCGCCTTTTTAGCCAAGTCTTTACCATCTTTTGCCATCCATTGGTTAAATGCCGATTGAAACTTTTGTATCAAATCCGGTTGCCCTTTAAGAGTTAATTTTAATTCATCCATACATGGTTTTAAAAATTTATCTTTATCAAATTGTCCTTGGTACCCCATATATTTGTCATATATAGTATTAATTTCTTCAACGTCGCCAGCCCCCGTAATTTCTCTTTCCATTTGTGAGTTGTAAGCCTTTAAAGTCATATCTCTACCACTCTTTGCGTTTGGACAATATTCCATAAATGATTTTTGAGCACCTTCAATTGGCTTATCCATAGTTTCATTTTCACTGGACTTAGCTGTTGGTGTTGCGGATGAATTACTTCCTGATGCGGCAATAATATTGTTAACTTCGGGAACCTCTTTAACCATTTTCCAACCACCAAGAGACTTCGTATATATATATGAATCTGCGGTTAAATTTTTAGTCTTAAGCTGATCTAACGTATACTTATTTGGATCCGTTTTACCATCAGCACCTAGAATACTATATTTGGTGATAGATTGTGTTGGTGGTGGCGGAACGTCTTCACCTCCAGATGTTGGTGGGTCTGGAACCGCCTCATCTTGTTCCATTATTGCCCTTTTTATTAGTTTGTCTAAATATAAGTTATTTCTTCTCATGATTTTTAATTTATTTATAAATATACGGTTTATTTGAAAAATTAAACTTTTGTGGTTGGTGGTGGTGGAATTTTTTCATCTTCTTGATTTTTTTGTGTGGTTGTTGTTGTTGGAGGAGGGGGTATTACTTCATTATCAGTTGTCTCTTCTTTTTCTGCTTTATCTATTTCTGTTTCTAATTTTGAAGATAAATCTGTTGTTACAGTACTCACCCCACTATCGGCTTCCCCTATCCAATCCGCATTTAATTTCTTTTTTGCCCATTCCATAGTACTTTTTAACCAACTATCTAAGTTTGAAATTTGTTTTAAAACAGGTTTTATAATAGATCTAACAGTTTTATTTTTTGATATAGTTTTTACAACATCGTCGACATTATTTGCAACCATATTTTTTAATGCAGATAACTTATTACCTACCCAACCACCGCTAGCCAATGATACTATATCAATTATTAGATTAAACCAATTACCAGTTCCTTTAATTAAATTCCAAATATCATATAAAGTAACTATTCCCCAAGCAGCCGTAACACCTATCGCACCTATACCCGTAGAAGACAGAAATCTTTGTATTAATTGTCCGCCTGAACTTTGTAATACATTTCTTAATCCCTCAAATAATGCTGACCATTTGAATTTTTTTATCCAATTTAAAAATTTGTTACCTTCAGCCGGTTTGGCACCCTCAGTTTCTTCTTTTTTTTCTTTTAATTTAAGTCCAAAATATTTGGCTACTGCGGTAGTACCGCTTGATAGTAATCCCGAATCTTTTAAATTGTTCCACCCTCTTTGAAAGGCATTTTGATATCCCGGACTATCTTTTATTATTTTACTAAAACATTTAGCTATTTGTTTATCTTTAAACTCCATGGTATCATCTACCTTTGGTTCTGTCATACCACACTTAGTCCAAAATTCTGCGGCATCATTATCTGAAGCAATTTCAGCATCTGCTTTAACAGTTTCAGGGGTTTGTTGACCAAAATCTATCTGACTAACGGGATTTACAACCTCACCAGCCTCTTTAATTAAACCAAGATTATTCACCCTACTTTCAATTAAACTAAAAGAATTTTTTATCTTAGTTTTTACAGTATTCTCATTAATATGAATATTACTTTTTGTAACCTCAAATAAATTACTATAAATCCCTAATTTAGAATTTATTTCATTTATATATTTTTCAACAAATTTTAATTTATCTTTATCAGATTGATTAGATGTGTTAACGTAAGAAAAAAGAACTTGTTTGATAAAACTTATTTCTTCAATGATTTTATCATTAGTTTTTTTTCTATTAATTTCTAATTGTAATTGTTTTATTTGTCTTTCTGTTAAAATAATTTTCATAAAATATTTTGTGATATTAATAAATATACTTAAATTTGTAAATATGCAAACATTTCTCCCATATTCTGATTTTAGAAAATCATTAGAGTCATTAGACAATAAACGTTTAGGTAAGCAACGTGTTGAGGCTTACCAAATTATATCTGCAATTACAGGTAGATTACGTAAAGACGGCAAACCATATAAAGGTTGGGTGTCTCACCCTTGTTCTATTATGTGGAGAGACTATGTAAATGCTCTTAAACAGTACTACAACGATTGTATTGATGTTTGGAAAGAACGTGGATTTAAAAATAACATGGAATACGAGACAATTGAAGGTGAATTTGTTTTACCCCATTGGTTGGATAACGAAGAGTTCCATTCGTCTCACAGAGCAAATCTTTTACGTAAAGATAAAGAATATTACGCAAAACATGGTTGGACTGAAAATCCTGAAAATCCTTATGTTTGGTTGGATGATAAAAATAAATGGTACAAACAAATGGTTGGAACTAAAGAAAGAGTTTACTTAAGAAATGATAATCAGCTCTCTGTAGTAAGTTTGTAATAAAAATATATTTATCGATTCAATACCCAAAATTGGTCCAGATATAAAACCATCAGTTGATCCTATAAAAAATAGATTTCTAGAAAAAAGAATATCATTCATATTAACTAATTGTTAGTAACGCTCTTATTAATATTAAACCTGCGGCGTTAAATGTCGCTGATCTAGAATGTGTACAAAAAACACGTAATTCTTCAATTACACACAACAAAACTCTGGATCCACAAATGAGTCTATAATATTTACATATAATCTATCTCTAAGAGGTAAGATGACTAAACCTTGACTTGTTGTAATATTAAACTCGGCTTCGTATCTACCTATAGTTGAGGTATTTCTTTTTGTAAATTGATAGTATACACTTTCATTTTCTATTGAATATGCACATATACCATTTGTTACTTTATAAAACCCAGTGTCAACGTCTTTCATAGAGAAGGTTATTGTTCCCGCACTTAGATTTAATTTGTGGTTATAATCTAATCTACCATCTTTTATAATGTCAACTTCTAATATTGGTAATGTTGCTTTTTTTCTAATAAAAAATTCCATATTTATAAATATCATATAAAAGAAAAGGTGTCCGTATGGACACCTTTCTTAGATACTAGAACACCTCCCTTTCTTTAAGGTTTATGAATAAAGAGAACTACCTCTTGATTCCTAATTCAAGCCATTAAGATTAATCTTCTGTAACGGCATCTTGGACTTTACTGTCCAATTCCCCTGAAACCGCATCAATCGATGTTTGAATCAATTTTGCAACTTCAGATTTAAATTTTTCAACATCAACGCTGGCAACCATTGAACCAAAGATTCCTGTTTCACCAAATTGTGTTTTATAATTTTCTAATGCTTTTTTTGATATTATTTCACTTAATTCATCAACCCTATTTTCCTTAAATGCTCTTTCAACAATTGCAGGATCCAACTCATTAAATGCCGATAAAATCATTTCATGTTCTTGTTGTTTATCTTTAACCGTATCTGCAATTTTTTGTCCCAATTGTGATTTTACATCACTTAAAAATTTACCGGAATCTTTAACAGTATTCATTATTTCTAAAAAATTCTCTTTCACTAATTTCTTATCATATCCACTGTTTACTAATTCTACACTTTCATCTAAAAGATTATTTTTTAATGTTCTTCTATTTGAAGAATTATAAACAAATAATAATCTATTTTTTATTATTTTTGATTCCTTAATTAGAAGTGATTTTTTTTCTGATTGCTCGGAAATTACTTTTCTTAATGTTTGTGATATTCCCATGTCTTTACTTTCCTTATAAATATCTCTTTGTTGTTCAAGAGTGAACCTTAATTCAAAAATATCAAATTTAGGTGGCACGTTTGTTAACTTAGTTATCAGTTTCCTCATGTTACTTGAGTAGTCATCTTTATATTTTAAAAAACACCACTCAACCTGAGTTCTTGCTTCAGTTATTTTTTCATATCCACCTAAATCTTCAATTTTTTTTCTTTTTTCAATTAATGATACCAAACTCCTGTAGTAATTTTTAGTAAATCTTCTACACTGACCTATTGTTATTTCTTTTGGTTTAGGAACTTTTGGTGGTTTTGGTGGTTTTGGTGGTTTTGGTGGTTTTGGTGGTTTAATTTTATTTAAATTAAACACAATATCATCTTCCTTACCGTATTTTATATTTTCAGATCCGAATAATTCTTTATAACCATCTCTTCTTACATAAAAGTAAAGTTTAACTTTTTTTACCGCTTCGTCTTCGTCATTAAATAATTCTACATCACCAACGGTTAAAGTTACATTACCAACACCATTTTGATTTGTTTCTATTGATTGTAAAAGACTTTGTCTATCTTTATCTTTATATATGTCAATTTTTACATTAGATAAAATAGTGTCTTCATTGTCTTTGGTTATTATTTTTAAATCTATTTCAGGTTTTAAAAGTGTGATATTAAAAATATTTGATGTTGCAAATTTTTCTGTTTTGTTTGGTATACCAAGAGTATTGTCTGATGGTTTTGCGGTTTGTATATTATCTTTTGTCGTTATTTGAGCACTATATGCTCCGTTATTTAAACAAAAATTTATAGTTTGTTTAGTTTCTAAATAACCTTTAAGTTTTGCAACAACAACTAAATCTTTATTATCTTTACACGCACCACTAACCTCAGTATAGAAAAAACCATCTTTTTTGTTTTTATCGTATGTTATGGTTTCTTTATCTTTAACCAACAAATCTTGTTGTGTATATACTAAAGAACTTTTACCATCTGAAGATGTAAAATCACCTAACGTATTTTTTTTATCTTTAAATAATGAATAAGAAACATTTGATAATGGATTTCCTAAATCATCCACAAAATTAAAATCTAAAATAGTGACTTTTTTACTAGATACAACAATTTCTTTATATTCTTTAATATTCTTAGGTAAAAGTATTATATTATTTAAAGAATCCGTTGTTAATAATGTTACTTCTTTTGTTGTTGCAGAATAACCTTGACTTGAATTTTCAGCCCTTAATATATAGTCACCGCTATCCAACCCTTCAAATTTAAACGAACCATCTTCATTTGTTTTAGCTAATCCTTTAGTTGATCCATCTTTTGTTAGAGTAACCTTAGCATCAAAAACCGATTCATCAGTTTCTAAATCCTTTACTGAACCACCAATAGATAATCCCGTTTCCTCATTTAAAAGATTATACTGATTAAGGATTTTTTGTTTTTCTGATTCTGATATGTGAATTTTTTTAATCATCAAATCTGGATTGTCTATATTTTCTTATAGGTTCATTACCAAATTTATTTTCACATTTACGAATGAAATGATTTAATACTTTTTGTTGTCTTTCTACTAAACCTGTTTGATTTTTTACTTGATTTAATGACTTACAAAAACCTCTACTTACTCTAATACTTGCAGATTCATCAACTAAAACTTTAAAAAACTCTTCAGAGGGTTCTAATTTATATATTTTTATCTTATCATTAAATACTGAATTAATCTCACTTGTCTCATAAAATTCCTCGAAAGCAAAAAACGGCTCTTCAGTTGTCCAACCTTTAGAAAGTTTTTCAGTAACTTTATCTCTTACCTGTTTTGGTAAGTCATTAATACCCTCTTTTTCGTTGTTTTTTAGGTTGTGTATTGCTAACTCTTCTTTTTTTTTTAAGTCGTCCTCTGTTCTCGAGTCAACTTCCTTTTCTTTTGGTTCAGGTTCTTTTTTTTTTATATCCATTTTTTCGAGTTGATTCGGAGTATAGTCTCCTTTAACTAAAAACCAGTTTCCATTAGCGGGTCTTGCAACCGACCATATTTCCATTTCACCTCTAGATTCTCTAATTTGTTGTAAAATTATAGCCAATCCTTTTGGTTTGAAGTTTTCTTGTAGGTGCGCCAAATCTTTTGTAAACATAACTTTAACAACATCTTCATGCGTATCAATTACTGCTCTTACAAAGGCGTCATCCTCATCATATTTTTTTCTATAATGATTAATCCTATCCATAACATCTTCCATGTTAATTTTAACTTCTTTGTATTGTCCTGGATTTTTTTCATCTACTGACTTAAATGTAAAGGTGTCCTTCCAATGTTTAAAATTGTCATCACCAAATTTTTTACCTGTAGTATTTCTCATTATTTTTTAATTTAAATATGCCTTTATGTTTTTTATTGGTTGCCAATCCTTTACAGATGCAACACCTGAAGTTGCAGAATCACCAGTTACAAACCCTCTTTCTCCAATATACGGTTTTAAATCTTGTCTTGTTTTATAAATTTCATTTCCATCTATAAAATTTAAAGGCATTAAGTCCATAAGTCTAACATATTTTTTACAATCAGGAATATTAACAGTTTTTGTTTCAGTACCCACTTTTATTTCTTTTTTTACATAAGTTAATGGTTTTCTACACACACAAGGATAACCTTTATAGTTACTTGTTGATAAATAAATTTTCTTTAATTCCTCAGTATTATTTACATTTGGGAAATCATTCCCAACAAAGTCTCTCTGTGCAAACAATCTTTCATTTATTAAATCTTGTGTTTGTGAATCTACACTACTAAAAGTTTCTGAATCAGTATCCAATGCGTATTTGACTATTCCAACACCAGCAATTTCATCTTGTTGTTCTTGGGGTAACGAATAGAACAAATCTTCTTTTTCTTGTAATTCCCTCTCAACCCCCTCTTGCATTTTTTTCTCTGCTTGTCGCTGCTTTTCCAAAGTGTAAGTTTTAACTTGTTCTTCTGTCGGAGATGCTCCAATAAAAGAAGTAAATTCTACATAAACTTCTCTCCATTTAAACGTTAAAGGACCATATTGTCTTGTTGCATTTGAAATATATTCCTTTTTTGAAATGGGTCTTTCTGATGTTTCATCAGTATTTTCTATTTTAAAAATGTCTCCGATTATTGCTCCAAATTCAAAATTTGAGTATGCCTCCATTTCTTTATCCCACTCAGCCCAAGCATCTTTTTCAGCCATTTCAGGTGTATAATCCTCTGTAACACCCATTAAAACCGCTTTTCTATACCACTCATTAACTACCGCAAATGCCCCTCCAAAAAGAAAAGTACCAACAAACTTACCAATTGCTAATCTTGACACAACCATAATTGTGGATTTCAAATTAAAACCATATAAAGCAATAGGTTTAAAATAACTTCTTAAATTGAATGGTAATCCGTATGCAAACCATCTAAAAAATACTTTTACAGTTCCACTAAGAAAATCTAATATCGCATTTTTAAATCCTGCGCCTGTAAGTTCCCTCCACGTATTTTGTATCCATTTACCCGCACCTTTATAAAAACTAACCTCACCAGCTTCTCTAACAATTGCCTCATCAAAATTATTTTCAAATTTAACACCTAATTGTTTACCCATGTCCTCCAAGTCTGTTCTAAAAATTTTTAAACCTTTAAAGGCGTTTACATCATCTGCAGAAACTCTAGCACCACTAGCATCTACTTGACCATAAACACTTTTTATATCGTTTAAAATTTTAACCATTTCGTCCCTTGTGAGGTTCCCTTTTCTAACCTCATTTTCTAAAATACTAACAATCTCTTTCCATGTTGTTTCCAATTCATTACCACCAACACCAATAATTTCTTTAAATAAATCAGATCCACTTTTAGGTTTACTTAGATTAAAATATTTTCCATTAAGAGATTCCATGGTATTTCTTAGTTGAATAACCATTTGATCCATTTGTTTTTTGAAAACTTCAGGATCGGCAGTTCTTGAAAGAATGGTTAGTTCTTTTATTTTTGCTAATTGACCCATTAATTCTTCACCTAAACTCCTCCATCTAAAGGCTCTAATAATAAAACTAACTACTTTATAAATAAACGGAGCAAACTCGTCAACCCCAATTTTTATAAGAGCTTTTTGTATTTTTGTTAGGTTAACTGCTTCATATGTTTTACCATTCCATGTTATTGATGTCGCTTCACTTTCTTCTTTTTTAATTAATTGGTTTATTGCTGATTCAACAGATTCTTTTTGTTTTTGTAATGCAATTTTAACATTATTTAATTCTGCTTTAATTCTTTTAAATGCTTTAATCGTAGCTTCTGTCGATGGATCCGCAACTCTACCACCTTCAGGTGTTAAGTCATTTATTTTTTTATCAATATTACTATTAATATCATCAATTTTAGTTTCAGCTTCACCTAGCTTAACTTTATTTTGTTCTAAAGCCTCTTTAGATAAATCATCACCTACACTAGCCTTTGATCTTAAAGTACCGACAATATCCAATTCATCTGCACCCAATCTACTCGTGTCTTGTATAATTTCATCTTCTAAATCTTGAAGTGCCGACATAGTTTTAGTTTCAATACCTCTAATTGTTTTTTGAATTAATGATTGTTCAAGTTCCTTTAATACCCCTGTGTTTGTTAAATACCTGTCAACTAATGCCGCATCGTCTAATTTATTTTTTAATGTTGCAATATTTTCAGCCTGCCATTTTACTGCAGCATTGTATAAGTCATCAGCGTTTCTAATACCTTTAGACGCTAAAGTCGCACTATAATCACCAAGATTTTTAACAAAATCATCCACCGCACCCGTTAGGTTTTCCATACCTTTAGCCAACCCCTTTAAACCATCAACCTCTTTAAACATATTTGCAGGATTCCACCTTTCCATCAAAAGAGGTAAATTCATTAATTTTCTTATTTTATTCTGTTCTTCGTTTAATGTTGGTTTAATTGTTTTTGTTTCTAAAAAACATATTTTATTACTATATAAGTTTCTTATTTCACTTTTTTCGTTTTCAGTTATTAATTTTCTCATTTTAAAAGTTTTTATAATAAATATCAATTACAACTAAAAGTGTTATAATCTTTGTCGTTATATGTTAAAGTACCGTCATCAAAAATCCAAACATCGTCATTTTGTTTTAAACTTAATGTGTTAGATTTGTTATTGTATTTAACATTAATCGGTGATATAACTTGAAAATTTAAAATATAACCAGTACCTGTCGGTATCCCGTCTATATATTTAAAGTTTGTTGATAAACACTTATTACGATTAACCGCCTTTTTAAGTTCAGTAGTCATCAAATCATCAGATCTTTCTGCAAAAAATTTCAAAATAGTTTCTTCAATATCACCAGGCTCTACCCAAGATAATACGTCTTCATCTGTTATTTTTTTATCTGAATGTTTATTTATTTCTGAAACAATCGAAATTAAATCTTGAATTTCGTCATATGTTGCATTTAATAACTTTTCATTATTTTTGGCATTTGTTTCTAAAGATTTTCTTTTTTCATTGGCAACTAAAGTTAAGAAAAATGACTTATCTCCCTCTAAAGAAAGATTATATATTTTTTCGGCACCTTTTCTTTCATTAACAGAAGAATCAATATAAAAATTAATTATATCATCAGTTTTAGGTAATTGAGGAAATAATGTGTTATTATCCGATACTTTAAATTCGGTTTTTACTTTTTCATCTATATTTTTTTGAGCATCTCCAAAAATTTGATCAGTATCCCTTTTATCAAATTTTTTATTTTTTAATTCTTCAACTATAAAGTACCATTTAGTTACGTCAACAAAGTATATTCCGGCAGCTAACAATGTTTTAACCGCCTCAGATCCAGAACCACCCCCTTTCCACCATCTCATAAATTTAGTTGGTGTTTGCCCGTCCTTAGCCGCTTTTTCAAAAACTTCTTTTAAGGTTTCTTCAAACGCTTGTTTTCCTTCTTGTTCTGAAAAAAGTTTCATAGCCTGAGTCCACATTAATTTTTCTTCTGCAGTTAAATTAATTATAAATTTGTAAAGTTCTTCTTGTGTTGAATTTTCAGTTAAACCGGCTCTTGATATTTTTTCTATAATAGATTTTGTTGCAGATTCTGAATACGAACCCTTAATCCATCTACCTAATTTTCCATATGATGAAATTACAGGAAAAAAGCAAAATGCAATACCTAAAACGGCACCAAATTTATTGCCAAAATTATAGTCAATGTATGCCGCAGTACCATTAACAGTCGTTTCTAACATAAACATAGCAAGAATTGTTGATCTAGACGCATTGAAAGCTCCGGCAGTGGTAAGAAACCTATAACAAGAATTAAATACTCCAACAGCACCTGCCAATGCTTCTGCTTCTGCCAACGTAAAAAATATACCTTCTAAAGCGGCAGATAAACCTCCTGTAAATGCCGCTAATGCAATACTTGCAATTATTTGAGTAACCACCCCCCATTTTTCCCACCAAAGCTGGAAACTACTTTTAACACTTTGGTTTGCGGTTCCTATATTATAAGCCTCATAAAGTCCCCCTATTTGTCTATAATATTCAAACTGTCTTCCCGATATGTCTGGTGGTTCTAAAAACCCCCACCCATTACCAACATCAGGTGCTAAATTTTTCATCGATATTGTCATATCATCTTCTGAACTATCCGCCCCTAACTGCATTTCAGTTGCAGTTCTTGATGACTTTAATGTTAAAACTAAAGCATAAACATCACCTGTTTCGGTTTTAAACTTATAAGGCATATTAGCATAATAAGTAGTAAAAAATTGTGAGCTAGGTAAATAAAATTTTAAAATTTGTGATCCTTGTTTATATCCGTAATATTCTCCGTTTTCATCGGAACTTACATTATTTAAGAAATCGCTTGATTTCATACCTGATTTAATAAAAGAAACTTCATAATTATCAGGTAAAGGTAATTTTACATTAGTACCCTCAGTAGCACCGTAAGGTCGATTATATTCTATTAATTCCCTTTCTCCATGCCAAGAACTTAATTCAGCAACAACAGCAGCTCCAATACCAAAGGTTGCCCATATTTTAAAAAAATCTCCCCAACTTTGTGTCGAAGCATTTGAATTAAAATCTCCATCAAGAAGACCTCCATATTCTATTTTTTCATCTTGTTCATAAAGTATTCTTTCTAAACCAATTCTTTTCATTATTTAATCATTTGTAATTTTATTTGGAATGAAATTTTAGATTGGAAATCCTCTATTTGTCCTCCTTCAGATTTAATATTTTTTATCTCTTCTGACCAAGGATTACCGGTGCAGTTTCCACTACCATCAGCACTTGGGTAATATCCTCCTAACCTTATCTGCTTAAAATCAACATAGTCACTACCATCGGTAATTCTCCAACAGGCATTAAAAACCTTTTTTTCATTACTTCCTGGTAATGTTGCACTGAATTTTTTTACACCACCATCAACCCATTTATTAAATAATGTTTGGACATAAAGAGAGGCACAAGCACTGAATTCAACATCATCATGGTATTTTTGACAAATTAGAGAAACAAATGGTTTATTTTTTACATACTCTAATATTTTTTCAGTGGTGTCTAATTTACTTTTAAAAACACTTTTATCAATTCTTTCTAAAATTTCGGGATTAGATGATTTAGGTAACATCATCCCACCCCCTGTAGATGTAACCTCAACAATGAAATCATTTACATTTGACTCATCCGCAGTTTTTGTCATTGGTTCATCCTGTTCATTTATATATGAAAAAAATTGTTCACTTATAACTTTTCTAATAATTTCATTTAAATTTTTCATTATATTTTGTAATTTTTACCTGTTGGTCCCATGGTTCTTCCTGATGCCCATTTTGTTGGACCTATAGGATTACCCTTACTTCTTTGGGTTTTATCTTCACGTTTAGCACTTGTTATAGGGTTACCTGGACCTCTTGCTACTCCAGACTCCCACGGAGTAATACTTGCACCTGTATCTGATTTAGTGTCAGTTGAGGTGTCTGTAGTTGTCTCTTCTTCATCTAATTCAGATTCACTCATACCGTCTTCAGCATCATTATCACCATCATCGGTAGAAGGTCCTTTTTGTTTTATATCTTGATCACTACCTGTTTTAGCCAAATTAATATCAGTATCTAATTGGTCTTCTAAAACCATCAATTTTTTTATTCTCTGTATGTCCTGTTCTAATAAATTCATTTTTTTATAAATATTCTAAAAACATATAAAGACTTTAAATAAAGTAGTATTTTATTTAAAATGTTTTTTTTAGGTATATCATTATTTAAAATAATATCATCAAAATAGAAATAAAGATCTCTTTTAAACTTTGAGTTCTTTGTGGAGAAATTTAATGTATATTTATTATTTATTACCCATTTAGAAAAAATGTCGGTGTTTAGATATTCCCCCTTTTTTATGGGAATATTAGATTTGTGGTTAGATTCTATTTTTACAATTTTAAATGTAGGGGTTACAATTATAGAAATTGTGTTTTGCATACCTAAAAAATTTGGTTTTTTAAGGTAAATTATTGCAATAAAATTACTAAAATTTATAGGGTATGAACACATACCAATAAATATACTAAACCATATTTAATAAATGTATTAAGATTGTAAACTTGTATCGTTTTTTATTATGTCAATTACTTTTTTATTTGCATTAGACCAAGAACCACCACCAAAAGCATTATTTCTAGAATTAACCGCAACATCAACTAATTCATCACCAATTTTACCATCTCTCACTGCTTTATTAATGTCATTTGCAAAATCTTGGAAAAATCCTGATCCGTTCCAACACGCATAAGCAAAATGAAAAAGTAACCTTTTATCTGACTCAACAGCATCTTTTGCTTCTGAAGTAAAATATCTTGAATTTTTATCATATGAAGATTTCATTAGTGCGGAAGCTCTTAATTTTAACTCCGACTCTAAATCACCTCCACGATAGTTATAAACCCACGTTTTACAAAATTCATCCATGCTACCGGCAGCCTCTTTTTCGTCATCTATTAAACCAAAAAACTCCCTACCTGCAGAATCATTATCCCAACCACCTGCTCTTCTATCAATACCAAACATAGTTTCTCCCGAATTGTCATAAATGGGATCATATGGGTGAGTTAAACATTTTTCACTATTAGGTTTAGTCCTATCTTTATTCCAATATCCCCCCTCAAATTTATCAATAATTTTATCAGTAAAACCTTTCCACACACTATCCACGGATCCAGTAAATTTTCTTATTTCTTTTTTCATTTGTGTAATGTCTTTTTCTATACTGATATATTTAGACAAATCCTCATCATCAAAACTTTTTATTTTTAAATCATAAAAAATTTCTTCTAATGTTTCTTTATCACAAACACCGGTTTCAGGTAAATTTTTTAAATTCTGATAATATATTACTGATTCTTCGGTTTCTAAATCATATTTACCATTAACGTCAATTTCATCGTATAATAAAAAATTAAGAGCAATTTGAATTTGTTCTATATCTAACTTATGTGTTTGATTGGTTCTTCTATTATACTGATTTCCTGATTTAAATATTTCTTCAAATCTTTCTAAAAATTCATAAATAGTATCAAAATCTGTCTCATCGTCACCTTCTATTAATTCATTATTAAATTCATTGAATGGGTTGTTGTTTAAATTATTATTTAATGGTGTACTTATATCCAAGTCTGTTACATCATCCAATATTGATTTTGCAATTTCAGTTTTAATATTATTAATTTTTTCTCTTGATATTCCGCCACCATAATCTACAGAATTGTACGTACCAATAACTTTTACATTGTCTTTGTCAAATAAATCGTAAAAACTATCAATTTCTAATTCTAAATTTTCAATAACTTTATCTTCTTCATATGAATAAAAATAAGATTCATCAATAATTGCTCTAATAACATTAAGTCTGGCTTTAGGATAAACCCTTCTTATTTCTCTACATAATTGAAAAATTTCGTTTTCATTTTGAAACTTATCGTCAGTACCAATAGAGAAGAAAACATGATCAATACTAAAGTCAGGTTCCATATCAAGTAACCTACTAATTAAATCTGTCATTTTTAAAAACTTATCACTAAGTTCTTTAATAATTGTAATATCATCATCATATAAAAAATAAATCAATTCATCACCAAACATCACATTCTTTATTGGTGAGAATTCTTCATTTAAATTGAAGAATCTTTTAAATTGTCTTATTTCGTTTAATAAATTTCCCATTTTTTATTTATATTCAGGTTTAGGTATTTTTTTTGGATAAACAACGTAATATTCATTTAAAAAATTAATTAAGGTTGATTCATCGGATATATAATCAACATCTTCATCTTCCCATTCATCTTCTTCGACTAAAGATTCAAAAATTTCAAAGTTTTTATTTTTATCAAAACCAAATTCTTCAAAATAAGAATACTCAATAAAGTCCTCTCTAACAATTTCATCATCATCACCCATCATTCTAAACTCAACAATTATTAAGTTTTGAGTTTTATCTATATAATGAGATAATATGTCTATCACTTCCATTTTTAGTAGTTTTTAAATTTTCTAAACATTTCTAAAGTTTTATTTACACTTTCGGTGATATCATTGATTTTGCCGTCATCTTCAATATCTTCATAATTATCAAAATCTGAATCTGACACATTAAAAAAGTATTCGTCATCCTCGTAAACGTCAACAGGACCTTTTGAATTAAAGTCATATGCTGGTTTTTCATCGTACATATCAATAACCATTGATTGTTCGGGTCCTAGTGAATCAAACTCATATGCCGGATCAATTTCATCGTAATGTAAATTTTTTGCAGCAATTTCATTGATTCTGTGATTTGTATATGATTTAACATTACCGTTCATGTCAACAGTAATTCCATTATTATCTCTAGCATCGTTAAACGTAGTTATTGGGTACATATTTGAAGGTACGTTACCAACAGAATACCCATCATATGGTTTACTGTGTTGTTTTAATATATCTTCTTTTGCTGATTGAGTTAATCCTATAAATCCTTTCATAATTATAATTTTACTTTGTTTATATTTTTTTTAGTTATTGAAAATAAACTTTCTTTTAAGTTTTCATTTTCATAATATGATTTATCAAAAAACCAAATATCTTCTTCGGGTATTAACGTTAGTTTAGTGATAAATTCATTGGTATCTTTATCATAAAATTCAACCCAATACCCATACCCACAATCTGTTGGTTTGTATTTTGGTTGGTTGTTCATACCTTTAACAATACCTTTGGATTCTACGGGGATATTTTCACCCGCAACATACAATACTGTTATCCTATCACCCCCCACAAGTTTAGGGTTTGGTTCATTTAGGTTTTTTTTATTCATATAGATAAATATTAATATAAACGTAATAGTAATAGTATGATAAAAATTTTTGAAGTATTTGTTGGTTGAGATTATGAATAAATATGGTTCATTTATGTGGTTTGGTACTCATTTATCTATGACACAAACAGATTGGCATTGGATACTTGAAACTTTTTTTTGTGTTTTAGTTAACTTTTTAATGATTTTTTCCGTATATTTGCAATACAAAGATAAAGAAGATGAAAAATTACAAAAAACTGACAATACCTGAAGATTCTGCTTGGAACAGAAAAGGTGTTTTACCATTCTTATGGCGAAAAACTCACTGGAGAATAAGATACTTTATTGGGGGTATAAAAAATATCTTTAGATGGGTACCAACTTTATACGAGGACAAGGATTGGGACGATTGGTATATATTTACAATTCTACAAAAGAAAATAGAGTTCCAAAGAAAAGAAATAATCTACGCAAATCGTCATATGCAAGTTGATCGTGATAATCGTGATATGACTATAGTGTTAAATTTAATAGAAAGAGTTAAAGAAGAATATTATGGTACTGAATATCTTGACTATTCAGAAACTAAATTCAGGTTTGAACCTATTGAGGGAGATAGAAAACTTTATTCAATGGAGGAAGATATCATATCGGAGAAATACGATGAGTACCTAAGAAAGTACCCGTCAAGTGTTCGTAAAGTATCAAAAGAAAAACCTGATTTAAATAAAAGAGATTTATGTTTTTGGGTTGCAAAACATAACGAAGAAAAAGCACATAATTTATTGTTTAGAATTTTAAAAGAAAGAATGAGATGGTGGTGGGATTAAAAGTATATAAAGTAAAAGATAAAGAAACGTATAATCATTTACATACAGTTCTTTCTGGGTGGTGTTTTTTTAGACATGTTGGTGATGAGTTTTTTATAAAAGCCCCTTTAAATAATACGATAAAAGGGCTTTTAGAAATGGGTATGATTATCGAAACTATCTAATAATAGTTAAGTGTCCATGTATTGATTTTCTTTCATCAGTACCCTCAACACCATAAGTAATCACCCAAAAATACACTCCGTCTTGACATTTTTTACCATTATAGGTACCATCCCATGTTGCCGATGGATTATGACTTTCCCATATTGTATTACCCCATCGGTTAAAAATTAAAAGTTCAAATCTATAAGGATCATAACCTGAAGTAAACACCGGACCCCATTCATTATTAACTTCATTACCATCAGGTGTAAAAGTGTTAGGGATAAAAATTAATTCCTCAGGACATTTATCAATACTTATTGTTGTTTGTTGTGGTTGCGAAATACAGCCGTCGTCAGAAGTTTGAGTAACGGTTATAACGTATAAACCTTCTTGTAACCAAGTATAATTAATAGGATTACCTTCAATAGTATCTGACATTATAATCCAATTAAATAACCCTGGTAAGTTTGAACTTGTGGTATAAACCTTAGGTAAAGAATCTCCTTCACAAAGTTCAAAAAATTCATCAGAGGGGGTTATTGGTAAAATGATTGGTTGTGGATTTACCGTAACATTAATTGTTGTATCAAAAACACAATTAGACTGAGTATACGTGTATGTTAAGTTGTTTAAAATATTATTTACTGAGGGACAGAATTGTCCATTTAATACGTTATCCCCACTAAAAACACCACCTAAAGGTAAACCACTTAAACTAACACAATTATCATAAGAACAAAAAGGACCGATAGGTGTTATGGTAGGATTTATATTCAATATAAAAGTATTAAAATATGATGTATCACTATAACAACCATTTTGATTTAAAGAATAAACACTTACTGAGTTTTGATAAATTCCTGAAGATAGTTGTGACCAATCGGTTGTTATATTTTCAGTTCCCTGACCGTTAGTTATAATTGAATTTGATGTCCATACATAATTAAAACCATTACCCATTGTTGGTACTGAAAATTGTTCAGAACTTGATAAAAAACAAATGGTGTCTTCACCCGTTATTTGTGTCATAAAAATTTGTGGTGGATCTGTTAATAAAACATTTGAGGAAACGGTACAACCGGCAGCATCTGTTATTGTAAAAGAATAGTTACCCGAACAAAGTGATGTTTGATTAAATTGTGGTAGTTGAGAACCATTCCAAGATATTGTTTGAACACCGTTACCTCCTTGTGGTATTACATCTATGGTACCATCACAATATGAATTACAAGTTGGGTTTGTAAAATTAATTACTGGTTGTGGTAAATTTGGTAGTCCTGGTAGAACAAATACAGTATCAGGGCCTAACCCTCCATTATTGTTACATGTTGCCCAACCCGCATTACAAGAAGGGTAAACAAATTGACAAGTGTAATTAGCCCCCTGTTGTGGCGGAGTAACAGTTATTGTTGGACCTGTACCAATAGGGTTTGGATTACCTACTTGATACCAAGTAAGTGTTGGAGTTACTGTTGGTCCCGACGGTGTCCATCTACGTCCGTCATTTTGTGCAGTCCATTGTGTAGAATTTCTTCCTGGTGTTGTTACTGCTTGTGTCCCATTAGAATTTTGAATCCCTTGTACTGCAGTCCCATTTGCCCAAGCACAAAACTGTTTATTTTGAATATGTGTTTCAATAATGTTTGTTGACTCATAAAGAACTATATGAAATGTACCTGTTATTGATGTACACGAATAAAAAGGAACATTTATCCAACTAACAACCAATTTCCTGCATGGTGCATTTCCCTGTACTTGATATCTAATTTGTCCACCTAAACCTGGATGCCAATCTTGCCATACACCCATAACTGAATTAACGGGATTCGCCGCTGAAGGAATACTAGCAGACGTATATGTTACAGGTTGGTTAGGTGAAAATGATATCCAACCATTACTACCAATATAAAACTGATTGTAAGTGTTTCCATAAAAACAAAAAGTAAACCCAATATTGAAAGGTCCTTGTTGTGAGTCATCAGACATAATTAAAGACGTTCCCGTATTTGTTTGTGCAACATATGGTATTTGTGTGTTTTGGTAATTGGTTGTTGCATTTGGGTTTTGCCCTACACTACATTGACTTAAATCTGCCGTTAATGTTGTTGAGTTTACACCACAAGGTAGTATTTGATTTGGCCCCAAATAAGGACAATACTGAGAATAACCATAAAAGGTTATAAATAATATAAGATATTTAATTAGTTTCATATACAATAAATATTAATTTTTATTCATTTAGTAATTAGTTTTACTTGTAAGTTTTCATATGTTATATATTAATTGAAATTTAAGGTATTTATAATATATGTCTTTAAAATTACTTAAAATATTAAAAGAGGAAATATCCGAACAAGGTTATGGTCATTACTTTAGAGATTGGGAATTATCTGGTGGTAAAAAAGTGGGGGACACTCGTGGATTTGATTTTACCACTAACAAACCATTTGAAAAAGATTATAAAAACCCAGAAATAGAAGTTTTACCAAAAAGTAATGTAGAGGATTATAGTTCCACTAATTTAATTAATATTAATAAATTAAACACGAGTAATTATTATTCAGGATCATCAAAAAGAGGTAAAACTTACGGTTGGAGAGGTCCAATTTGGAGTCTTTGTCCTCGAAAAGATAGGTATTGTGATTGGCATTGGCATGCAGGTAGAGATTATGCAAATAGTACAGGGGTTCCTATAGCAATATTAAAAAAAGGTGAAGTTTTTGATAAAGGATCTGTTTGTTTTAAAATAAAACATTATGACAATAGTATAACTAAATATTGTCACTGTGATAGTGTTTACTTTGAAAATGGTGATACGGTTTTACCTGGAGATATCGTCTCAACTGTTGGGAATAGGGGTGTAAGTTCCGGTCCTCACTTACACTGGGAATATTACCCTTCAATTCAAAACTGTAGAACTGAAACACATGCTTCAATTAGAGGAGGAACTAAAAGTGTTACTGTTTGTGATGAAGATACTTCAGGAATGGAGGATAAATATTTTGTTTTTGTTAAAAGTGGGAAAAAAGACGATTTTGAATCTGACGTATTTAAAATTAGAAATGCAATTAATGATGAAATAAAAATCGAGGATCGAAATAATACGACTTCAATTTATAACAATTTACCATCGGACGTTAAAAAGGCAATCGATAAGTTAAAATCAAACTGGGGGGTACCTATAACTGATAGTCATCTTAAAAAAGAAATAGAACAAGAGGGTGGTACAACAGAAGATGCTGGTGGTGTTGATAGGGAAGCTGAGAAACAAATAAAGAAATTAATTAAAGATTGTAAAAAACAATTTAAAAACGTCACCACAGGTATTATTTCAGACTATAGAAGTTATGATGATCAAGTAATAAACTTTGGAACTAAGGTTAAAGGTGGTAGGTCAATAGATGATGTACAAAGTTTCAACACAATACCTGGATTTAGTCAACATCACACAGGTAAAGCCTTCGATATATTTAGTACCGATCCATCTTGGTGGGATACAAATAGCGATGTTAAAAAATGGGTATCAGATAACGCCAATAATTACGGATTTGAAGTAACATATAAAACCGATGGTACCCTTAGAAAAAAGGAACCTTGGCATTTATTTTATATTGGTGTAGAATCAGAAGAAGACGACGACGACGACGACATTAATTTAAATAACACATCAACTAATGGTAAAACAGTGGTTTTTGGTGGTATGAGTTATGCAACCCCCGAATGGATGAAATCACAATGGGTAGAAGCTGGATTACCTGAAGATAAAGCCGTGTTTTTAGCATACACCTCAACAGAATTATCGAATGTTAAAAAGAATAATAAGATAGATAAAATTGTTGGGTTTTCTGCCGGAGGTACCGATGTTTGGGATGAGATTATGACAAATAGTTCATACTACGTTTTTATGGGATTAATTGATCCTTCAACATCCGAATCGGTTTTCCAAAAATATAAAGACGGGGGGTTACCATCATCAGTGAAATCTTTATCAAATTCGGCAAATTGGACGGGTAAAAATGCTAGTATAGGAGTCAGATTAAAAAAATTAGAAGATAATGGTGTTTTGACAAAAACAAGCTCTTCTCATATTAATATACCTTTGGAGTTTTTTAAAAAATATAAATCTAACTTATCTTAATTTTTTTAATTCAAATAAAAGTATTATATTTGTATAAATAAACAAATTATGACACAAGTAGGACTTTTTATTATCGACGAACCAAATTCAAATTTTATGAAAAGAAAAATATTTAATTTTTTAATGAATATTTTTTCAGACTCTGATTTGCAAAATATTGCTTACTGTGAAAATAATAACGGTAAAGATATGTTATATGTTTTTTTAGATATTGAAAAGCACAAAGAGATTTATAATCTTTTTAAAAAATACGATGTTTTACTTTCTTATAAAAACTTAACTTCTTCATTTTTATACCAAAAAGACTTAAACCCAATTTTTAGTGGTGGTGAATTTAAGAATGTATTGATTAATTTTTTAGAGTCTAATTTAGATAAAGATATGATTTTAGATAAAATCAATGAGATGGGTATTGATTCACTTAATGAGGTTGATTACAAAATCCTACAAAAATAAAAAACCGTAGATTTCTCTACGGTTTTCCTATTTATATTTTTATAAAATATTATCCTAAAGATGAACCTCTTCTACCGCCACCAAATGTGTGTCCTGCTGTTATACCTGCAGTTGCACCAGCACCCATATGTTCTAATCCTGTGTAACCTTTTTCATATCTAATAACATGAGGGGGTGTCTTATACATAACAACTAACTCACCTTTATAGTTGTTTTCTTCTGCTTGCCTTTCTAAAGACGCTCTAATTCTTTCCCAATTATTACCACCATAATAGTCATCAGGATTTTCTTCAACCATTGCACCTACTTCATCTAAATCAGAAAAGAACTGATCCATAGTTTCTTGTCTTTCTTGTTTTGAACCGTGACCTGTTGCAAATCTTCTTGCACCTTTACCAACATTTTCAATGCCTTTACCAACTCTTCCAAGTTTATCTTCTAACCAACCTTCTTGAATTTCAGATTTAGTATCCATTACGATATTTTTGATTAGTCTTGTAAGTTCAGCTTCTGTTAATATAACTTTTCTAATTGCCATTTTTTTTATTTTAATAGTTTTATTTTATCTTTTTGTATATAAATATATCTTACTTTAAAAAACGTAATTTATATAATGTAGAATTTATTAATTCACATACATTATCTATTTGATTTTGAATGTATGAGTCTTTACAACAATCTCTTAAGTTCTCAACTTTACCAAACAAATCCTTTAAATATTTAATTGTTGATTCTGTAGATTTGTATTCTACCAAGTCATATGATTTATATCCTTTTAAAATACCATACTTCCCTTGATATGACTCAACTAATCCGTCGATAATGTCACCAATACCATCATAATAACCATTTAACGCCATATGTTCAGGATATGATTCTGTTTGTAAATGTAATGTATGTGCTTGAGTTCTTGAATGAAGTAATAATGATATCATTTCAATATAATCAGAATTACTTTCTTTTTGTTCATTAATAAATGAACCTTTACTTAAAAAATCTTTTTTTGTTATCATGTTAATAAATATTTCTATATTTATAAATATGTTATTAAATGAAGAAATAAATAGAATAAAGAATTTAATGGATATAACCGAAGAAGTACGTAATCGTAATTTATTTAAAAATTTTGATTTAACAGAGTTTAAAAATTATCCACCTCCTTCAGATAATAGTAAAGAAACAAAAAAAGAAATAGAATACCTTAAAACTATTGATTTAAAAAAAAGATTTGTACAAGAAAAAGATGATATTGATGGTAATTTTATAGAGTTTTTGGAATCTAAGGGGATTAACGAGAAAAAAATAATTATTAAACTGGATGAAAGTGCAAGGATAGTAATATTAGAACTAAAAAATTTTTACAAACGTCCAAGACCGTTTAGATTAGATTTGAAGTTATCTGATCCAATGTTAAAATCTACTGATGGGTTTTCATATCCATCAGGACACTCAACACAATCAAACTTAATATACTTAGTTTTATCTGACAAATACCCCAAATACAGAAAAGAATTAAAAAAAATTAAAGATGATATTGTATATTCAAGACAAATGGCTAAAGCACACTACCCATCTGATATTAAATTTGGTGAAAAATTAGCAAAGTCTTTATTTAAACACTTAAAAGAAAGTAATTTAATCAACTAAATTAGGTATAACATCTTCTTGAAAGAAGTATTTTACTTGATATATGTCATTCCCTAACTCATCTTGTACTCTTTTTTCTTTACTTTCGTCATATCCGGCAAATTCATCATTAGAGTCGTAGGTTTGAAACATGTCATTATCCAAAACAAAGTCGATTTCGGTTAATTCGTCGTTTTTATCAGTGGCAATTAAACCAACCCACTCTTCTCCATGCCATTTAACACTACCATAATGTATATTTTCATTATCTAATATATCTGAATAATCATATTTAAAAGAAAATTCACTACCATCAGGTAAATATGTTGTATATTCTTCACCTATTTTACCCTCAAAATCATTGTTTTTAGGGGTTATTTCGTCCATAAAATCACCTCTTTTACCCGATTTTAACCATTCTGAGTACTTATTTAGTACCATTTTTTCGTTATTTTCAAGGTTTTCATACCCAATTTCGTTCATTTTGTCCAAAATATCGTTAATTATACTAATATTTTCCATTAAAAAACGGTATTGTGACTCTGTAATTATAATTTTCATACAAATAAATAGTCGAAGATGTTGGTTTTTACCCAAAAAATGATTATTTTAGCTAAAATGTTAGAAGAAAAGCTTAAAAATATCCCAAAATCTAGTGGTTGTTACCTTTTTAGGGACAAAAAAGGACAAATTATATACATTGGTAAGGCAAAATACCTCCCAAATAGGGTAAAATCGTACTTTTCTAACAAAAATCACACAGAGAAGACTAAAATATTAGTAAACAACGTATCAGATGTTGATTTTATGACAACTTTGGACGAAAATTCTGCTATTATACTTGAAAATGACTTAATTAAGTCACATAAACCTAAATTTAACATCAAATTAAAGGACGATCGTTCGAAAAAATGGTATTTAACCCTATCAAATGAAGTTTTTCCTCGTTTGGAGGTAAAGAATGACACTAATTTAGACTCAGAACCATTAATTTGTGTATCAAGTAGTAATTTATGTCACGAAATGTATGAATTATTACACGATATCTTTAATTTACGTTCATGTTCTTATGATATTATACCTGAAAATGTTGAAAATAACAAGTTTTCTACTTGTTTAGAGTACCATATGGGTAGATGTGACGCACCTTGCATCAATAATATCAATAAATTTGTGTATAATTCTATTATTACCGACTTGAAACAGTTATTATCGTTTAATTTTAGTCAAGTTAGAGGTAAATTGTCACGATTAATGGTAAAATACAGTAAGAATTTGGAGTTTGAGAAGGCAAATGAGGTAAAATTTAGGTTAGATGCCCTTGATAAATACGAAAAATGTGTAGAATCATCAAGAATTAGTGGTTATTTGGTACTTGCTGACGAGTTTAAGACAACTTATGGGTTGAAAAACACCCCTATTGACATAGAAATGTATGATAATTCACACACAGGGGGTGATTGTCAGGTATCTGCACTGGTTAGATACACAAATGGTAAGAAAAATACCTCTGAATATCGCAAATTCAACATAAAAACTGTGGAAGGTCCCGACGATTACGCTTCTTTTGATGAAGTTTTACGTCGCAGGTTCCAAAGATTACTATCTGAGAAGAAAAAAGTACCTGATATGGTTATAATTGATGGTGGTAAGGGTCAATTAGGGGTAGCAAAGAGGGTTTTTAACGAACTTTCTATACTCAATAGGGTAGATTTAGTGTCAATTAGTAAAAATTCGTCTCACAAGTCAGATATTTTACATTTTATTGATGGAAATACGGTAAAATTTGAGAATTCTAAGTTTTTTAACCTACTTGCAACCATTCAAGATGAGGTTCACAGGTTTGTTATCACTTTTCACCGTAAAAAACGTAGTAAATCACTTATAAAATAACTCTGTTGAGTACTCTAATAGTATGTCGTTGTTACCAATAGAAGGAATTGATGATAAAACTGAGTCTAAATGTTGATAAAGGTATTCAGATTCCCAATAAGTTTCTTGTTGAGGTAAATATTCTTCATAATATTGTAAAATTACTTCATCAATATCACACGGTTCACCATTTTTAGTAGCACTTATGGGTTTAACAATATTATCTAACCATATTTGTTCGTGTTCATACCCTTTTTTATAACCAACCGACTTAATTTTTAATTCATAACGGTTATAACCAATAGAACGACCACCTGTTGTGAACTTTATTGTATCAACTTTCTTAAATGCGTTCTCAATTTCTTTAGTTTTTTCTTTATTAAAGTACATTTCACCTTTACCTGTCTGTAAAAACGTTCTATAACTAACTCTAACGTCAACATATTTAGTAAATTGATCAATTAACTCTTGTATTTCCCAATCAATCGGTACAACATAATAAGAAACGTCGTTTGGATTTGTTATTTCAAAGTCAAAATCATACATATTATCAGAAAAAGATTTACTAACATCGATTAATTCAACAAGAAGTCCGTAAATTTCTATTTTTTTTCCAAATAGACTAATAAAAAGTTGTTTAACTTGTGTTGGTTCCATTAATTATAAATATTAATTAATAGAAATTACTATGTTCCACGTTGAAAGTTTAATTGTTTTTGGGTTTCCTTCCTCAAATTTTTCTTCCATAGTAGGTAAACAGGTTTTATATTGAGTTATTAGTGTATTTACGGGTGCATTATGCTGTTTAGCTCTTTCTAATAATTGTATCGCATAGTAATAATTACATTTTCTTTCAAATGTTGAACTTCCTGATTGGTTTGCAAGTGCAGAAACTGACATGGCGGCAATTTTTAACGACTCTCCTTTATATTTACCCCCTATTTTAAATGAAAAATCATATGCCTGACGGTATTTTCCGTTATTAAACAACGAAACACACTCATTATAGTTAAATTCATCTTTAAACTGAGGGTATTTCTTCATTATTTGATTCATAACCATATTATATCCTGCGTCATTGCTTTGTTTTTTGTAATAATTAGCAATTTTAAAGTAACATTCTATGTTTGGACTAATTTTTACAAGACTTTCTAAGGTGTTTATATAAAATTTAGTATTAGTAAAACCATTACTCTCAATAAAACCAATAATGAAGTTTAGTTTTTTAATATTTTTAACTGAGTCGTTTGTAAATTTAGTATCTAAATACAAAAACGCGGCACTATCACTATACACTTTAGTAAAAATGTCATACAAATATGTAAAGTTTTGATTAGACATACTATCTTTACTGAAATATGACATTTGCTCATTGTAAATCCTATCTAAATAAACATAATTTTTAGTTTCATTGAATAAAAAATATAGATTATTGTAATAAATGTTTATAACATCATTGTCTATCTTAGACATTTCAGTTATTAAGATAGAATCTACTTTTATTCTGTTAGGTTTAGTTCCTCTTAAATACCAAGACACTCTTGATTTATAACTTATCTTATCCAAAAAACCTTTTAACTCCATTTGTTCCTGAATAAAATTTAAAGTATCGTAATAATTTTTTATTATGATGTCACTTTTTTCAAGTTTAATAATGTCGTTACAACTTCTTACCATAGAATGGTATGTAGTCATTTGGTATTCCCCTAATTTTTCTCCTTTTATATAAAAAGAAAGTTCATTCTTTAAATAATTTACCCTATTAACAGAATCTTCTAATGATTTTTTTCTTTCTTGTTGGGCCCAATATCTATGAAGTTTACTTTCTTTAGATTCTTCTTTTTGAGAAAAAATAAACAACGGGATCATAAAAATGGTTAGGATAATATTTTTCATTTTACATTATTTTAAAATTAATTTTTCTATTTTTTGCGTAATAAACTTCTTTATCATCATCAGACTCATTTTCGTTTTTGTTCTCGAAGGTTATATTGTTTTTAACATTTTTGTTTCGTAAATAATATATGACTTCATTAGCTCTTAATTCAGATAAATTGGTTTCCTTCGATTGTTCTAATTCATCCAATGAAACAAATAACATTAAATCAAGTTCTGGATTTTTTAATAACAATTGTACCAAAAAGTCCAAGGTAGTTTGTGTATTTGAATTTATGTTTGTTTTGTTATGACTGAAGTAAATTGTTTGAGCTTCTATTTTTGCAATATTACCCCATTTTGGGTTATCTAATACTCCCATGATAAAAGTCATCTTTGGTTCGTATTCAGAATAAAATGAAGATTCTTTTTTAAATACAATTTCTTTAAACTTAATATTGTCTATGTAATAATATGCAAAATCTTCCTGATCAAATTCTTCATCATTATTTTTTACTGTTTCCAATTTGGCTAATTTATATTTATAAAATTCATTTTTACTAAAATTACCAAAAGTTAAATACTTTTCATTTCCTTTAGCGACATATGTTGCTCCGTGAGTGTCCCAACCAAAACTATTTGTTAAGTATCTTGTCTTATGATCGAATACAACATCATTTGATAGGATTGGTGATGTATTAGGATTTGGTGTTTCACTAAACATAACACCAACATTATTTACAGTCCATTTTGATTTTTCAGCTAATGACATATTCCATGTTATTTCATAAATTTTATCTTTAATCAACGGTTCGTCCAATTTAATTGTAATATAAGTTCTTTCTCTTTCACCATCTCTACCAGGTTTATAACCAAAAAATCCGGCGTATGTGTTTCCATTTAAAGAATTTTCTCTACCATATTCATTAAACAATGTTAGTGTTTCTTCGTTTGTTGAAAAATTACTAAATATATCCCCGCTAAACTCCTCCAAATTTATACATTTTGGGTACAGGTGACAGCTACCCAATTCGATTTTTGTGTTTTTTGATTTTATTTCAAAATCATAAATTTTTTCATTTTGTGTTATTCCAAAGAAAGGAATAAAAAACAATGTGTAGATTATATTTTTCATAATTTATTGTAATTCGAAGTTAATTGGTAATGTGAATGAAGATCTTACTTTTTTTCCGTTGGTTTCCCCTGGATCCCATTTTGGCATGTTTCTGATAAGTCTTTTGGCTTCATTATCTAAATCTTTTGTTGCGCTCTTCATAATCACAACGTTTGTTATTAATCCATCTTTTTCAACAACAAAATTTAAATAAACTTTACCTTCTTCACCGTTTTCAATTGATATGTCGGGATAGATTATGTTTTCTTGCATCCATTTTCTCATCATTTCTTCACCACCAGGAAAATCCGCCTCAATGTCAGGAAAATCAACAACAGGTTCAACAATTTCAATAACAACAGGTTCATCCTCAATAACAGTTATCGTTTCAATAACCGTTTCTTTTTGTTCTTTATTTTGATTATCTACTGTTTTTATTTCTTGATTTAAATCAACCTCTTGTTGTGGCTGCGTTTCCTTAGTTTTTGGGATATTAATAGGTATATTGTCTTTTGGTGTCTCTAATTCTTCATAGGTTAGTTCTGATGTGTGCGTTGGTGTCTTTAAATCGACTCCCGTTTCAATACTTGTTCTATAAGAAAATGATGCTAAGGTAATTGCGGCGACTATACTAAACCCAACCATCACATTAGATAGTCTTGTTTTTTCGATGCTGTGATTTGTTTTCCTTTCCATAGGTATATTTTTACAATATTATATAAAAAACATTTCAAAATCTATACCGTGGTTTTAAAAATCATCAATTACTACAGTATATGTATTAAATTTAGCAGGAAGGTTAGGCGTATCACCCTCACTATTTTTTTTATCATTTAATTTTTTTGTTTCTTTTTCTATAGGTGTTAATTTATTGTCATTTGGTGTTACAGTAATCTCATCACCTAAACACACCCCCATTTCTTCATCCCATTGTTTACCATGTTCCTTACACCATTTTTTTTGTTCTTCAGGTGTTAATTTAGGGGTATCTACTTTTTGAACAACTTTTTTTACTTTTTGAACAACTTTTTTTACTGTTGGTTTTTGTTGTTGGTTTGAAAGTGACTCTAATTTCATAGGTTTTAGTGGATAATCGGTATTTAAACTTGTTTCATAACCAGAATCAAGATAATAATTGAATCCTCCATAAGCACAATTTTCTCCATTAAGAAAAAACATAATTTTATATGTACCATCGTCTGATTCACCATATTGATCCATTTTTGTACCACTTACTTGTATAGCAAACGGCATATTCATTAAAGTTTGATTATTAGTAATTTTACTTAAACAAAAAAAGTGTCTTTCTTTTTCTAATTCATTTATACGGTTAGATCTTCTTATTAAACATTGTCGATCTTGTTTTTTTATCTTCCCATTTGGGTATCTTTCTAAAACACATTCATCCAAGGAACTATTCCTATAATTACTTACCCTATCACCATCTTTGTAGTATATATATTTTCTTGATGGAAAATAAACTAGTGTAGTTTCATCATGAAATGGTTTAGATTCTTTAAGTTTTTCTGAATTTGAGGATACAGTCCCTAAACTTTTACCTGTAGTTTTTATTTTAATATTTGTTGTTGGTGATTTTGGATTTGGCGCAATAAAAGTTAATGGTTCTGTAACCTCCATCAATAACCCCCTATTCTCAAAAAAAGTTTTTTTTGAATCGTAGTTCATGTTAAATAAAGTCTTTTTTATTGTTTCGTCTAAATTTTTCATAAATCATCAATTACATTTATAACATTTAAACTACTTGGGGAATTACTTGATTCCCCGCCACTTTGTTTTTTATTATCAATAACGTTAGATTTAACATTAGGCCCAATGGTTTGGTTAACTTCTTTTTCTTTTTTTAATTTTTCATCTTGTTTTTCAAACATCTCAGGAAAATATTCTAATGAACCACACGCACCTTTCACACCAGATTGTTTTGTGTCAAAATACCCAACAAATTTTACTAACTCAGGAAGCTTATATGGATTTTTACCGTCATGGTATCTTACACATGGTGTAAATTCGTAACCACCAAAATTAAACTGAAAAACCCCCCCAACTTTACATACTTTATTTTTTAAATATTCAGTAGTTACTTCATAACATTCATCATATGTTTTATATGGTAAGTCTGGAATATTTTTTTTAATCGCCCATTCACAAAACATTTTTCTTTGCGGAGACTCTTCATAATTATAATTATCACAACTTTTTATATAGACAACATTAGTCGCATTTACGGATAAATCAAATACACTCCCATCATAAGACATTTCACTTCTTGTTTCTTCTTCAGATAAAAGAATTTTATTTTCAAAAAGAGTTTTTTTTGTATCATATTTCATATTCAACAAACTTTTTTTGATTATGTCATCTAACTTTTTCATATGTCATCCATTACGACAACATTTAATTTGTCCTTGTCTTTATTTTCTGTTGATTGAGTACCACTACTTTTTCCTTTAAGTGTTGCTGTTTTATGTTTTTCAGGTACTTCTTTTCCAGGTCTCCACCCTTCTTTCCATGCTTTTTGTAATTTTAAATTATCGTTGAAATTTTCTTTATTATTTGTACTATCTTTAGATTCCGAGTTATTATAAGGTTTAACCCCGAACTCAGTTTGTACATCTTTAAATACATACTTTTTATTAGTTTCCGGATTGATTGTGTCTTTAATTGTTTGACTTACTGTAGGGACACCTGGCTTTTCTTCAGTATTTTCAATATCTTCCTCGTCTTCATCTTCATCGGCTATGTATGTCCAGCTACTTTCACCTGTTCTACTATCTCTTTCAAAAGGTATAGACGTGTTATTTTTAACTAAACTTAAAATACTATTAACCGTAGAATCTGTTACATTACTCGCCACCCAAAAAAATGCACCACAAGCATTTCCTTCTCTATACCCACCTAACACATCGTAATAACTTGTTTCAAGTCCCTCCATATCTTTACCTGAACAAACACTAACATGCATTGCACTTTTTTTACTAACACCTAATAAATTATCTAAAGATTTGATTAATTCTTTTCTTTCTCTAAAAACTTCAACAAGGATGTTACTTTTATTTTCTGATTTTGGTTGGACTACAAATAATTCCCTTCTTTTAAAACTTGTGTTTTTAACGTACGGATTATTAAATTCATCTCCCGTTATACCTAAAACACATGCATTATCACCCCACACATCGGTACCACATGGAATTGCGTAATTTACTGGCTTACAAAAAGCCATCCTAAACCCATTAATAACTAATGTTTTTCTTAATGAACAACTCATTAAGTCTTTACCTCCCCAACATTGATACCCGTTATCTTTTTTGTTTTCTTTTTCCCACCACCAATTTTTTTTACATTGATCTTCAGTGATTAAATTTTTGTTTTCAGATAGGGTTTTTTTTGTATCATATTTTATGTTGAGTAAAACTTTTTTTATTACATCATTAATATCCATTTTTTTAGTCTTCGTTATAATATGAACTTTGTACTCTCACGCCTTTAGGTAACACAACATCCGATCTTCTAACTCTATCCTGTCTTTTATATTTTTCAACAGGGAAATCAAAATTTAATTTATTAAGAGCCATAATGTATTTCATACCATGTTCGTTAATTCTATTAATAACATCATCCACTAATTCAGTTCTTTCTGATGCCGCAATACCAGTAACAAATTTATCGTCTTCATTAATTACTTTTTTAACGATTCTTTTAATATCTGATTCACTTATATTTCTCATCTTAATTGTCTTACTATGTTTTCTGCGAATCTTACGAATTCGTTTATACCTTGAGTGTCGTTATTTACAATTGCGTCCATGAATTCGTTATATTCGTCTTCAGGTAGGTTATCCATTTGAGTTGAAATGTGTATTTCCATGTATGGTTTATAACCATTTACTTTAGTTCCTAAAATTCCTCTCATTCTGTTAACTATTTCTCTACCAAAATTCATGTTTTGTATTTCATGTTTGTGGGTATCAGTAGATTTTACAAGTGCTTTTCTAAGTTCAGGGTCTTTAGGTAAACTATGTGCCGTTTTATAGTACTCGGCACCTTTAATTAATTCATGTACAAGTAATGGGAAGTGTGGTGCTCTTGCCTCAATCTTAACTTTACCACCCTCCATAGGTAAAACATCACAATATGCGATTCTTCCAGCACCCATAGACGCCATTCTTTCTAACATATCTGCGTTATCCCAATAAAAATCAGATATACCTTTTGTAAAATCTCTATATTTGTTATAAAGTTGCGGATCAATAGCATCCAACTCTTCATCCATAAAATTTGTAACGTAATTAAACCCATCAATCCAAGCTCTTGCTTGTGTTTGAGCGTTTTGGAAGTGTCTTTTCTTTTCCAACGCAGAAAAGTTAGGATTTTTTTCTTTAACGCTTTCAACCTCTCTTGGTGAGATGTTTTGTGGTGTTTGTCTACCACCAGGATTCGAAATTATTTTAGCATCAATTATGACTTTACCTGCGTCTACCATTTGTTTTAAAGGAGGGTATATTCTAAAAACCGCTTCTTGAGCCAATTCTTCCAATTCAGTTTTATTTGCCCTCTCAACGTTAGGTAATTCTTGCATTACACGCATTAGATTAGACATCTTTTGCATCTTTTCTTGTCTATCTTGTGTTGTACCAGCTTGTCTTGCCTGTTGTTTAAACTCATCAGGTAAATAATCGCCTACTGGTGCTTCATAAATTCTTCTTATAGCCATTATTAATTAAAATTTCTTCTTTTTAAGTATTTCGCAACTAAATCCTCTAAACTTCTACTTTCAGAATAGTCAGTATCAACATCTTCAATGAAAGGTTCGTTCTCTTCATCACCTAATCTTCCTTGTGGTTCTAAATCAGGTAGTGGATTAAATTCTTTACTTCTATCGGGATCGAATGGATTAGGAAACGGATCCGTGTCAGGTCTACTAGGGCGTGTTGTTGGTCTAGTTTCTGTCTCAGTATCAGGTTCCATTACGTCAGGTTCAGCCATAATGATATCTTCTTCATCATATCCTTGTGGTTCTAAATCAGGTAGTGGATTAAATTCTTTACTCCTATCAGGATCGAATGGATTAGGGAATGGATCACTATCAGGTTTACCCGGACGTGTTCTTGGTCTAGTTTCTGTTTCAGTATCAGGTTCTGCAACATCAGGTTGTTCAGAAATTACAACACCTCTTTTGTGTCCAAAAAGACGTTTCATTTCACTAATCTCATTTAATAAATTTTTTTTCATGATTTTTTATTTATAAATACTTTGTTTATTGTAAATGTTTATTTTCTAAATTTTTTAACTCTTTCTACGTTAGAAACTCTAACATCATCTGTGTAAGAGTCATATACGTCTCTATCAATCATTTTACCTTCCCAATATGAATACTCAGGATAATTTGTTAATTGTTCTTTAATTAAATTTTGTTGATCAAAATATGAATAAACATCATGTCTCCAAGTTTCAACCACATATTCAGTTTGTGTAACATCCAAATCTACTTCATACTTACCTAATTCTGGAACTTTAATACTTTCAGTTTTATAATTAGGATTAATTCTTACAAGTTGAACATAAAAAGAATAATCGTCCCAACTTTTAATATCAATTCCAATATACTTTAATGAATCATCTATATATTCACAAATAGTGTCGTCAAAACTATTTTCATAATTTAAACTTTCTTCTTCAAATACTTCTAATAAGGTTGAAATAATTAACCTTAAAGTTCTTTCGTCATATTTTTTTGATAAGTCTTCCATATACTATAAATACATTATACTTCTAATTGTTTATCCACCATGTAATACTGAAACCCAAATGAATAGTATAAGAATGAACCCTTATTTTTTAATATAAGATTAGTTTTATCTTTTTCATCAGATTTTACCCCTACTATTTTTTTACCATCAGGTAGTTTTCTACCGGGATGGGTGTTTAATGTACCCTCAACAGGATCCAAAAAGTACTTAAGATTTTTAATTAATGATTTTTTATCACCTACAGTACTAATACCGTATTTTTTACAGAGTGATTTGATTTCAGGTAATTCAAGGGTTTCTAATTTTTCCATATTTTACAAATATACAAAAAATTAAATATCAAACAAAATTATAAGTCTTTAAATAACGATTGTTTTGAATTTAAAAACTCAGAAACTGTTTTTGCCGCCTCCTCATCATCAACATAAATTTTTTTAAGTGGTTCAAAAACATCTTTTTCAAATAATTTACTTGTTCTAACATCTTGTGGTAATGTAACCCCTTTTGATTTCCATGTAAATTTAATTTTTGATTTTCCTAAACCTTCTGGTGTTACTTGTAATTCAGGTAAATCTTCTGATTCCTCCTCAAAAAGAAATTTGTTTTTTAAATATCTTTGTTCTGCGATTAAATTAATATTTTGAATTACTTTTCTTTTTCTACTTAGCATGTTTTTTATTTAATAAATATTTGACTTATAATAAAAAATAAAGTATGATTGTTTAAAAATAATATTATGAGAAAAATACAAAATGGTGACACAGTCACAGTAAACTACACAGGACGGTTGGTTGATGGGACTGTCTTCGATTCTTCATTAAATGAAGGTAGAGAACCATTAGTAGCAAAATTAGGTGAAGGTAATCTTATTTCTGGATTTGAAAATGGACTAATTGATATGATTGTTGGGGATAAAAAAACTGTTGAGTTGGAAGTTGAGGACGCTTATGGTCCATACAATGATTACATGATTCAAGAAGTTCCTAAAGATCAAATGCCAGGTGAAGTACAGGTAGGGATTCAATTACAAGCAAATACACAAATGGGTGTTGTTAATTTTGTTGTAAAAGAAATTAAAGAAGAGACTGTGGTATTGGACGCTAACCATCCATTAGCAGGAGAAAAATTAATTTTTGATTTAGAAGTTTTAGAAATTCAATAAAAAGATAAACCCCCACAGGTAGCGACACTTATGGGGGGTTTTATTGCCATAGCAATATCGGTCCTAAGCCGTATCTTAAGTATCTTTATTTATAATGTTTTCGTATAATTCATCAGACATTGTAATATTTTTTATATGTACTCTTGGATAATCCCCACCTGTAAAATATTTTAAATTTTCATCGATACATTGTTTTATACCATGGTAAAATGTGTACTCCTTTTCAAAAAATACTCTAACCAACCTATCTTTATCAAAATCTTCACCCATTATTTTAAAGTATAATTTAAATTTTTCTTCAATATCTAAAATTTCTATATCAACTTCATCATACATATAGTACTCACCAACTGAAATCATCCTTCTTTCCCCAACAATCTTGAATCTATACTCAACCCCATATTTAGGACTATCAATTCCAAAAAATGGTACAGAACATTCGAAAGTCTCATTAGACAAATATCTATTAAGTTGGGTTCTTTCTTTTTCGTTAAACATTATAATTCAAAATATAATAGATCCTTTATACCGTTTGTTTGATGTGTTTGGTATCCTCTTTTTTTCATTAATGCTTGAGACGCATCATTTGAACAACTAACAATATTGGTAACGTATTTGAATCCATTGTTTCTAACAATATTGTCACACTCATGTTTTAACTTATCTCCCCATCCCTGCCTTCTAAATTTTTCATCAACTTTTAATCCGTATTGATATACAGAATTTTCTTGGTTAAATAAATCGTTCTGATTGTCTAAAAAAGTTTTTAAATCTCTACTCTTATCCAAGGCATGTGTAAAACCAATAATATTAGTCTCACCGATATATTCATCTTTTGGTGTGAGTATACAAACTCTCATACCATCAACAGAATGTATGTCTCCATTTGTTTGGATTTTATAATCCAAGACATTTTCCATCATTAATGATTTAATCCTATTTATTTCCTCGTTGAGGTTCATATAGAATAAATATATGGATAATAGGTATTATTTTTGTGTACTATTTTGCCACTCTAAAAATTCTTTTCTATCATTTAAAATGGTTCTTAAAATGAAAGATAGTGGTAGTGTAATTAATATCGTTGTTATCATACTATAATATATAGTAAAATGGTTTTGTAGTGGTGTTAAGGTAATGCTAAAAAAAGGCTACATTATTTTTTCTGAAAAAAATTATGCAGTTTAATATAAAATCAGTATATTTGTATTATATAAAATATTAGTCATGAAAAATTTATTATTTGTTTTATTTTTACTTTTGTCTCCAACGATTTTTTCACAAATAAATGTTGACTCGATTGCCCTATATATGTTTGAGATTCATAATGATATGAGAGAAAAAAATGGATCAGCAAAAAGATATATGTCAAAATACTGCAAACAAGCAAGTAAAGTTCATTTAGACTACTTATTAATGTATGGATTTTCTGAAGGACACTATGAGACTAAAATTAATGTTGGAAGTAAGATTTTAAATAAACCAATTGATAGATACAATTATTTTAATAGAGACAGTGTTAAATACAACGATATTGACTACGTTGGTTATGTTAAACCTTACAAATATTCGTCAGAAATTTGTAATTACCAGACAATTACTTTGGATTTAAATGATAAGAGTCTTAATAGAAAAATAGCCCTTGAGTTAATAGAAAATTACATGGTTTCAAAACTACATTATAACGCTCTGTTTACAAGTAATTTTGATGAACAAATTAATAGATGTTATTTTTCTGTAAATTATAAAATTGAAAATGGTAAATACGTTTTTTATTCTGTTGGTGTATTTGACAGATCTCTTACTAAAAGAATTAATTTAACAAAAGACTACCAAAAAGGATATAATTTTATTTATTAAAAACGTAACCTATTTCAGGTACAGAATAATAATCAATTTCAGGTGGGTAATTCTTACATTCGTTACTTGCGTATGCGAACCAAATATTAGTCACCTGATAATAAACATTTTTTTTGTAAGTTACAGATCTTCCACTATCACTTAAAACAGTAAAAGGTACAACACTAGCAGCTTTTTGACTACAGAAACTACCACCACCAGCACCGGAGGTTTTTTGAGAAGCACCTAACCAATTAACAAGATCCATTAAAGTTCCGTTGTCGTGACCTATCGCAATAGCATTACCTTCTTGTGCTGCGGAACTCCATCCCCATAGTTGAAATACTTGACTATTACCTTCACCATCAGTAAAACTTAATACTGGTGTATTTTCATTAAATTCAAATTGTGCGTTTTGTATTGTTTTTGGTTGTTTCGGAATTCGGTATTTATCAATAATATCTTCCCTGACAAATATATCAGTTGTTGTAAAATTACCTGTAACATATGGTTCAGTTTTTGATACAGCAAACGGAGCACCACCATCTTCCTCGTTTTCTAACCAAATACCTTCACCTGATATACCAACACCAACACCAACAGGATATAATCCAGAACTTAGTTCTTTATCTTTTTCTTCTTTTGTTTTTAAATAGTCATTATATTGTTGTTGTTTGATAGGGTCTATTTCTGTTACCACTAATGTAGGAGCATTTGCTCGTAATAAAATAGATCTCCACTGACCACCTCTTCTATTAGCCTGACCCCTATGACTTATTGGTTCAAGTTCTTTTATTTTAATTTCTTTACCCGTTTTTTCCTTTATAGCATCAATTAATTTATTTTTATAATTTCTAGCTCTTTCTCTTGCTAGATATAAATTCATTTCATCAAGCTCAGAACTAGTGTAATTTATTTTTCTAGCAATACCACCGTAACTATGATCTAATGATGATTCACCACTTGGTATGTCCCATGTTGGATTTGCCGAATCGGCTTGACCTTGTATTGTTACATTTGTTAATTTGTCAAATCCACCATTATTGATGTATTCAACAAACTCATTTACTATATCGTCAAACTGTTCTTGTACTGTTGAATCTTTAAAGTTTGGCATAACCATATTATCTTTATATGTTTTATAGTTTTTACCAATATCAAAATCGGCAACCCTATCTCCAGGTACTGTATTACCACTATAAACAGGCATATATTCAGGACCTTCCGGTTTAGCAATAGTAAAATTAGATTTAACACCTTCAAATAAGAACCCTCTTCTAGGACCAACATTTTGTGCTATAGGATATTTGCTTTGCATAACCATCGATCCGTTATTAGTTCCTAACCAATCAGCACTTTCAATAGCATATTGAAGAATTTTCTTATTCATTTTTTGACTTCTTCTAACGTCTCTTCTTTTGATTTTATCGTCTACAGTTGGAGTATTTTTATTTAATTTTTTACCTTCCTCTTTTGACATTTTAGAGTAGTCAGCAGCAACTGGATTAGATATTCGTAATTTACCTTGTGTCTCTAATAATTCAACCTGCTCTATTGTTTTAGGATAATTTCTTTTATCAAAAATAAAGTTACCGATTTCATTTAATGTTAATACATCATCTTCAATCGTCCCGATTATTTGATTTAAATAACCTGTTCTACCACCCGGACCTGTTTGAAAATCATTCCCGTTTCCGCCGACTTCTGCCCATGTTATTTCATGAATACCTGAATATTTTTGTTCATTAATTAATGTATATTTTTGCTCACTGATTAATGATCCTGGTTGGTATCCAGACATCATTCTAAATCTATTGATTTCCTCTATTAATTTCTTATTAATGTCCATTATTCTTTAGTTTTTTAATATTTTGGGTTTTGTGCTTCAATCTCAGTAAATAAAATTTCAAGTTGTCTTTTAAATTCAGGAAGCTGATCCCCAAAAAAAGTAGTGTTTTTTCTCCATGTACTATAATCTGCGGATTCTTTAAGTTTATTAGTTATCCTTTCTAATGACATTAAGAAACTTTCTTTACCCCTTTTATCCATTATAGTTTTGTAGTCGTTTTTTACTTTAGGTGCGTCACTACTACCAACCGCAACTTCATCTTCATCTTGTTCTCTAACTACTTTTTTAACAATTCTTGCTAAATCTGATTCTGTTAATCTTATAATTTTTTTCATAATATTTTTTTTATATAAATATGTGTTTATTTGTATTAATGTAATTTTATCAAACTTTTATTATTAGTTCACTATAACCTGATTTAGATTTAGGGAAACTTAAATCATTACCATCCCATACAACGTCACGGTCGACAATATCATCATCATAAGCATAAACACCATCAGAACTATCTAAAAATAAACGAACATCTTTATTTCCTTCGCATTTTGATTTTAGATATAACCCAAAACTATTAACCACACCAGTTTTAATATTGTAATTAATATAATGTTCTTCTGTTTTATCAATTTCATAACAAGGAACAGTATTATCTAAAAGTGATTGAAAAATGTCATCCTCATCAGATAATAAATCATTTGGGGTATTAAATGAAACTTTATTAAATTTAGAAAATAAATCGCCCCAAGTATAATCAACTAATTTTTGATCTTTAATTGTTATCTCCCCATCGTGATAAATAATAACATCAAAACCGTCAACATTTTTTTTTACTTGAATAAAATAGTCTTTACCATTAGGTATTTTTTTTGTTGTGTTGTAATTTTTAAAAACAGGATCAATATTCCATAATCCATACTCCCCATCATCTAATATACCAATAGAACTATTTTTATCTAATATTAATCCGTCTCCAACGGAATTAGGTACACCAGTAGGTATATAATCTTCCTCTTCTTCTTTTAAAACACGTTTAACAATTCTATATAAATCTTGTTCAGTAAGTCTAATGATTTTTTTCATATATAATAAATACTTCTATTCTTTAGGTAGTAAACCTAACATGTAATATTTTACTGTTGTGGATGCAAGTCTTCTAATTGCTTTTTCTACACTTTTTGGCGTTACTTCTGAGTTACTATTTTCTAATAGTTTAATTCCGGCACCAATCATAATAGTTGTTATTTCAGGTAACATTTCTTCTATTTCAGAAAGAACATCTTCATCAAAATCTCTTTCGTAAGATTTTAATCTCATAAAATCTTTAAAATATTGTGGTGACATTATAAGAAAATCTCCTGATTGGAACATATTAACGACACCTAATTCTCTAATCAGTAAAAGATACTTATTAATTTTTCTCATTCCTGATTTAGAAAACGATTTTGCATATTCACCAAACTCAATTAATTTATCGAGATTTGAGAAATCGGTTTCGTTTAAAACTCTTCTTACTATATTTTTAATATTCACTTGGGTCATATATATCTATATTTCTTACGCTTAAACCAATCTCATCTATTATCCAAGATTTTAAAAATCTTGAAGTTTCTGAATTGTTATAGTTTAATAATTCTCTTACCGTATCGAAAAATGATTTTAAAACAGTACATGTATAATCTTTGTCATGTGAAATATACATAACAGTATGTTCTTCTTCATCATCACCATAATTATAATCAAGAAGATAAATATTTTCATTGTCCTCGTGATCCCAATCTAAATCGTAAAAAGAATTTATATATTGTTCAAAAAGTTCTTTATTGTCACTCATAATAATAAATACTTCAATAAAAAGAAACGGTTTCTAATTCTACACCCATATAAGATGCAATATCTGAAACATAATTTATAATGTTTTCTTCACCTATTTTTAAAAAATCTCCGTAATTAATATTTAAAAAACAAATAAAAGCATTTTTATCATATTCATTTTCAATAAGAATAACATTCTTTATCATAGGATAAGTATGTTTTAACATTTCAATAAGGATTTTTTTTAAGGTATCTTTCATTAAAATCCGAAATGTTCTTGAGGTATTCTAAAAGGAGAATTGGCGTAATGATTTCTTGTTTCTTCCATATAATATTGTTCTCTAAAATTGAATGTTTCAAAACAACCATCATGTCTAACATTATTTAATTCTAAATCACCGATAATTATATCGTGAGCAACAAATAATTCAACTTCTAAATATGGTACAATATCAGGAATGTAGTTGTAAAAACTATTAAACATATCATATTTACTTATATGAAAAAAATCTGATCCCCTTGTTCTTACTCTATACGAAGGTTCAAAAGACATGGGGTTATAGATTTTAACTGGATTCACTTCAAGAATTTTAATTACAATATTAGTTTCGTTTACACTAACATAAAACCAAACATCGTACATAGACTCAAAAAAAACACTAACACATTTTAAATAATGTGAATGGTGTCTTGTTAAATTTGTGTAAGGGTATTTTACGATTTTGGACATGAGAAAACATAACCAAACTGTATTAAAGAATCAAATTATTTAAATTTGTGATAAGGATAATTTATTTGAACTCTTGTTGCATCAGCAGGTGCTGCGTATTTTTTATCTATTTTTAAATCGAGTGGTTTAACAGTAACCGTTGGTGGTTCTATCGCCTTTTTCTTATGAGGTTTTTTACTGTTTTTACTATATTTGTAAAATACCTGTTTTAATTTGTATTTACCACCTATTATTTTTAACCCTCCGTTTGAATCCCCTTCTTTAGTTGTTGTAAGTTCAACAATTAATTTATGATTTTCTGGTGTAGAATTCCATGTCTTCATATTTTCTACTTGGTTATCTGCCCTTGTTTTAAAATCACCACTACAACATGAACCGACAGTCACCAAACCCAAATACGCTTTACCATCTGCGCTCTCGTCTATTGTAACCTCCCAGCTTGTTGTTTTTGTTGTTTTATCTATAGTTACAGTAATTTTTTTAATATCAGGATTATAACCCGCATCATAAACCTCTTTAAGTTTTGCATTAACTTTAGTTTGCATTCCACCAACAACAACACCACCTGTCGATTGAAAAGCATGGGACTTATCACCATTATCACCCTTGAAACTACCACTAACCTTAAGTGGTAAAGTGATATTACCTTCAGTAATAATCCCCATAACTTGTTTAATTCTATTTATTTCTTCATTTAAATTCATTGTGAATTAAAACTTCTCTATTTGAATTTTGTCTCCAGGGAAAATTTTATTCTTATTTTTTATTTGAGGGTTTGATTTCAAAATCTCATCTACAGTAACTCCCATCTCTTTAGCAATTTTTGTTAAATTGTCTCCGGGTTTTACAAGATAAATAGATAACGCGGAACCTAATCTAACATTTTCACCGTCATTTTGTTTGGTAGATTGACTGTATTTATACCATATAGTTCCTGTTCTTGTAGTTACTTGTTTATTACTAATTTCTAATTGAGGTTTTGGACCACTTCTTGGCATTCCCCCTGAATCTGGTCTAAATATATATCCTGTCCATTTGTTATTAGCATCAACAATATATAAATCCCATATACTAGCAGGACCACCAGGTAGTAATACACCATTTTCTCTATTTGTGGTAGTATCATAAGTTCCATCTGCAAGGTTAATTTCACTTACTTTTTGTAACCCCGCAGCTATAAATGGTTTATCCTTGTTCTCATCTTGTTCAGATAAAACTTTACCTACCTTATAACCAAACATAAATTTAATTTGGTTAATTTCATTTAATAAGTCTTTTTTCATTTTCAAATTTTCAATTTTTTATAAATTATCCCACCATCCTGGATTACATGATTTTCCTCTTCTACGACCACTTTTTTTAAATAAGATAGCAACAATAATTATAAAAAGTAAAATAGCACCAATTGCAATTAACATGGATCCTGTAACCGCAACACCTAAAACTGTAAATACAACCCCCGCCTGTTCGTTAAGTTTACCTTGTTTTTGTAGTTCTTTAGCCTCTTTTCTTTTTTGTCTTAAATTTTTAAGTTCATTAAATAAAGTTTTTATAGATTGTCCTTTTGCCCATTTGTAAGCTTGTTTTATAATACCATCCTTTTCGGCGTCACCAGTAAGTTTAGGGGCACATGGACAAGTTGAGTCGGCATATTTTTCAATAGGTAAAGACGAATTCAACTCGGTTGCTTGTTGTTGAACGTCATTGATTGTTATAGGAGTCTCTTGCATTACCTCTTGTGGTATTTCCTCTTGTTCAGATAAAACTTTACCTGCCTTATAACCAAACATAAATTTAATTTGGTTAATTTCATTTAATAAGTCTTTTTTCATTTTCAAATTATTTTTTTCTTTTTATAAATACAATCAACAAATAAAATGTTACACTTCTTCTTCAAAAAACATATCAATGATATCTGAAAACCTTAATCCCATAACACCAATACCAAGTTCTTCAAGGATTTCCCAATCACCAAATTCATAACCTTCTTCATCTAAGAACCATTCATCATCACCTCTATCTTGATACAAATATTTTTTGCCATTGATATTAACAAGATACATTGGTGACGCCCAAAAGTGTAAAATACGATTAACCATGTCAGGACGAATTCCTTTATCAAATTCCATTGGAACGTCATACAATGAGGTTATTTGTTGAATCTTATCAGTAAAATCAATTCCCATTATATCAATTAAAAACTTTTTGTTTTTATCAATTGATTCTCCAAGCAATGAATGATTGTCTTTTGAGTTAACAATTCTTTCCACTTTTAGTCCATAGTTTTCTTCAAACCAAGATTTAAATGATGGATACCAAAGGTCATTAAAATAATAATCTAATTTTTCACAAACCAAAGGCATAATCTCCAAAGTCCCATCACTGTAATAAATCTACGATGCAGAATCATTTATATAAAATGCAAGCGAACCATGCTTAAGATATAAATCCAATATTTTAGGATCCCCCCAATTAGTATCAAAACCACTTACTTTATCAGGATTAAAGTCATCATCCAAAAATTGATGAATTAAATTTTCCAATGAAGATTTGCCATCAACGGATTCTTTAATCTTTTTTTTCTTTTTTACATTATACTTTCTTGTTTTAGCATCGGTATACTCATATTCTTCACCATCATCATCTTTTTCAACATGGTGTTTATAATCATAATCGTATTGAATGCAGTCACATTTAATTTTTGTATATTTATAAACATATTCAATTAAAACTTCAGAAAATATATTATGTTTATAATATGGAATATAATTTTCAAGGGATTGTGTAAAACCATTTTCAAGTGTTAAATCTTTTTTGCAACCCTTATTACGGAGATCACCTTTAACCCAAATGCTTGCAATATCTTCACCCGATTCATCATATAAACTATGATAGTCAGATTTATCATTATTTTCTTTCCATTTGTCTTTAATGGTTTTAATTGAAAGTTTGCCAACCAATGTTTCAAGAAGAGAAAAAACCAAGAGTCTATATTGTTTTTTTGTAATAATGATTTTCATATAAAGATAAATATTGAAAAAAGTTTATTCAACCCATTCAACATCATCAATATCATCTTCTTGGGTTTCATATTCAGTTTCCACACTGTCAATTAGTTTTCCCTCCCACCAATAATACATATCACTATCTTGCATGGCAATTAAATCCTCTTCATCCAAAAGAGTATAAGAATCAATCATTTGTTGCCAATAATTAATACCATATTTTACATAATGTTCTTTATGTCTGACTTTAATTTTTTTTGGTTTTATAGGTTTTCTAAACGGAGGTTCAATATCAGAATTTAAAACAAACATTTCACATAGATAAGAATAATCTTCAAAGTACAAACCATCTAAACCAAAGTATTGACATATACCATCAACAATATGTTGGTTTTCAATATAATCTTTAATCGTTTCAACACCAAGATTCTCATCATCAAATTGTTCTTTGATTTGTTCCATGATTAATTTCATGGATTTATCATTTATGTTTTTAAATTGAGACATATATAAGTTTATTTATAAATACCACAAAATAAAGAATAAGGAAAGGGGAGAGGGATGGTCCAGTGTAAAAAAAATTTTTTATTTATTATCAGTAGGGTACCTTTTAGGTAAAGAGTTTTCAAGATAAGTTTTGCCCTTTTCAATAAAGTAGTCCATTAAAACATCGGTGGGGATATATCTAAATGCATCATCAATGGTTCTAAAATCGCCAGCGCTATCAACAGATATAACTTTATTATTTCTTGTTAAAAAATGAATCCTTCTATAATATGAAAAATCGTCATCAGGTAATCTAAAATAAAAGATAACGGTATCGTGAGTTCTTCCAAAATTATCATAGGTTCTTTCAAGAAACTCATGTCCATCATATTTAATACCCGCATGGTTCATTATTTGTTCAACAACATTAGAATTATCGGAAGATTCCAATAAGGTTTTAAATTGTGATTCTGTTACAATGATTTTCATATAAAGATAAATACTTAATATTCAATAACTATTCTTTTTCCATTTTTATCATAAGGAATAAAATCATTAGAATAGTAAGTTACTTCATAGTCAAATAAAAGTGGATTATATACTATAGAATTCCATAATTTAAAAATTTAATTCTGCTAATTCCACTTCATGTGAAGATTTACCATATTCATTGTGTTCCATTAAAATGGTTCCTTCTTTAAAATCTACTGTTATCCATCCACCACCACCACTATCTTCTATATGATAACCTTTTTCATATATATTAATCATTAAATAACCTAAATCTTCAATTAAATTTGGAGTTACTGTAATTCCAATATTACTAGTACAACTATCATCAATATATTCATTCCAATCTGAACCTTCGTATTTTACATTAAAAATTGCTCCTTGTTCTTTCCATCTTTTTAATTGTTCTTTAACCTCTTCTTTGTCTTTTTTTGAATAGGTATCAAAAATATCAGATATATATTCTATATAGTCTCTTTCTTGATTATCATAATAATCATAAGCCATTAGAATTTTCATCTTATTAATATTTGGATATAAATCAAAATATAACCACCCTGTTTCTGTAACGTCATCATAATACATACTATCTATGTGATCCCACAATTCGTCTGTATTAATATCTGATTTAATCACATACTCAAAAAAAGATTTTACTAACCCTTCCATATCAACACCTTGTCCTCCACCATAAAAAGTTAATCCATCCCAAAATATGTCATCTGTTAAAACAAAATCACACTCATATACCCAACTATTTGAATCAGAATATGCTTGAAGTAAAAGACAAAACTTTCTAAATTCCTTTTTAACTTTATCTGTAAATTGTTTTTGTAGTCTTTCTTCTAATGAACTCATATTAATAAATACTTAATAATCAATAACTATTCTTTTTCCATTTTTATCATAAGGAATAAAATCATTAGTATAATAAGTTAATTTATTATTAAATAAAAGTGGATTATATACTATAGAATCCCAAAACTTCAACATTAAATTATTTTGATAGTCAATAAATACATCATCTCTAAAAACATTACCAATACATTCTTTCATTTCACCATCTTTTATTTTTTCTCCGTTTTTTGTTCCTGATAAAAAAATAACATCAAACGCACAGTAGAAATCATCACCAAAAGTATTATCAACCTCATAATCTTCAATTTCAATATCAAATATATAATGATTACCTCCTTTTACTTTGAAATTTATTTGATTAATTTTTTCTATTGATCTTAAAAGATTTAATCTATCTTTTTGATTTAAAAAGACATTTCCTTTTGGGAAGCTAAATGTTGGAGATAAATTATTTGCTTTTTTATGTAGATTATCATACGTTTCCCTTTGTCCGTTTTTTCCTGATGAAACATACAAACAAAAATCATAAAATAAATCATGGACAAAATCTAAAATTATTGATTTTGCTACTGATACTTTTTGTGGGTTATCTACCTCCCAATCAATTCTATTTTCTTCTCTATTAAGATAAGGGGTTAATATAATTCCATTAAAATCATATTCATCTTCCAAAACATTTTCATAATATATTTTGATTATTTTTTCATCCATAATAATAAATATTTAATAGAATATAACCGTATCAATTCTTGCTCCCATATATCTTGCATAATCTTTTATTAAATTTTTCAACTTTTTTGCATCCATATTCAAAAAGTCTTCATAGTTAATATTTAATACACAATCAAATTTATTTGGGGTATACTCATCAGGTACAAGAATAATATTTTTGACTTCAGGGTAGTTTTCTTCTAATACCACTGTAAGGATTTTTTTTAACTGATCTTTCATTTTATCTTTAGCTTGTTATGGTAAAGTAAAAAAACTGATAAACTATGTCAATTAGTTTGAACCTGAGTGATGCCTTTTGTTTTCCATCTTTTCGTAATATCCTTCTTTGGATCCTTTCCAATCCCAAGGAAGATCATTTTCAACATTATATTTCAATTGCTTATCAGAAACCCCTCTAAGTTTTCTCATTAACTTTTGAATCATAGATTCCTCTTTTTTATCTTCATTGATAATTTTTTTAACAATACGTGATATATCTCTTTCTGTTAGTCTATTTTGCATAATTTTTTATTTATAAATATCATACAAACAAGAAAAAAGAGGGGGGTTGGGGGGTGATTCGATGTAAAAAAATTTTTTGAGAATATTACCTCATCCAAGAAGATTTGTTTTTAAATTCATTATATATTAATGATTTTAATTTAGAATCAATGGCATCTCTAATTTTATTCATATTTTCCAAAGATACCCCATTATAATGATTTCAATAAACTTCCTCATATTCTTTTGTGGGGTAGTCATTACAATCTATTGTATCATAATGTTTAATTATCTTTTCAACATTATCTAAAGCATCCTTTAATTGTGATGCGGTAAAAGATTCTTTTATTAAGGTTTTATATTGTTCTTTTGTAATAATGATTTTCATATAAGATAAATATCAGGGGAAATAAAAAACCCCCTACTTGTGGTAGAGGGACATATACTATTTCCATTTACCAATAAAATCTCTACTTGTGAAATATATGAAAAGAATTATACATGACATACCAATGTTTGTTGATATATGAATAAACTTTTCGTTGGTGTGGTAACAAATAACGTTACACAATAAAAGAAAAATAAATGAGAAGAATAAATCAAACTTATAACGTGACATAGTATGGGGTTTTTTAATTTAAACAAATATACAAAGAGTATTCTAATTTTACAAATTTTTTCCAGAAATTTTTTTTGAGATATTGGGGATTTAAAAGATATGAAAAGTACTTACCTCCCTATTCTTCTTCTTTGGGAGGTTTTACATATACATCACTAAATGAATCTATATCAATAAAATCTTGTTCCATATAATCAATAACTTCTTTTAATACTCTTGCTTGTTCCTTTGGAGTCTTTTCCCCATGTATAGTTAAACACACTCCTCCCACAAGAATGGAACGAATTTCCTCAATAGATAAAGAACTATTGGCTGAGATATCAAAAATATAATTACCATCTTCAATCTCCACTTCCACAATGACTTTTAATTTGTTTTCTTCCATAATAAAAGTATAAGAAAATATTATGAAATAAAAAACCCCCTACTTGTGGTAGAGGGGGTTATGTTTTAGAATTATTGTTTATTTTAAAAAGTCATACCTATTCATTAAAAAATTAATAAGGTTTTTATTATCGTCACCGACGAATGGACCACTCATGATTAGATTTTCAGACACATCAAACAACATAGTTATTAACATTTGTCTAACGTAGTATTTTTGTGAATCACAATCATATGTAGCGTTTTCAGCCGCTATTATTTTATCTATCACTTCTTGAACTTTGTCATAATTATATTTAAGGTTATCACTGTAGAAATTAGAATCACAATATTCATTATTCACCTCCTCTTGTTCATTAATCACCCGTCTAACAATACGTGATAAATCTCTTTCTGTTAATCTTGTTTTCATAATATATTTGTTTAAATATAAATACTCTGATTTTCTGAAAATTTTTCCAGAATTTTTTTTCGTATATAGTGACATATTCAGATTTACAGGAATTTTTCCCAAAAATATTTTTTAACCCCATATATACTTTTTTCTTATGAATACTTTGCAAGGGGGATTGTCCCCCCTTTTTACCCCTGACAATGTGTCATATTGGAGGGGGGATACGGGGGAGGACCCCCCACATATTAAGGGGGAGGGGGTATGCCAAAGTATAGAGGGGGGGGGTATATCATCCCCCATCATTTATTAACAATCACTATGTCATGTTAATATCTTTCATAAAATATATGGGGATTATTTTGTAGTCTCATTTATTATCCCTACCTTTGTTAAACTTAACAACGGTTAAGATAGTCAGTGATTCAGTTCGAGACGGGTTCGGGGGGAACAACCTTTCGCAGAGGGTAGACTCCAGCCTGCTTTATAGTTTATAAAAGTTGGGACGTGTTGGAGTCTACTCGGTCCCCATCGTTTCTGACAGTTACAGAGCTAAGGTACAAAAAAGATTTGACATACACAAACTTGATTAATAATATATTTATCATTATTAATTACCTTACCTATGGGAGAAGATGTTGTGACTTTATTACTTTGTGTTGTATCCATGTTCGTTTCATATTACGTATTAAAACTTTTTGATGATGATTACAATAATTAATTATATTCTTATCTCATTGGGGATTATCTTCTCTATCTTTTGGATCGGGGTTCTATACTGTGTCTTTATAATGGATTACTATAAGGGGAGTCGTCAGTACTATTGGATTAAAAAACATATCATTAGTGATGAAGACTTAGAACCACTTGATTAATCTTCCCCTCCGAAGAACTTATCTATGTGAGTCATTGCCATATCTATGATTGTCTTTCTTACTGTTGAGTAGTCATCCTCACTTATGTTGTAGTACTGATTTAAAAATTGAAGTACGTCAGACATATCAGCATCCACTATTACAAATTGTTTCTTATTCATAATGGGTTTTTTACTCCATGACTTTTTAGCAAACTCGAAGAACACCACCCCATCGTCTACTAATTTGTTTCTATGTTGGAATAAACATTTGATTCCCTGTTTATCTTCTACTACTTTGGGGATGAATTCTTCTTTTAAAAACTTCTCTACACCTTCCATGTCCCTTAATGATACATATAAATTGTTGATAAATAAATACTAAATTGGTGTCTGTCATACTGTCAGGGGGAATTTGTTGATAACTTTTTTGTTAAATTTATTGAAATTGTCAGAATGTCAGTCGAGCTTCACACAGGGGACAATCCCTTTTACCACTTTTCCCCACCATTATATTCCACTATTTACCACCATAATTGTCGCTGGTTATATCTGTACCCTAAAAAATCCCCTCTGTAGGTATCTGTAGAAGGGGTTTTTTAACTATATACATTTTCCAGCTAATTAATGTATCTATAATGTAGAACGCGGGGAGACGAAGTCCTTAAAACATTCCAACGAAATAACCATTTAAATGTGTCATATAACAACCCCCAACGAAGAAAAGGATTACTGTATACGGATATTATAATGGTGGTAATAAGTGGGACAAATTATATATAATATGGGACATATAAAATAAACTTGTCCCTTTTAGTCCCACATCGTATTATTGTTCTTCACCATATAAAACCTCATCATTATATACGAAGTATTTCTTATAAGTTTAGTAATGGAAACATACATATACATCTTACTTATATACATCCATTAAGTAAATGGGGGTCAGTTGTTTAATTAGTGATGGGGGGAATAATATATGATTAAATTATGAATGAAGAATGTAGTGAATGAAATGAACGGTAATGATGAGTGAATAAGTTAAACATATATTATGTCTTCTACTTCTACTATGTTTGGTCCTATCCACTTCTTTAACCTCATCTGTAGTATCATAATAAACATCCCTTCATTTTCTGTATTCTTTTTAACTTTAATTTGTATTAGCACTCTTGCAACTTCTTTATCTGAATAATTTTTTAAAAACTCGGTTACTTTTACTTCAGGATCAAACGTAAGAAAATCACACGTACTAAATGAAACGAGTCTATCGTCGTTATCAGAATCCCAATATTGATCCTGACAATCTTCTTTAATCTCTTCTATTTCCATATCCACAAGTTGCTGTATTATATCAGCATTTATTTGGTGTGGCTTACGTTCCGTTTCTTCCCTTAATATTCTTCTTATGGATTCTTGTATGTTCATATTTTTTTCAGTATTACATACATTATATATTCGGTTTCATTATTGAAATATCCGTAATCATCAATAACCATATTAAATTCTTCGGCAATTCTTGGAAACCTTTTTGTTATAATATTTTCAATGACTTCTTTTTTATTCATTCCTTTGTATTCTGGTTTGATTTTTATCGCTTTCCAACAATTATCAACCCACCCTTCATAAAAAATAATTCTACCTTCATCTAATTTATTCTGTATGTAAACCTGGTCTTCATAACCATTCCAGTCATCAATTAACATATCATAGTCTGGTTCTTCGGTGTTAAATTCTGAATCATTTTCCACTTTTCTTAAAAAAGAATCAATAATTTCCATTCTTGTAATGTCTGACATAGAACAAGATTTATATTTTTCTTCCCCCATTTTATTAAAACGAGTTTCTTCCCTTAATATTCTTCTTATGGATTCTTGTAGGTTCATATTATTAAAATATTTTTTGCGTTACAGTGATACCTTTCGTTTATTAACTCCATCAATAATAACCATAACTCCCAATTACTTTGTGGTCCCAAATAGTTTTCAATCTCCTCAGCAAATATCTCGTAAAAGATAATTGTATCAAAATGGGGATCTCTTACGTCAGGTTGTTCGTAACATACTTCAGGTAATTCATCAGTTATCTCTTTAGGATAATCACCATATATATCATATTTAGTGTCGTCAACCAATTTAAATAAATAATCATTATAATCACTTTTAGGTAATACAAACCCTATGGCATATGGATCACAACATACACCCATTCCACAATTATACTCAGCCCAATCATAGTACATATCATCAAACCCCTCAAATAACATATTCATTAAATCATTCAATACTGGTTTGAGGTTTGTTTCTTCCCTTAATATTCTTCTTATGGATTCTTGTAGGTTCATATTGATATAAATATATATAATAATTTAATCATCGTAATTAAATTTAGTAGTACCAGCTGCCGACCATCTATCTTGATTTTCACATATCCAAGTTTTTGTTGAGAATTTAAAGTATGGTATTTTCAAACT
>Ga0194133_10000967_pt1 | contig 54477 bp, 66 predicted proteins | sample TA2KigOf40mmetaG_FD_155448 | JGI IMG/M metagenome (GOLD analysis project Ga0194133, IMG submission 155448) | Freshwater microbial communities from Lake Tanganyika, Tanzania - TA2015055 Kigoma Offshore 40m | ecosystem: Environmental > Aquatic > Freshwater > Lake | place: Tanzania: Lake...
GTCAGCTTCGTGTTGTTCGTTCAGCTGGTTCAACATCTAATAATGCTACGACAACTTTTGGCACTGGAGTAAGAATAGATAATAGAACAGATTATGAACAGAATCATTCATCTGGTTCAGTAAACATACGTTTTGCTGCAAAATATCCTGGATCCTTAGGTAATTCACTAAAAGTTTCTATGTCTGATGCAAATACTGCTTCAAACTGGCCATATGTTAATGAATTTTCTTCTGCTCCAGCTAATACAGCTTTTGCTGAATCTAAAAATATTGAAGAAGACGAATTACATTTAGTTGTACTAGACACTACAGGAATAATTTCTGGAAGAGCCAATACAATTATTGAAAAATTTGGATTTTTATCTAAGGCATCCGATGCAAGAAATAGTGATGGAACATCCAATTACTACAAAGATGTTATCAATTCTAAATCAAAATATATTTGGTGGTTAAGTCATCCTACTGAAACGACAAACTGGGGGCAAACATCAACTTGGATTGCACAAAATGATCCTGATAGATTATTTGACTCTTTAAGTGTAACTGATTACACATTTTCAAATGGCTCAGATATACAACCTACTCAAAATCAAGTTGCAAATAGTTACAATCTTTTTGATAATCCTGATTCAATAGATGTTTCTTTGATCATGACCGGAAAAACTGTTGGTGATACAGTACCAGACCAATTAATTAGTATTGCCGAATCTAGAAAAGACTGTTTAGTTTTTCTTTCGCCAGAATTAGATGATGTTGTAGATGCAAATGGAAACGAAACAACTAATATTTTAAACTTAAGAAACACAATTACATCTTCATCTTTTGCTGTAATGGATTCTGGATGGAAATATCAATATGATAAGTACAATGACGTTTATCGTTGGGTACCTCTTAATGGTGATGTTGCAGGACTTTGTGCGAGAACCGATTTGGAGAGAGATCCTTGGTTTTCACCAGCTGGATTTAATCGTGGGCAAATTAAAAATGTTGTTAGATTGGCATGGAATCCTACAAAAGCAGATAGAGACAATCTTTACAAATCCGGCATTAATCCTGTAGTTACTTTTCCAGGTGAAGGTACAATTCTTTACGGTGATAAAACATTACTTTCTAGACCAAGTGCATTTGATAGAATTAATGTTCGCAGATTGTTTATTGTTCTTGAAAAAGCAATTGCAAGAGCGGCTCGTTCTTCACTGTTCGAGTTTAATGATGAATTTACAAGAGCTCAATTTGTAAATCTTGTTGAACCATTTTTGCGTGATGTTCAAGGTCGCCGTGGTATTTTCGACTTTAGAGTTGTTTGTGACACCACAAATAACACACCAGAAGTAATTGACCGTAATGAATTTGTTGGTGATATTTACATTAAACCAGCAAGATCAATAAACTTTATTCAGCTTAATTTTGTTGCTGTTCGTACTGGTGTTTCGTTTAATGAAATCGTTGGACAGTTCTAATAAATAAGAGAGATAGGAGAAAATTTAAATGGCATTTAATATTAACGAATTCCGCTCTCAAATGCAAGGTGATGGTGCAAGACCAAACCTATTTGAAGTAACGATGCCTTTTCCAGCATTTTCGTTACCAGGAAACGCACAGACAAAATTATCATTTATGTGTAAGACAGCACAACTTCCAGGTTCTACCATAGGAGTTGTACCTGTTCAATATTTTGGTCGTGAACTAAAATTTGCAGGTAATAGAACATTTGCCGATTGGACAATTTCTGTTATCAATGATGAAGATTTTGTTGTGCGTAATGCATTTGAGCGTTGGATGAATGGCTTAAATAGTCATACACTTAATGTTCGTAACCCAGCAGCACAAGCTCCTTTAGGATATACTGTTGATTCTGAAGTAAGACAATATGCTAAAAATGGAAGTGTAATTAAAAAGTATAAGTTTGTTGGTGTATTTCCATCAGACATTACTCCAATTGATGTTGATTGGGGTTCTAATGATACAATTGAGGAGTTTGCTGTAACTCTTTCCTACCAGTGGTGGGAATCAGTAGAAGACGGCGTGGTTTGATAAGGAAAGAGCTTTTGCTCTTTCCTTCTTTTATAGGATTATTACATAGTGGCTATTAAACTTTTTGGTTTTACTTTTGGTAAAAGAGACATTGTTCAGGTAGAAAAACCTGAACAGTCTTCTTTTGCTCTTCCAACGGAAGCAATGGATGATGGTGCAGTTACCATCACATCAAATGCTTATTACGGTACTTATGTAGACTTAGAAGGTTCTATTCGCAATGAATTGGAACTGATCACAAGATACCGTGAAATGTCAAATCATCCTGAACTTGAAATGGCAATTGATGAAATTGTCAATGAATCTATTACCTACACTCTAGATAATCGTGTAGTTGACATTAACTTAGATAAACTAAAAACTACAGATTCTATTAAGAAAAAAATATCTGAAGAATTTGAAATGGTTCTAAGGTTATTAAATTTTCAAAATTTAGCTTCAGATCTTTTTAAACGTTGGTATATTGATGGTAGAATGTACTATCACATTGTAGTAAACGAAAAAAATCCAAAAGAAGGTATACAAGAACTTCGTTATGTTGACCCTAGAAAAATAAGAAAAATTAGAGAAGTAAAAACTGGCAAAGATCCAAAAACAGGTGCAACAGTTATACTTTCTACCGCAGAATATTATGTATTTAATGACAAAGGTACAACAACACAAAATTACACAGCATCTACAAATTCTGGTTTAAGAATTTCACCAGATTCAATTATAAACATTAACTCTGGTTTGATGGATGCAAAAAATACTTTTGTCATTTCATATTTACACAAAGTAATTAAACCACTTAATCAATTGAGAATGATTGAAGATGCTGTAGTCATTTATCGCATCTCAAGAGCTCCAGAACGCAGAATATTTTACATTGATGTTGGTAATTTACCAAAAGGTAAAGCAGAACAATATCTTCGTGATGTAATGATTAAGTATCGCAATAAGATGGTTTATGATGCATCTACTGGTGAGTTAAGGGATGATCGTAAACACATGTCAATGCTTGAAGATTTTTGGTTGCCAAGAAGAGAAGGTGGTAAAGGTACAGAGATTACTACACTGCCAGCAGGACAAAATCTTGGTGAATTAGAAGATGTTAAGTATTTTCAAAAGAACTTATTAAAATCTTTAAATGTGCCACTCTCAAGATTAGATGAACAAGCTGGTGGTGGTTTTGCTGGTATTGGCCGTAGTCAAGAAATTACAAGAGATGAACTTAAATTTGCAAAGTTTATTGCTCGTCTTCGTAATAAATTTACACAACTTTTTGATGATGCACTTGGTACACAATTAGTATTGAAAGGTATCTGTACACAAGATGAATGGAAAGATTTTAAAGAAAATGTTATCTATGACTTTAAAAAAGATAACAACTTTACAGAATTAAGAGAAGCAGAACTTCTTCGTGAAAGATTAACAATGGTTGGCATGGTTGATCCTTATATTGGCAAATACTTTTCACATGAATATGTTAAGAAGAATTTGTTAAAACTGAATGATGAACAAGTTGAAGAAATGCAAAAACAAATTGACAAAGAACAAGAACAAGGCCTTGGTGGACCCACATTAAATCAACAACAAGAACCACCAGTGTCGCCAGATGAATACCCACCTGTAGATAACACCGTTGATGATGCGAGTACTGAATCAGCCACTCCAGAATTGGATGCACAAGTTGATAGGTATACATCTATACTAAATAGACGATAATGGAGAAAAATATGGACATTTCACAATTTATAAATGATGTTGCTGCAGGTAATGCTGCACAAGCACAAGAAGGTTTAAATGATATTCTTTCAACAAGAGCATTTGAAGCTATTGATGCTCGTAAAAAAGAATTAGCACAAACTATTTTTGGTGGTACACCAGAAGAAATAGAAGTGCAAGATACTGCTGATACACCAATGGAAGACGAACTTCTAACACAAGAAGAATTTGACGCACTTTCAGAAGAAGACCAAGAACTTTACCTTGAACAATTAGAAGAACTTGATGAAGCAACAAGCTATGCACTTATCCATTCTTCATCTGGAAGAGAAGTTGATAGAGGCAGCAAAGATGACATGGTGAAAAAAAGAACAGACGGTCATCATGTAGCGGCAGTTCAAAAACCATCGGGCGCATCAACACTGAGTAGATTAGCACGAAAATTCATTCCAGGTCAAGGACAAAAACAAGCTGGCGAGAGAGCAAAAAACCAAGGATATTCTGCTGGATTAGATAGAGCAACATTGAAACACCACCCAGATGATAAAAGATTAACAACAACAATGAAATCATCTGAAAAAGCAGAAAAGAGATATGCGAGAATTAGTAGAGGCGAACCAGCATTCAAACCTTCAGTTAATGATTGAAAAAATTATAGATTAAAATGAAATCTTTAGAAGAATTTAAAACACTCGTAGAAGAAGAAAAAGCAGACTATTCAAAGTTTGATATGCTTGTTCGTGCTGGTTTGGCAAACAAAGCACAACTTCAGCGTATTCATAAAATTCTTGATAAGATGCAAGAAGAAAGACCTGTATTCAACAATGCAGACAGAATGATTCTTCAAAATCTTTTCAATAAGATGGTAGATTTAATTTCTAACAATAAACAAATATTTCAACAAAGTCGCCGTGCTGTTCGTGAAGAAATTGAAGAAGGTGTTATTGATACGGCAGACTATAAAATAAGTTCTTCTGGTCGTAAAGTAAGAGCACATCGTATTAAAGTTGGTGATGAAGTAAAAGAAGATTTTCAAATTGAAGAATCTAATGATAATTTAGAAGGTGATCCACCATTTGTACTTGTACTTAAAAGAAAAGCAATCCGATTATATCCAAATAAAACAAAAATTGCTCTATATTACAATCAGAAATTAGACAAATATTTTTCTGTGCCTTATGGACCTTCTATTAATGCCGCTGTGCAATCAGAAGACAAAAATTACGAACAAAAGGCTTCTATAGACGAAGCAGTCATGGACCAATTACACAAAATAGTAAAAGATAAACAAGCAAACACAGTTAAATTTGCAAATGGGCAAACTAAAAAAGTAGATCACTATACTGCTTCTGCAATTACACAATTACATAATGCTGTCAATGATGAAAATAAAAAGAAACTTGCAGATATGATACACAAATCTCCTGCTCATTTAGCAAAGGCTGCCGATTTCGCTTTCAGTAAAGCAAAATGAATTTAATAGATTTACTTTTAGAAAATAATTTAGCTGAAGCTAAAAAAATATTTGAAGATAAAATGTCAAGTAAAATTACTTTGGCATTAGAAGAAAAGAAAAAAGTTTTTTTTAAAGATTTTTTAGAAGAAAACGGATTACTTGAAGCAATAAAAAGAAATCCAAATATTATTAAGATGGGTAGAATCAGTAAGATTCGCCGTAGAATTAGAAGAAATGCAAAAGGTAGAATTGTTGTACAAAAAAACAGAAGACGTTCTGGTTTAAAAGGTTATAAAATTTCAGGTAATCGTGTAGTAAGAATACCTGCTGCAGTTAGATTGAGAAAGGCTCGTTTATTAAAACGATCATGGAAAACAACAAGAAGAGCAAAACTTCGCAGATCACTTTTAAAAAGAAAGTTATCTATGCGTAGAAGAGCATCATTAGGACTAAGATAAATGCCATACGAAATTATAAACTCATTAAGAACAAGATCAGTTATTCGTGTAGTAGGTAATACAGACATTACTGTTAAACTTACTGATCTTTCCGTTAATACATCTTCTGAAGATGTTACTTCAGCTGCAATTAATCACGTAATATCAACCAGTGATGGTGTTGTTAAAATTTATAGAGGTGATAATGCAACAGGTAATTTAGTTTTTGAATCTTTTGGTTCGTGTGATTTGCTTTTAAGTCAATACGACATTTCAATAGCTAATTCATCTACATCAAACATCTTTATAACAAATGCTGGTACCAGTGGTACTGTAATTCTATCAGTTACAAAACAAGCCACTTATGCCACACCGTTAATAGGAATCTAAAATGAAACTCATTAGAGAAACAGTAGAACAGGTAAAGTATCTTACCGAAGCAACAGAAGATGGTAAGAAAAAACTTTACATTGAGGGTACATTCCTTGTTGGCGATGCAGTCAACAAAAACAATCGCATGTATAAAATGGATACACTTCGTAATGAAGTTTCCCGTTATACAGAAGAATTCATTAACACAAATCGTGCATTGGGTGAGTTAGGTCATCCAGACACTCCATCTATTAACCTTGAGAGAGTATCACACAAAATTGTTTCTCTTTCGGAAGATGGTAACACTTTCTATGGTAAAGCACTCATTCTTGACACACCATATGGTAAAATTGTAAAAGATTTTATTGAAAATGAAATTCAAATTGGTGTTTCTTCAAGAGCTCTTGGTTCTTTAGTTCAAACTAAAGAGGGGTATAATCTCGTTCAAGACGACTTAAAACTTGCAACTGCGGCAGATATTGTTGCAGATCCTTCTGCTCCAGGTGCTTTTGTACAAGGTATCATGGAAAATAAAGAGTGGATGATGGTTAATGGTCAATGGGTTGAAACTCAGTTTGAGCAGGCCAAAAAACAAATTAAAAGAGCATCCAAACAAGAAATAGAACAGGTTGCACTTAAACTATTTGAAAATTACATTAGAAAACTTTAATTTTATAAATAAGAAATCATAAGGAGAATCCAAATGGCATCAAACAAACTCATGGAAGCAGCTGCTGAAATTCTTGCTGGAAGCAAGAAATCGGCACCAGCTGTGCCTCCACAGAAATTAGAAGGTGAGGTACAAGACCTTGGAGGTCCTACACCACAAAATGCTAAACCAGATGATGATTCACACAAGATTCATGCAGCTGCTAAAGCACCTGATAATTCTGGAAAAAACAAATCTACAATTTCTACTAAGCCTTCTGATGCTTCCCCAGACACTCAACTTAAGATGAGAAAAGAAGAAGAAGAAGAAAAGGCTGAAGAAGTTATTGCAGAAGATGAAACATCTGAAGTTGAAGAAGTTATTGCAGAAACAGAAGAAGTGTCTTTTAAAGAAGACATTAACGCTCTTTTTGCCGATGACTCTACAATCTCTGAAGAATTCAAATCTAAAGTTGCTACAATTTTTGAAGCTCGTGTTCTTGACCGAGTTCAACAAATTGAAGAAGAAATTGAAGGCAAATATGCTTCTATGTTAGAAGAAGCAGTTGAGTCTATCAAATCCGATTTAACTGAAAAGGTTGATGATTACCTTAACTATGTTGTTGAAAAGTGGATGGAAGAAAACCAAATTGCCGTTGAATCTGGTCTTCGTTCTGAAATCACTGAAGAGTTTATTGCTGGTCTTCGCAATCTCTTTGCAGAACATTACATTGATGTTCCAGAAGAGAAAGTTGACCTTGTTGATGAACTTGCAACAAAAGTTGAAGAACTTGAAGGTAAACTCAATGAAGAAATTGAGACCAACATTCAGTACAAGAAAGCTATACTTGAAGCTGTAAAAAGAGAAACAGTTTATGATATTTGTAAAGGACTTACCGAAACTCAAGTTGAAAAAATGAAGTCGCTCGCAGAGAGTGTAGACTTTTCCACAGAGGAAGAATTAAAAGAAAAACTTGAGACAATTCGTGAAAATTATTTCCCAACAAATATTAAACAAGCTGAAGAAACTCAATTACATGAGCAAGTAAGTGACGAAATGGCAGATGAAAAGATTAAGAAGTCTAATGACCCATTTATCAATGCCGTCGTTCAAACAATTTCTAAAACCAAAATTTAATTAAAATCAAGGAGTAATTAAATGTATTTAACAGAACAATTGCAGAAGAAATGGGAAGCAGTTCTTGAGCACCCAGATCTTCCACAAATTAAAGATCCATATCGTAAAGCTGTAACAGCTTTAATTCTTGAGAATCAAGCTCAAGAAATGGTTAAGCCAGGTTATCAGACTCTTACAGAAACTACACCAACTAACGCTGTTGGTACAGGTGGTTTTAGTGGTGGTTCTACTGGTACAGGTCCAGTTGCTGGTTTTGATCCAATTCTTATCAGCTTAGTTCGCCGGTCTCTTCCAAATCTTATTGCTTATGATATCGCTGGCGTTCAGCCAATGACAGGTCCAACAGGACTTATTTTCGCAATGAGAACTACTTATGGTACTAACCGCAATATGGCAAGCTCTGCTGTTGAGGCTTTCTACAATGAGGCAAATACTGCTCATGCAGGTGCTCTTGGTGGAACACACAACGATATCAGTCTTGCCGCTAATACAGCTTTTGGTAGCGGTAATGTTTTCTCTAGTACAATGGCTACAAGTGGTGGTTTACCAACAGCTGATGCAGAAGATTTAACTTTCAAAGAGATGGGATTCTCTATTGAGAAAGTTTCTGTTACTGCTAAGTCCCGTGCTCTTAAAGCAGAGTACACAATGGAACTTGCACAAGATCTTAAAGCAGTTCATGGTCTTGACGCTGAAACAGAACTCGCTAATATTCTCTCTACAGAGATTCTTGCTGAGATCAATCGTGAAGTTGTTCGTACAATTTACAGTGTTTCTAAAGTTGGCGCACAAGTTGGTACAACAACTGCTGGTACTTTTGACCTTGACACCGACTCTAACGGTCGCTGGATGGTTGAAAAGATTAAAGGTCTTGCTTTCCAAATTGAGCGTGAAGCTAACGCTATCGCCAAGTTAACCCGTAGAGGTAAAGGTAATGTCATGATCTGTTCTTCTGATGTTGCTTCTGCTCTTGCTATGGCTGGTATTCTTGATTACAACTCTGCTCTTCAGGGTCAAGTCAATCTTACAGTTGACGACACAGGTAATACTTTTGCCGGTACAGTCTTCGGTCGCATCAAAGTCTACATTGATCCATACTTCCCAACAGGCGCTTCTTCTGAGTTTGCTGTTGTTGGTTACAAAGGTTCTAATGCTTATGATGCAGGTATCTTCTATTGCCCATACGTTCCATTACAAATGGTTCGTGCAGTTGATACAGGTAACTTCCAACCAAAAATTGGTTTCAAAACCCGTTACGGCATGGTTGCAAACCCATTTGCTGAAGGTACTGCACAAGGCGTTGGAGCTCTTACAGCCAAGTCTAACTTGTACTATCGTGCATTTAAGATTGCTAACCTCATGTAATGTTTTAAGTCTCTATAATAATAACTATAATAAGAGACACCCTTTAAAGACCCACTTCGGTGGGTCTTTTTTTATGCATAAATATAACATATGACAGCCATAACAAGAAACCCATCTAACCCAAATTTTTTACAACCTAATAAGTTTGTATTAAATTTCAGTAGATTACCAAACATGCAATACTTTTGCCAAAGTGTAACATTACCTGGCATCTCCATGTCTGAAGTACCACAAAATACTCCTTTTGTTGATGTTTATTTGCCAGGTGAAAAAGCAATCTACGACATTTTAAATGTTACATTTATGGTAGATGAAATGTTGATTGCATGGAAAGAAGTGCATGATTGGATTCGTGCAATGACTTTTCCCGTAGACTTTGAAGAATATAGAAATTTACCAAACTTAAATTCAAATAGGATGCCAAAATTAAAACCTCAGTATTCTGATGCAACAATAACTGTATTATCTTCGTCAAACAATCCAATTTATAAATTTATTTTTTATGATGTATTTCCAACAACACTATCTACCATTATACTTTCTACAGCCGATGGGCCAGATACCATACCAACCTCAGATGCATCTTTTAGGTATTCTTATTACGACATAGAATATACTTGACATTTATTTTATAATTTTGTATACTATGTGAAGGAGGAATACCATGAAACAAATTGATGATTTACTTGAGATGTGGCGACAAGATTGTGATATTGATAAAACTGAACCTGATCGTGAACTTCTCAATATACCAAAACTACACAGTAAATATTTAAATATACTTTCTCAACATCGCATGTTGTCAAAGCAGTCTGAGTTTAAGTATAACAAAATGAAGAAACTCAAATGGGAATATTATACTGGTAAACTAGATGATGATCAATTGAAACAATATGGATGGGAACCATTTCCTTATATACTCAAATCTGATCTGTCTACATACTTAGAGAGTGATGAAGATTTAAATAAACATATAGCAAGTAAAGCAGTACATGATGAAATCGTTGAACTTTGTACAACTATACTCAAAGAACTGAACAGTAGAACATTTCAGTTAAGAGATTTTATTAGTTGGCAAAAATTTATACAAGGTATTTAATTGACTGAGAAAATTATTCTTCATAAAAAAAATGAAGCCTTTATACAATTTGAATGTGACCGAAGCGTAGCTCAAGAACTATCAGAGTACTTTACTTTTTTTGTACCAGGATATCAATTTACTCCTGCATATAAACAAAAAATATGGGATGGTAAAATACGTCTGGCAAATCTGCGTGACTTTTCTATCTATCATGGTCTTGTTCCTTACATAGAAAAATTTTGTAAGGAAAGAGAGTATGAGTTAGAAGTCGGTGATAATATTCTCACTACAGAAAATTTTTCATTGGTTGAAGCTGTAGATTTTGCTCGCACTCTTAATCTACCTTTTGAACCAAGAGATTATCAAATACAATCTTTTGTACATGCGATTCGTAATAAAAGAATATTACTTCTTTCACCTACTGCATCAGGTAAGTCTCTTATTATATATCTTATCACAAGATATCTACAAGAATCAGATTTTAAAAGAGGTTTGTTAATTGTATCAACAACATCTCTTGTTGAACAAATGTATTCTGATTTCAAATCATATGGTTATGATTCTGAAGAATACTGTCATCGCCAATACTCAGGTAAAGAAAAACACACAGATAAGTTCTTAACCATTACTACATGGCAATCTATTTACAAAAACGATAAAGAATATTTTGAACAATTTGATTTTGTTCTTGGTGATGAAGCACATCAATTCAAAGCCAAATCACTAACAACTATATTGTCTGGTTGTACTTATGCTAAATATAGAATTGGCACAACAGGTACATTAGATGGTACGCAAACACATCGTCTAGTATTAGAAGGTTTATTTGGACCTGTTTATAAGGCCACCACAACATCGGAATTAATTGCACGAAAAGAACTTGCGGACTTTAGAATTAAGTGTCTTATTTTAAAGTATGATGATTTCGTTTGTCAATCTTCTCGCAAATGGGACTATAACCAAGAAATAGAATATATAGTAATGAATCAAGCAAGAAATAAATTTATAAAATCTTGCACTATCTTTAGAAGGCAACACTCTTATATTATTCCAGTTTGTTGAGAAACATGGAAAAGATTTGTATGCTCTCATAAAAGAATCAGTTAAAAATCGTCATGTGTTTTTTGTCTTTGGAGGTACAGATGTTGAAATCCGAGAGTCTGTTAGAGAAATTACTGAAAAAGAAAGTGACGCTATTATCGTTGCATCTTATGGCACTTTTTCTACTGGTGTTAATATCAGAAATCTTCACAATATAATTTTTGCATCTCCATCTAAATCTCGTATTCGTAATCTTCAATCTATAGGCCGTGGTCTTAGAAAAGGAGATAACAAAAATATTGCAACACTTTTTGATATAGTTGATGATATGAGAATAGGCAAACATGTCAATTTCACCTTGAAACATTTTATAGAACGTGTTAAAATTTATGATGAAGAAAAATTCAATTATAAGTTCTACAACATAGAGATAAAAAATGACTAATGATCCAACAATAAAAATAATAAGAATGCAAACAGGTGAAGATATAATCTCTTTCATCTGTGAAGATGAAGAAACAGACACAGTTATTTTAAACAATCCTATGAAGGTTATTCTTCGTAGGATGCCTACTGGTCAAACTATTTTTATGATGTTACCTTGGTTACCTATTGAAATTGTAAAAGAAGATTCAGCTATTATTTACGCTTCAGATATCATTACTATGATAGAACCAAAAGATTCTTTAATTGAGTATTATCAAAATGCCATTAATCAAAACATTCTTACTATGTTGAAAGCAGAAGAACAATTGTTGCAACAATTAGAAGAAGATGATGAGGAAGGTGAAGAATACGAAATAACTGAAGAAGAATTACAAGAGATAGAAGAGTATAAGAAAGGTAAACTGTTACATTAATCTTCAAACGGAACACCGCTAGTCTAACTCTTGTCAAGCCATTTGTCAACTAATAAACAGGTAATAATAACATGTCCAAAACAAATCATTATATAAACAACTCAGATTTCTTAGCAGCACTCATCAAATATCGTAATGATTGTAAAAAAGCAAAAAAGAAAAAAGAAGCTGAACCACCAATACCAAATTATATTGGTGAATGTTTTCTGAAGATTGCAGAACATCTATCAAGAAAACCTAACTTTATTTCTTATACTTTCCGTGATGAAATGATTTGTGATGGTATTGAAAATTGCCTAATGTATTTTCGTAACTTTGACCCAGATAAAAGTAAAAATCCATTTGCTTATTTTACTCAAATCATATATTATGCTTTTTTACGGCGAATTGTTAAGGAGAAAAAACAATTGTATGTTAAGTACAAAGCTACCCAACAATTTGGTCTTTTAGATGAAGGTGAAATGTATGAAGATGAAAACGGCAATATGAAACAGTTTGAGTTGTACGATAACATCTCCGAATTCATTCATAATTTTGAAGAGAGTAAGCGTAAGAAAAAAGAAGGTAAAACAAAAGGCATTGATAAATTTTTAGAGGAAGTTTCAGAATAATATGAAAATTTGTATACTTGGTGATACCCATTTTGGAGCACGTGGAGATTCACTAGACTTTCACAAATACTTTGAGAAGTTTTATGATGAGGTATTTTTTCCTTATCTCAAAGACAATGATATTAAGGTGATCTTTCAGATGGGTGATCTATTTGACAGAAGAAAGTTTATTAATTTCAATACACTTCATCTTTGTCGGCAATACTTTTTTGACCGGTGCCAAATTCTTGGTATCAAAGTTCACACACTTTTAGGTAACCATGACATTGCATTTAAGAATACTCTTGAAGTAAATTCAACAGGTCTTCTACTCAATGAATATGAAAACATTCACTACTATGATTCATTTGAGACAGCTGAGTTTGATGGTGTTTTAATTGATGTTGTTCCATGGATTTGTGATGACAATGAACAAGAAATCTTCAATGAGATGAAACAATCAAAGGCACAGATTTGTTTTGGTCACTTTGAGATTGCAGGCTTTGAAATGTATCGTGGCAATGTTTGCGATCATGGTCTTGACAAGAAAATGCTTTCAAAGTATGATATTGTGTTGTCTGGTCATTTTCACCACAAATCTTCTGATGGCAATATTACTTATGTCGGCACACCTTATGAGATGACTTGGTCCGATTATAATGATCCAAAAGGATTTCACATCTTTGATACCGAAACAAGGGATCTTGAGTTTGTAAAAAACCCACACACAATGTTCAATAAGGTAATGTATGATGATAGTGTTACCGATTTTGAACACTGGAAGAATTATGATTACAACAATAAACAAAATACATATGTCAAAGTTGTTGTATTGAACAAACAAAATCCTTTTCTGTTTGATCATGTAATGGACAATCTTTATAAGGCTGGTGTTTCAGACCTAACAATTGTAGAAGATTTTAATGACTTAATTGTTGAGAATGATGAGGAAATTATTAATCAAGCTGAAGATACGATGACAATTCTTGGACGATATATTGACAACCTTACACTTGATGTTGAATCTGAAAAATTGAAAAAACTTATGCGTGAATTATATGTTGAAGCTTTGAATACAGAGGTCGCTGATTGATAATCTTTCGTAATGTTCGTTGGAAAAATCTATTAAGTACTGGCAATAACTTTACAGAAATCAAACTTGATTCAAATGTAAACACACTTATTGTTGGTGAGAATGGTTCAGGTAAATCTACTTTACTTGATGCATTGTGCTTTGCACTTTTTGGTAAAGCTTTTCGTGATATCAACAAACCACAATTACTGAACAGTATCAATCAGAAAGAATGTGTTGTTGAGGTAGAGTTTGACACCGGCAACAAGTCATATAAAATTGTTCGTGGTATTAAACCAAACAAATTTGAAATATACTGTAACACAGAGTTGATCAATCAAGATGCGGCATCTAAAGACTACCAAGATTTTTTAGAAAGATTTGTTTTGAAAATGAATTACAAATCTTTTACACAGATTGTAATTCTTGGTTCAGCCTCATTTACTCCGTTCATGCAGTTATCTGCATCTGATAGGAGATCTATTATTGAAGACCTTCTTGATATACAAATTTTCTCTACGATGAACAGTATCGTAAAGGAAAGAATTTCTTCAAACAAAGAAAGTATGTCTCAAAGTAAACACAATATTGATCTGACACAACAGAAGTATGAACTGCAGAAAAAACATATTGAACAACTTAAACAGAACAATGAAGACAAGGTAAATGAATATGCTACAGAAATTCAACTTCATAGCAATACCGTATCCACCCTACTCAGCAATGTTGCAAGCCTTGCCGAAGAAACAGAAAAACTCCAACTGGTTGTTGCAACTAAAATTGAAACAGAGACTAAGGTCAAGAAGATTACAAAACTTGAATCTCAAATTGAAAGCAACTTATCCAAATTTCAAAAAGATATCAGTTTCTTTCAATCGCATGATAATTGTCCAACATGTAGGCAAACCATTGCCAGTTCTTTTAAAGAAGAAGAGCTCGGCAGTCTTTCTACCAAGGTTACAGAGTGCCAACACGGACTCTCAAAATTAGAAAAGAAATTATTAGAAGAACAGAACAAACTCAACTCAATTAATGAAACACAAAAAATAATCAATCAGAAACAGGTTGAGATTGCCACTGCCAATACAACAATCACCGAAACAAACAAGATGATTGCACGATTGCAGAAGTTAATTGATGAACTAAAGAATTCTAAAGTAGTGACAGACTTAGAAGAACAGCGCCTGAAAGAATTAAAGGATTCTCTGTTGTTACTACAAGAAGACTTAAAACGATTAATAGAAGAAAAATCATATTATGAAGTAGCCTCTGCATTATTGAAAGATTCTGGTATTAAGACAAAGATTGTTAAACAGTATTTGCCTATTATTAATAAACTCGTCAATAAGTATTTAGCGTCATTAGATTTCTTTGTAAACTTTAATCTTGACGAATCGTTTAAAGAAACAATTAAATCTCGGCATCGTGACGATTTTTCATATCACAATTTTTCTGAAGGTGAGAAACAAAGAATTGATATGGCATTGATGTTGACATGGCGAGCTGTTGCAAAGTTAAAAAATTCATCAAATACCAATCTTCTCATACTTGATGAGACATTTGATTCATCATTAGATGCCAATGGTACAGAAGAGTTGATGAAACTTCTTCAATTGTTGGAAGGTGTAAATCTTTTTGTTATCTCACATAAAGGTGATATACTGCAAGATAAATTTGCCAATGTAATTAAATTTTCAAAAGAAAAGAATTTCTCAAGGATTGTTAAGTGATAGATTTTAAAGAATACCTTTCTTATTACCGAGATGTTGTTGATAAAGAAGTGGCTGGGTATTTTTATCCTATTGACATTGTTATGATGTATGCCATATTGCAGTATCTACAAAACAATATGTCTGGTGATATTTGTGAGATAGGTATAGCAGAAGGTAAAAGTGCTATATCACTTTCAAATTTCAAATATACCAATGACAATCTTTACCTATATGATATATTTTCGGAAGAAAATGTTGAGACTGTAGAAAAAAACTTGAAAAAATTTGGAAGGTGTGATAACATTACACTTCGCCTACAAGATTCTACTAAGTTAACGGTAGAAGATATTGACTTCAAACAAAAGTTAAAGTTATTACATATTGATGGTTGTCATGAACATGAAGCCGTGTTGAGTGATTTGGTAGTTTTTAGTCACTTTGTATCTGATGATGGCATCATTATGGTTGATGATTACAACGACTATGAATTTCCTGGTGTAAATGCGGCCACGATTGAGTTTTGTTTGTCAAAGTATAATTATAGAAATTGGCGAGTGTTTGCAATAGGTGATAATAAAGCATATCTATGTTTGAAGAGTCGGCAGAAAAAATACCAAGAGATGATGATATCATTCATGTCTGATTTGTTTAACACCCATCCAAATAAACCTTTTGACATAAAAATGGGTCTAAGACAACTACTAGATATTAATGCTTTACTTTGTGATTCAAGAGAAAATTGGTCAAAAGAAAAATTGATGAACAGTTTATTTAATAAGCCGGAGATAAAATAATGAGTGATGTATTAACAATTAATACCGATCTTGCCGTTAAAAAAGAAGAAGAGAAGATTGAACCTTTGCCACTTTTTGGTGAAGATTATAAAATGCTTGATGATGAAATTCCTCCTTATGTTGACCCACTGCCAAATCCATACATGTCAAAGTTGGCAAAACGGTTGAAGATGACCATGAAACTTTATGGTGGCATTGGTCTATCTGCTAATCAGTGTGGAGTTTATGAGAGAGTTTTTGTAATTGGTACAGAACATTTTCAGTATGTTTGCATCAATCCAAAAGTTGTTGAGGTCGGCCACAATTTAATTAAAGACAAAGAAGGTTGTCTTTCTTACCCAGGTCTTTACTTGAGTGTTGAAAGGCCAGAAACTGTTTTAGTTGAATTTACTGATGAGAATGGGCAACAAAACAGAATGTGGTTTGATGGCATCACCGCAAGATGTTTTCTACATGAACTTGATCATATGAATGGTGTTCGTTTTACTAACTATGTGAAACCAGTGGCACTCAGAATGGCAAAACAAAAGCAAGAAAAACTAATGAAAAAAATGTATCGCAATCATAAAAAAGCTCAAAGAGATGCCGTACTCGTTTAATCCAAAAGATGATGTAGATGCTCAGTGGCAGAAGTGGTTAGATTCTGGTATTGAGTACCAAGATATTTCTATTGATGAACTAAGACAGAGAACGATTGAAGAACTGTCTTATGTTTCTCAGATGGATGTCAAAGAGTATACTTTATTCCAAAAATGGTGTGAAGTGCAAGAAAAATACCCATCAGTTGTTGTGAACGATTTGTGGGAAGGTGAGAAGCGTGTTCTTGAAGATGAAGGTCAACGCAGAGCCATTCAAGAGATTAAAAGTAATATTTGGATGCCAGAAAATCCAGATGATTATCTTTCATTAGAACCTGAAATGGTTTATGCAAACAAACAAGATGACCTGCCTGAATTGTGGAATTGTATTCGTACTTTTTCATCTACCATGAAAAACAATTCTAACATTGGTAGAAATTTAAATTTTATTATTAGAGACAAAAATACAAAAAAATATATTGGTGTTATTTGCATCTCTTCAGATTTTCTTGATCTGACACCAAGAGACAATTACATTGGCTGGGCAAGAGAGATTAAAACTCAAGGCAACATGATCAACCATACTGCAATTGGTTCAACAATTGTACCATTGCAGCCTCTTGGTTATAATTATGTTGGTGGTAAGTTACTTGCTTTACTTTGTTTGGCAGATCCAATACAAGAATTGTGGCAAAAACTTTATGGTGATAAACTTGTATCAGTAACCACTACTTCACTCTATGGCAAAACTAAATCTGGCGGCCTATCTCAGTATGACAATTTAGACTACTGGCAACCGATGGGTTTCACTTCAGGTTCTGTGTCATTTGAACCTCTGCAAGAGACTCGGTATATGATTCGTGAGTGGTTGAAAAAGAATTATACAAGACAATACTTTGAATGGTATATTGCAAAGAAATCATCAGGTCAACCGCATAAGCGTGATCATAAGAATCGTTCATTAAACTTTGCATATTCTAAAATGAATATACCAAAAGAAATCATTCGTTCTGAACATGCTCGGGGCATTTATTATACACCACTCTATGATAAGACTTGTGAATTTCTCCGTAAAGAGTGTGAAGAAAAAGATTTAACTAAATTGTTTGATACCTCTGTTGAAAGTTTGGTGAATATTTGGAAAACAAAACATGCCAAGCCAAGAATCAAACAATTGGTAAAGAAAGACAAGGTTTCTTATGAGACTTTGTTTTATGATGATCTCACTGTACTTACATGGGATCAGGCCAAAGAGAAATATCTTTGCCAAGTTGGGCGTTAAAAACGTTTGACAAGAGCATATATATCTTATATAATATCAAATATGCGGTGAGTCCGATGACACCCTACCCCCGTAGGCAGAAAGGTTTAACTCCTTTTAACCGCTCCATTCATGTTAGTGAGTACTAACTTACTGTTGTTTTTACACAACATTGTGACTTGACAATTCCACTGGTTATGTTACAATAGAGTATATTCAATAGGAATTGAAATGACTACTTTTACCTCTCAAACCAAATCGCAGCTCGCCAAGCTTTTGGCAACCGAAAACATTCGCATTGAGCATAAAAAACTTCATACGGCTTCGTTTGATCCTAAGAATCGTGTTCTCTATTGTCCTATTTGGAAAGATATGTCTGGTGATCTTTATGACCTTTTGATGGGCCATGAAGTCGGCCACGCATTATATACACCTGCTGATGGTTGGCATGATGCCGCCTGTTCAAACGGCAAAAACTTTAAAGCTTTCCTCAATGTAGTTGAAGACGCTCGCATTGAGAAAAAAGTCAAACGCAAATATCCTGGTCTCAGGCCGTCTTTTGTTAGAGCATATAATGATCTAATGAAAAAAGATTTCTTTGGTGTTTCTGGTAAAGACCTTAATGACCTTTCATTCATCAATCGTTTGAACCTCTATACAAAATCTGATTATTCGTTGTCAATTCAATTTGGTGCAAGAGAAAAAGATCTTATTGACCGTGTTCGCTCTTGTGAAACATGGGAAGATGTATTGAAAATTACTGGCGACATTTGGGATTATTCAAAAGAAGAACAAGAACAGATGATGGAAGACTTTAACTTTCCATTTGATTCTGCTGGTTCTGATTATTCTGATGAAGAAGACTTTGATAATTCTTATGATGATATGACCGATTCTTATGGTGATGGTCAAGATGGTGATGATGGTGACCAAGATCGTGCAAAACAAAGTAAAGAGTCTTCTGATGGTGAAGAAACTGAAGAAACAGAGAAAAACTCTTCTGTAATTGATCGCCACAAAGAAAGTAAAGACTATTATGGTAGCGGCGAGTTTGAACCCACTTGTGAAACTGATGAGACATTTCGCCGCCGTGAATCTGAATTGCTTGATGAGAAATCTAAAGATTATTTCTATGTCAAGTTTCCTAAACCTGTATTAGAAAATATCATTACTCCAGCTAAGCGAGTGCATGAGTTACTTTCAAATCATTATCTTGAAGACGCATCTTCAATTGATCAGTGTGTTGCTGACTTTAAGAGTAAGAATGAAAAATATGTTTCTCTTCTTGCCAAAGAATTTGAAATGCGTAAAGCTGCAAAACGATTCGCTAAGGCAAAACTTTCTAATACTGGCGATATTGATGTTTCTCGCCTTTACAAGTATCAGATTGACGATAATATTTTTCGCAAAATGATGAAAGTGCCTAACGGCAAATCGCATGGTCTTATTTTAGCTTTTGACCGTTCAGGTTCTATGCACAATAACATGTATGGTTCAATTGAACAGATGCTTATTATCGCATTGTTTTGCCGTAAAGTGAACATTCCTTTTGTCGTTTATGGTTTTGGTAACAATATAACTGGCCGTAGAGTTGATTTTCCAGAAGAACAGAATGAATCTATTGTTTTGCAAAAACCTCTTAAAAATTTCTCAACAGAAGGCAATGAGATTTTATTTGGTTCGGTATTCATGCGTGAGTATATGAATTCAAAAATGAGCAATTCAGAATTCAGTAAAGTGCTTCGCAACATGGTTGCTCTAATGAATTCATACCCTTCTCCTGGATCTGGTTATCATCGCCGTTATAATTCTACACGATTTTGGCCACCAGTAGGTGAAGAGTTGAGTAATACTCCTTTGGTTCAATCTATTGTTGCTCTTGAACCAATCACTCAACAATTTCGTAAGATGAATAATCTTGATATTGTAAACACTGTTATCATCCATGATGGTGACGCTGATTATATTACCAACTACAATAGATTAAATGAAGAAGGTAAAAAACTTATAGGTACCATTTCTCCAAGTTACAGTAACTTTTTTGTCACCGATGGTAATAAAGAATACAAAATTGAATGTAACAGTAAATTATCTTCTGTTGCCATGCAATGGTACACGGAAAAAACTGGTGCGAAGATTTTTGGTTTTTTTATCACGGCTAATTCTAGTTCAAGTAATTTGAGAAATGCAATTGGTAATCAATTTTACAATGAAAAAGGTCAAAGTGTTAATGAAATGTACACAAACGCTAATGATCTAATGGAAAATCTAAAAACCTATGTTGCGACAATGAAGAAAGAAAAATTCATCATTTCACACAAAAAAGGTTACGATAAATTCTTTTTGATTAGTGGTGGTGAAGATTTAACCTTTGATGATGAGTTTGAATTTGAGAGTGAAGGAAAAGTTTCAGCAAAGAAACTTGCTACAGCTTTTCTGAAACATAACAAAAAACGCCAAGTGAATCGTATCTTGGTAAACAAATTTATTGAAGGTATTGCGACCGATTGATGTTGTTTTTTTACAACAGGTGAGCTTGCCAGTTTGCCTGTTTTTTGTTATAATTATTTTATATTCTTTGATAGGAGTTTTATATTATGAGTAGTCGCACTGAAAAGCGTCAAAAGTTTATTAATGCACTTGTTTCCACTGGCCAAGAAACTGTGACGCTTGATGAGATTAAAGCAATTTGTACAAGCATCGGCATTGCACAACCTTTCTGGTTTACAAATGATAATGATAACCGTATTAAGCGTGGTGTTTATAAAGTTCCAGGTGCCGTTGCAGTAACAGCTCCTGCCGTTCAAACAATTGACATGCAAGCTCAAGTAATTCCCATGCAAAAACAAGAACAAAAATCTGGCAACCGAATCGCATCGGTTGTAACCGATCTTGAGCTTGAGAATATTGTTCCTCAAGTTTACAAGAATTATGTACCGTTTGGTCATTTTGATGACCTACTTTCAATCATCGGTTCAAATCAATTTTATCCTATCTTTATTACAGGTCATTCAGGTAACGGCAAAACAATGTCCGTTGAACAAGCTTGTGCCAAACTCAAACGCAAATTTGTTTGCGTATCAATGACGCCTGAGACTGATGAAAGCGATCTGTTTGGTAACTATGTTCTCATTAATGGCCAAATGGAATGGCGTGATGGTCCTGTGACTGTTGCTGCTCGTCAAGGTGCCGTTCTCTGTATTGATGAGATTGACTATGGCGCACAGAATCTTTCAAGTCTTCAGCGAGTACTTGAAGGCAAACCATTCTTGCTTAAGAAGAAAAACGAACTCATTACACCTGCCGCAGGCTTTACAGTAATTGCGACTGCAAATACAAAAGGTAAAGGTTCTGATGATGGTCGTTATATGTTTACCAATATTCTTAACGAAGCTTTTCTTGAGCGTTTTCTAAACACTTACGAACAAGATTGGCCTTCTACCAAGATTGAACAGAAGATTATCAAAAAAGAATTGACCTCTCTTGGTCGTCCTGATGATGACTTTGCCGAAAAACTTGTTACATGGGCTGAAGTGATTCGCAAAACCTTTGATGAAGGTGGTTGTGACGAAGTGATTTCCACTCGCCGTCTTGTGCATATTGCCAAGACCTACTCTGTGTTCGGAGACAAGATGAAATCAATTGCACTTTGCCTTAATCGTTTTGATGATGACACAAAGATTTCATTTACCGATCTTTACACTAAGGTTGATGCAGGTGCTTCTGCCGAAACTTTGATGACACCTGTTCAAGATACGGTAACTAAAGAAGTGGCAAATGAAGAAAATCCTTTCTAATTTGCCTGTATAAGTATTGACTTACTCACTTACTTGTAATATAATATGTACATGATTTGAGAGAACAGTCGCCTCTCAAATGATTTAAATCAACAGCGACTTTTTTAAATTTTATGGAGTATTTTGTAATGTCTGTTAAAGAAAAAATCTTGGCTTTCCTCTCTAAAGAAGGTGGTTACAACACCCTTACCGTTGCACAAGCTCGTGCTCGTTTTGGTATCAGCAATGTTGCTGCTCGCATTGATGAGCTTCGCAAAGATGGCCATGCCATCTACACCAACACCAAGTCTCTTGAAGATGGTCGCAAAGTGACCTTCTATCGTCTTGGTGCTCCTAGCAAGCGTGTTGTTGCTGCTGGTGTACAAGCTCTACGCAGTGCAGGATTTAATGCTTTTGCTTAAAATCACCACTTAAGCTCTAAAAAGCTCAGGAGAAAGGATATATATTTGTATCCTTTCTCTTTTTTTTATAATATGGGTACAATATGGAAATACAAGTCAAACTAGATGAATTGAAAAAAAATAAACTGTTTGTAGCCACACCAATGTATGGTGGTATGTCTCACGGACTATATGTTAAATCTTGTTTAGATTTACAGTCTTTGATGGCAAAATACGGTGTAGATGTAAAATTTTCTTTTCTCTTCAACGAATCACTAATTACAAGAGCCAGAAATTATTTGACGGATGAATTTCTCCGTTCAGATTGTACACACATGCTCTTTATTGATTCTGATATTCATTATAATCCCCAAGATGTTCTCGCTCTTTTGGCTCTAGACAAAGATGTAATTGGTGGGCCATATCCCAAAAAATCAGTCAATTGGAATAACATTGCATTTGCCGCAAGAAAATTTCCTGAACTAAATCCAAAAGATTTAGAAGGTCTTGTTGTTGAATATGTTTTCAATGTTGTTCACGGCACAAAACAATTTTCAGTAACTGAACCATTAGAAGTTCTTGAAATTGGAACTGGTTTTATGATGATCAAGCGAGATGTTTTTGGTAGATTAGAAAAAGCATACCCTCAACTTCGTTACAAACCAGATCACATTGGTCAAGCTCACTTTGACGGATCAAGATATATTCATGCATACTTTGATACAATCATTGATACAAAAGATTCAGCAACAGGTGGTGGATCTGACCGTTATCTAAGTGAAGATTATATGTTTTGCCAATTGTGGCGTAAAATTGGTGGACAAATCTATCTCTGTCCTTGGATGAAGACACAACACATTGGCACATACGCATTTACAGGCAACATGCCTAAGGTCGCAGAACTAACAGGAAGATTGTAATGTCAATTAATAAAGTGAAAGCCTCACAAACTGCCACCACAGGAGGTCGTAAGTTTGATGGAGGCAAATTACAGTATGGACTATTACCACCACTTGCACTAAAAGCTACAGTTGATGTTTTGACATTTGGTGCAGAAAAATACGAACCAGATAACTGGAAAGTTGTTCCAGATTCAAAGCGTAGATATTTTGATGCTCTACAGAGACATGTTTGGGCATGGAAAGAAGGTGAACAAATTGATCCCGAATCAGGCAAACATCACCTCGCACATGCGCTTTGCTGCTTGATGTTTCTCTACGAACATGATATACTATATTCTGTTGACAAATCTTAATTATGGAGTAATAAATGAAATTATCTAATGACACCGTATCACTACTTAAAAACTTTGCCTCTATCAATCAAGGCATTTATTTTAAACAAGGCAAAACAATTAAGACAGTTTCGCCACAGAAAAATATCATGGCTGAAGGTACAATTGAGGAAGAATTTCCAGTTGACTTTGGTGTTTATGATCTAAACAATTTTCTTTCTGTTATCTCATTGCACAAAGATGATCCTACTCTTGCTTTTGAAGACAAGAATGTTTTGATTTCTGGTCTTAAAGGTCGCAGTAAAATTAAATATCGTTTTTGTGAACCAACAATGATTGTAACTCCACCAGAGAAAAACATCATTGTGCCAGATCCAGAAATTAAATTCACACTCAATGCAGAAGACTTTGACTGGATTCTCCGTGCAGCCGCAGTTCTTTCTTCACCACAAATTGCAATTGAATCTGATGGTAGTAAAGTTTTTATTAGTACATTAGATTTGCAAAATGACTCAGCACACACAGACGCACTAGAAATTGCCGAAGGCAATGGTGACAAGTATCGTATGATCTTTAAAACAGAAAATCTTAAAATGATTTCTGGTACATATGAAGTTTCTGTTTCTTCAAAAGGCGTATCACACTTCAAAAACAAAACTAAGAACCTTCAATATTGGATTACTACAGAAGCTGGTTCTAAATTTGAAAAGAGTAAATAATGGCATTCATATACTTTACTGAAAAAGATACAAATCAATCGGTTGCAGTAAATACAAAAAATGTAAGTATGGTCAGAGAGAAAAGATCTTTTTGTGAATTGGTTTTTATTGACAATTCAGTACTCTATATTGCTGATGAATACTTAGATACTGTTGCGAGATTGAATAATCCTGGTTGTTAATATGTTATTTGTGAGGAATTTATATTATGGAACATCTCTTGTGGACCGAAAAATATCGGCCTCAAACTATAGAGGAGTGTATTTTACCTGAAAGACTTAAAACACCTTTTCAGGAATATGTAAATCAAAAAACCATACCCAATCTCCTTTTGCACGGTGGTGCTGGCGTAGGAAAAACCACCGTTGCAAAAGCAATGTGTAATGAAATTGGATGTGATTTTATGGTCATCAATGGTTCAGATGAATCTGGCATTGATACATTCCGAGTTAAAATTAAAAATTATGCTTCATCAATGAGCTTTGCCGGTGGTCGCAAAGTTATCATCATTGATGAGGCAGATTATTTAAATCCAAATTCAACTCAACCAGCTTTGCGTAATGCGATTGAAGAGTTTGCAGGCAATTGTTCATTCATTTTTACCTGTAACTATAAGAATCGTATCATTGAACCTTTACACTCTCGCTGTGCAGTCATTGATTTTGGACTAAAGAACGGTGAGAAGGTTAAGATGGCCGCACAGTTTCACAAACGCATTGAACATGTATTGCGAAGTGAAAAAGTTGACTATGAAAAACCTGTTGTTGCTGAATTAATCAAAAAACATTTTCCAGATTTTCGCCGTGTCATCAATGAACTACAACGATATGCACAACTAGGAAAGATTGATGTAGGTATTCTTTCACAAATTGGTGATATATCTATCTCTCAAATTGTAAAACATTTGAAAGAGAAAGATTTCGGTTCAATTCGTAAATGGGTCGCATCAACTGAAATAGATTCTACGGCTTTGTTTCGTAAGATTTATGATGGTCTTTATGACTCATTGAAACCACAGTCAATTCCTAAAGCAGTTTTAATTCTTTCTGACTATCAATACAAGCAAGCGTTTGTTGCTGATCAAGAAATTAATATGGTTGCATGTTTGACTGAATTAATGGTTGAATGTGACTTTCAATGAATGAAATATTTCAAAACACTTGGACCTGGATAAATGAAGACTTTACAAGCAATAGATTCCGCTTTACTGTGGAAGTACTTGCTTGGGCTATATCTATTGGTTGCAGCATTGCCATGGCTCTCACTGTTCCTACCCCACCCCTCCTCATACTATATCCTCTTTGGATCATTGGTTGCGGCATGTACGCTTGGGCTGCTTGGACTCGTAGGTCTTTTGGTATGCTTGCTAACTATTTGTTACTTGTATCTATTGACTCGGTTGGGCTCATAAGGATGATTATATGAGTCCATTTGATTATGTAAATGAAATTCTTTATGGTAAAAAGAATCTTGTAAAAGATGAAATTACAGAGAAAGAATATTCTCCATTTCTAACAAATCGCAGTTTATCCTACCATATGGACTGTATTATGTTTGCAAATGAGATGAATATGCGTCATTTTATTGACAGAAAACTGCAAAATGATTTTTTACTAAATACCGTGAGGTCTAGAAAAAGACCTTTTGCGAAGTGGATTAAGACTGAGAAAAGTGAAGATATAGAATGTATAAAACAAGTCTACAACCTTTCAGATAGTAAAGCAAGAGAAGTCTTGCGTCTACTCAGCAAAGAAGAAATCCAGCAAATAAAACAACAAATAGAAACTGGTGGATTGAGGAAATAATATGGTAGATATTAATAAATTTGTAGAAGTGGATTTAGAAGAACAGGATGATTTTTTAAAAGTAAGGGAAACACTTACTCGCATCGGCGTGTCTTCTCGGAAAGAAAGAGTTTTGTATCAGTCTTGTCATATACTACACAAACAAGGCAGATATTACATAGTACACTTTAAAGAACTATTTGCATTGGATGGTAAGCCATCCAATTTAACAGAAAACGATATACAAAGAAGAAATGCAATTGCTAATTTATTAGAAGAGTGGGGACTTGTTAAGATATTAAATAAATATATCATTGAAGATAACATGGCACCAATACACCAAATAAAAATAATTTCTTTCAAAGAAAAAGATGATTGGGAGTTAGTACCAAAGTATAATATAGGTAAAAAAGATAGAGATTAACACTGTTAACTTTTGTAATTTTTTTATATATAATAATGGATGTACGAAAAAAGGTGAATCAAATGCAAGAGAAAATTGTTTATCTAAAGAATAAATATAGCAAAGAAGAAGTTTACACTAAGAGTTATGATGATATTCAAATGACAAATGGTGATGTAAATTTTATTCGTGTGTATACATATCACGAACCACCTAAAACATATTTGGCCAATCGTGAAGCATTTGACATTGTGCCAAAAAAGACTTCGCCTTAGGACCGTGAATCTAGTATCGGGAGGTTAAACTAGTAAAATATTCCTCTCACCGATGCCTTATGGGTCGGTATTTTTTTAACTCGCTTAATAAGGAGAAAAACTATGACACTTGGTCGTATTTCTTTTGGGCCTCTTGCCCATCAAACTTTAGGTTTTGAGCGTTTCTTTGATGATGTAGAAAGACTTCTTGCAACTGATGTGCAAAAAGTTACAACATCTTTTCCACCACACAACATTATTAAACTTGATGACTCTCGTTATGTTGTTGAGTTGGCCGTTGCAGGCTTCTCAAAGAGTGAAATTGATATTACAGTTGAAGATGGTACATTGACTGTAAAAGGTGAGAAGGAAGAAAAAGAAACGAATGTACAATATCTACACAAAGGTATTGGCACTCGCTCATTCACAAAAACCTTAACCGTAGCAGATACAATTGAAGTAAAAGGTGCTGAGTTCAAAGATGGTATTCTTAGGATTGGTCTTGAGAATGTTATTCCTGAACATAAGAAACCTCGCAAAGTTGAAATTGGTAACGATCTCAAAGAGTTCAAACCTCAATTGCTTCAAGAAGTAAAAGCTGCATAACACTGTGGGGTCTTCTGACCCCACTTTTGAAAAGGATATATCATGTTAAAACAAGACAAAAACTTTCGTCTTCCAAAAGAAGTGAAGCGCATGATGGCGTTTATGCCATCAGAAAAAGCTTCACAATTCAAAAAAACAATGATTCAAGGCATCATCATTGGATCAATTAATCCACCAAAAGAAAAGAAAAAGAGCAGACAAAGAGTTGTTGAGACTGAAGAAGAATGAAACAAAAGTTTGTTGATGCTCATATGAGAGCTGCTGAAAGTTATGCACAACTTTCTTCAGCAGTTCGTCTAAAAGTTGGTTGTGTTATTGTAAAAAATGACACCATTATAGGTATTGGTTATAATGGTATGCCTTCTGGTTGGACAAATGAATGTGAAGATGTAGTATTTGTTGCAGATAGTCCAGAATTAGATTATCAAACGATGGTTGAAGACGGTTTTACTTTTGGTTCTTATAAAGATTTTGCTGGCTGGACAAAAAGAACTACAAAACCAGAGGTTTTACATTCTGAAACGAACGCCATTGCAAAAGTGGCAAAATCTACAAATTCAACAGAAAACGCAGATATGTTTGTTACACACGCTCCTTGTTTAGATTGTGCTAAATTAATTCACCAGGCTGGTATTCGTAGAGTATTTTACCGGCATACATATAGGAGTGAGGATGGTTTAGACTTTCTAAAAAAATGTAAAATTGAAACACAACAAATAGGAGAAAACAATGTCGTTTGAGTTCGACTTTACGGCCGCAAAGCTAGGCCAAATTATACCAAATGCAGCATACGGAGTAGATACTTGGTTCAATGAATTAAATGAAATGTTACCAGTATTTGAGATTACTTCTGTTGGCCGAGTGGCTGCGTTTGTCGCACAAACCGCACACGAATCTGGTGGTTATCGTGCATTGACTGAAAATTTAAACTATGCTGGTGAAAAACTAGCTGGTATCTGGCCAAAACATTTTAAAGATGTAGATGTTACACAATACCACCGTCAACCAGAAAAGATTGCTAATCGTGCATATCGCAATCGTATGGGCAATGGTGATGAGTCTTCTGGTGATGGTTGGAAGTTCAGAGGTCGTGGTCTTATTCAATTGACTGGAAAGAACAACTATTCCCAGTTTGCACAATACGCTGATATTACAGCCGATGCAGCTGCCGAGTATTTAGAAACACCAAGAGGTGCAGTTCATTCGGCTTGTTGGTTCTGGTATGCAAATGATTTGAATACTTTTGCTGATGCAGGTGACTTTGTTGGTATGACTAAACGAATTAATGGTGGAACGATTGGTCTAGATGATCGTATCAAACATTACAACGAAGCAGTTCATATCTTCGGAGGTTAATATGAAAAAAACTTATACTTGTCAACAAACAATCACTACAGCAGCCGTTGGTTTATTAGTTTCATTGTTATTAATTTTTTCAGCTGGAATAGCTCTCGCTGCAGGTCCTGCCGCACCAAAAGTAGATTGCACTAAGAAAACAAATGCAAACAAAATTGAGTGTAAAGAGGCACCAAAGTCTGATGTTAAACCTGCGGTGAAAAAACCTGAGAAAGTAGAACGCAAAGCTCCAGCAGAAGTTCAAAAGAAGGCCGCTGAAGAAAACGCCAAGAAGTGATATTAAAGAAAGTTTTATATTATTTTTTATTAACATTGTTTCTTATACCAATATCAATTTTACTCATTGCGATTGGTAGTATAACTTATGGTGTAGTAAAGGACGCAATTAAAAGTGAATCCACAAGAAGTAATTAGATTATTACAACACATTCTCCCATGGATACCTTCTACAAGTGAGGGTATCCGTGCGGAGATCCAACAAATTATTGACCGCCTAAAAGGAAAATAGATTATGAGTAAAGTGTTTACGGATGTCCAGGTTTTTATGGACGCTGCAGGTCAAACCATCTCTAAAGATAATGCAGAACAAGCAAAACTCTACCACAAATTAATCAACGAAGAATTTCAAGAATTCTGTCAAGCTAGATTGGCCAATGATGATGTAGAAACTGCCGATGCTTGTTTTGATATGATGTGGGTCATTGTTGGTTATATGGTATCAAGAGGATGGAATTGTAGTAGAATTTGGGATGAAGGCGCATTAAGTAATCTACGAAAGATTGATAATCAAACTAAAAAAGTTTTGAAACGAGAAGATGGCAAAGTTTTGAAACCAGATGGATGGAAACCACCAAACTTCAGTAAGCTTGTAAAATAATGGCATTCTTAGTTCACAATTTACCACCAGTTCAATGTTTCGTTAAGAAAGAATTTCTCTATGACTTTGAAAAAGGTCATGGTGAATACGAACCATGTATATGGATGACAATTAAATGTATCAAAGGGCAAGCGTTTCGTATTGAAGCACTTCTGCCTAACTATGGTGCATTGTATGATAAACTACCATTACACGCATTTGTGTCTCGGCAAGATAATCTAAAAGATGCAACTTTGCCTCTAGATTACTTGCAAATATGGGATGCTTTGAGTTATAATATTACTGTCATTGAAAAAGACAACTTGCGTATGTTGAAGTGCAAGTTTCTTGACAAAGACAGAAAATGGCACTTTGGTGAGTATATGTTCACCGTAGATTTTTGCCAAAACGACCCTGGTTATCTGAACACAGGATTTTCTGAAACAGTTGAAGAACACAAGAGTTACAACTTTATCAAATTAGATAATGGTCAGTTTGCAGCACAACCAAATAACAAAACATTATTCTATGATGCATCTTTGACTGTACCAGAGTTTAAGATCCCAGATTTTAAAATAGCAACAAAGTTATATTCAGTAGAGAAATTCAATAAACACTCTGCAAGAAATAACAATGATTTTTTCTACGACTTTAAAGAAAGAAACGAATGAATATTCAAGAACTGGCAAAGAAAATAGCAATTTCACAAAAACTTCCAAAGGCTTACAAATATGATTTGTTCTATCGTGATTATGATGATATGGTAGAATTGATCGGTCTTGTTGATGATCCAAATTATGATATGAAAGATTTTGTGGGTCGTGAGATGCTGTTTCCAAAAAGATGGCTTACACTAGAGGTTTTTGAATCTAACATGCAAGTGAGAGTATAATGCCTATTAAATTAATTACATTTAAGACTAACCATACATTGATTGGTGAAGTTACAGAAGATAGAGAAATCTTCAAAATAAAAGAACCAGTTCAGGTAGTAAGTGTGCCACCAAGATCTGCATCTGACCAAGGTGGTATTGCTTTCTCACCTTTTCTAGAGTATAGTGAAGAGTTTAAAACTGGCATCACAGTATATAAAAGTGATATTCTAACTATCACAACGCCTATTGTAGAATTACAAAACCAATACAACACAATTTTCGGATCAGGAATTCAAATCGCATCCTCACTTAAATGAGTAAATATTATACAAGCGTTTCTGTCTACGGTAATAATGTACTTTATCGTGGTGTGAAAGAAGGTCGGAGAGTTAAGATGAAAATACAATACTCTCCGACTTTGTTTTTACCCGTGAATAAAAAAACAGACTGGAAAAATCTAGATGGTGAGTATCTAGAAGCCAAAAGATTTGAAACAATTCGTGACGCTCGTGAATTTGTAAAACGTTATGAAGATGTTCAAAACTTTAAAATATTTGGCAATTCTAGTTATGAATATGCTTTTATTGCTGATAATCAACCAGGTATGATTGATTGGAAAATGGATGACATTTCTATTGCAATCATTGATATTGAGGTTGGTTCTGAAAACGGATTCCCTGATCCATATCTTGCGTCTGAGCCAATTACGGCTATTGCTATTCGTTATCTAAATGGACATATGCGTGTTTATGGTTGTGGCGATTTCAATAATAACAATGACAATGTAACATATATAAAGTGTGTTGATGAATACACACTGTGCAAAACTTTTCTAAATGACTGGCAAGAAAATTGTCCAGATGTTTTGACTGGTTGGAATATTAAGTTCTTTGATATTCCATATATCTACAATCGTTTCAACAAGATTCTTGGTGAAGATCAAACGAAAAAACTTTCTCCATGGGAAGTAATCTATAACCGAGAAAAAGTAATTAAAGGAAAAAAACAAATTGCCTATGATATTTTGGGTGTTGCTTGTCTGGATTATATTGAGCTCTATAAGTGGTATGCACCAGGCGGTAAATCACAAGAGTCATACCGACTTGACAACATCGCAAATGTTGAACTAGGTACAAGCAAACTAGATTATTCCGAGTTTGATAATCTACATCAACTATACAGACTCAATTTTCAAAAGTTTATTGAGTATAATATTAAAGACGTTGAGTTGATCGTTGATTTGGAAAACAAACTAAAACTAATTGAGTTGGCTCTTACTCTTGCATACGATACAAAAACAAACTATGAAGATGTTTTTGCACAAACTCGTATGTGGGATTCTCTAATCTATTCTTATCTTTATCAAAAGAAAATTGTTGTACCACCAAAAATAATCAAACAAAAAACTGAGGCATTTGAAGGTGCATATGTCAAAGAACCTCAAGTTGGTAAACACGATTGGGTTGCATCATTTGACTTAAACAGTCTATACCCACACCTGATGATGCAATACAATCTTTCACCAGAGACTTTGATTGAACCAGAAAACTATACATCAGAAATGCGTGAGGTTCTTTCAAATGGTATGAATGTTGAAAAGTTGTTGGAGAAAAAAGTAGATACAAGTAAATTAAATGGTGTGACAATGACACCAAACGGCCATTTTTTTAGAACAGATATTCAAGGTTTTGTTCCTAAAATGCTTGAAGAGATGTATGAAGATCGTAAAAAGTTTAAGAAGTTGATGATAAAATGTCAACAAGATTATCAAACTGAAAATGATAAGACTAAGAAAAAAGAATTAGAAAATTTAATTGCAAGATATAATAATCTTCAGCTTGCAAAAAAAGTTTCATTGAACTCCGCTTATGGTGCCATGGGTTCACAGTATTTTCGTTTCTATGATTTAAGAGTTGCACTGGCAGTTACTCTTGCTGGTCAATTGTCTATTCGTTGGATTGAAAATAAAATCAATCAGTTTATGAATAAACTTTTAAAGACAACAGCAGATTATGTTATTGCATCCGATACTGATTCAATTTATTTACGGCTTGGTGAGTTAGTCAATAAAATTTATCCTGAAAAGAAAGATAGTAAATCTATTGTTGCTTTTATGGACAAAGTTTGTGAAGAAAAACTCCAACCATTTATAGATGAGAGTTATCAAGAACTTGCAGACTATGTTCACGCATATTCACAAAGGATGCAAATGAAGCGTGAAGCACTTGCCGACAAAGGAATCTGGACTGCAAAGAAAAGATATATTCTCAATGTATATAATAATGAGGGTGTTGTATACAAAGAACCAAAACTAAAAGTGATGGGTCTTGAAATGATTAAGTCTTCAACACCATCAGCTATTCGTGAGAAGATGAAATTGTTGATTGAATTGATGATGACTGGCACCGAATCTGATGTGCAAGATTTCATTGATACTTTTCGGCAAGAGTTTAAAACATTATCACCTGAAGAAATTTCTTTTCCAAGAGGTGTAAATGGCTTGACCGAATATTCAGATTCAGTTACACTATATAAAAAAGGTACACCAATTCATGTAAAAGGTGCCATAATATATAATCACTATTTGAAAGAATTAAATCTAACAAATAAGTATCCGTTCATACAAGAGGGTGAGAAGTTGAAATTTACCTATCTAAAAATGCCAAACCCATTTAAAGATATGGTGATTTCATTTCCTACTAGATTACCAAAAGAGTTTGAATTGCAAGACTATATTGATTATGATACACAATTTGAAAAGTCCTTCGTTGAGCCTGTGCAAGTCATTCTTGATTGTATGAAATGGAAAGCCAAGAAAACATTTTCATTGGATAGTTTCTTTTCATGACGCAAGTTCTTCTACCATTTTTAACTGCAATAGCTTTGTCGGCTATTGCGGCCTTTTATTCTGTAATTGGTCTAGCACAAATATTTCCAGGTTCTTTCTGGCCAATTATTATAATGGGTACAGTACTTGAGATTGCAAAGTTAGTAACAGTTTCCTGGTTATATAACAATTGGAACGTTACGGTGAGAATAATGCGTTACTATTTTTTAATTGCGATTATTCTGTTGATGATTATTACTTCAATGGGTATTTTTGGTTACTTGTCAAGAGCTCACATTGAATCTCATATTGTAGTTGGTGCAAATAGTGTTCAATTAAGAACATTGGGAACGCAAGAAAAAATTGCAAAAGAAAGATTAGATTACCTGTTACAAAGGGCAGGAGATCCATCAACCGCAACAAATAGAATTGATAAACAGATACAAGAAACACAAGCAGAATTAAAAAGAATTTCGCAAGAGAAATTGCCGTTACTTACTGAAGAAAATAAACTAACGGCAGAAATAGGTCCTATTAAGTATATTGCTGAAATGTTATATACAAAAGAAGATCCAGGTTTTATAGATAAAGCTGTAAGAGTTGTTATCTTAGTTATTATTGTGGTGTTTGATCCTCTTGCGGTATTGTTATTGATTGCCGCAAATCAATCTTATATAAAACTAAAAGAATTTGATAAAGAGGAAAAACCTGAAAATAAAAAGCCAACTAAGAGGAAAAAAGTTGCTATTTCAACAGCACCTAGTATAGAATTGTTTACTGATGACAGTGAAGTTATTCCTAAATCAAAGATAACCAAAATGGATGGAGGTAGTTTTTAAAATGAGTCTACTTGATAAATTGAAAAAGAATACGACAATTAAAGAGAGTTCCATTCTTGAAAAGTCTAAATTCTTTAATGAAAAAGATTTAATACAAACAAATGTACCAATGGTAAATGTTGCATTGTCTGGTTCATTAGATGGTGGCCTTACGCCAGGCCTTACGATGTTTGCAGGTCCATCTAAACACTTTAAGACCGCATTTGCTTTGTTAATGGCATCAGCTTATATGAAAAAATATAAAGATGCAGTTTGTTTGTTTTATGATTCTGAGTTTGGTACACCTAAGAAATATTTTGAAACATTTAACATTGATATGGGTCGTGTTCTTCACACACCAATTACTGATGTTGAACAATTGAAATTTGATATTATGCAACAGTTGCAAGAGTTGGGTAAAGATGATAAAGTAATTATTATTCTAGATTCAATTGGTAATTTGGCTTCTAAGAAAGAAGTTGAAGACGCACTTGATGGCAAGTCTGTTGCTGATATGTCAAGAGCTAAACAGATGAAGTCTCTCTTCAGAATGATTACACCACACCTAACAATCAAAGATATTCCAATGGTTGTTGTAAATCACACTTACAAAGAAATTGGCATGTTCCCGAAAGATATTGTTGGCGGCGGTACAGGTTCTTATTACTCTGCTGATACAATTTGGATTCTTGGCCGTCAGCAAGAAAAAGATGGAACTGAGGTGACTGGCTACAACTTTATTATTAACGTTGAAAAGTCTCGGATGGTTAGAGAGAAGTCTAAGATTCCTGTTGCAGTTTCTTTTGATGGAGGTATTCAAAAGTATTCTGGTCTTCTTGACCTTGCACTTGAATCTGGACATGTATCAAAACCATCTAATGGTTGGTACGCAAAGGTTGACATGAAAACTGGTGAAATTGGCGACAAGGTTCGTTTTGCAGATACACAAACAAAAGAATTTTGGTCTGATATTTTAAATGATAAATGTTTTAAAGAGTATGTGAGAAAGAAATATGAAATTGCTTATGGAAATATTATGGAAGATATTCCCATGGATTCAAAAGAAGAGCCAGCAGAAGCCTGAGTATTCGGTAGATTACAGAGATGAAAATACCTATTTTACTATAAACAGCGGCAAATATAAAAATATTACCGTTGTTTATAGTAATACCCAATTCTTTGAGAATGATGTTCATCCTACTTTGAAGTTCAATTACCGAGTAATATATTCTGATATGTATGACGAAGAGTACTTGCAAAAACAGCAGGAATTTGTTATAATACTAGGTGATATGTTGCAAGACTTTATTTTAGAAAAGGCGAGAGACTTTGAATCAACTAGAAGTAGTCATACTTAAAAATCTAATTTTTAACGAAGAATTTACCAGAAAAGTTATACCCTTCATTAAAGAAGAATACTTTTCTGATAATACCCAGCGAAAGTTTTTTTCTGAAGTGAAAAATTTCATTAACGAATACAAAACTTTACCATCTTATGAATCTCTTCTAATTAATTTTACAGAATCAAAAAAACTCACCGAACCAGAAGTAAAAGGTTGTGTTGACATTCTCCGTGAAATTAATAACGAGAAAGAAGAAAAATCGGAATATAATTGGCTTGTTGACCAGACTGAAAAGTTTTGTCAAGATAAAGCCATTTATAATGCGATTATGAATTCTGTTTCTATTCTTGATCAAACCAACAGAGAACAAAAATCAAAGGGTGAAATACCAAAACTATTGAGTGATGCACTCGCAGTATCATTTGATTCACATATTGGCCACGATTATATAAATGATTTTGATGCACGATATGATTTCTATCACCGTCAAGAAGCCAGAATTCAATTTGATTTAGATTTGTTTAATAAGATTACAAAAGGTGGTTTACCAATCAAGACATTGAATATTGCACTTGCAGGTACAGGTGTTGGTAAATCTTTGTTTATGTGTCATGTTGCAGCTTCTTGTTTGTCTCAGGGTAAAAATGTTCTTTACATTACACTTGAAATGGCCGAAGAAAAGATTGCAGAACGAATTGACGCCAATCTTTTAAATGTTGATATGAGTGAGTTGTATGCATTGTCTAAACAAGATTATGAAAGAAAGTTTGATCATTTAAAATCAAAGATTAATGGTAAATTAATCATTAAAGAATATCCCACTGCAGCTGCATCTGCATTGCACTTTAGATCTTTGATGAATGAGTTACATCTCAAAAAGAATTTTAGACCAGACATTGTTTTCATTGACTACTTAAATATTTGTGCATCAGCAAGAATTAAACCTGGTGCAAATGTAAACTCATATAGTTATGTCAAAGCTATCGCAGAAGAACTAAGAGGTCTTGCAGTAGAATTTGCGGTGCCTATTGTTTCTGCAACACAAACTACAAGAAGTGGTTTTACAAACACAGACCCAGGTCTTGAAGATACATCAGAATCATTTGGTCTTCCTGCAACTGCTGACTTTATGTTTGCACTTATCAGTACAGAAGAACTTGAACAACTGAATCAAATCATGGTCAAACAATTGAAGAATCGTTATGGCGACCCAAATCATTTTAAACGATTTGTTATTGGTATTGATCGTGCAAAGATGAGATTATATGATGCTGAACAATCTGCACAAATAGACATTGCTGATTCTGGCCAAGTAGATGATAAACCATTGAATACATTTGGTAATCGTGAAAGTAAATTTAACAAAAACTTTGGTGGTATTAAAGTATGAGTTTGAATTACGAACAAGCTATGCATTGTGCCAAAGTGTTTGAAGATTACTTTGGTGGTTTCAATCGCATTGATGAATACATGCGTGACCAAAAGTTAAACTCTCTTGCAGAGTTACCATTTGCATTGCCTGGTTGTGGACCAGAAGAAGATTTGTTTTCCGATTTCACGATTAAACCCGAAGAAATGGACTTTGAAGTTGTTGAAATGGAATCGGCTAGATGGCAATTGTACTTAGACATTATCTCATCACACAACAATCTTTCCAGTCCTGGTCGGAATGTTCGTCTTGCTGTATTGGAGAAGAACACGAAGAAGTGGGTTGGTTTTATTCGTATTGGTTCTCCAGTAATCAATATGAAACCAAGAAATGAATTGCTTGGTTATGTAATGACAAATGAATTAGAAAAAACTCAATCGTTCAATCGTGCTGCTGGTATGGGTTTTGTGATTGTACCAGCACAACCTTTTGGTTTCAATTATCTTGGTGGAAAGTTACTTGCAGGTTTATGTTGTTCACATGAGGTACGAGAAATACTTAATGCAAAGTATAAAATGAATATGTGTTTGTTTGAAACGACAAGTCTATATGGTTCATCTAAGTCTGTTTCTCAGTATGATGGTATGAAACCTTATATTAGATTTGCTGGCATAACTGATTCTGATTTTCTGCCGATGATGCACGGAAAACCATATGAAGATTTAAAGAACTATGTTGAAGGTATTGTTGGTGAGTTTGTTCCGGCTGACGCATCAAGTCGCAAACTAAAGATTTCAAACTCAATTGTATCTATGGTCAAAGCAACATTAAAGAGTCATAAGAACGAATATGACTCGTTTATGAGTCTAATTGAGAAGGCCAAAGGTCTGACAGAAAGAAAACGATACTATTATTCAACCTATGGTATTAAAAACTATAAAGATATTGTTGCAGGAAATACAGATAAGATTATACCAGATGAAAATTTTGACAAACACCATCTGAAAAATGTCGTGGAGTGGTGGAAAAAGAAGGCTACGAATCGTTATGAAACTCTATCTACAGAAGGTCGTTTAAGAACAGAAATTGAGGTGTGGACAGGTGATAAAGAGATTGACATTATCCGATAATTGTGGTAGGATAAATATAAGATTCACAAGGAGAAATAAATGGCAGAGAGTGATGGAGATACCAAACTATTTGAAAGTGCTCAAGCACTATTCTGTGCTATGGCCGACTATCTTGGTAGTATTAAATCTAAACAAATTCTAAATTATCAAACTTACACAACATATTATGATTTTAAAACAAACAATGCAAAACTCATAAAAGATTCATATTCAAAATTAAAAACTACAGGCGTCAGTTTAAACGCAATGGAAAAAGTTTTATTAAAAGATATTGATTGGTACAAATCTTCAATCAATATTGCAGTAAAACTTATAGAAGAAATAGACAATATTGATAATGATTTTTCAAAAATTAAAAGACCTGGTTGGACAGACTTTTTATATTATCGTGGGGCCCAAGGTGGCAATGAAGTAATGGAAAATATAGAAACACTTTTTTCTATTGCAAATAAAAGAGAAAAACAATTTGGAGATATTAACAAATGGAGTCCCGCTGACATTTATTTTGCTTCTAAAGATGCAGAAAAAAAAATAAAGCAAGTTGTTTCAAAAGTGCCAGATGGATTTAATTTTGTGAATTTAAATCAACTCATAAATAGTTTAATAGATTCTGGAGATTTATTAGGAGTTTCTTTGAAAAAAGCTCCAAATGAAGTTCATATCTATAGAATTAATTTTAGTAAACAAGAAAATCAAAAATTATTAGAAAATGTTAAATATTTAGACATTTCTGATAACAGAGGAAGCGACAGAGATATTCAAATATTCTTTGGCAGTGCAAAAACTAAACCTCTTATCAAAATAAGACATGATCCTTATAGTGATGCTTTAGGAGCAAATTTATCTGTAAAATGTGAGATTGAAGGAAAAAATTCTCGACTTGGATCTTTAGTTAGTTTTGGAACAGGAACAAATAGTTTATCTGCAACAGGATTTACAGACCTCTGGGCTCGGGTCGATTCAGCATATGCAAAAAAAGTAGCCACTTCATTCCAAAGAGGTTCTGAAGAATACAAAAAAGGTATTGATGAATTAAATAAAGAATATGCTAAAAGAATTGGTGAACCTAATTTAAGAGGTATTCCACTAAAAACAAAATTGAAAAAAATTCCGTCTTCAGAAACACTTGTCAAAAAAATTATCAAACTAAATGGTGGATATAATTATGAGAAAAAGATTGGTTTAACTGATGTGAGACAAATAATGTCCTTAAAACCATCTTTATATGAATCTTATCAAAACGATAGAATTTATTTAAGTGTTACGCATATAATTAGCAGCTTCGAAGAATTAATACGAAGTTATTTTAATGAAGGCAGAAAAGTAAAAGATGTTACCAAACTAAATGTAACTGCAAAAGACATGAACTTACAAATCAAAAAAAATAATGTCATATTAGAAATTTACAAGTATGCTTCTGGTATGTCACCGTCTTCAGGTAAATATGTAATCGCAAAATGAAATTCGCAGATTTTTTAACAGAAGGAAAAGAAGGAAAAGAAGGAAAGAACCTTCATTTGGAACATTTAGAGGATAATGTTCTAAATCGTGGTGTTACTGGTGCAAGAGAATCAATTAACTTTCTGCAATCTCTAAGAGATATGCTTGCAGGTAACTCACAAAATAAATTAAATGTTACAACAAAATGGGATGGTGCACCTGCTATATTTGCAGGCATTAATCCAGAGAATGGTAAATTCTTTGTTGGTACTAAAGGTGTATTTGCAAAGAACGCAAAATTAAATTATACTGATGAAGACATTGATAGAAATCATCCTAATCCTGGACTCAACGATAAATTAAAAATCGCATTGGCCTTTTTACCTAAACTTGGTATTAAAGGTGTTTTACAAGGTGATATGATGTTCACAAAGAATGATTTGAAAACAGAAAGAATTGATGGCCAAAGTTATATAACCTTTCAGCCAAACACAATTGTATATGCTGTTCCTTCAGATACAAAGTTGGCTGAAATGATGACAAACGCACAGATTGGTGTTGTTTTTCATACATCATATTCTGGCAGAACATTAGAAACAATGAAGGCGTCTTTTAATATTGATATTGGTCATCTTGCAAAAACAAAAGATGTTTGGTATCGTGATGCATCTTTTGTTGACGCATCTGGTACAGCATCATTTACAGAGTCAGAAACAAAAGCAGTAACTGCATTATTGTCGGCTGCAGGTAGAACATTTCAAACTATTAATGCAGTAACTCTAAATAGGATTTCATCTTCTGAAATCATACTTGAACAAATTAAGACATTTAATAATACTAAAGTTCGTGCTGGCCAGAAGATTGTAAATACAAGACAACATGTAAATGAATTAATTAAATATATTGAAGATAAATTAAACAAAGAAATAATCTCTGCTAAAAAAGAAGAAACAAAGAAAAAAAGAATTACTGAAAAGAATGAGATAATGAGATTTTATAGATCAAATACGGTTCAATTGCAATACATTTTTGATCTAATGAATCTAATAGTTGAATCTAAAAATATGATCGTTAAAAAGTTACAAGAAATGAAACAAGTAACAAACACTTTCTTGCGAACTGATGATGGATTTAAAATTACAAACCCGGAAGGTTTCGTGGCAGTAGATAAACTTTCTGGTGGCGCACTTAAGTTAATTGATAGACTTGAGTTTAGTCAAGCAAATTTTAATGCTGCAAAGACATGGAGTAAATAAATGGGTTATGATTTAAATAAAATATTATCTGAATATGGAGAAGATGATTTCGGTTTCTCAGCAGTTTCAGAAGAAGAATATAACAAAGTAATTTCAGAAACGGCAGATACCGCTGAAGAATATAAAGCAAGATTAGAACAGGTTGAAAAACTTGTATTGCCATTCTTTACTAAGTTACTTAAAACAGCGGACAAAGAATACATTTATTGGCCAAATCGTAAAGCATTAGTTGAATCACAAATACAAAAAATTCTTACATTAACGAGAGGATAAAATGGCTTACTCAGCAAAAGTTATAGATCACTACGAAAATCCTAGAAATGTTGGTAATTTGGATAAAAATGATCCTAGTGTCGGTACTGGTATGGTTGGCGCTCCGGCTTGCGGTGATGTAATGAAATTACAAATTAAAGTAGACGAATTAACTGGCATAATAACAGATGCAAAATTTAAAACATATGGATGCGGTTCTGCTATTGCTAGTAGTAGTTTAGTAACTGAATGGGTCAAAGGAAAAACTTTAGATGAAGCTGCGGTATTAAAAAATACGGAGATAGCAAAAGAACTTGCATTGCCTCCCGTTAAAATACACTGTTCTATTTTGGCCGAAGATGCAATCAAGGCTGCAATAGAGGACTATAAGAAAAAACACGAATATGCTGAAACAAACTAATGGTAAGTGGGCATTTGTTTCACGCAAAACAAGAAGACCACTTGCATATTACAGAGGTGAAGGTAAACCTTCTGATGAATGGGTTCGTAAACAAGAACAACGAGTACAATTCTTCAAACATCTAGGTGAATCAGTTACAAAACCAGATATCTTACCTGTCGCAGGTGCAGGTCAATGGGGTACACCAGAATTAACAAGAAAATATATTAAAGATACCCCAGGTCAGAAAGTAGAAAGATTTAAGAGATATATAAAGAATATATGATTTAAAAGGAGAATGATTGTGCGTGATTTGATTATAGGATGCTCTACCAATTATGATTGGTTCAAGTTAAAATATTGGATTAATTCCATCAATAAATCAGGCTTTGAAGGTGATAAAGTACTGATTCTAATGAATTGCGATAAAGATACAGTTCAAAAAATAACCGAAGCTGGATTTTATATTGTTGGTATGAAACAAGATGAGGAAGGTAATTTAACTTACTCCTCTAATATGCCTGTTCACACTGAAAGATTTTTACATATCTATAATTTTCTAAAAGACCGTGACTATCGTTATGTAATTACAACTGATGTTAAAGATGTTGTCTTTCAAAAAAATCCTATTGAGTTTTTAGAAAAAAATTGTGTAAATAAAAACTTGGTGTTTGCCTCTGAAAGTATTAAGTACAAAGATGAACCATGGGGCAATCAAAATCTTTTAGAAACTTTTGGTCCATATATTTACGAACAGTTTAAGAATGAAGAAATATTTAATGTTGGTGTACTAGCAGGTCATGGTTATGCAATTCGTGACTTAGCAATGAACATTTTTGTTTCATGTTTAAATCGTCCTATTCCTATTTGTGATCAGTCTACATTTAATTTTATGATTAGTCGCAACCCATACACCTCATTAGGTTATTATTCTTTCTCCGAGAATGGGTGGGCAGCTCAGTTAGGAACAACAGGTGATCCAACAAAGGCGGAACAATTTGATCCGTTATTACTAGAACCAAAACCAAGATTAATTAATGGCGTAGTTACTACTTCTGTCGGTGAAGAATTCTATATTGTACATCAATATGATCGTGTTCCAGAAATGAAAAAAGTAATTGAGGAAAAATTTGCATGAAACGATTTTTGTTTGTAGTTCATCGTTATGCTCCATTTCCTGGTGGTTCTGAAAATTATGTTCGTGATATGGCAGAAGAGTGTGTATCAAGAGGCCATGATGTTTGGGTTTTTACTGGCGAACATAAAGGTGATTTAAATGGTGTGCATGTCACTTCAGATACAAATATACTTGGACAAAAATTTGATTTAATTATTGTGCATGGTGGAGATGTTGGATTACAAAATATAGTATTGATGAACGCTGAGAGAATATCCTCACCAATTTTGTTTATGATAATCAAACCATCTGAAAGTTCAGTATATTTACATGCAATGAAACACTGTAAATATCTTGGTTGTTCTGCACCAGAAGATTGGCAATTAACTGAAAAACATAATTACAGAAATAAATCTGTCCGTGTAATTCATGGCATAGATGAAAAAATATCTACGGGCTTGCCAGGCTTTAAAGATAAGTATAATATAAAGACAAAATTTATGTTTCTTTCTTGCGGTGGATTTTGGCCAAATAAAGCAATGAAAGAATTGGTAAATGTTTTTAATGATGTTGGTAGAACAGATGCAACTTTAGTTTTAACTGGTTATGATAATCGTCACAATATAATGCCAGAAGAGAGTGAATTTGTAAAACCAATGATGATAGATGACAGAAAAGATGTTTTGTCTGCAATAAGAGATGCAGATCTTTATATTATGCACTCTTTTTCTGAAGGTTTTGGATTAGTATTATTAGAGTCTATGTTGAATAAAACTCCATGGGCTTCTAGAAAAATTGCAGGTGCAAATCTAATGAAAGAGTTTGGTTTCACCTACGAAGATGATAGAAATTTAAGAGAATACTTAATTGATTTTGATGGTGTTAAACCTGAAAAAATTGAAAATGCATATGAATATGTAATTTATAACCATTTAATTAAAAATACTGTAGATGATATTGAGAAGGTGTTGAAATGAATTTTACTTTTGGCATATTAACAAAATATGAAAATGAAAATCAGTTACAAGAAGTAATTGATTCTATACATGCACTAAACATACCAGAATATCAAGTTCTTGTAATTGGTGAACAGAAAAGAGAAGGTAAAGAAAAAGAAAGATATATTTACTTTGAAGAAAATGCCAAAGATGGTTGGATAACAAGAAAAAAAAATCTAGTGGCTCGTGCGGCCAATTATCAAAATATAGTATTAATGCACGATTATTATGTATTTGATAAAGAATGGTATAACTCTTTCTTAGAATTTGGAAACAATTGGGACATTTGTTCTTGCGCTCAACACTTAATAAATGGTAAAAGACACTTTACTGATTGGGTGACATGGGACTCACCTATTTTTCCAAGATATACAGCTTTGCATTATGATGATTGGTCGCATGTACACTATATGTATCAGTCTGGTGGTTTTGTAATTGCAAAGACACAATTAATTATTGAGAATCCTTTTAATGAACAATTAACTTGGGGACAGGCTGATGATGTTGAGTGGTCTCTCCGTGTGCGACATAAGTATAAGTATGTTTGTAATGGAAAAGCAATTGTAAGACATAATAAGGTACATCGTGATGCAAAATAAATTAGTGATATTTGATTTAGATGGTGTTCTAATTAATTCTAGAGAACTTCATTATGAGGCATTAAACAATGCATTAATGAAAATAGGTTCAGAATATGTAATTAGTCGTGAAGAACATTTAAGTACATATGATGGTTTAAACACCACTAAAAAACTTGAAATGCTTTCTGAAAAGAAAGGTCTAGATAGAAAATATTTTGACCAAGTTTGGAAAGACAAACAAAATGCAACCTTTGATTTAATTAGAAAATTTACAATCAATCACACTGCAAAGTTTATAATCAATCAATTGAAATTAAAAGGTTGGAAAGTTGCAGTTGCATCTAATTCTATTCGTGAAACCGTTCGTATTGCACTTAGTTCTATTGGTGTATTAGATGAAGTTGATTATATCGTAAGTAATCAAGATGTTCATTTTCCAAAGCCATTTCCTGAAATGTATTGGCGTTGTATGATTGCATTAAATGTGCTTCCAAAAAATACAATTATTGTGGAAGATAGTCATATTGGACGCCAAGGTGCAATTGATTCTGGTGGTATTTTATACCCCGTAGAAAATAGTAATGATTTAAATGGAATTAAGTTTATGGAAAGAATTGAACAGTTTGAAAGAGAACATCAAGAAACAATAATTCCTTGGCGTGATAAAAAATTAAATGTTCTAATACCAATGGCTGGTGCAGGTTCTCGTTTCGCACAAGCCGGTTATACATTTCCAAAACCACTTATTGAAGTTCGTGGTAAACCAATGATTCAAGTTGTTGTTGAGAATTTAAATATTGAAGCCAATTATATTTTCATTGTACAAAAAGAACACTATGAAAAATATAATTTAAAATATCTATTAAATCTAATTGCACCAGATTGTAAGATTGTTCAGGTAGATGGTATAACTGAAGGTGCTGCATGTACAACATTACTTGCAAGAGAATTTATTGATAATAATGCGCCACTTGTAATGGCAAACTCTGATCAGTTTGTTGAGTGGAATAGTAATGAGTGTATGTACGCATTTACTGCCGATGCAATTGATGGTGGTATTTTAACATTTAAAGCCACACATCCAAAATGGTCATATGCTAAACTAGATGATCATGGTTTTGTATCTGAAGTTGCAGAAAAGAAACCAATTTCAGATAATGCTACAGTAGGAATTTATTATTGGAAAAAAGGTTCAGATTATGTTAAGTATGCAGACCAAATGATTTCAAATAATATTCGTACTAATAATGAATTTTATGTTTGTCCAGTATTCAATGAAGCAATTGGCGATGGCAAAAAGATTCGTGTAAAACAAATTGAAAAGATGTGGGGAATAGGGACACCAGAAGATTTAAATTACTTTTTGGAAAATCATAAATGAGAACAGCTGTTGTATTAACGGGGCATTTGCGATGTTGGAAGCAGGTGTTTCCTAACTTTAAAGAGAAAATAATTGATAGATATAATCCAGATATATTCATTCATACTTGGGACGATGAAGCATATTGGATTCCTGGTGATAAACAAAATGAAACAGGCATATTTGAAGGTGCTCCACAAATTATAGATGAAGAAGTAATAGATACATATAAACCTCTTTATTTTGTAAAAGAATACTGGAATGATTTCAATAAACATTTTGAAGAATGTGGAGAATACTTTAAAAACTTTGCACATAGGCCAAAAAATATTCTTTCAATGTACTATAAGATGCATCAAGGTTTTTTATTATTAGAAAAACATGTGGCACAACTACAAAATAACTATGATATGGTCATTCGTATGCGGCCAGATTTAGTATTTCACGAAGACTTGCCCGAATTTCAACCTGGAGTTTTTCATACAATAGCTCACCGTAATCATTTAGGTAGAGGCACTGGTGATTTAATGCAAGTTGGAAGTGTAGCACAAATGATGTTCTTCACGAAAATTATTTGTTTCATATCAGACCTATATCGTCAAACTGATTTATTATGTCCTCATGTAATTACGGAACAACACATAAAAAATTTAGGTTTAAACTGGAAAGAATTTGTTGTAAATAAAACAATTATGCATACGCCAAAAGGTGCATATGTAGAAATGGACAAAGAAGATGTTAAATGAAATAATAAAATTAAATGATGGTCCTATAAAATATGAAGCAAGTGGTCGTGGTCATTTGAAAATGATTGGACATAAAGTGCCGTATAGTATTATGCAAAGAGAATTTGATTTTCTTCACAATATTGTTGTAGAAAACAATTTACAACGAGGGTTTGAACTTGCAACGGCATTTGGTATTTCTGGTACTGCTATTGGCACCGCATTTAAGAAAACAGGCGGAAAGTTTGTAACAATGGATGCATATATTGAAGAAAAGTGTGACAATGCCGGAGTATATGAAAAGTTTCAACGAAGAGTCTATGATAAGTCTGATGGTTATAAAAGTGTAAAATATCTAATAGATAAATTCCAGTTACAAAATCATATGTTTGCTGAAATTGGTTGGTCGCCTGACGATGTGGATAGTGTACTTGCAAGACATTTTACAAAAGAAGAAAAGTTAGATTTTGTTTTTCTAGATGCAGGACATTTTGGTGACCAAATGATTAAAGACATTACTGAAATTTCAAAACATTTGGCTGAAAAGTTTATATTTGTTTTTCATGACATATACCCATGGAGTTGTACAAAAGATGTACATGATTTAGTGATACAATTATTTGGAAAAGACATTGACATAAAACTTCCTTACCCACAAGGAGAAAATATGGGAATCATATCATGCTTATAATATCTCACCGTGCTAATATTGATGGTCCTGACCTTTCAATTGAAAACAAACCAGAAGCAATAGAGTTTGCAATAAGTAAAAAACTTTCTATTGAAGTTGATTTAAGAATCTACAATGAAAAACCATATTTTGGTCACGATGAGGCACAATATGAAACTTCTTTAGATTTCCTAAAAGAAAATGAAGGTTGGTTGTGGGTTCATTGTAAAGACAGAGATGCATTTGAATATGCATTGAGACATAATTTTAATTGTTTCTGGCACAATATTGATGACTATACTATGACAAATCATGGATATGTTTGGGCTTATCCTGGAAAAGAAAAGATTGGTAATTTAACTATTGCTGTGATGCCAGAACTTGTCTGGACAAAAGAAGAGGTTATTCAAAAAGATTTCTTTGGAGTGTGTACTGACTACCCTATGGCGTATTTGAATATTATAAATAGAGTATAAAACCAAACTGCTGTAGAGGCGGAAAATGAAATTTAAAGATTTTTTAGAAGAACAAAAAGAAAATCATGCGGTAATGGCCTTCGGAAGAATGAATCCGATAACGTCTGGCCACGAAAAATTAGTCAATAAAGTTAAAGAAATTGCCACCAAGGTCGGTGGTTCGCATCACATTGTCTTATCTCATTCACAAGACCCAAAGAAGAATCCTCTCTCCGCAGAACAAAAAGTCAAACATGCCAAACGAGCCTTTCCTGGCACGAACTTTTCGGCATCTTCTAAAGAATCCCCAAACTTTCTCACACAAGCCGCAGACCTTCATAAAAGAGGCGTGACGCATCTTCATGTTGTCGGTGGTTCTGACCGTGTAAAAGAATTTCACGACACACTTCATCGTTACAATGGTACAGGTGAAGGCAAACTATTCAACTTCAAAAAGATTACTGTTCATTCTGCTGGCGAAAGAGACCCTGATGCAGAAGGCGTATCTGGCATGTCTGCAAGTAAAATGCGTGGTCATGCTCAGTCTGGCAACTTTAATGAATTCAAAAAAGGAACACCGTCTTCAATGTCTCATGCACATGCCAAAGAACTCTACAATGATGTTCGCAAAGGCATGGGCATCAGAGAAGATATTGACTCTGAGTTTGAAGAATTGTTAAGTGAGGGTGTTCACGATAAAGGTATATTCAAAGCTGTATTTTTAGCAGGTGGTCCAGGTTCTGGAAAAGATTATGTGTTAAACAATACATTGGATGGACAAGGTTTAGTTGAAATTAATTCTGACAAAGCATTAGAATTTTTAATGGACAAAAAAGGTCTCAATAAGAGAATGCCAGAGAATGAAAAAGATGCGAGAGATATTGTTCGTAGCAAAGCTAAGAACATGACAGAAGTGAGACAACGATTAGCACTTCAAGGTCGCAATGGATTAATTATTAATGGTACAGGCGATGATGTAGCAAAAGTTGCAAGAATTAAAACTGCATTAGAGAACCTTGGTTATGAAACTTCAATGATACTTGTAAATACATCTGATGAAATTTCTGCTGCAAGAAATATTGAAAGAGGTCAAAGAGGTGGTCGTACTGTGCCAGAAACTGTACGTAAAGAAAAATGGGATTCTGTTCAAAACGCAAGAACAGAGTACGCAAAGATGTTCGCTGATCGTTATATGGAGTTTGATAACTCAGAAGATTTGCGTGAAGCACCACCAGATGTTGTCAAACAAAAGAAAATGGAGTTAATGCAACTTTTTAAGAATGTTCAAAACTTTGTTGCACAACAGCCTGAAAATATAAAAGCAGAAGAGTGGATTGCAAATGAGTTGCAAGGAAAAGATACACTCAAAGTGCCTAAAGATGGTGTTGAACAAATACCACCAACTTCGTCAAGTGCAGCACAAAAGGCAAGAGAACTAGGTCTTCAGTATTATGGATTTGGTCGTTACGGAAGAAATGGTAAAGTGTTGTATCGTTCAGTACATGACCAGTTAGTTAAAGTCACAGATAAAGAAGCAGAACAACCAAAAGTGCCAACAACAGGTTCTTCAATGCGTAAAGAAAGTATTGATGAAGAACTTGATGAGTTGTTCTCTGAAGATTTACGCAAATGGTTTGATCCAAAACATCCAGAAGGTGGTTGGAAAAGAGTCAATAGTAAAGGTGAAGCTATTGGTCCTTGTGCAAGAGAACCAGGTGAAGCTAAACCTAAATGCATGAGTAATGAAAAGCGTGCAGCATTAAGTAAAAAAGAAAGAGCTTCTGCCGTTGCAGCTAAAAGAAAACATGACCCTAATCCAGAAAGAAAAGGCAAACCAATTAATGTTTCTAATTTTGGAAAAGGTAAGTTATCAGAATCATATGAATTATCAGATAGTAGTGCGTTAAATCTTTTATTACTTGGAAATTCTGTAGATGAACAAGAGTTTCAAAAAGTAGAAGAAGAAAAAGAAGTTAAGTTACTTAAAGATAAAACAGGAAAAGTTCGTGTCTTTATGTTAAGAGCTGCAGCTGCTCGTGAAGCACACACACATGATGGTTTAGTTATGAAATATAAAAATGGATATGTAATTAAATTAAAAGAGGAGATTGAAAATGATAAAGTTTATCAAGGAACTATTCGGAATTGGATCGCAGAAAACAGAAGAGAGTCATCCGTTGGATGGACCAATCCGAGCAATGGAAGAGAAGGCGCAACCTTCCTCACAGAAAGTGGAGCAGAGACAATCGCAACCCAAACCTGCGATGAAAACACCGCCCAAGAAACAAGGACAAAAATCACACTCGCAGAAGTCCGCAAACGGAAAGAAGCCTTACAAGAAACCCAACAAATCACCGAAATAGACCGTGGTATTGAACCAGGCATATCAATGGCCGGTGCAGGTGAAAGCATTGGCCGTGATATGGGTGAAAAGATTAAAAAGAGAAGTCATAAAGTAAGTGTTACTGAGTTAACTGGTGATGAAACAACTGCATCTATATCTGCACAAAAAGAAAATGAACTAAAAAAAGTAGGCATTAGTTTAAATAAATTTAAATCAAAGAGAGCAATCGGATGAAAACATTCAAATCATTTCTAGAAGAAAGAAGATGCTGGCCAGGACATAAACCAGTGCCAGGTAAAAAACCATACTCACCAGGTTCATGCGTCAAAGAAGAACTTGACGAAGCAATTCCAAAATCAACAGGTTATGCGCTTGTTCATTCTTCAAGTAAAAAAATAGTTGCTAAAGGCAACAAAGAAGAGATGATGAAAAAGATGAAAGAGTTAAATGCAAAAGAAAAAGGAAGTCATCATCTAGGAATGACATACAGAGGTAAAGTTGGCGATACTTTTGGTGAAGAAGTAGAACTTGATGAAGTGGCTGCATGGCAACGCAAAGAAGGTAAATCTGAATCTGGTGGTCTGAATCAAAAAGGTGTTGATTCATATCGCCGTGAGAATCCAGGTTCAAAGTTGCAGACAGCAGTTACTACAAAACCAAGTAAACTGAAACCTGGTTCTAAATCTGCAAAGCGTAGATTGTCATTTTGCAGACGGATGAAAGGCATGAAAGAGAAACTTACTTCTGCTGAAACCGCTCGTGATCCAGATAGCCGTATTAATAAATCTTTAAGAAAATGGAATTGCTAATATGCTAATTAAAATTTTAGCAAACGAATTTCCTCTTAGCGCATCGTCAAATACAACCGTAAACAATGCGGTGGTTGTGCGTTTGGTACATACTGGTTCACAAGAGCACACCATAACCATTGGCGATGGAGCTGGATCAAATATTGGAAAATTTACAATGTTAAACAATTCTGAATTGATTTTAGAAAAAGAAAGAACAGATACTTTGCAAGTTGATGCTGGTTCAGATGTATTAGCAGTATCAATTGCATATAAAAATTAAAACTTAGGAGAAACCCATGTTTCAAGACTCTTTAACCAAAAAAATTGCAGAAGCTGCTGCACAAATAAAAACAGAACCAAAAGAAAATGAAATCAATCAAAAGTCTGTTGAGGGTGCTATTGAGAAAATCATGCGTGAAGAACTGAAAGGCAATCAACACAAAATTGATGCCAATAAGAACAATAAAGTTGATGCACACGACTTCAAACTTCTTCGTGCTCAAAAAGAAAAAGAAAAAGCAAATTCACAAAAGTTTGGTAAAGATGTAAAAGAAGAAGTTGAACATATTGATGAGATTAGTTTAGATTTAGCAAAAAGAGCTAGAGACAAAGCTGAACATTATGTTGATATGGACCATGACGACCTTAGAATGAAAGCATTTGGAGATAGTGAAAAACAAAGAGTTAAGTTTCAAAAATATGTTGACAAAAAAGAAGCAAAGCCTGCTAAAGTGATGGCCAAAGAAGAAATAGAAGAATCTGAACTTGACGAAGCCATGTTCCCAGGTACCAAAGAGTATGAGAAGAAGTATGGTCAATCACCACAACAAAAACTAAAGAAGAAAGGTGATACCGTTCCTACTGCTCAAGGTGAAATGAAGAAGACCGAGAAGGGTGTTGTTCATACTCGCCGTTTCTCTGAAATGGTTTCTGCATATCAAGAACATGGTCTGAAGTTTGTCGCATCTTTCGTTAAAGAAGAACCAGATAATGAAGAATTCACAAAAGAAGTTGAGGACCAAAAGGCTAAGATGGATGGCAAGAAAAAAGGTGGCGATGTTGCTAAAGCTTCTGTTCAAGCAGTTAAGAATGAAGAAACAGAAATTCAAGTCATCAACGCCGATATTGCAAATGGCGTTGAACAAATTGACATTGAAGAAGGTGTGCAACAAACTTTAAGAAAGTATGTTCCTGGATATGCTAAGCATCAACTAAACAAAAAAATGGATGCTCAAAATTATGAACCAAGTGATTCTATCAAGAAAACAGTTGATAAAGATGTTAATTATGGTCGTTATAAAAAAGTATATGATAAATTAAAGAAAGAAGAAGTTGAACAGATTGACATTGAAGAGCGTTCACTCACAGAACCAGAAATGAAAAAGAAAGAAGAAATTGTCAAGTCAATGAAAAAAAGTATGGCAGGTTTCAAACAGCGTTATGGTGACCGTGCAAAAGAAGTTATGTATGCAACAGCAACCGCAAGAGCAAAAGGCGAGTAATATGAAAAAATTTAGAAAACTCAAAGAAGAAGTTTCTACACCGCCAATTGGTGTTCGTAGTCTCTACACCAAGATGTATGCCAAACATGGTGGTACTGTTGCAAAATCTAAAGATGCACAATCTAAGGCCTATGCAGAAGTTGAAAAGAAACACGGCAAAGAGATGCGTGATAGTTTAGAAGCATTTCATAAAAAGAATATGAACGAAGCAGTCAAAGATAAATTTGACATTGGTGAATACGACCAAGAAGGTGACATGGCAAAATCGGACCTTCGTTCTATTTTGGCCAATGCAAAACGAGTCCATGATATGTTAGAAGATGACGATAATCTTCCAGAGTGGTGTCAAAACAAAATTACTTTGGCTGAAGATTATATTTCAACAGTTGCCAACTATTTGACCGCAGAGATGAATGAAGGAGTAGAACAGATTGATGAACTTTCTAAATCAACTCTTGCTTCTTATGCAAAAAAAGCAACACATGACGCAAGAATGAGCATGGCCGCAGGCAAAGATTTTGAGAGAGTTGGTGCAAATACCAGAAAACCAGAATATAAAGCAGGCGCAAAAAAGTGGGAAGACAAGTATAAAAGTGATGCTCGCAGGCGTGAAGCCGGTGTATATAAAGCTGTTGACCGTTTAGCAAAAGAAGAAGTAGAAGAACTTGACGAACTCTCAAATGAACTTCTCCATCGTTACAAAGAAAAGGCCGCAGATGATGCTCGTGCTTCAGATGCAAAAGGTGATTTCAAAAAAGGCGATAAGAGATTTTCTGGTGTCGTAAATGCAACCAAGAAACAGTTTGCAAATCGTAAGATACCTAAGATGAATGAAGAAGTTGAACAGTTAGAAGAAAAAAACAAACCAACCAATCCAGAACTTTGGGCTCGAGCTAAATCAATGGCAAAATCTAAGTTTGATGTGTATCCTTCTGCATATGCTAATGGTTGGGCTGCAAAATGGTACAAATCTAAAGGTGGTGGTTGGAGAAGTGTGAATGAAGAAAACTATGAAGTGACTGTCATGCACACAACAAAAGATGGTGACAAAGGTGAACAAACACACACAATTAAAAATGCAGATAGTTCCCGTCATGCAAAAAACATTGCACTACAAAGGCACGAAAAAATGTTAAAATCTAAGAATACAGAAGTTCGTGGTATGGCCACAACAACAGCAAAGATGGTAGAAGCAAAAGAAGATGATGTTCCATTCAAAGCAGATAAACCAAAGAAAGTTGCGATTGCTGGTAAATACGGTGCAGGTTATTCTACTGCTCGTCATATTGCAAGACAGGCCATGCAGAGACAAGTAGAAAAGTTAAAAAAGAAACCAATTAAAGAAGAATCAAAAAAAGTTAAAATCATTAAAGATGTTGTCAAAAAAGACAAATTTGAATCTGAACCGATTATCTCCAAAACAGTGGATGATAAAAAATCTTAATTAACATAAATACCAAAATAAACTTTACTAGGAGAAATAAAAATGCCATTATGGTCAAGTACAGATGCTAACACAAGCGCACCAAAATATGCAGTTGCTGGTGGCCTTGGAGTTTCAGCAAATGGTTTTACACTATATGCAAACACAACAAGTGGAGAATTTGTAGATAATTTGACAGTTGGTGTTTTTGGTGTTGATAAAACAGAAATTGGATTAAATTCCAACAAAGCTAATAAACCAGCTCATTCTGGTTGGATTTTACGAACTGAAGGAACAGGCGGCCGTGCAGGTCGTATTCAAACAGAAGTTCTTGTTGCTATGGGTTCTATGACTGGTGACGGTGGTGCTGATCCAGATTCTGATGGTGGTGCAGATGCTAACGACAACGTTGTTTTTGCTAACACATAATGCGTTTTAAACAATTTGTAGAGAACCTGACCAGTATTGAAACTGGTCAGGCAATTGAGGCTCATGAACCAAATGGTGAAGAATCAGTTTCAATACTGAATTCAAACCTTCGGGCAGAAATTAATTATAGATTGACCAATGAGTTAAATGATATAATTCTTTCGGCCGATCAAGGTATACAAAAGATACGAAAAGTATTACATCGTTATAGTTTTGATTTACCTTCTTTATATGAACCTGATCGTGAAGGTGATGAGCTTGTAATTGAGCTCACACAATTTGGTTTAAGTGAGTTGGAAACAAACATCTATATACTCTATTACTTGGGTGATGCAGGTAACTACGAATTTTATGCAGAAATTGGTGATGATGATAGAATGGAAGAACTCATTGCTGATGGAGTAGAAGAAGAAGAATAAATGTCCTTTGATAATTTGACAAGTGAAAATATAATGATATATGCAATGAAGATTTATGATAAACCTAATTGCATATTGAGTGAGTTTAAAGAAGATATGAAACGATTTAATTATCTGAAAAGATTATTTAAACGTTATCGCAAAATGGGCGAGATGCGTGATCGTCTAGTGTTAAACCATTTAGTAGTATTGTACAATGTTTTTGGTGCTGAAGCTCTTTCAAGATTATTGTTTTTTAAAATGAGTAAAGATGATTACTCTATATTAAAAACATACTTGTTGTTTTTGAGTTGTATGCCAGAAGTAGTAAAAGGAATTAAAGGGCAAGACATAATTTCTTCTGACATTCCTGTAGATATGAAAATTGCAGATGTTCTAAGGCAAATAAAATGAACGAAAGAATACCAAGAAAATCAGGT
>Ga0194133_10000971_pt1 | contig 54282 bp, 55 predicted proteins | sample TA2KigOf40mmetaG_FD_155448 | JGI IMG/M metagenome (GOLD analysis project Ga0194133, IMG submission 155448) | Freshwater microbial communities from Lake Tanganyika, Tanzania - TA2015055 Kigoma Offshore 40m | ecosystem: Environmental > Aquatic > Freshwater > Lake | place: Tanzania: Lake...
CAACCCGGGTCGCACGCTCGAGTTCGGCAATGCGCTGGCTCATGGCCGCCTTGCTCACGCCCAGCCGCGCCGCAGCCGCGGTAAAACTGCCGTGTTGAGCCAGGGTGCTGAGCCAATACAGGTGGCCCCAAAGGCCGCCGATTTTTTGCAGGTCCATGTCGGTATTGTTCATCAATCTGAACAATCCGTTCAGCATCCGGCGCTTGTAAGGACTCTGCAGCCTGCCTAGACTCACGGTTGTATTTGGTGCTGCCTACGGGTCGAGCGCGAACCCTGCGCAGCTAGAGGCCGGCGCCTAGGAGGCCATGTGAACACCCCTTTCATCAATCACTACATCGCCGGCCGGCGCAGTGCGGGCCGCTCGGAACGCAGCCAGCCCGTCAGCAACCCAGCCACAGGCGCTCTGACCGGGCGCGTCCGCTTGGCCAATGCGGCCGATGTGGCGTCCGCGGTGGCTGCCGCGCGGGAGGCCTTCCCGGCCTGGGCCGACACACCTGCGCTGCGCCGGGCGCGGGTCATGTTCAAGTTTCTCGAGCTGCTCAATGCCCAGCGCGACACGCTCGCGCACATGATCACCGCCGAGCATGGCAAGGTGTTTACCGATGCGCAGGGCGAGGTCACGCGTGGCATTGAAATCGTCGAATTCGCCACCGGCATCCCGCAACTGCTCAAGGGCGACTACACCGAGCAGGTCTCCACCGGCATCGACAACTGGACGATGCGTCAGCCCCTGGGGGTGGTGGCGGGCATCACGCCGTTCAACTTCCCGGTGATGGTGCCCATGTGGATGTTCCCGCTGGCTATTGCCGCGGGCAACACTTTCGTGCTCAAGCCCAGCCCGCTGGACCCCAGCCCCAGCCTCTTCATGGCCGACCTGCTCAAGCAGGCCGGCCTGCCCGAGGGGGGTTTCAATGTGGTGCAGGGCGACAAGGAGGCCGTCGACGCGCTGCTGGTGCACCCGCAGGTGCAGGCCATCAGCTTTGTCGGCTCCACCCCGATTGCCAATGCCATCTACGAGACCGGGGCGCGCCACGGCAAGCGGGTGCAGGCCCTGGGCGGGGCCAAGAACCACATGGTGGTGATGCCCGATGCCGACCTGGACCAGGCCGTCGATGCCCTGATCGGGAGCGCCTACGGCTCAGCGGGCGAGCGCTGCATGGCCATCAGTGTGGCCGTTCTGGTTGGCGATGTGGCCGACAAGATCGTGCCCAAGCTGATCGAGCGCACGAGGGCCCTCAAGGTGCTGGACGGCGAGAACCTGGCGGCCGAGATGGGCCCCATCGTCACCGAGGCGGCGCGCAGCCGCATCCGCGGTTACATCGATGCAGGCGTGGCTGAAGGCGCCAAGCTGCTGGTGGACGGCCGCCAGTTCAACGGCGCCCAAGCCGGCCAGGGCTGCGACCACGGTTTCTGGCTTGGCGGCACGCTATTCGACCAGGTGACGACCGACATGAAGATCTACAAGGAAGAGATCTTCGGCCCGGTGCTCTCCTGCGTGCGCGTACCCGACTTTGCCCGGGCGGTGCAGATCATCAACGACCACGAGTTCGGCAACGGGGTGAGTTGCTTCACCCGTGACGGCAATGTAGCGCGCGAGTTTGCGCGCCGCATTCAGGTCGGGATGGTGGGCATCAATGTGCCGATTCCGGTGCCTATGGCCTGGCACGGCTTCGGCGGCTTCAAGCGCAGCCTTTTTGGCGATATGCACGCCTATGGGGAAGAGGGCGTGCGCTTTTACACCAAGCAAAAGTCCATCATGCAACGCTGGCCTGAAAGCACCCCCAAAGGGGCTGAGTTCGTAATGCCGACCGCCCGCTAGGGGCCACAAACCGGGGGCCGTCACCGGGGCCGCCCGTTCGGGGACAATAGAAGGTTTTGCGGCAGCCGGCCCCGGTCGGTCTGCCAGGACACCCCAAGAAGGAGAGCCCCATGCTGATCGGCGTTCCCGCAGAAATTCTGGCGGGCGAGACACGCGTCGCGGTAACCCCCGAGACCGCCAAAAAACTTATGGCCCAGGGCCACACGGTGCGGCTGCAATCAGGGGCCGGCGTAGCCGCCAGCGCCCCCGACGAGGCGTACACCGCCCTGGGTGCGCAGATCACCGATGCAGCCGGCGCCTACGCCTGCGACATCGTGCTCAAGGTGCGCTGTCCGCAGGAGGCCGAGGTGGGGCTGCTCAAGAGCGGCAGCACGCTCATCGGCATGCTCAACCCCTTCGACCGCGACGGACTCGCGCGTCTGGCCCAGGCCGGCGTGACCGCCTTCGCGCTCGAGGCGGCGCCGCGCACCAGCCGGGCGCAGAGCATGGATGTGCTCTCGTCCCAGGCCAACATCGCCGGCTACAAGGCCGTCATGATGGCAGCCGAGCGCTACCAGCGATTTTTCCCCATGCTCATGACGGCTGCCGGCACGGTCAAGGCCGCCCGCGTGGTGATTTTGGGCGTGGGCGTGGCCGGCTTGCAGGCCATTGCCACGGCCAAGCGCCTGGGCGCGGTCATCGAAGCCTCGGATGTGCGCCCCAGCGTCAAGGAACAGGTGGAGTCGCTGGGCGCCAAGTTCATCGATGTGCCTTATGAAACCCAGGAGGAAAAAGACGCGGCCGAGGGCGTGGGCGGATACGCCCGACCCATGCCACCGTCCTGGCTGGAGCGGCAAAAGCTGGAGGTGGCCAAACGCGTGGCCCAGGCCGATGTCGTCATCACCACCGCGCTGATTCCCGGCCGACCGGCCCCGGTACTGGTGACCGAAGACATGGTCAAGGCCATGAAGCCCGGCAGCGTGATCGTGGACCTGGCCGCGCCCCAGGGCGGCAACTGCCCGCTGACCGAGCCCGGCCAAACCGTCACCAAGCACGGCGTGGTGCTGGTGGGCCAGACCAATGTGCCGGCCCTCGTGGCTGCCGACGCCAGCGCGCTCTATGCCCGCAACCTGCTGGACTTCCTCAAGCTGGTCATCACCAAGGAAGGCGCGCTCCACATCGACCTGCAGGACGACATCGTCGCCGCCTGCCTGATGGCCCAGGTCGGCCAGGTGCTGCGCGCCTGATCCCCACAAGAACAAGCACCACAGGAGCCCAAGCCATGGAAGCGGTTTCTCCCACCATCATCAATCTCATCATCTTCGTGCTGGCCATCTATGTGGGCTACCATGTGGTCTGGACGGTCACCCCGGCCCTGCACACGCCGCTGATGGCCGTTACCAACGCGGTCTCGGCCATCGTGATCGTCGGCGCCATGCTGGCGGCCGCCATGACCGAAACCACCCTGGGCCAGACTATGGGCGTGCTGGCCGTGGCGCTGGCCGCGGTCAATGTCTTCGGCGGCTTCCTGGTCACGCGGCGCATGCTGGAGATGTTCAAGAAGAAAGAGAAGAAGGCCGCTGCGGGAGAGCAAAAATGAGCATGAACCTCGTCACGCTGCTCTACCTGGTGGCCAGTGTCTGCTTCATCCAGGCGCTCAAGGGTTTGTCGCACCCGACCACCTCCATCCGCGGCAATGTGTTCGGCATGGTCGGCATGGCCATCGCCGTGCTGACCACCGGCGCGCTCATTGTCGAGCTCTCGGGCACCGCCTCCGGGCTGGGCTATGTGCTGCTGGGCCTGGTGATCGGCGGGGCCGCCGGCACGCTCATGGCGCAGCGCGTGGAAATGACCAAAATGCCCGAGCTGGTGGCCTTCATGCACAGCATGATCGGCCTGGCGGCGGTGTTCATCGCCATTGCGGCGGTGGTCGAGCCGGCGGCTTTTGGCATCGTGGGGGCAGGCAAGGGTACGGTGGACATTCCCTACGGCAACCGACTGGAGCTTTTCCTGGGTGCAGCCATCGGTGCCATCACCTTCAGCGGCTCGGTCATTGCCTTCGGCAAGCTCTCGGGCAAGTACAAGTTCCGCCTGTTCCAGGGCGCGCCGGTGGTCTTTGCTGGCCAGCACATGGTCAACCTGGTGCTGGGTCTGGCCACCGTGGCCCTCGGGGTGTACTTCATGTTCACCGGCAGCTGGGACGCCTTCCTGGTTCTGCTGGCCCTGTCCTTCGTGCTGGGCGTGCTCATCATCATCCCCATTGGCGGGGCCGACATGCCGGTGGTGGTGTCCATGCTCAACAGCTACTCGGGTTGGGCGGCGGCCGGTATCGGCTTTTCGCTGAACAACAGCATGCTGATCGTGGCGGGCTCGCTGGTGGGCTCCTCAGGGGCCATCCTGAGCTACATCATGTGCAAGGCTATGAACCGCTCCTTCTTCAATGTGATCCTGGGCGGTTTTGGTGGGGAGGGCGGCAGCGCAGCGCAGGGCGGCGCGGTGCAGCGCACGGCCAAGAGCGGCTCGGCCGACGATGCCGCTTTCATCATGAGCAATGCCGAGTCGGTCATCATCGTGCCGGGCTACGGCCTGGCCGTGGCGCGCGCGCAGCACGCGGTCAAAGAGCTGGCTCAAAAGCTCACCGAAAAGGGTGTGACGGTCAAGTACGCCATCCACCCGGTCGCCGGCCGGATGCCGGGACATATGAATGTGCTGCTGGCCGAAGCGGAGGTGCCCTATGACCAGGTCTTCGAAATGGAAGACATCAATGCCGAATTCAGCCAGGCCGATGTGGCCATCATTCTGGGCGCCAACGATGTGGTGAACCCCGCCGCACATGTCAAGGGCAGCCCCATCTACGGCATGCCCATTCTGGAGGCCTACAAGGCCAAGACCGTCATCGTCAACAAGCGCTCCATGGCTGCCGGTTACGCCGGTTTGGACAATGAATTGTTTTATTTGGATAAAACCATGATGGTTTTTGGCGATGCCAAGAAAGTGATTGAAGATATCGGCAAAGCCATCGAATAATGTCGGCCTGCGCCGCCCCCGGTGGGCAGACCGGGCGGACAGGCCGGTTCAGCCGAGGGCGGGTCTGATTCATAAATACACAGGAGACCCTCTCATGAGCACCCGCACCGACGAACGCCCCTGGCTACAAGCCTATCCGGCAGGCGTCCCCACCGATATCGACGCGTCCCAGTACCGCTCGCTGGTCGCGATGCTGGAAGAAGGCTTCCAAAAGCACAGCGAGAAAGTCGCCTACAGCTTCCTGGGCAAGGAGTTTGGCTTCGGCTATGTCGACAGCCTGTCGCGGGCCTTTGCGGCGTATCTGCAGAGCCTGGGTCTGGCCCGCGGCGATCGGGTGGCCATCATGATGCCCAATGTGCCGCAGTACCCGGTGGCCGTGGCCGCCATCCTGCGCGCCGGCTATGTGGTGGTTAATGTCAATCCGCTCTACACCGCACGGGAACTGGAGCACCAGCTCAAGGATTCAGGCGCCAAGGCGATTGTCATCCTCGAAAATTTTGCAGCCACCCTGGAGGCTTGCATCGGCAACACACCGGTCAAGCATGTGGTGCTGGCAGCCATGGGTGATCGGCTCGGCTTGCTCAAGGGTGCGCTGGTCAACTTTGTGGTGCGCTCGGTCAAGAAAATGGTGCCGGCCTTCGCTTTGCCGCAGGCCGTGCGTTTTAATGATGCCGTGGCTCAGGGTGCCCGCGCTCCGATGCAGACGCCTGAACTCGGACCCGATGATGTGGCCGTGCTGCAGTACACCGGGGGCACAACGGGCGTCTCCAAAGGGGCGGTGCTGCTGCACCGCAATATCATCGCCAACCTGCTTCAGTCTGAAGCCTGGAATGCGCCCGCAATGGCCGCCATACCAGCCGACGAGCAGCCCACCTATGTGTGCGCCCTGCCGCTTTACCACATCTTTGCCTTCACGGTGAACATGATGCTGGGGATGCGCTCGGGCGCCAAGAACATCCTGATTCCCAACCCACGCGATTTGCCGGCCGTGCTCAAGGAACTGGCCAAGCATCGCATCCATATGTTCCCGGCGGTCAGCACCCTCTTCAACGGCCTGGCCAACCACCCGGATTTCGGCATGGTCGATTGGACGCACCTGAAGGTCTCGCTCGGCGGCGGCATGGCGGTGCAAAGCGCCGTCGCCAAACTCTGGCTGGAGAAAACAGGCTGCCCGATCTGCGAGGGCTATGGCCTGTCCGAGACCTCTCCTTCGGCCAGCTGCAATCCGGTCACCAGCCGAACCTTCAGCGGCACGATCGGTGTGCCCATCCCCAGCACCCGCTTCAAGCTGCTCGACGACGAAGGCCGAGAAGTCCCGCCCGGCCAACCCGGCGAGATTGCGATCAAGGGGCCGCAAGTCATGGCGGGCTACTGGCAACGGCCGGAAGAAACAGCCAAGGTCATGACGGCCGACGGCTACTTCCGATCGGGTGATATCGGTATCGTCGACGAGCGCGGCTTCTTCAAGATCGTCGATCGCAAGAAGGACATGATCCTGGTCAGCGGCTTTAATGTTTACCCCAATGAGATCGAGGATGTGGTCGGCAAGCTAGAGGGCGTGCTCGAGGTCGCTTGCGTGGGTGTGCCAGACGACAAGCAAGGCGAGGCCGTGAAGCTGGTCATCGTCAAGAAGGACCCGGCCTTGACCGAGGCGCAGGTGCGCGAGTACTGCCGCAGCAATCTGACCGGCTACAAGCAGCCCAAGGTGGTCGAATTCCGCAGCGATCTGCCCAAGACACCGGTGGGCAAAATCCTGCGGCGGGAGTTGCGCGAAAAAGCGTGAAGGCGGCCCACCCGCGGGCCCTGGATAATGGCGCCATGCAAACGCGTTGGAAACCCAGCGTCACGGTGGCGGCCATCATCGAGCGAACCCACAAAGGCCGTACCGAGTTTTTGCTGGTCGAGGAAATGACGCAGGAGGGCTTGCGGCTGAATAACCCGGCCGGCCACCTGGATCCCGGCGAGAGTCCTGTGCAAGCCTGCGCCCGTGAGGCCCTGGAAGAAACGGCTCACGGCTTCGAACCCACGGCCCTGGTCGGCATCTACCTGTCACGGTTTGAGCGTGTGCGGCCAGGGCAGACGGTGGAGGACATTACCTACCTGCGCTTTGCCTTCTGTGGCGAGCTGGGCGTCTTACAGCCCGGTCGCATCTTGGACGAAGGCATTGTGCGCACCGTCTGGTTGAGCCCACAAGAAATTCGGGCCTCCCAGGACCGCCACCGCAGCCCGCTGGTCCTGCGGTGCATGGAAGACCATCTGGCCGGCCGCCGCTACGCGCTAGACCTGATCAACACCGATGCGAGTGTTTACCTCGGGGGTGCGGCAGGCGCAGCTTGAGGCTGCCGCGGCCGCAGGACCATGGCGTCGCGCTGGCGCGGAATGACCAACTCACCGGAGCCCAGGGCGTAAGGCCGCAGCTTGGCCTGGCGGTGCTGCTCGACCGCGTCAAAACCGAGATACAGGAGCGCCGCCACCAGCAGCCAGACGGCGGCAATGGCCAGGGCGCCCAGGCGGACGGTTTGCTTGATCTCGGACATAAAGCAATGGCCATGCTGCCACAAACCGGGCTCCAAGAGGGGCGGCCGATAATCACCCCATGTCAGCGTCACTCATGCGTGTGGTGGTCGGCCTCAGCGGCGGGGTGGATTCGGCCGTCAGTGCTTACTTGCTCAAGAAAGCTGGCCATGAGGTGGTCGGCATCTTCATGAAGAACTGGGAAGATGACGACGACAGCGCGTACTGCGCGTCCAATATCGACTTCGTGGACGCCGCCGCGGTGGCCGATGTGATCGGCATCGAGCTCGAGCATGTCAACTTTGCGGCCGACTACAAGGATCGCGTGTTTGCCGAGTTCCTGCGCGAATACCAGGCCGGCCGCACACCCAACCCCGACATCCTGTGCAATGCCGAGATCAAGTTCAAGGCCTTTCTCGACCACGCCCTGCGCCTGGGCGCCGAAAAGATCGCCACCGGGCACTATGCCCGCGTGCGCCAAAGCGCCACCGGGCTTTTTGAGCTGCTCAAGGGCCTGGATCCCTCCAAAGACCAAAGCTACTTCTTGCACCGCCTGAACCAGACGCAGCTGTCCAAGACGCTGTTTCCGGTGGGCGAGCTTCACAAAACCGAGGTCCGCCGCATCGCCGATGAGATTGGCCTGCCCAACGCCAAAAAGAAGGACTCCACCGGCATTTGCTTCATTGGCGAGCAGCCGTTTCGTGAATTTCTCAATCGCTACATCGCCAAGGCGCCCGGGCCCATCAAGAACGACAACGGCCAGGTCATCGGTGAGCATGTGGGCCTGTCGTTTTACACCCTGGGCCAGCGCCAGGGTCTGGGCATCGGTGGCGTCAAGGCCAAAGGAGCCCAGCTCAAGGCGCTGCAGGCGCAGGGCCTGCGCGGCGCGGGAGAACATGCGCCCTGGTTCGTGGCGCGCAAAGACATCGAGCACAACACGCTGTGGGTGGTGCAAGGCCATGAGCACCCCTGGCTGCTGTCGCACCGCTTGCACGCGCAAGATTGCAGCTGGGTGTCAGGGCAGCCGCCTGCACCCGGGCCGCTGGCCGCCAAGACGCGCTACCGGCAAGCCGATGCGGCCTGCACCCTGAGCAGCGCCGAGGCGCGGCAGTGCGCATTGAACTTTGAGCAAGCCCAGTGGGCCGTCACCCCGGGCCAGTCGGCCGTGCTCTACCAGGGCGAGGTGTGTCTGGGAGGCGGGGTGATTGATGACTGCGATACGCCCTGCTGAGCGCTGGGGATCCGGGCTCAAAACGGCACATCGTCGTCCATGTCGCCAAAACCACTGTCGCTCTTGGCGGGCGCTGCGGCGCCTTGACGAGAGGCCGCAGCGGGACGGCTGTAGCCACCCCCCTCTTCAGAGCCGCCGGGTCCGCCCATGCCCTCGCGGCGGCCGAGCATTTGCATTTGGTCGGCGCGAATTTCGGTGGTGTACTTCTCCTGGCCCTGCGCATCCGTCCACTTACGGGTGCGTAAGCTGCCTTCGACATACACCTGTGAGCCCTTGCGCAAGTATTCAGCCGCAATCTCTGCCAAACGGCCGTTAAAGACCACCCGGTGCCATTCGGTGGCTTCTTTGGTCTCGCCGGTTTGTTTGTCTTTCCAGCGGTCCGTCGTGGCAATAGTGACATTCGCAACCCGATCCCCACTGGGGAAGGTGCGCACTTCCGGGTCGCGGCCGAGGTTGCCTACGACGATGACTTTATTGACCGATGCCATGATGGATCTCCTGTTGAGTCGAGTTTAACGGGCCGCGCCGGATTCGACCACGCAGGCCTCCGGCGAGGACTCGTGCAGCGCAGGTGCGCGCATGGGCCAAGCCACCACCAGCCATAGCAGCATGAGCGCCGCACAGGCGAGAAACAGCCCCGACACCCCTTGAGTGCGCAGCAGCCATCCTCCCAGAGCGCCGCCCAAAAAGAAACCCAGGGACTGCAAAGTATTAAAAACCCCCAGGGCGGTTCCGCGCACTCGCGAAGACGCGAGGCGAGAGGCCATGCTGGGCTGACACGATTCAAGAATATTAAAACCGCAAAAAAACACGAACAGCAGGACCGCCAGCGCAAGCACCCCGAGGGGCTGCCCCGCCGTCCACGAAAATACCAGCTGGACGCCCGCAATCAAGGCCACCGCCAGCAGAAAGACCGCGCGCAGATAGCCCCGCCGCTCCAGCGGATACAGCGTCATGCGCAGCACGAAGAAGGAGGCCAAGACGGTGGGCAAATACACCTGCCAGTGCAGCTCCTTGACCAGGCCAGCCTGCACCAGAAGACCCGGAATCGCCACCCACATGGCCAGCTGCACCGCATGCAAAATAAAAACGCCCAGGTTCAAGCGCATGAGCTGCGCATGGGCCAGCACCTGCGACAAGCCGGCGGCATGCCGCGCCGTGGGCCACGGAGCCTCGGGAGGCGTGAATTTAAGCACCACCGCAATACCCAGCAAGGCCATAACCGCCGTCAGTGCAAACAGGCCGCTCAGACCGACGAACTGATTGAGCCAGGGCGCGGCCATCAGGGAAAAAGCAAACACCGCTCCGATGCTCACGCCCACCAAAGTCATGGCCTTGGTACGCACCACATCACGGGTCTGGTCGGCCAGCAGCGCCGTCACCGCGGCCGACACCGCGCCGGCCCCCTGCACCGCGCGCCCCAAAGTCAGACCCGCCAAGGAAGTGGCCGCCATGGCCATCGCGCTACCCAGAGCAAACACCAGCAAGCCGGCGACGATGACCCGCTTGCGGCCCCAACGGTCGCTGGCCATGCCCAAGGGAAGCTGCAGCAGGGCTTGGGTGAGGCCATAAATGCCCATGGCAAGGCCCACACGCGCCGGATCGTCACCCCCAGGAAAACGAGCCGCCTCCAAGGCGAAAACCGGCAGCACCAGAAACAAGCCCAACATTCGCATGCCGAACACCCACGACAGCGACAAGGCCGAGCGCAGCTCCAGCGGCGTCATGCGCGAAGGGTCGGCCATCGAAGCGGTGGAGGAGGACACTGGAGGGGCGGGCACTCAAAGAACGCATTGTCCTCGATTGCCCGAAGCGCACCAGACTTCCAATCGCCGCAAGGGCGCGGCTCCCACAGACTCAGAGGCACCAAGGCAAGGGGGCAGCGCCCACACCCCTGGCACGGCCTGCAATCACAGGCGGTGGGAGCGCCGCCCCCGGCGCGACAGGGGCCGTGGATCAGCGCGCCACGACGCGGATCATCTCCAGGCACTTGTTGGAGTAGCCCCACTCGTTGTCGTACCAGGCCACGACCTTGATGAAGGTGCCATCGAGCGCAATGCCCGCATCGGCGTCGAATACGGAAGTGCAGGTCTCGCCGACGAAGTCGGTGGCGACCACCTTGTCTTCGGTGTAGCCCAGCACGCCCTTGAGCGCGCCGTGGGCCTGGGCCTTCATCTCGGCGCAGATCTCCGCATAGGTGGCCGCGTTGTTGAGTTCCACCGTCAGGTCCACCACCGACACATCAGAGGTGGGCACGCGAAAGCTCATGCCGGTGAGCTTTTTGTTGAGCTCGGGAATCACCACGCCCACGGCCTTGGCCGCGCCGGTGCTCGACGGGATGATGTTTTCCAGGATGCCGCGGCCGCCGCGCCAGTCTTTGTTGGACGGGCCGTCCACCGTCTTTTGCGTGGCAGTCGCTGCGTGCACGGTGGTCATCAGGCCGCGCTTGATGCCCCATTTGTCATTGAGCACCTTGGCCACGGGCGCCAGGCAGTTGGTGGTGCAGGACGCATTGGAGATGATGTCCTGGCCGGCATAGGTCTTGTGGTTGACGCCAAAGACGAACATCGGCGTGTCGTCCTTGGACGGGGCCGACATTACCACCTTCCTGGCGCCGGCGGCCAGGTGCTTGGACGCGGTGGCTTTGTCGAGGAACAGGCCCGTGGATTCGAGCACGATGTCGGCGCCGACTTCATTCCACTTGAGGTGGGCGGGGTCGCGCTCTTGGGTCAGGCGGATCTTGTGGCCGTTGACCATGAGCGTGTTGCCCTCGACGGCGACCTCGCCCTTGAAGCGGCCATGCACCGAGTCGTAGCGCAGCATATAGGCCAGGTAATCGGGCTCGAGCAGGTCGTTGATGCCCACCACCTGGATATCGCTGAAGTTTTGTACCGCGGCGCGCAGCACATTGCGGCCGATGCGGCCGAAGCCGTTAATACCGATCTTGACGGTCATGAGTTACTCCTGGGATTGCTTGAGAGACAAAAGAAATCTTGTTTGCGACGGCTCGCTCGGGGCCGCTTCGCCGGGAGGGCGCGGCCCCCACCCGGCCTGGGCCCTCCGAAGAGGGGTGGGAGCGCCGCCCCGGCGCGATCGGGCCCCATCATGCGGGTACGCGCTTACTTGCCCAGTACCGCGCGCACCGTATCGACCACATTCTCGGGCGTGAAGCCGAAGTGCCTGAACAGCACCGGCGCTGGCGCAGATTCCCCATAGGTGTCCAGGCCGACCACGGCGGCGCAGCCGTACTTCCACCACAGGGCCGTCGAGCCCATCTCGACCGCGATTCGCGGCAGGCCAGCGGGCAGCACCTCTTGCTTGTAGGCGGTAGATTGCCGATCAAAGGTGGTGGTGCTGGGCATGGACACCACGCGCACTGCAATCTGCCGGTCGGCCAGCAGCTTTTGTGCATGCAGGGCCAGCTGCACCTCCGAGCCGGTGGCGATGATCACCGCCCGCGGCTTGCGATGCAGGCCCACTTCGCTGGGCTCGGCCAGCACATAGGCGCCGCGGGTGATGAGGTCGGCGTCCTGCTTGGGCGCATAGGGCAGGTTCTGCCGCGATAGCAGCAGGGCCGTCGGGCCCTGTCGGTTGGCTAGCGCCACCGACCAGGCCACGGCCGTCTCGGTGGTGTCGGCCGGACGCCAGACATCCAGGTTGGGGATCAACCTCAAGCTGGCCGCATGCTCGACCGCCTGATGGGTGGGACCGTCCTCGCCCAGGCCGATGGAGTCGTGGGTGAAGACATGCACCACGCGTAGCTTCATGAGCGCGGCCATGCGGATGGCATTGCGGCTGTAATCGCTGAAGGTGAGGAAGGTGCCGCCGTAAGGGATGTAGCCGCCGTGCAAGGCCACGCCGTTCATGATGGCGGCCATGCCGAATTCACGCACGCCGTAGTTGATGTGACGGCCGCCTTGCCCGGCCTCATTGCACACCACGGCGCCGGCGGCATCAAAGCGCAGAGCCGGCGTGGCCTTGGTGTTGGTCAGGTTGGAGCCGGTCAGGTCGGCCGAACCACCCAGCATCTCGGGCAGGGCTGCGGTAAAGAATTCGAGCGCCAACTGACTGGCCTTGCGACTGGCAACGGTTTCGGCCTTTTCGTGCGCACTGCGCACCGCAGCCACCGCCACATCGGCAAAGGCCTTGGGCAATTCGCCGGCCATGCGGCGCTTGAGCTCGGCCGCCCGTTCCGGATAAGCGGCGGCATAAGCCGCAAATCGCTCGTTCCATTGGGCCTGCTTCTGCACGCCGGCCTTGCGGGCGTCCCACTGGTCATAAACCTCTTGGGGAATGACAAAGGGGGGGTGCGTCCAGCCCAGGGCGGCGCGGGTGAGGGCAATTTCATCGGCACCCAATGGCTCGCCGTGGGCCTTGGCGGTGTTGGCCCGGTTGGGCGAACCCTTGCCGATCGAGGTCTTGCAGATGATGAGGGTGGGCTGGTCGCTGATTTTCTTGGCCTGCACAAGGGCCGCGTCTACCGCATGGACATCATGGCCATCGACCGGACCGATCACCTGCCAGCCGTAGGCCGCAAAGCGCTGAGCGGTGTTGTCGATGAACCAGGGCTGGACCTGTCCGTCAATCGAGATACCGTTGTCGTCATACAAGGCGATGAGCTTGCCCAGCTTCCAGGCGCCGGCCAGCGCGCAAGCCTCGTGCGAAATGCCCTCCATAAGGCAGCCGTCGCCCAGAAACACATAGGTGTGATGGTCGACGATGGCATGGCCCGGCCGATTGAATTCACTGGCCAGCAGTTTTTCGGCCAGCGCCATGCCCACCGCATTGGTGATGCCCTGCCCCAGGGGGCCGGTGGTGGTCTCCACCCCGGGGGTGATGCCGTATTCCGGATGACCTGCGGTTTTGCTGTGCAGCTGACGGAAATTGCGCAACTCCTCCATCGGCAGGTCATAGCCCGTCAGGTGCAGCAGGGCATAAATGAGCATGGAGCCGTGACCGTTGGACAGCACAAAGCGGTCGCGGTCGGGCCAGTGCGGGTCGGCGGGGTTGTGACGCAAATGCCGCCCCCACAGGGCAGCTGCCATATCGGCCATACCCATGGGCGCCCCGGGATGGCCGGAGTTGGCTTGTTGAACAGCATCCATGGCCAAGGCACGGATGGCATGGCCCATGGTGGAAGAAGTTGCCATAACGATGGGCTCCGGAGTCGCAAGGAAAAGAACCCGTGATTTTAACGAGCCGGGCTCGATCAGCCGCGTCGGACTGCCGGGGCCGACTGAAGAATCTGTGCGAAGCGAAGCAGCGCCCGGTCGGGCCGCAGCACCTTGCCGCGCGCACTTTTCAGGACGAGCTGCCCCCGGCATCCTCTGGTATTCCGCGATGAAATCGGCCCCACTTTGCATTAATCTGCCCCTCTTGAGCGATAGGCCGCGCAGCAAGGCCGCCCCCCATTTGCAATAGGAACCATGGCCGACACCGCCTTCCCCGCCCAAGCGATGATCCTGGCAGCCGGTCGCGGCCAGCGCATGCGGCCCCTGACCGACCACACCCCCAAACCTTTGCTGCAGGTGCACGGTCAAGCCCTGATCGAGTGGCATATCCGCGCCCTGGCCCGGGGAGGCATCAAGCACCTGCTGATCAACACCGCCTGGCTCGGCGAACAGATACCCGCACACCTGAACGGCCTGGCCGCCGACTTGGGGTGTACGATTGACTACTCGCACGAGGGACGCGACTTTGGCGATGCGCTGGAGACCGCCGGGGGCATTGCCCGCGCCCTGCCCCGGCTGGCCGAGGTGTTCTGGGTGGTCGCCGGGGATGTGTTTGTCCCGGGCTTCGATTTCACCGCGGCGGCGATGCGTCAGTTCGCACAGGGCCGGCACCTGGCACATCTGTGGCTGGTGCCCAACCCCGACCACAACCCGGGCGGGGACTTCGGCCTGGCCGCAGGGCAGGCCCTCAATTTACCGGCGGGCGACCCGCAACGGCGCTACACCTTCAGCACCATCGGCCTGTATCGGCGTGAATGCTTCGCCGGCCTGCCGGCCGGCAACCCCCAGGGCCAGAAAATCAGCCTCGCCCCCCTCTTGCGCCAGGCGATGGACAATGGCTTGGTCAGTGCGCAATGTCTGCACGGTCCATGGACCGATGTGGGCACGCCTGAGCGTCTGGCCCAAATCAATGCAGCAAGACCCCCAGATCACCGCAGAGGAGTTTGAATGAGCGCCCCAGGTCACCGCCCCGCGAAAGCAGCCGCACCCTACCCGCGTCGTCGCGCCGCTCTGGCCCGCGCCCTGCGCGCCGCCGGCGGGGGCATCGCCCTCCTGCCCACCGCCCCCGAGGTCGCGCGCAATCGCGACAGTCACTATCCCTACCGGCACGACAGCTACTTTCACTACCTCAGCGGCTTCGACGAACCCGAGGCCTGGCTGGCCATCGACGCCAGCGGCCACACCACGCTGCTGTGCCGGCCGCGCAACCTTGAGCGCGAAATCTGGGATGGCATTCGTCTGGGCCCCAAGGCGGCACCGATGGCCCTTGGAGTCGATGCGGCGCACAGCATCGAAGAGCTCGATGAAGTCATGCCCAAACTGCTGGCCAATCAGCCGGCCGTGTGGTTTCCCTTCGCCACCCATGCCGCACTGGAGTCGCAGATCGATGGCTGGCTGGGCAAGCTGCGCGCACGCGTACGACTCGGGGTAGAGTGCCCTGGCAGCCAGCACGATCTGTGCAAACTGCTGGACGAGATGCGCCTGATCAAGGACCGGCATGAGATCGGCATCATGCGGCGCGCCGGCCGTATCGCCGCGCAGGCCCATGTGCGAGCGATGCAAACCTCGGCCGCCATGCTGCGCGCGGGCCTGGATGCACGCGAATACCACCTTGACGCTGAACTGCTGCACGAGTTTCGGCGCCAGGGCTCGCAGTTTCCAGCCTACACCAGCATCGTCGCGGCCGGTGCCAATGCCTGCGTGCTGCATTACCGCGCCGGTGCCGCGCGCCTGAAGGCCGGCGAACTGTGCCTGATCGATGCCGGCTGCGAGCTCGACGGCTACGCCAGCGATATCACCCGCACCTTCCCGGCCGATGGCCGCTTCACGCCAGCGCAACGACAGCTTTACGACCTCGTGCTGGCCGCGCAAGAAGCCGCCATTGCCGCCACCCGCCCAGGCCGGCGCTTTCTGGATCCGCACCAGGCGGCCGTGCGTGTTCTGGCCGAGGGCATGCTTGAGGTGGGCCTGCTCAACAAGAAACAACACGGGCGACCGGACGATGTCATTGCGTCGGGCGCCTACCGACAGTTCTACATGCATCGCACCGGCCACTGGCTGGGCATGGATGTACACGACTGCGGCGACTACACGGAGCCTCGAACTCGCGCTCGCGAAGAGGTTGACGCCACCGGTGAACGCGTGATGCGACGACCAAGCCGGGTCCTCAGGCCAGGGATGGTGCTGACCCTCGAGCCCGGGCTGTATGTGCGACCGGCCAAAGGCGTACCGCGGGAGTTCTGGAACACCGGCATCCGTATCGAGGACGATGCCCTGGTGACCCCAGGCGGCTGCGAGTTGCTCACCCGCGGTGTGCCGGTGCAGGCCGATGACATCGAAGCCTTGATGCGAGGCTGAGCCCCCGGCATGGCCTGGCACAAAGAAACCGCGTTTGACGCCGCCCGGGCGCTGCAAAACCGCAGCCTGAGCGCCGAGCACTATGTGGCCGCCTGCCTGGAAAGAATTGATGCGCGCGAGCCCGAAGTACGGGCTTTTGCCCACATCAATCGCGAGGGCTCCCTCCAGCGAGCGCGCGAGCTCGACCGGCAGGCCATACAGGGCGCCATGCACGGACTGACACTGGGCATCAAGGATGTGTTCGACACCTTCGATATGCCCACCGAAGGCGGCTCGCGTGCTTTTGCGGGCCATCAGCCGGTTCAGGACGCGGCCGTGATTGCCACTCTCAGGCGCACCGGCGCGGTGATGCTGGGCAAGACTGTGACCACCGAGCTGGCCACCTTCCCGACCAACGGCACCCGCAATCCGCTCCATCTGGATCACACCCCGGGTGGATCGTCCTCCGGCTCAGCCGCGGCGGTGGCCGCACAGATGGTGAGCTTTGCAACCGGCACGCAGACCATGGGCTCGACCATCCGGCCGTCTGGCTATTGCGGCGTGACCGGCTACAAGCCCAGTTACAACCTCATGCCGCGCCGCGGCGTTTGGGCCAACGCCGACTCCTGCGACACGGTCGGTCTGGTGGCGCGCGATGTGCGCGATGTGGCCTTCTTTGCGGCCGAGATGGCGCGCTACCCGGCGCTCAGACTGCCCGAGGATCCGGCCCTGCTGGCCCGCGCGCCCACCCTCGGGCTGTGCCGCACCTGGGAGTGGGAGCGCACCGACGAGGCGATGCGGGCCGCTTTTGAGGACAGCGGCCGCACGCTCAGCGCCGCCGGCGCGCGGGTGCGCGAGATCGTGCTGCCCGAGGCCTTCAAGGGCCTGCTGCAGGCGCACACCACAGTGGTGCATTTTGAGATGAGCCGTGGCTTCGCCGATGTGCTCGAGCGCCAGTCGGGGCTGATTCGGCCGGCCCTGCTCGAGCGCACCCTTAAAGGCTTGGAAGTGACGGGCGAGCAGTACCAGCAGGCCCAGACTCTGGCCCGGCGGTGCCGTCAGATGTTTCCCGATGTGCTGGGCGATTGCGATGCCCTTGTGGTGCCCGCAGCCACAGGCGAGGCCCCCAGGGGGCAAGACTATTCAGGCGACACCTCCATGAACCAGGTGTGGACGCTGATGCACGGCCCGGCCATCTCGGTCACCGGGGGCTATGGCCCCTGCGGGTTGCCCCTAGCCCTGCAAGTGGTAGGGCGCATCGATGATGATGCCCGTACGCTCAAAGCGGCCCACTGGGTGCACCTGCATCTGCAGGCCCGGCTCGCCCGCCTGCGTTCTTGATGGCCCGCGATTTGCAAGACTTGACGCTCCCTATTCCCACTTGAAGGACAACACCATGAAACTGCACCGCCGTAACGCACTGATGGGGCTAGGCGCCCTGGCCTGCCTGCCTAAGGCCTGGAGCCAGACCTATCCCACCCAAGCCATCAAGCTGATCATGCCCTTCACGCCGGGCACCTCGTCCGAGAACGCCTTGCGGGTGGTGCTGGATCGACTCAGCGACAACCTCAAGCAGGCCATCGTGGTGGACAACCGGCCGGGGGCTGGCTCCACGCTGGGCACCGAACAGGCCGCACGGGCGCCGGCCGATGGGCACACGCTGGTGGCCACTTACAACTCCTCGATCGCCCCCGGCTCGCTGCTCTATAACAAGCTGGGCTACGACCCGCTCAAGGACTTCAAACACATCGCGCTGGTCGGCGTGTTCCCCCAGTACATGGTGGTGCGCACCGAGCACCCGGCCAAGACGGTTCAGGAGTTCCTGGCCACGGTTCGGGCCAAGCCCGGCAGTGTCAACTACTCATCGGCGGGCGTGGGTACCTCGGGCTTTCTGGCCGGCGAGATGCTCAAGCAGGCCCTCAAACTCGATATGGTGCATGTGGCCTACAAGGGCCCCTCGCAGGCGATGACCGATCTGCTCGGCGGGCGACTGGATATGGTCATGACCTCCAGCGCCGCCTCGCTGGTGGCCGCCGGCAAGCTGCGCATCCTGGCGGTGACCAGCGAGAAGCGCATGCCGCTGTATCCGGATGTCCCGGCGCTTTCTGAGGTGGCGCCCAATGTGCAGGCCGTCTCTTGGGTCGGGATTTCAGCGCCAGCGGCCACCCCGGCGGCCATCACCCAGCGTCTGGAGCGCGAAATCCTGTCCATCCTGGCCGAACCGGCCATCAAGACACGACTGGCCGACCCCATCTTCGGCATGGCGCTGACGCCCCTCGGATCGGACAAGTTTGTTGAATTCATCCAGAAAGAGCTGCGCGTCTGGGCTCCGGTGATCAAAACCGGCAACATCCAGATCAGCTGACCTGCAGCGAGGGTCTCGAGGCGATCAGTCTTAATCCCATCACTTAAGTTCATACCAAACACCACGCCCGCTGCCCTGCTGATTTTTTATGTAGGTCGCTCTGGAGTAATCAATGTGGCTTCGATTTCAACATGAACAGACCGGAAAGTGGCTCAGTTTTGGATAGGCTTCAACAGTGTCAAGGCTCGGTGTGTTTGAGGTCGCGGTAGAAATTCTCGTGCGGACCCACCATCAGCAACTTGAGCATGTTCTCATCCAGAACGCGGTAGGCAAGGAGGCACAGCAAGTTGCCCATGCGAAACTTGTAAACCCGCACGCCAGCCAGATCGCCGACTTTGGTTTCGCCGGCTTCCGGCTGGCCGACGATGGCTCGAACTGCATCGTCAAGCGCGGCTTTTTGCTGCTTGTGCAGCTTTTTAACGGTGCGCTCGAAGGTCGGAGTGACAAGGACGCGCATCAGCCGAACTGGTACTCACCCATAGGCTCTTCCTGGTCGGCGATCAGGATGTCGCGGATGACGCTGAATGGCAGATCGGGGTTTTCTGCGGCGATCTTGCCGATCTGAGACCAGTATTCGATTTGCTTGGGCACCGAGCGGTGCTCGATGGTGCCGTAGCGCTTGGCGGTCTCAACCAAGGCTTCGGGCAGTTTGACATTGATAGCCATACGAACCTCCCTTAAGGTTCTATTATGGCCCATAATAGCCCAAAATAGAACCACCGGGGTCAGTCTGCCGTAGCCTCTTCGACGATCTCGCAGTGAACCACAAAGCCCATTAGGTCGGCCAACCAGCCACATGCAACGAAAGCAACGCTTTCTGAACGAGAACTGCTGGTTTGCCGTTCGGATCAATGCAAAGCACATCTCGAAGCTGAAGTTCATCGCAGCCTATCAGGTCGCTCCAGTCGCAGCGATCACCCACATTGCCGAGGTCGAGGCGACCCTGCCTTACGACGACACCGGGAAGTACACGATCAAGCTCAAAGGGCCTGCGACGGCGATTGTCCCGATCCCGCGCCCAGAGAACAGCGAGGTCAATATGCAGTCGAACGCAAACGATCAATCAGCGCGTTGAGCTGTTCCAGCGAAGAAAAAGCGATGGCCAGCTCACCGGTGTCCTCAACGCGACCGGCACGCTTGATCTGCTTTTTGATGCGCACCTCCACCTCCGTCGTCAGCAGGTCGGCCAACTCCTCCTCGACGCGACGCACATCACGGGACTTTTCCTTGCCCACTTTGGGGGGCTTGAGGGAAAACTCAGCAGCCAGCTTCTTGACCAGGCTTTCAGCCTCACGCACCGAAAGCTTGCGCGCACTGATTTGATTGGCCGCGGTGATCTGCGTAGCGCGCTCGAGCGAGAGCAAGGCGCGGGCGTGACCCATGTCAATATCGCCCGCCATGAGCATGGTTTGCACGGGGTCGGCCAGGTTAAGCAGTCGCAGCAAGTTGGAAGCTGCGCTTCGTGAACGGCCCACGGACTGTGCGGCCGCTTCGTGCGTCATGCCGAATTCGCGGATGAGGCGTTGCAGGCCCTGCGCCTCCTCCAGCGGGTTGAGGTCTTCGCGCTGCATGTTCTCAATCAGCGCCATGGCAGCTGCCGCCTCATCGGGCACATCGCGCACCAGCACGGGGACGGTGTCTAAGCCCGCCAGGCGCGCCGCCCGAAAACGCCGCTCGCCGGCGATGATCTCGTACTTTCCTGCTGCATCGCCCTGCTTGAGCCTGCGCACCAGGATGGGTGACATGATGCCCTGCAGCTTGATGGATTCAGCCAACTCGTAAAGAGCGCCCTCATCCATTCGGGTGCGGGGCTGGTATTGGCCCGGCACCATGTCATCGAGGCGCAAGGAGGCGGGCAGCCCCGCACTGGCGCCCCCTTCCTCGGGGGAAGTCACGGCAGGCCCGAGCAAAGCGCTCAGTCCCCTGCCCAGGCCTTTAGGTTTCTTGATCGCCATAGTTGCATTTCTCCGAGGAGCACCCTGTACGCAGAGCACCCCTGCTTGTTCTGTAAATAATAATTAAATGGCCCAGCGCCGCGAGCGGTCCACCATCTCCTGGGCAAAGGCCACAAAGGCCTGCGCCCCCTTAGATGCGGGGTCAAAAGCCAAGCCCGGCAGGCCGTAGCTCGGGGCTTCAGCCAATCGCACATTGCGCGGGATGAGCGTGTCGAACACCTTGTCCCCGAAATGCTCTTTGAGCTGATCACTCACCTGCTGCTGCAGCGTGATTCGGGGGTCAAACATAACGCGCAACAGGCCGATGATTTTGAGCTCAGGGTTGAGATTGCCGTGGACCTGTCGGATGGTGTTGACCAGATCGGTTAGTCCCTCGAGGGCAAAGTACTCGCACTGCATCGGCACCACCACCCCATGCGATGCGCACAGACCATTGAGGGTGAGCATGGACAGAGAAGGCGGGCAGTCGATCAGGATGAAGTCGTACTCGGCCTGCACGGCAACGATAGCCGCCCGCAAGCGCTTCTCCCGGCGCTCCAGATCGACCAACTCGACTTCGGCCCCCGCCAGTTCGCGATTGGCACCCAGCACATCGTAAGCACAGCCGGCCTCTATCAACTTCTGGGGCCGCTGCCGCGCCTGGGCAATGTCCGCCGACTCCAGCAACACATCGTAGACAGAGGTTTCCAGCTCGCGCTTGTCAACGCCCGAACCCATGGTCGCATTGCCCTGTGGATCCAGGTCGATCAGCAGAACGCGCTGGCCCAGTTGCGCCAGGCCGGCAGCCAGGTTAACGGTGGTGGTGGTCTTGCCGACCCCACCCTTCTGGTTGGCAACACAAAAAATCTTGGGCATAGACACGCTTGTCGGTTAGCGGGAAAGGACCAGTTTGAATCCAAAACCGATCAGGAGGATACCCGCAAATTTTTCCAACGCGGTTTTAACCCAAGGACTGGCGCGCAGCCGGTCGGTCAAATGCAAGGTCAACAGCGTAGCCGCCAAGCCGTATAGAAAGGTCAGGGTGGCAATCGTGGCCGCCATGACCGCAAAAGTGAGCAGCCCCTGGTGTTGCGCGGGGTCAACAAAAAGAGGGAAAAAGGCCATGTAGAACATGATGGCCTTGGGATTGAGCAGCGTGATTAGCAAAGCCTGCCGGAAGTATTGGCCCGCACGGATTTCAAGGATGGGCCCATCCCCGGGCTTGACGGTAATCATCCGAAAGCCCAACCAGGCCAGATAGGCGGCCCCAGCCCATTGAATCAGCCCAAAGGCCGCTGGCGAGGCCGTGAGCACGGCGGCCACACCGGCCACGGCGGCCCACAGCAGCACCTGGTCGCCAGCAATCACCCCAAAGGTGGCCGCCAACCCGCCAGCCATGCGCCCCTTGGCCGTCGAGGTGACCAGGGCAAGGTTGCCGGGGCCGGGAATGGCCAGAAACACGATGACGGTGAGCACAAAAGCGCCGAAATCGGCGATGCCAGCAAAGGAGCCCAGCATGACTACCTCAAGAGAGAAAGGCAACCAGTGTACTAGCTGGGCCCGCAAGCAAAGCCTGGGAACGGGCCGAAGGACCTCGTCGTTTCACGTGGAACACAGGGAATCGGCCTGGGCGCCCCGGGCCCTGCAAAAGCCGCGCCCCGCGGAGCAAGGGCCCCCGACCCACCCGCCTGATACACCCGCCTAACAGACGGTTCCGGGTGGCCCAGGTCGCGGGGGGGCCTCGTACAAGCTGCCCAAATCGCCCGCGCCCGCAAGCGCCGCGCCTGTTTCACGTGAAACAACCCCCGCGGAGTGTCGCTTTAGAACGCGACCTTCGGACGCAACCAGACCAGGCAGCGCTGAGCCGCCAGCCCCGGGACCACAAGGGTCTCCTCATCGAACACCTCGATATCGGTCGGCAAAGCCAGGCGCTCATCATGAGGGGGGCGGCCCTTCATCGCCAGCCACACCCCTGCGGGGGCCAGCGCCTGCCGGGTGCACTGCACAAAATCACCCAAGGTGGCGAAAGCCCGCGAAGCGATCAAGTCGCACGGGCCCGGCAGAAGCTCCGCCCGCGCATGGAGACTGCGCAAATTGTCCAAACCCAGCTCGGCCACGACCTGCGACACGAAGGCGGCCTTTTTCGCAACCGCGTCCACACAAACCACCGACAGGGCCGGGCCGCAGGCAATGGCCCAAACCACCCCCGGGAAGCCCGCACCCGAGCCGACATCGAGCAGGCGCAGCTGCCCGCCGCGCTCCTGAAGGTACCGCTTGAGCGGCACGACAGCGGCCAGACAATCGAGCAAATGCTGGGTCAGCATCTGCTGCGGTTCCCGCAGGGCGGTCAGGTTGTAGACCCGGTTCCATTTGGCGACCAGGGCCAGATGCTGCAGCAAAGCAATGCGCCGATCTTCATCCAGGGGCAGTCGCAGATCCGCCAGCCCGGCCTCAAGCGCCGGGCGCAGCACCTCAGGACTCATACGGGGGCCTTCTCTTGGTGCTTCCAGAGGCCTTTTTTCAGATGCACCAAAAGCAGGGAAATGGCGGCCGGAGTGATACCCGACATGCGCGAAGCCTGGCCCAAGGTTTCGGGGCGATGCCGGGCCAACTTCTGGCGCACTTCGATGCTCAGCGCCGGCACTTGCATGTAGTCAAGTTCGGCCGGCAGTTTGAGGTTTTCATAATGAGCTGCCCTCTCAACCTCGGTCTTTTGCAGGTCGATGTAGCCGGCATACTTGGCCGAAATTTCGATTTGCTCGATCACCGAAGCCCGCAACGCTGCGTCATCCTGGGCCTCGAAAAGCGATGGATCGGCATAGGCCTGCCCGTCCAGCGACATCAGCGCCTCGTAGCTGACCCCGGGGCGCCGCAGCAGGTCCATCAGTCGGTACTCGCGCTCGATCCCCTGTCCCAGCACGCGCTCAGATTCGGCCGGGGACAGGCCGGAGGGATGCACCCAGCGCTTGTGCAGGCGCTGCGTTTCGCGACCAATCGCATCGCGCTTGCGGCTGAAACGGTCCCAGCGGTCATCGTCAATGAGGCCGAGTTGACGCGCCTGTTCCGTAAGACGCATGTCGGCATTGTCTTCGCGCAGCATCAATCGGTACTCGGCCCGGCTGGTGAACATGCGGTAGGGCTCGGTCACACCCTTGGTGATCAAATCGTCGACCAGCACCCCAAGATACGCCTCGTCGCGACGCGGCAGCCAAGGCGCCTTGCCCTGGCACTGTAGAGCGGCATTGATCCCTGCAAAAAGACCTTGCGTGGCCGCCTCTTCATAACCGGTGGTTCCGTTGATCTGTCCCGCAAAGAACAATCCCGATATGGGCCGGGTCTCAAAGCTGGCCTTGAGCGATCGCGGATCGAAGTAGTCGTACTCGATCGCATAGCCCGGCCTCAGGATATGGGCGTCTTCCAGGCCGGCCATCGATCGCACCATCTGGTGCTGAATGTCGAAAGGCAGGCTGGTGGAAATTCCATTGGGATAAAACTCGTGGGTACTGAGCCCCTCGGGTTCCAGAAAGATCTGATGGCTTTCCTTGTCGGCAAAGCGGTTGATCTTGTCCTCGACGCTGGGGCAGTAACGCGGCCCGACGCCGTCAATTTTGCCGGTGAACATCGGACTGCGGTCAAAGCCCGAGCGAATGATCTCGTGCGTGCGGGCATTGGTGTGGGTGATCCAGCAAGCCAGTTGCTGGGGGTGGGCCACCCCATGACCCATGAAGCTGAACACCGGAACGGTGCTGCCCTCGCCGCCCTCCATGCCATCGCCCGGCTGACGCAGGCACCTGGAAAAGTCGATCGTCCGGCCATCAAGCCGAGGGGGCGTGCCCGTCTTGAGTCGCCCTTGCGGCAGCTTGAGTTCTTTGAGGCGGGCACTGAGCGAAACAGCGGGCGGGTCCCCAGCGCGGCCGGCGGCGTAATGATTGAGCCCGACATGGATCTTTCCGTCCAGAAAAGTGCCCGCCGTCAACACCACGGCGCGCGCTCTGAAGCGAACGCCCACTTGCGTGACGGCGCCCGTCACGCGCTCACCCTCGATGATCAGGTCATCAACGGCTTGCTGGAAAAGCCATAGCCCGGGCTGATTTTCCAGACGCCGGCGTATGGCGGCCTTGTAGAGCACCCGATCGGCCTGCGCGCGGGTGGCTCGGACGGCGGGTCCCTTGCTTGAATTGAGGATACGAAACTGAATGCCGGCCTCATCGGTGGCCAGGGCCATGGCCCCGCCCATCGCATCGACCTCCTTGACCAGATGCCCCTTACCAATGCCGCCAATCGACGGATTGCAGCTCATCTGACCCAGGGTCTCGATATTGTGGGTCAGCAGCAGGGTCTTGCAACCCATGCGGGCGGCGGCCAAGGCCGCCTCTGTGCCGGCATGGCCGCCCCCAACGACGATGACATCGAATTCCTGCGGATGGGTGTAAGCAATCATGGGCTCTGGGCGATCGGGACAGCGGCCGGACCGAGACCGGAAGTCCCGGCGAACCGATGCCGAAAAAACAAGCAATTGTATGATCGTCCTTCGCAGTATGCGCCGGACATCGGGTGCCGAGTCCGTCTGGGGTGCCAGGTTCCTGCATACGGTGCAATCACAACATGGGAGTGGACATGAGTCGTGAAGTCGTTGTTGTCAGCGGTGTGCGTACCGCGATCGGAACCTTTGGCGGCAGCCTTAAGGACATACCTCCCACCGAGCTGGCGGCTCTGGTGGTGCGTGAATCCCTGGCCCGGGCGCATGTCGAAGGCAAAGATGTGGGCCATGTGGTGTTTGGCCATGTGGTCAACACCGAACCGAAGGACATGTATCTTTCGCGGGTGGCGGCGATCAACGGGGGGTGCGCCGAAAGCACCCCGGCCATGAATGTCAACCGCCTCTGCGGCTCGGGCTTGCAGGCGATCGTCTCGGCCAGCCAGGCGATCTTGCTCGGCGAGTGTGAAATTGCGATTGGCGGCGGAGCTGAAAACATGAGCCGCGGCCCCTTCATCAACCCCAGCCAGCGCTGGGGCACGCGTATGGGCGATGCCAAGCTGGTCGACATGATGGTGGGCGCCCTGCACGATCCTTTCCACGCCATCCACATGGGGGTAACCGCAGAGAATGTCGCGGCCCGCTACCGCATCAGCCGCGACATGCAGGATGCACTGGCCCTGCAGAGCCATCAGCGCGCCGAGCGGGCCACCCTGGCCGGCTATTTCAAGGACCAGATCGTGCCCGTCATGCTCAAAAGCAAGAAAGGCGAGGGGGCCTATGACACCGACGAGCATTTCCGCAGCCAGGCCAAGGCCGAGGACTTCATCAAGCTCAAGCCCGTCTTCCTCAAGGAAAACGGCACGGTCACGGCGGGCAATGCCTCCGGCATCAACGACGCGGCTGCGGCCCTGGTGCTGATGGAAGCCGGCGCCGCCCGGGCGCGCGGCGCCAAGCCCATGGCCCGCCTGGTCGGCTACGCCCACACCGGGCTTGACCCCAAGTACATGGGGGTGGGGCCGATCTCGGCGACGCAGGCAGCACTGAAGAAAACCGGGTTGAAGACCTCCGACCTTGATGTGATCGAGGCCAACGAAGCTTTCGCGGCCCAAGCCTGTGCCGTCACCCAAGAGCTTGGCCTGGACCCGGCCAAGGTTAACCCCAACGGCTCGGGCATCTCGCTGGGCCACCCCATTGGGGCTACCGGCGCGCTGATTACGGTCAAGGCCCTGCACGAGCTGCAGCGCATTCAAGGCCGCTACGCCCTGGTGACCATGTGCATCGGTGGTGGCCAAGGGATTGCGGCCATCTTCGAGCGCATGTAAACCCCGGTCTGGGCGCTCTGCCGTCCCATTTACCTGCGCACGGCGGGGGCCTCCACCGGCAGGCCCGCGCCGCGCCAGCCCAGATACAGCGCCAGCTGACGCATCTCAAGGGCCCCCCAATCGGGAAGCTCGGCCCGCACGCCCACCAGGCAGCTGCGCAAGCGCCGCTCGAGCGAGCCGAGTTTTTGCCACTCCAGGCGGTAGAGCGGGTACGCATTGGGCTGGCCTTGGCTGAGCGCATCGGTGTAAAACCGGCGCCCCTGGTTCTGGTCATGACAATGGGTACAGGCTAAATTGAGCTGTCCGCGCCGCTGCATGAAAAGACGCTCGCCCTCAAGAAGATGCGCGCGGGCCGGCCCGGAGACCTCGACCCGCAACGGCAAACCGGCCGAAGCGCGGGTGACATACAGGCTCAAGGCCAGCAAATCCTCCGACTCCAAGACCAGCGCAGGGCCCTGCTGATGCACCTGGCGGCACTGTGCAATCCGATCCTCCAGATTAAGCAGGCGACCGCTGCGCGCATCCACCGCCGGGTAGCGTGCGGCCACACCGCGCATACTCTGGGCCACGCCGCCATGACACTGAAAGCAGCTCTTGCTCGCAGGGCCTACCGCCTCCGACCAGCGTTGCTCGCCGCGCTGCAGAGCGAGCTGACCCGGATTGCCAAACTCGTCGGCCTGCAGGGCTCGCACATCGCTGCCGGCAAAGTGCAGGCCTGAACGCAACTGATCCAAGGGCAAGACACGCTGCTGCGCGACGACCAGCAGAGGTAGAAGCAAAAGCCACAGAGCGCACAGCGAAGAACGCATGCGGGCAAGGGACTGACCTGGATGCATACGCCCGCGAACGACCCGTTCAAGCGGCGGGCTGGACCCGCAAGGACTGCCGCAATTGACCCACCCGCCCCTCATCGTCGACCCAGCGGACAAGAAGCTCCCCGCTGAACTGAGCGCGAAAGCAGAACTCAAACAAAGGATTGCCCGCGATACCCGACGAAGGCTCCACCCGGAAGACTTGCCGCCCCCCGTACTCACAGCTTAGCTCGCGAATGATGTTGCGAGGTATGGTTTTACCGGCCAGGTCCTGCAAGTAGCCGGTCTCCATCGGGTGGGCCACCAGGAGTCGGGCCTTGACAACCTCGCCCGGGGCCACTCGCTGCGGCAAGAGCAGACGCGCCTGGGTCATGATTCAACTGCCATCGACACAGGCCGATTCGGTCACGATGACCTCGGCCTGTCGCCAGCGATAGGTGTCATCGGACATACGCGCCAGCGCCACCACCTTTTGCGAGCCCGCCAGTCGTAACCGCGTCGCCACCTCGGCCCGGCCTGACCAGGGCCCCAAATGAAAAACAGCCATCTGCGTCACCGGATTGCGCTGCGAGAGCAAATACAGGTGCGTGACATGATCAGACTCGGTCATTGGACTGTCCACCACCACACGCACCGGAACCAACAAACCGTTGTCCGCCAGGACAGGCAGTTCCAGGCGCAGTCCACTTTCGCTCAAAGGCCGGCCTCGCACCAAGGGGTCGAGCATCTGCGACAGGCTCAGCAAGGTGCCCGAAAACATGCTCTGCGCCTGAGCGCCGGTGGCCCAGGCCCAACCCACCAGGGCGCCCTGGCAAAGCGCGCGGCGACCGAGGCCTCTGCCCGACCGGGAACTGCTGGCAAGTGGTCCCATACCTTGAGTGTCGGGTAAGGCCCGATCAGCGCGCCGGGGCCATCAGATAAGCCACGATGTCCTCGAGGCCTTGCGGACTCAGGGCGGTGCGACCGCGATAGGCTGGCGCCACGGCCTGCAGCTCCTCCGTGCTCAGGTAAGGCGGCATGATGGTCTGAGGATTGAAAAGGCGGGCGTCGGCAATCCGCCGCCTGAGCTCCTGCGCAGAACTGCGCTGTGCAATGGCCACCAGCGACGGCCCGAGCTCACCGCCCTGGGCAAATCCCGGCAGCGCATGACACAAGATACAGCCCGACTCCACCCGGTTTGCCAAGAGCGCCCGACCTCGCTCGGCGCTGGCCGACAACGCCAGCGTTTGCGCCTGAGCCGAAGCTGCAGCCAGCGCGGCCGCCAAGGCCAGCGCCCCGAAGGACGCGGCCCGCTTGATCATGCGCGCGCCAGGCTCAGCCCATGATTCTTCAAGGGCAAGGAGCGGTAACGCTTGCCCGTGGCCGCCGAGATCGCATTGACCAGGGCCGGCGGCAAAGGTGCCATCGCGGGTTCACCAACACCCCCCCAGAAGCCTCCCGTGGTGGCAATCACGGTTTCCACCTTGGGCATCTCATTGAGACGCATCAGACGGTAATCATGGAAATTGGACTGCTCGATGCGGCCTTCCTTGACGGTCATCTCGCCCCAGAAAATGGCGCTCAGGCCATGCACCGCACTGCCTTGCAGCTGCGCTTCGATGTTGTCCGGATTGACGGCATAGCCGCAGTCAATGCCCATCACCACCCGGTGGATCTTGACCTCGCCACGCGCGTTGACGGAGACTTCGCAGACACAAGCGGTGTAACTGCCGTAGCCCTCGGTCTCGGCGATGCCCCTGAAAACACCCGCCGGCATGGGCTTGCCCCACCCCGCGGCCTTGGCCACCGCCTCCAGAATGGAGCGGTCTCGCGGATGTTTGCCGCCGAGCATGCTCAAACGAAAAGCCAGCGGGTCCTTGCCGGCGGCCGCAGCCAACTCGTCGATGAAGCATTCGCGCATATACGGATTTTGCGAATGCCCCACCGTACGCCAAAAGCCCACGGGCACATTGGTGTTGCGCTGCGCATAGTCGACCAAGGTGTTGGGGATGTCATACGGGTGGTCGTTGAAGCTGGCCACGGCCTGCCCGTCCACGCCGCGCGGCAGGGGCAGCCGCAGCAAGGTCGCCAAAATGGAGGGCGCCGAGACACGGATATGCAGCGCATCGATGGTGCCCTGCGCATTGAGCGCGGCCTTAAATCGCACCAGGCTGGCGGGTCGATACAAGTCGTGCTGTATGTCTTCTTCGCGGCTCCAGACCATCTTGATCGGCTTGCCCGGCATTTCTTTGGCGATCATCACCGCCTGACGGGTGAAGTCCTGGGGACTCTTGCGACCCAGGCCGCCGCCCAACTGCATCGGATGGACCAGCACCTTGGACTGATCAATACCTGCGGTACGCGCAGCCGTGGCCAGCGTCGACTCCGGATTCTGCGTCGAGGTCCAGATCTCCAGGCTGTCGGGCTTAAGCCATGCGGTGCACACCAGCGGCTCCATGGTGGCATGGGCCAGGTACGGGGTGTAGTACTCAGCCTCGAACACCCGAGCGGCTTTTGACAGGGCATCGCCCGTGTTTCCGTCGTTGCGCGCCACCGCCAGCTCAGCCTGATCAAAGCCGCCCTTGAAGTGCTCCATGATGGCCGCACTGCTCAAACCGCCATGGGCCCCGACATCCCAGTCAATGGCCACCTCCCGCAAGGCCTCTTTGGCGCGCCAGTAGTTGTCGGCCACCACCGCCACAAATTCGCCCAAGTTGAGCACCTGAACAATCCCGCGCCGGTTTTGCACCTTGGAGGCATCCATGGTGCGGACCTTGCCGTTGAACACCGGGCAAGCCGCCACGGCCGCATGCAGCATGCCCGGCACCTGCGCGTCGATGCCATACCGAATACGCCCAGTCACGATATCGGGGATATCGACCCGGGCAATCGATTTACCGACCAGGGTCCAGTTCTTGGGGTCCTTGAGCGTGACCTCCTTGGGCGCCTCCATCTTGGCCGCGGCCTGAGCGATCTTGCCGTAGGTAACGGAGCGCTTGCTGGCCGCGTGCATCACCCGCCCCTTGGCGGTGGTGCACTCGCCGGCCGGCACGCCCCACTGCTGAGCCGCCGCCGCCACGAGCATGTGGCGCGCGGTGGCGCCGGCCTTGCGCAAATAGTCCTGCGACTGCCGGATGGTTCGGCTGCCGACGGCTGCCATGTCGCCATAGGCGCGCTTGGAGGCCAGATTCTCGTGGGCGGTGGCGTACTCCACCCGCACGCGGCCCCAGTCGGCGTCGAGCTCTTCGGCCACCAGCATGGGCGCCGAAGTGCGACTGCCCTGACCCATTTCGGCGCGCGCATAGCGGATGATCACCGTCTCATCGGGTCGCACTTCCACCCAGGCGTTGAGCCGGGGCGCGTTGTTAGCATCGCTGCGCCCGGGCAGGTAAAAGCCCAAACTCAATCCAGCCGCGGCGGTGGCCGAGGTCTTGAGAAACAGACGCCTGTCGGGCTGGCGCACGCCTTGATCGGTGGAACTCATACACGCACCCCCTTCGCCGCGACCGCATGGATGGCCTTGCGTACCCGCGCGTAGGTTCCGCAGCGGCAAATGTTGGTCATGGCCGCATCAATGTCCTGATCCGTGGGCTTGGGCTTTCTCTTGAGCAGAGCCACGGCCGCCAGAATCTGTCCGCCCTGGCAATAACCGCATTGCGGAACCTGATGATCAATCCAGGCTTGCTGCACCGGATGAAGCTTATCCTTGTTGGCCAGCCCTTCGATGGTCACCACCTTCTGGCCGCTGGCGGCCGAAACCGGGTAGGAACATGAGCGCACCGGCTCGCCGTTGAGCAAGACCGTGCAGGCGCCGCACTGTGCAATACCGCAACCGAACTTCGGGCCTTTTTCATCGAGCTCATCGCGCAGCGCCCACAAGAGAGGCATATCGGGCTCAACATCGAGCTCACGAACTTTTCCGTTGACTTGCAGCTTCATGCTTGACACTCCTGGAGCATTGGGGAAAGACCAATCATGTCCCGATCCACCGCACGGGCTTATTAGGGTTTTCCGGCAGAACCAGGCCTCAAACCGTGAAAACAGTCTTTCAGGCAGCCCCTAGGCCAGCCAAAGCCTGGCGGTCAAGGCGATCATCTGCGCCGCGCGCTCTCTCATGCCCGCCTGCGGGGCCGCTTGCGATACGCGGGCCTGCAAACGATGCAGAAGAACCAGGCCGGCAGCGCGGGCGCGCCAGCGACGCCGCTGCTGCTGGCTCTGAAGAGAATAACCCCGACCTCTGGCCCGGATGGGCTGAGCAAAGAGGCGCGCTTCATCCGCGCCACCAGGCGCAAACACGGGTAAAAATGGCATGAATCTGTCTCCGTTGTGCGCGGTCGAAGTCGCCTAGGGGCGCTCTTGCCGAGCTCTGTTGGTGCGGCCTATCGCCACCGTCTGTCACCCCCGCATCCTAGGTGCGCACCCTGCCGGGCCGCCTCGGCCGAAGCGCCGCCCGGAAGTAAGATGCCTCCGACGCGCGGCGCCTACACAGCGCTGCGGGCGGCGGGCCGCCACCGCCTCAGCCACAGGGCGTTGGCCATAACGCTCATGCTCGAGAACGCCATGGCTGCGCCAGCCAGCATCGGGTTGAGGTAACCCAGGGCCGCCAGGGGAATGCCCGCCGTGTTGTAGGCAAAAGCCCAAAAAAGGTTCTGCCGAATCTTGCGCACCGTTTGATCTGAGACCTCTATCGCCGCGGCGATCAGGAACAGATCGTTGCGCATCAGCGTCACCCCGGCTGCATGCATGGCCACATCCGTGCCCGAGCCCATGGCAATGCCCACATCAGCCGCCGCCAAGGCGGGCGCGTCATTAACGCCATCACCCACCATCACCACGACGCCCAAGGATTTGAGCGCCCCCACCGCGGCCGCCTTGTCGCCCGGCAAGACATCGGCCACCACCTCCTCAGCCGACAGTCCCACGCGCTGCCCCATGGCTTGAGCGGCGCCCCAGTTATCGCCCGAAATCATCATCAGCCGCAATCCCCGCCCCCTGAGGGCCTGTAGCGCCACAGCCGCCTCGGGTCGAGGCTCATCGGCAAAGCCCAGCCAGGCGCGCAAACGCCACCCACCATCGACCTCCTCAAACAGAGCCGATAGCGTCGCGCCGGCCGCGCGCGCCTGCCGCACGCCCTCCGAAAGAGACGCATCGGTCGCCCCCATCTCGCCGGCCCAGCGCATGCTGGCCAGGCGCCAGTTTCGCTCGCGCACCCGCCCCTCCACGCCGCGGCCAGGGACGGCTTGAAGCCACTGGGGCGCCAGCACAGTCAGGCCCTGCTCTTGCGCCCGGGCCAGCACCGCCCGGGCCAGGGGGTGCTCGCTACCGCTTTGTAAGCCCGATGCCACTCCCAAAAGCGCCCCCTCCTCTTGCCCAGCCACCGGCTCGAAAACCGTCAGGCGGGGACGCCCCACAGTGAGCGTGCCGGTCTTGTCGAAGGCGATGGCGCGGGCCTTGTGAAGCGCCTCGAGCGCCTGCACATCCTTGAACAAAATTCCATGCCGGGCTGCCACCCCGGTTCCGGCGATGATGGCCGCCGGCGTGGCCAGGCCGAGTGCGCAGGGACAGGCGATCACCAGAACCGCCACCGCATGAACCACCGCCTGCTGGACCCCGCCGCCGAGCCATACCCAGCCCAAGGCCGTCAGCGCAGCCAGCCCGACGACGACCGGAACAAAAACGGCCGAAACCGTGTCGACCAGGCGCTGTATCGGCGCCTTGCTGCCTTGCGCATCCTCAACCATCGCGATGATGCGCGCCAGCACACTTTGCGCGCCCACTGCACCCACCTGCATGCGGATCGGCCCCTCGCCGTTTATGCTTGCGCCGGTCACTGCATCGCCCACACGCTTTGCCACCGGCATGGGCTCGCCCGTAAGCATGGATTCGTCGAGCTGAGTCTGTCCGTACAGAATCCGACCATCGGCCGGGACGCGCTCGCCGGGCAAAATCAGCAGCTCATCACCGACCATCAACTCGGCCACCGGAACCTCCAGCGTTTCTCCCGAGGGGGTCAAGAGATGGGCGGTCGGCGGCCTGAGCGCGTGCAGCTTAGCAATCGCTGATCGCGTTTGCCGCTTGAGGCGCTGCTCCAACCATTTGCCCAGCATGACCAGCGCAATCACCACCGCCGAGGCTTCAAAGTAAAGTGCGGGTTCCCTTGCCTCGCGCGCCGACAAGCCCGACCAGAGCGACAAACCCCAGGCGGCGGTGGTGCCCAAGACCACCAGCAAATCCATGTTGCCGACACCGGCACGAACCGCATACCAGGCCGCCCGATAAAAATGCGCCCCCAAAATAAACTGCACCGGCGTTGCCAGCGCCAACTGCCACGCAAAGGGAAGCATCCAGTGCCAGCCGAACAGCTGGGCCGCCATGGGCACCACCAAGGGAAGCGCCAGGACCAGGGCAGCGCCGACCGGCGCGAAGCCCTCCCAGGGTCTATGGGTGGACACATCATCCGCCGCCAACGGCGCACGAACCCCATAACCGGCCTCGCGAACGACTCGCGCCAAACGCAAGCGCATCTGCGTCGCGTCCGTACCTGCGGCCAGCTGCACCCAGGCCAACTCGGTGGCCAGGTTGACCTGCGCGTGCATGACCCCGGGGACCCTGCCCAGCGCCCCCTCCACCCGGGTGGAACAAGAGGCACAGGTCATCCCCTCGATGCCCAGGCTCATCGCATCCGTTACTTCAGGGGTAGGCGTGGACAGGCTGACCATCAAGACGCAGCATAATCGAGCGGTCAACGCGCGCGCGGGCTGACGAGGCCCATCCGGTTTCATCTGGATACACACGAAACAGCCCGACACCCAAGGCATGGCCAAAGACGGGAAACAATCGCAGCGACGGATGGGTCAAGGAGACACGCTCATGGAACAGGTGTTCATCGTCTCGGGCATGAGTTGCGGCCATTGCGAGCGCGCCATCACCCAAGCCGTGAAACAAGTCGATCCTCAGGCACAAGTCCAGATCGATCGAAGTCTTGAACAGGTTCGAATTCAGAGCGAACAAAGTCGAACACTTCTGGCCCAAGCCATCACCAATGAAGGCTACGCCGTACGCTAAGCCGAGCAACCCGACCCACTGCCACGCAGGGAGACGCCGCCATGAGAAGCCTGACCACTAGCCGCGGATGGATCGCCGCGGCCCTGTCTCTAACCAGCCTGAGTCTCTGGGCCCAAGCCGGGCCAGCGCCAGTCGCCGCCCACGCCGGACCTGACCCCGCGGGCGCGCACAGTCGCCCGCATCAGGATCACCTGGGGCACCTCAAAACACGATTGCAACTGCAAAGCGATCAGGAGGCGGCCTGGTCAGCCTTCGCTGCGGCGATGGCGCCTCCCGTCCGTGGCGACATGGCGGCGCAACGCGCGCAGCAGGCCGAGCTGATGCCGCTAAGCACGCCCGAACGGATAGAGCACCTGCAAAGTCTTCGCCAACAGAGACAAGCCCAAGCCGACGCCGCTATGGAGAAACGGAACCAGGCGACCAAGGCGTTTTATGCGGTCTTGAACGCCGAACAGAAAAAGGTGTTTGACGAGGAGACCGCCCGGCACATGGCCCGCCGCAAGGATCGGGGGCCGCAACATCTGCATCGAGGCTGATCAGCCCAAGGGCCGCACACCGATCAAAAACCCGTGCAGCCACAATGCAAAGGCTGCCCACAACAGCACCCCCAAAGCCACCGTCAGTACCGTGGGCCCGAAACGACCGGGCTGATACATCGCCTGCACAAGTCGATCGCGCCGACGCGAAACCACAAAAAGCATCGTTGACCAAGCGAGAAAAGCACCAAACAAGACCAGATCGGCCACGGTATTGTTGGACACGAGGTGCGCCAGGGCCCAGGCCTTGGTACCCAAGACCATGGGGTGATGCAGGCGCGCCTTGATCGAGTTGCCCGGGACATAAGCGGCCACGAAGAACACAAAGGCCACCAAGGTCAACAAGGCGGCCAAGTGTTTGAGAGACCGGGGCACCTGCCAAAGCACCACAGGCTCCAGACGAGCCTGACCCCAACCGTAGATCAACAGGCCCAAACCGAGGAGCGACACCAGGGTGTAAAGCCCCTTCCAGCGCCCCGGGCCCAGCCGCTGGCGCATGGCCGTGCGCCAAGGGTCTGCGAAGATGCGGGTGGAATGAACGCCCAAAAACAAGAGCAGGCCAAAGATCAGTTCAAACATGATGGGGCTCCCCGTGAAGCCATGCAGTATAGAAACGCGCCGCCGCTCAAGGTACTGACGGTCAACATTCACAAGGGCTTTACTGCCCTTAATCGCAAATTCATGCTGCATGAATTGCGCGAAGCCGTGCGCGCCGTCGGTGCCGATCTGGTCTTTTTGCAAGAGGTTGCGGGCAGTCACGGCAGTCACGGTCTGCGCCATAGCGACTACCCGGCCGCACCCCACTACGAGTTCCTGGCCGACCGAATCTGGCCGCAATATGCCTATGGGCGCAACGCGGTCTACAGCGAAGGCCACCACGGCAACGCCGTGCTGTCCAAGTTTCCAATTTCACATGTAGAGAACCGCGATGTTTCCATCTCCGGTCCTGAACGGCGTGGTCTGCTGCATTGCGTGATCAATCTGCCCGACGGACCCATACACGCCGTCTGCGTACACCTGGGCCTTCTGGAGTCCCATCGCCGCCAACAGCTGCACATGCTCTGCCACTTGGTTACGCAAGATATGCCAGCGGGGGCCCGGGTGGTCGTAGCGGGCGACTTCAATGACTGGCGGCGGCGTGCTCACACCCTGCTCGAAAAGGGCGCCGGCCTGCAAGAGGTCTTCGTTCAGGCGCATGGCAAAGCCGCAAGAACCTTCCCAGCACGGCTACCGGTCCTCAGGCTGGACCGCATCTATGTGGCTGGGGCGCGTTTGCACAGGCCGGTGCTGCTGCCGCGCACACCCTGGGCGCATCTGTCCGATCACGCGCCTCTGGCCGCCGAAATCTTTTGGTGAGGTCAAAGGCCTGGCTACAAGCTCAGTGACTGCGCCCTGCACCCGACGCTGGCACCGCACCCCTGCGGCTTTGCGATTGATTGTCCGCGCCGCGCCAGGCTTGTCGATCGCCGCGGCTGACGGGCGTGCGGCGTCCCTGGTTGAGTTGGGTCGCCTCGCGCGCGCCGGTCTTGTTCACATCATTGATCAGCTTGCCGCCGGCGCCAGGCTTGAGCGCTTTGCGCGCTGAGCTTCGTCCTCGACCCATCACTATCCCCCTTTGCATCCGGACGCACTAGTGTTTCGCAGGCTGCCGGCCCACCCTGTCAGAAAAAGTCGCCAGCTGATTGACGAAGCACTCTAAGGGGCAAGCTCAAACATCGATGTTGGCCGCTCGTAGCGCGTTGGTTTCAATAAAATCGCGACGCGGCTCCACCTCATCGCCCATCAACATGGAAAAGACATGATCGGCTTCGATGGCGTCGTCGATCTGTACCCGCAGCAAACGACGAACTGCAGGATCCATGGTGGTTTCCCACAGCTGCTCGGGGTTCATTTCGCCCAAACCCTTGTACCGCTGCCGAGCAGTACCGGACTCCGCCTGGGCCACCAGCCACTGCATCGCCTGACGAAAATCCTGCACCCGCTCATGCCGGCGGCGCTCGCCCTCTCCGCGCATGACCACGGCCGCCTGGCCGAGCAAATGACGAAAAGTCTGGGCGGCCTCGGCAAGCGCGGCGTAATCGGCGCCGTGAACAAAATCCTGCGTGATCAGGCTGCTTTTGATGTTGCCGTGGTGCCGACGACTGATGCGCAAAATAGGTTTGTCGGTGCGCACATCAAACTCGCCCGCAACTTCAGCATCTGGCAACTGCGCCTGCAAGGCCTGCGCACTTGCCTGCGCTGCCGCCACGGTATCCAGATCGAGCGCCACCCCATCGGCCACAGCCCGTAGCGCCGCCTGGTCCATGAAGCCGCCCAGTCTGTGGATGACGGCTTCGGCCAATTGATGTTTGCGGGCCAGCTCGGCCAGGGTATCGCCAGAAAGAACGGTGCCCTTGCCGGTATCAACGCTGGCCTCCTTGAGCGCAATGCGCATCAGAAAACCGTCAAGCGCCGCAGCGTCCTTGAGATAAAGCTCTTCCTTGCCCGCCTTGACTTTGTACAAAGGGGGTTGTGCGATATAGATGTGTCCACGCTCCACCAGCTCGGGCATCTGCCGATAGAAGAAGGTCAGCAAGAGCGTGCGGATGTGCGCGCCATCGACATCCGCGTCCGTCATGATGATGATCCGGTGATAGCGCAACTTGGCAATATTAAAGTCGTCAGCACCGCTCTTGCCCTCGGCTGAGCCCGTATGACCAATGCCGGTACCCAGCGCGGTGATCAGGGTCAAGATTTCATTGCTGGTCAGCAGCTTTTCATAGCGAGCTTTCTCAACGTTGAGAATTTTTCCGCGCAGGGGCAAGATCGCCTGGAACTTGCGGTCGCGCCCCTGCTTGGCCGAGCCGCCGGCGGAGTCGCCCTCCACGATGTAGATCTCGCAAAGCGCCGGGTCTTTTTCTTGGCAATCAGCGAGCTTGCCGGGCAGGCCCATGCCATCGAGCACGCCTTTGCGCCGCGTCATTTCACGCGCCTTTCGCGCAGCCTCCCGCGCCCGGGCCGCCTCAACAATCTTGCCGCAAATGATTTTTGCGTCATTAGGGCGCTCTTCCAAAAAATCGGTGAGCGTCTTGGCCACCAAATCCTCAACCGGTCCACGCACCTCACTGGAAACCAGCTTGTCCTTGGTTTGGCTCGAAAACTTCGGCTCCGGCACTTTGACGGACAGCACGCAGCACAAACCCTCGCGCATATCGTCGCCGCTTACCTCGACCTTGGCTTTTTTGGCGAGCTCCTGGGTCTCGATGTATTTGCTGATAACGCGCGTCATTGCAGCGCGCAATCCTGTTAGATGGGTACCTCCGTCGCGCTGGGGGATGTTGTTGGTAAAGCACAGCACATTTTCGTTGTACCCGCTGTTCCACTGCATGGACACTTCGACCCCGATGGTCGTGGCCTGATCACTTAGGCGCTCCCCCGTGGCATAAAAAGCATTGGGGTGCAAAACCTGCTTGCCCTTATTGATGAAATCCACAAAACCTTTGACGCCACCGGCCCCTGAGAAATCGTCTTCCTTACCGTTGCGTTCATCCTTGAGGCGAATGCGTACGCCGTTGTTGAGAAAACTCAACTCTCGCAAGCGTTTGCTCAGGATCTCGTAGTGAAAATCACTATTCTCTTTGAAGATTTCTGAATCCGGAAGAAAGTGCACCTCGGTCCCGCGTTTATCCGTCGCGCCGATGACCTTCATGGGCGAGACTTCAATGCCATCAAGATGTTCGACCAAGCGGTTTTGCACCACACCGCGGCAAAACTCCATTGTGTGCACCTTGCCTTCGCGTCGAATAATGAGTCGGAGCATGCGCGAAAGTGCGTTGACACAGCTCACCCCAACGCCGTGCAATCCCCCTGAGACTTTGTAGCTGTTCTGATTGAACTTGCCGCCAGCGTGTAGTTCCGTCAGGGCAATTTCAGCCGCGGACCGCCTAGGCTCGTGCTTGTCGTCCATCTTGATGCCCGTGGGAATACCGCGTCCGTTGTCGACCACACTGATGGAGTTGTCAGTGTGTATGGTGACCACAATGTCATCACAATGCCCGGCCAGGGCCTCATCGATAGAGTTGTCCACCACCTCAAAAACCAGGTGATGCAGGCCCGTTCCATCGGAGGTGTCTCCGATGTACATGCCCGGACGCTTACGCACAGCCTCCAAGCCTTCAAGAATTTGGATTGCCGACTCACCATACGCGTGTGACGCATCCAGTGAAGACAAAGCGGCTGTGGAGTCAACCGGGCTTGGAATGGAAGAAGAATCTTCGGGCTGTGAGTTAGGGGTCATGAGCAAAAGACGATCTCTTTAGAACGAACAAACCCGCGGCAAGCCGCGGGCTAGCACAAGGGCTACGGTCAGTCAGGTCATATGCGCATGGGCATGACCACATACTTGAAGTTCTTATCCTCGGGAATGGTAAGAAGAGCCGAGTTGTTGGAATCGGCCAGTTCAATCTTGACCATATCCTGGCTCATGTTGCCAAGTACATCGATCAGGTAGGTCACATTAAAACCAATCTCTATGCTGTCGCCGTTGTAGTCGATATCCAATTCATCGACCGCCTCTTCCTGCTCCGCATTATTGGTGGCCACCCGCAGCGTGCCTGGATCGACATTGAGCCGCACGCCCTTGAACTTTTCACTGGTCAGGATCGCCGTGCGTTGCAAGCTCGAAAGCAAGGCCTGCCGTCCAAGCAAGATGATGTTTTTGTGGTTCCTGGGAATGACGCGGTTGTAGTCTGGAAACTTACCCTCTACCAGCTTGGTCACAAACTCCATGCCACCGAACTTGAACTTGGCCTGGTTGCCCGCAAACTGCATCTCGATGGCACCGTCCTGGTCGCTGAGCAAACGCTGCAGTTCCAGGACGGTCTTGCGCGGCAAGATGACTTCCTGTCGCTGCTGCACATCAACATCCAGATCGGCCGAAGAAAAAGCAAGTCTGTGCCCATCTGTGGCCACCAGACTCAGTTGCCTGCCCTCGGCAACGAACAAGATGCCATTGAGGTAGTAGCGGATGTCGTGCACCGCCATCGCAAAGGACACCTGGGCCAGCAAGGACTTCAGCGTTTTCTGGGGGACCGAAAAAATCGGACCGTACTGACTCGATTCCTGTACCAAAGGAAAGTCTTCAGCCGGCAAGGTTTGCAGAGTAAAACGACTTTTTCCCCCTTTGAGCACCAGCTTGTTTTGGCTCGACTCCAATGACACCACCTGGTCAGAGGGCATGGACCGCAGAATATCAATCAACTTGCGCGCGCCAACTGTGGAGGTGAACGGGCCGCTGTCGCCACCGAGCTCCCCCTGCGTACGAATCTGAATCTCCAGATCACTGCTGGTCAGTTCGATGTGTTGACCGTTTTTCCGGATCAACACATTGGCCAGGATGGGCAGGGTATGACGGCGCTCAACGATGCCGGCTACCGATTGCAGAGCTGCCAACACCTGCTCTTGCTGAGTTTTGAAAACGATCATGAGGCGTGTTCTTTCTTGTCTTCTATATTTCTTTAACTTAAAGAATAGTAGTCATAGTAGAGGCTGCGCTGTCCTGTGGATACCCTTATTTTCGCTTTTTTAATCAACCACTTCCGCTGTCCCCAAGCCTGGTGATGGAGCCCGGTTTTTGTGGCTGAGTCGTGGGGAAAAGTCCAGCTTCTGGCCAAGCTCTGTGGATAAGACCCTTCTTGTTCAAAATTTATCCCCATGTTTGTTCGGAAAGCGATTTTTGGGCGGTCACGACTTTTTTCAGCCCTTGAGGGTTTGTTCCAGCACATGAAGCTGTTGGTTCAGCTCAGAGAGCTGTTGCCGTTCAGCGCTCATCTTTCGAACGGCGTGCAGCACCGTGGTGTGGTCGCGCCCGCCGAAGAGCTCGCCAATTTCCGGCAGGCTCTTCTGTGTCAACTCCTTGGCCAGGTACATGGCGATCTGCCTGGGCCGGGCAATGCTTGCTGGGCGCTTTTTCGAATACATGTCGGCGACCTTGATCTTGTAAAAATCGGCGACGGTTTTTTGTATGTTCTCCACCGAGATCTGGCGGTTTTGAATGGAGAGCAGGTCTTTCAGGGCATCGCGCGCGAGCTGTATGGAGATGTCTTTTTGATTGAACCGGGAGTACGCCAAGATCTTGCGAAGGGCGCCCTCGAGCTCCCTGACATTGGACCGTACATTCTTTGCCACAAAAAACGCCACCTCTTCGGGCATGGCGGCGCCCTCAAGCTCAGCCTTTCGGATCAGGATGGCCACCCGCATCTCCAATTCAGGCGGCTCGATGGCTACCGTAAGACCGGAGTCAAAGCGCGAAACCAAGCGCTCATGGATATCAGTCAGACCTTTGGGATAGGTGTCACTGGTCATCACAATGTGCGATTTCTTGGCCAGAAGAGCCTCAAAGGCATTAAAGAATTCCTCTTGCGTACGGTCCTTGTTGGCAAAAAATTGCACATCGTCGATCAAGAGCAGATCGAGCGAGTGATATCGCTGTTTGAACTCGTCAAATGTCTTGCGCTGATAGGCCTTAACCACATCAGAGACGAACTGCTCAGCATGGATGTAGAGAACTTTGGCATTAGCGTGGTCCTGGAGCAATCTGTTGCCGATGGCATGAACCAGATGGGTTTTGCCTAAACCGACGCCGCCGTAGATGAACAAGGGGTTGTAGAGTTGCCCGATGCTGGTGGCAACATGCAAGGCGGCCGCCCGGCCCATGCGGTTGGCTGAGCCCTCAATCAAGGTTTCGAAGGTCAGGGCGGTGTTAAGCCGGGACTTGAAGCCTGCTTCAAGCTCGTCGTGCGCTATCAGTCGGGCCGGCTCGACCAATGCGCCGAGGTCTAGATTGATGGGCTTATGAACGGCGGGATCTTCCTTGGGAGTGATCGCTAACTCAAGCTGTATATCCCGCCCGGAAAACCGAGACAGCAAGCTTTGTATCTGGCGGCTGTATTGGGCGCGCACCCAGTCGAGTTTGAACCGGTTGGCCACCCACAGGGTAAGTTTTCCGTGGTCATCCTGCAGCTGTGGGACCAGGGGTCTGATCCAGGTGTTGAACTGCTGCTCAGGCAGGTCCTGCGCCAGCTGTTCGAGGCAACGAACCCAAAGTTCGGGAACTTGCGGCGTATCAAAAGCCTCTTGCATGGGGGTCCGTGTCTCTCTCTGTCCGGCCGCTCTGCCCGCGGCCCTTCTTGTGGATATCGTGCTCTCGTCAGGGGGGCGATTGTAGACCTGAGCTTGAGTTATCCACAATATTGACGCCGCCATGATTTTGCGCTTGCATCGGCTCGCGCCGGATCGCCAGAAGCCGGCCTAAACCAGCGCGTCTGAAGGACTTTTTCATCCAGACGGGCCTGATCGGTGATAATTGCAGGTTTTCCCGCCGTCACCCATCGCGGGGTGGGCCGAGGCGGAACCCCCAAGGATCTATCATGAAACGCACGTATCAACCGTCGAAAGTCAAACGCGCTCGCACCCACGGCTTCCTGGCGCGCATGCGCACACGCGGCGGCCGGGCCGTGATTAACGCCCGTCGCGCCAAGGGCCGCAAACGCCTGGCTGTCTGAGCAGCCCATCCCGGGGCCAGCGCTTGCGCAAGCTTTTGACCCGCGCCCAGTTCGAGGCTGCGCTAAAGGCCGAGGTGATCGCTCGCAGCGAAAATTTTGTCTTGCATCGGCTCAGCGCCTCCAGTGAGGCCGCCGCGTGTTCCGGCGACTCTTTTGTCGACGAGGCCGCCTTCGGGGTTTTGGTCCCCAAGAGGTGGGCTAAGCGAGCGGTCACCCGCAATTTCATCAAGCGCCAGGCATGGGCCCTCGCGCGCACAGATCTCCGGCAGCGGCCGCGGGCGCTGTATCTGCTGCGCTTGCGCAAATCATGGCCGGCTGGGGAGTTCGTGTCGGCCTGCTCGCCAGGCCTGTCCAGAGAGGTTCGCAGCCAACTGGGCGCGCTCTTTTCTGCGGCCGAGCGCTGATCATGGGTCGACCGGTCTGGTTCTACTGGCCGCGCCAAGTTCTGGCAGGCGGGGTCAAGCTCTATCGCTTGTTGCTAAGCCCCTGGCTGGGTTCGGCGTGCCGCTTCACGCCCTCCTGCTCGATGTATTCCCTTCAGGCGCTGGACCGGCACGGTGCTGTTGGCGGCTCTTACCTGACCCTCAAGCGCTTGCTTCGTTGTCACCCCGGGTGTGACGGGGGCCACGATCCAGTACCTGAGCGTTTGTTCGGGCGGCTGTATGCCGCTTCTCCCACCAAGAAGTCTTCATGAACGAAATTCGTCGCACCATCCTTTGGGTCATTTTTGGCTTCTCCATGGTTCTTCTCTGGGACCAATGGCAGATTCACAACGGAAAAAAGCCGACCTTTTTTCCGCAGGCGCCAAGCCCTGCGGCCAGCACCCCAAGCGCACCGGCCGCACCGGCCGCCCCCGCGGGGTCATCGGCCGCTGTGCCGGCCGCCATTTCGCCGCCGGCAGCGCCAGCGAGCCCGCCCATGGGCGCCACGACGCCCAGCACGACGCGTGAGCGCGTACAGATCAAGACCGATGTGCTCGAACTGACTTTTGACGCTGAGGGTGGGTCCCTGGTGCGATCGGTTTTCCTGCGATACGCCGATTTACAGTCGCCGGGCAACAACTTTGTGCTGTTCGACGAAAGCAAGGACCGGGTTTACCTTGCGCACACGGGCGTCATTGGTCCTCCGGGGTCTCAGTTGCCCAATCACAAAACGCAGATGACGATGGTCCCGGGTGAACGAGAACTCAAGCCCGGGCACGATCGTCTCGAGCTGCGATTTGAGTCGCCCGAAGTCGGGGGCCTCAAGTTGATCAAAACCTACAGCCTCAAGCGCGGCAGTTACCTGCTGTCGGTCAAGCATGAGCTGGTCAATACCGGAAGCGCCGCGATCAACCCCCAGGTCTACCTACAGTTGGTACGCGACGGTAACAAGCCGGCCGGTGAGTCGGCCTTCTATTACACCTTCACCGGCCCGGCGCTATACACCGAGGCCAAGAAGTTTCAGAAGGTCGAATTCGCTGATATCGAAAAAAACAAATTCGAAGCGGAAAAGCAGGCGGATAACGGTTACATCGCCATGGTGCAACACTACTTTGCCTCGGCCTGGCTCTTACCTTCGGGCCAGAGCCGCGACATCTTCCTGCGCAAGGTCGATGCCAACCTGTATGCCGTTGGTGTCATTGCACCGCTGGCAGCCCTTGCGCCCGGGGCTTCCCAGACCTTTGAAGCGCAGCTATTCGTTGGGCCGCAGGAAGAAAAGACCTTGGAGGCCCTGGCTCCGGGATTGGAGCTGGTCAAGGACTACGGCTGGTTCACTATTTTGGCCAAGCCCCTGTACTGGCTGCTCTATGAGCTGCACCGCTTTATCGGCAACTGGGGCTGGTCTATCGTGGCCCTGGTGTTCCTCATTAAGCTGGCTTTTTACTGGCTCAACGCGAAGGCGTATCAGAGCATGGCCAAGCTGAAGGCGATTAGCCCGCGCATCATGGAAATGCGGGAGCGGCTCAAGGACAAGCCGCAGGAAATGCAGATGGCCATGATGAAAATCTACAAGGAGGAGAAGGTCAACCCAATGGGCGGATGCTTTCCGATCATGGTCCAGATCCCGGTGTTTATTGCCTTGTATTGGGTGCTGCTATCCAGCGTGGAAATGCGCAACGCGCCTTGGGTGGCCTGGATCGCTGACTTGTCGGCGCCCGACCCCTATTTCATCTTGCCCATCGTGATGACGCTGACCACGCTGCTGCAAACCGCACTCAATCCCCTGCCGCCCGATCCCTTGCAGGCCAAGCTGATGTGGTTGATGCCCTTGATATTCAGTGTCATGTTCTTCTTCTTCCCGGCCGGCCTGGTGCTGTACTGGATTACCAACAACATCCTTTCGATTGCCCAGCAATGGGTGATCAACACCCGCATGGGTGTGCCGCCGCAGTTCAATTTGCCCAAATTCAAATGACCCTGCAGGCCGCCGAATGCGGCCGGTAGTTTTGGATCCAGCATGCTTGGCCGTCAGCAGGACCCGATTGTTGCCATAGCCACGGCCCCCGGTCGCGGCGCGGTTGGCATGATCAGGGCGTCGGGCGTCGGTCTTGCGCCCTTGGCTCGGGCACTCTGCGGCTCGCAGTTATTGCCTCGCCAGGCCACCTACGGTCCATTCAAGGACGCAAACGGTCAGGTGATCGACAAAGGCTTGGCCATTTTTTTCCCTGCGCCAGCCTCCTACACGGGGGAAGATGTGCTGGAACTGCAGGCCCATGGCGGGCCGGCGGTGCTGCGCTTGCTATTGCAGCGGTGCCTGCAAGCGGCCAGCCAGACCGATGAGGCCACCGGTCAGTTGCGGCTGCCCCATTTGCGCCTGGCCGAGCCGGGTGAATTTACCCGGCGGGCTTTTCTCAATGGCAAGATAGACCTGGCTCAAGCCGAGGCGGTGGCGGATCTGATTGATGCAACGACGGAGGCCGGAGCCCGCTCTGCGGCGCGCTCCCTGGTGGGCGCTTTTTCGTTGGAGATCGAGGCCCTCTTGCAGCAGCTGGTGCGTCTTCGCATGGTGGTCGAGGCCACGCTGGACTTCCCGGAAGAGGACATCGACTTCATCAAGAAAGCCGATGTCCACGGCCAATTGCAGGCTCTGCGTGAACGGGTGGCCGAGGTTCAAGCGCGTGCCACACAAGGCGCCATTTTGCGCGAAGGCATACGGGTGGTCATTGCCGGACAGCCCAATGCAGGCAAGAGCTCTCTGCTCAACGCCTTGGCGGGCGCCGAGCGCGCGATTGTGACCCCGATCGCAGGCACCACCCGTGACAAGGTGACCGAGCTGATTCAGATCGACGGCGTGCCTTTGCATGTGACAGACACCGCGGGCCTTCGTGAGAGCAGTGACCTCGTTGAAAAAATAGGCATTGAGCGTGCGTGGCAGGAGATTCGCGCTGCAGACGCGGTGTTGTTTCTGCATGACTGGCCCCGCTATCGCGCCGCCGATGCACACGGGCAGGCGTACCGCGAGCTCGATGCCCAGATTGCTCAACAACTCCCCGCCGGCCTTGCGGTTCTCCAGGTTTGGAACAAGATAGACAGCCTCGCGCCCGATGATCAAGCCCCAGAGGGCCTGTTTGTCTCGGCCAAAACCGGGGAGGGGCTACAGGCCCTGCGCCAAGCCTTGCTCGATCGGGTGGGCTGGCAGGGTGCAGAGGGGCTGTACATGGCCCGCGCAAGGCACTTGCACGCCCTTGAGCAGGTCATGTCTCAGTTGGAAGTGGCCCTGCAGCAGCTCCAAGCGCAAGAACCCGCCTTGGACCTGTTGGCCGAAGATTTGCGACAAGCGCACAATGCGCTGGCGCAGATCACGGGTGAGTTCACTTCCGATGATTTGTTGGGCGTGATCTTTGCCTCGTTTTGCATCGGTAAATAAGGCTAGGACGAGGTCAGCATGGGCAGCTTCAGGGCTTGTTCGCGTGCGCAGGCGCGAGCCGACTCGTAGCCGGCATCGGCATGGCGCATGACGCCGGTGCCCGGGTCGTTCCAGAGCACGCGCGCCAGGCGCTGATCGGCCTCGGCTGTGCCGTCGCAGACGATGACCACACCGGCATGCTGCGAAAAGCCCATGCCCACGCCGCCGCCGTGATGCAGGCTGACCCAGGTGGCTCCACCGGCGGTGTTGAGCAGGGCATTGAGCAGCGGCCAGTCGGAGACCGCATCGGAGCCGTCACGCATGGCCTCCGTTTCGCGATTGGGGCTGGCCACCGAGCCGCTGTCGAGGTGGTCGCGACCGATGACGATGGGCGCCTTGAGTTCGCCCTTGCGCACCATTTCATTGAAGGCCAGGCCGGCGCGATGGCGCTCGCCCAGACCGATCCAGCAGATGCGCGCTGGCAGCCCCTGAAAGGCAATGCGTTCACAGGCCATGTCCAGCCACTGATGCAGGTGCGTATCCTGCGGGAACAGCGCTTTCATCTTGGCATCGGTCTTGCGAATGTCTTCTGGATCGCCTGACAGCGCGACCCAACGGAAAGGGCCCTTGCCCTGGCAGAACAGCGGTCGGATGTAGGCGGGCACAAAACCGGGAAAGTCAAAGGCGTTTTTCACGCCCATGTCATAGGCCACCTGCCGGATGTTGTTGCCGTAATCCACGACCGGGATGCCCATGGCCTGAAATTCCAGCATGGCCTGCACATGCGTGGCGCAGCTGCGCGCAGCCGCTTCGCGCAAAGCCGAGCTGCCTTCTTCGCGCGCTTGTAGCCATTGCGGCAGTGTCCACCCAGAGGGCAGGTAGCCGTTGAAGAGGTCATGCGCCGAGGTCTGGTCGGTGACCAAATCGGGCTTGAGTCCGCCAGCCTGGGCGCGGCGAACCAGTTCGGGCAGGAGCTCGGCCGCATTGCCCAGCAGGGCAATAGATCGCGCCTGCCCTTCTTGGGTGTAGCGCGCGAGGCGTTGCAGCGCATCGTCCGTGTCGCGAGCCTGCTCGTCGACATAGCGGGTCTTGAGCCGAAAGTCGATTCGACTTTGCTGGCACTCGATGGTCAGCGAGCAGGCGCCCGCAAAAGTCGCAGCCAGCGGCTGGGCGCCGCCCATGCCGCCGAGCCCGGCCGTCAGGATCCACCGGCCTTTCCAGCTGCCGCCGTAGTGCTGCCGGCCCGCTTCGACGAAGGTTTCGTAGGTGCCCTGGACGATCCCTTGGCTGCCGATGTAGATCCATGAGCCGGCCGTCATTTGGCCGTACATCATCAGGCCCTTGCGGTCGAGCTCCATGAAATGCTCCCAGGTGGCCCACTTGGGCACCAGATTGGAGTTGGCAATCAGCACCCGCGGCGCATCGGTATGTGTCTTGAAAACACCGACGGGCTTGCCGCTTTGAATCAGCAACGATTCGTCGGCCTTGAGCTCCCGCAGGCTGCGCACAATGGCTTCGAAACAGTCCCAATCGCGCGCGGCCTTGCCGATGCCACCGTAGACCACCAGTTGGTCCGGGTTTTCGGCCACCTCGGGGTCCAGGTTGTTCTGGATCATTCGGTAGGCGGCCTCGATCAGCCAGTTGGCGCAGTGGAGATCCGAACCGCGCGGGGCGCGCACGGTTCGGGCTTGGGCGGGGCGGTGGATGGCAGAGAGATCAGTCATAGCCGAGAATGTACTTGTCTAGTCAGGCTCAGACAAGCCCCCTGGCCCTATGGTTTCTACCCATGGCCGAGCCGGCTCGGGCATCAGGCCCAGTGGTGGCGGCCGAGCAGCAGGCCCTCGCGGCTCAAGGCAAAGCCTTCCCCCATGGCCGGATAGGCGCCGGTCAGCGCGCTCATATTGACCTGATGGGTAACCCAGACTTCAAAACGCCCGTCGGGTAGTTCGCTCAGCGCCTTTCGAAGCTGTTCGGTCTGCGCCGGCTGTGCCTGCGCTTGGGCGAAGCTTGAATTGAGGGCTGGCCACGGTTGGTGCGAGCCGAACGCCTCATTCGCGGTGTTACGGCACCGGCACCACAGACTCGAGCGCACCGCGCTCGGTCGCAGCCCCTGCTGCGCAAACCAGCGCCCGATGCGCCGGGCCTGCATGCGCCCGGCCATGCTGATTTGTCGCTGCGAGGTGCAGTTGTCCAGGGTAAAGCCGGGCGGATCGCCGACGCCCGGTTCGGTCAGGGCGTGACGGATCAGCAGGGCACAGCCCCCGGCGCGCAGTGTCAGGGCCAAAGCCGCTTCGGGCCCACCCAGGGGCGCGGCGCGTGCGCCGGCAAGCGTGCAGGCCAGTGCGGCCAGACTCCAGGCTCGCCGGCGCATGTCTCACCCCGTGCGGCCGCGCTCGCGCAGCAGCTTTTCCTCAGCCAGGGCGATGGCCTGCGGCAGACCCGAGAGAACCAGGGTGTCGCCCCCCCGCAGCCTCAAGTCGTCCGCGGGCGACACCATTTGCCCGTCTGGACGGCGCAGTTGCACCACCCGCACACCGATCGCATGCAGGGCCAAATCCCCCAGCTCCAGGCCCACGGCGCGCACCCCCGGGGGTAGCGTCAGCGTGGCCAACCGCTCGTGCTCAAGCTCTTCGACCGTGTCGTCATCGCTGCCGTGGAAATAGCCGCGCAACAGGCTGTAGCGTGCGTCGCGTTGCTCCTGCACCGTGCGGATCACGCGTCGCATCGGCACGCCCACCAGTGCCAGGGCGTGACTGGCCAACATCAGGCTACCTTCGATGGCCTCAGGCACTACCTCGGCCGCGCCGGCGGCCTGTAGTTTCTCGAGATCATGATCGTCGACCGTCCGGACGATCACCGGTACCGCCGGCGCGTGCTCGCGCACGCAGCCCAGCACCTTCATCGCAGCGGGCGTGTCGATGTAGGTCACCACCACCGCACTGGCGCGCGCCAGCCCGGCGGCCATCAGCGACTGGATGCGCGCCGCATCGCCAAAAACCACGGCATTGCCCGCAGCGGCCGCTTGTCGCACCCGGTCGGGGTCCAGGTCGAGGGCGATGGAGGCAATGCCCTCCTTGTCGAGCATGCGCGCCAGATTTTGTCCGCAGCGCCCGTAGCCGCAGATGATCACATGCTGCCGAGTGTTGATGGCCTTGCGCGCGATGGTGGTCATTTGCAAGGATTGCTGCATCCACTCGTTGGCCACCAGCTTCATAACGATGGCATTGGCCTTGAGGATGATGAAGGGCGTTGCCAGCATCGACAGCACCATGCTGGCGAGCACCGGATTAAGCAGCTGTGGCGGGATCAGCCGTCCCTCCTGGGCCAGGGTCAGCAACACAAAACCAAACTCGCCGGCCTGCGCCAGATACAAGCCGGTGCGCAGGGCGACGCCATCGGACGCCCCCAGATAGCGGGCCAGCACCGCGATGAGAATCAGTTTGATGAGCAGCGGTGCAGCCAGCAGCAAGAGCACCAGGGGCCAGTTTTCCGCCACCTGGCGCCAGTCGAGCATCATGCCGATGCTGATGAAAAACAGGCCCAGCAGCACATCATGAAACGGTCGAATATCGGTCTCGACCTGGTGCTTGTACTCGGTCTCGGAGATCAGCATGCCGGCGATGAAGGCCCCCAGCGCCAGGCTCAAGCCCGCCAGTTCGGTGAGCCAGGCCAGGGCCAGGGTAACCAGCAGCAGGTTAAGCACGAAAAGCTCTTCGCTCTTGCGTCGCGCCACCAGGGTCAGCCACCAGCGCATCACCCGCTGGCCACCGGTCAATAGCAAACCCACCAGCACAGCGGCCTTGAGCAGGGCCAGCCCCAGCGCCCCCAGCAGCATCTCGGCCGGCGAGCCCAGTGCCGGGATCAGAACAAGCAGCGGAACCACCGCCAGATCCTGGAACAGCAGGATGCCCATGATGCGCCGACCGTGCTCGCTATCGAGTTCGAGTCGATCCGACAGCAGCTTGACGACCAGGGCGGTGCTGCTCATGGCTGCAGCCCCGGCCAGGGCCAAGGCGCCTTGCCAGGACAGGTTCCACAAGCGCGGGGCCAGCCAGCCCAGCAGCAGTGCGCCGCCGCCAATGGCCACCATGGTCAGCACCACCTGCAGCAGCCCCAGGCCAAACACATGCTGACGCATGGCGCGCAATTTGCCCAGATTGAATTCCAGACCGATCACGAACATCAGGAAGACCACGCCAAACTCGCCCAGGTAATGCACGCTCTCGGCATCCTGGGCCAGGGCCAGGGCGTTTGGTCCGATGAGTACGCCCACGGCCAGATAGCCGAGCATGGGCGGCAGCTTGAGCGTGCGGCAAACGACCACCCCCAGCACCGCAGCCAGAAGATAAAACAAGGTCAGTTCGAGTCCGCTCATACGGGGCATGGTAGCCGAAGCGTGTGTCACGCAGGGCATCGAGAATCTAGGCCTCGCGCGCCTCACTAGAATCGGCGCATGCAAACAAGGCCCGTGGATCCCGCGCAGTGTCTGGCGCTAGCGCGTCAGACCTTCGGCATTGAAGCGGCGGCGGTGCAGGCTTTGGCCGAGCGCACCGGCCCGGCGTTTGTGCGTGCGGTCGAACTCATGCTGGCGTGCAAGGGTCGGGTGGTGGTCATGGGCATGGGTAAAAGCGGGCACATCGGACGCAAGATAGCGGCCACCTTGGCTTCCACCGGGACGCCGGCGCTGTTCGTTCATCCGGCCGAAGCCAGTCATGGCGACCTCGGAATGATCACGGCCGCTGATGTGGTGCTCGGACTCTCCAACAGCGGTCAGAGTGAGGAGATCAACAGCCTCCTGCCCATCTTGCGGCGGCAGCGGTCCAGCCTGATTGCCATCACGGGCGGTCTGGGTTCCCCTTTGGCGCAGCATGCGCAAGTTGTTCTCGACAGCAGCGTGTCCCAAGAGGCTTGCCCGCTCAACTTGGCGCCCACGGCCAGCACCATGGTGCAGCTGGCCCTGGGCGACGCCCTGGCTGTGGCGCTTCTGGATGCGCGCGGCTTTCGACCGGAAGACTTCGCCCGATCTCACCCTGGCGGCGCCCTGGGTCGTCAGCTGCTCACCCATGTGAGCGATGTCATGCGCTCGGGCCCCGCGGTGCCGCATGTTCCTCCCCAAGCGGGCTTGACTGAGCTGATGCGCGAGATGAGCGAAAAAGGCCTGGGCGCCTCGGCCGTGGTCGATGAGAAGGGACAGGTGCTGGGCATTTTTACCGACGGCGATTTGCGTCGTCTGGTGGAGAAGGGCTGCGATCTGCGCACGCTCAGTGCAGCTGAGGTCATGCACCGCAATCCCCGCACCGTGCGAGCCGATGCGCTGGCGGTGGATGCGGCCGCCCTGATGGAGCAATATCGCATCACCACTGTTTTGGTGGTCGATGAAAACCAGGGCCTGGTTGGCGCGCTCAGCAGCAACGACCTGATGCGGGCGAAGGTGATTTGATGAGCACGCTGCGCGGCCCCCGTCGTCCCGTGCTGGAGATCGACCCGAGGCTCTTGCTCCGCGCGCAGCCCGTCAGGGTAGCCTTCTTTGATGTGGATGGCGTGCTGACTGATGGGGGCTTGTACTTCAGCGAGCATGGCGGCGCTTCGGACGACTCAGCACCGTATGGGGCGCGCGAGACGATCAAGCGGTTTCACACGCTGGACGGTCATGGCCTGAAGTTGTTGCAGCGAGCAGGCATTACGCCGGCGGTGATCAGCGGCCGTGACAGTCCAGCCTTGCGCGCCCGGGTGCAGGCCTTGGGCATCACCCACGCCCACTTTGGCCAGGAGGACAAGCGCCCGCTGGCCGAACAAACGCTGGCTGCCCTCGGTCTGCAATGGGCGCAGGCGGCGGCCATGGGGGACGACTGGCCGGATTTGCCAGTCTTGCAGGCCGCCGCGATCAGCTGCGCGCCGGCCAATGCGCATGTGGAGGTGCGCGCTCGCGTCGACTATGTCACTCAGGCCGCTGGCGGGCAGGGTGCTGCCCGCCAGTGGTGCGATCTTTTGTTGGTGGCCGGCGGCCATTACGCCCGCATTCTTGAGGAGTACGGCGCATGAATGCCCAAGCAACGCGCTCGGCAGGCGTTGCCGCAACGGCCCAAGCCTGGCTGCCCTTTTGGCGCGCGGCGGGGAGGTTCTGGGAGGCGGTGTCCATTTACCTGCCGGTGGTCTTGATGGGCGTTCTGGCTCTGCTTACTTACTGGATGGTGCAGCGCACACCGGTGTTTGTAGAGCCCAATCAGGCCCCGAAGTCTCAGGTTCACGAGGTTGATTTTTTCATGCGTGGTGCGCTTATTCGCAGCTACGGACAGGATGGGCGCCTGCTCAATCAACTGCGGGGGCAGGAGATTCGCCACTACGGCGATGACAAGACGCTGGAAGTGGACCGCCCGCAATTTTGGGCCAAGGATGAGCTGGGGCGGGTTGTCACTGCAACAGCGCAGCACGGATGGATCCGTGATGACGGTTCACTGCTCAAGCTTCAGGGAAATGCGGTGGTCATCCGCGAGCCGTGGAAAAGCCCGGAGGGCAATTGGGTACCGCGCCAGGAAATGCGCGGCGAACTCTTAGTGGTCGATTCCCAACAGGAGTTCCTGGAGTCGCCCCAACCGGCCGAGATTTTCAGTGGCCAAGACCGTTTTTCCGGAGATACCCTGGCCTACGATCGAAAGACTGGAGTGGCCGAGCTCAAGGGAAGGGTTCGGGCCATGCTGGTGCCGCGCTGAAAAAACAAACCCCGCGGCTTGGGGCCGCAGGGTTCATTAAGAATCAAGGCGCCGACGATTCGGCGCCGTGGGTTCAGTAGCCGCCGCGGCCACCGCCACCACCGCCCCGGCCACCGCCGCCGTAGGGGCTGCGGAAACCGCCGTCGCCACCGCCACCACCGCCGCCGCCGCCATAACCGCCGGAGCGGCCGCCGCCCCCGCCAAAGCTGCGTGGGGGGCGCGCTTCCATCGGGCGCGCTTCGTTGACGACAACGCTGCGTCCGCCCAGCGACTGGCCATTCATGCCATTGATGGCGGCCTGCGCTTCGGCATCGCTACCCATTTCGACGAAGCCGAAACCCTTGGAGCGACCCGTGTCGCGCTCCATCATCACTTTGGCGCTGGTGACCGATCCGAATTGCGAAAAGCTCTGATGCAGATCCTCATCGCGCATCGTGTAGGGCAAGTTGCCCACGTACAGTTTGTTTCCCATTCAGGGACTCCTAAAAGACACAAAGAAAAAGCGATGGAGTCCCGAAAGCACTGCGCGCGAAACTGACCGATCACCCTGATAAGTGGAATTTTTTAAATCCACTTCCCACGCATTATGCGCGACTCGCCGGGAAAAGGGTAACAATCCTTAGCTGGGGCTTACCCGCAGGGCACCGATATAACGATTTCCCCGGTTGTGTGCGCCGCCCTCGTTTCGCTCAGCCGCACCCAAGCGCACCAAAATGGTGCGCTTGGGTGCCCGCCCGAAAACCTCGTGATTTAAGATTTAAAAATGGAAGCCCTGTTTGTTTCCGCAGGGCTCGTGGCCTTGGCAGAGATCGGCGATAAGACCCAATTGTTGTCCCTGGTCCTGGCGGCTCGGTTTCGACAGCCCTGGACCATCGCCCTGGGTATTGGGCTGGCTACTTTGGCCAATCACGCGCTGGCCGCGGCGCTGGGGGCCTGGATCGGCCGTTGGCTTGGGCATGACCTTCTGCCTTGGATCCTGGGCGCCTCTTTTCTGGCCATGGCGGTCTGGATGCTGATTCCCGACCGCCTTGAGGGGGATGAGGCCGTCAGGGCCCCCGCTTTGGGGGTGCTGGCCACCACGGTCGTGGTCTTTTTCTCGCGGAAATGGGGGATAAGACGCAGGTGGCCACCGTGGTGTTGGCGGCTCGGTATGAGGCCCTGATTCAGGTGGTGTTGGGCACCACAGCCGGCATGATGCTGGCAAATGGGCCGGTGGTTTTTCTGGGGGAGCGCTTGACGCGCCGCTTGCCGATGACTGCGGTTCGCCGAGTCAGTGCCGGTATTTTTGCACTTCTGGCACTGTTGGCCTTCCTGCTTCCCCCCGCGGCTCTGGGGGCTTGAGCCGGCTATACTTCCCCAAGCGCCGATTTGCTCCGCTTGCGGGCGCTCAAAAAATTCAGCTAAAGACGATGTGCCCGCAGCCCGGATCGCCTTAGCGATGCCGGGCTTGTTGTTTTTCGGGGTGCTTTTCGGACCATTACCTGTGATTCTCATCGCCACGCCGCAATCCATGCACTTTGCGACGGCCCTGGAACTGGCCGGCGGCGGCAGCTTGCAGGCGTATGACCTGAG
>Ga0194133_10000972_pt1 | contig 54181 bp, 53 predicted proteins | sample TA2KigOf40mmetaG_FD_155448 | JGI IMG/M metagenome (GOLD analysis project Ga0194133, IMG submission 155448) | Freshwater microbial communities from Lake Tanganyika, Tanzania - TA2015055 Kigoma Offshore 40m | ecosystem: Environmental > Aquatic > Freshwater > Lake | place: Tanzania: Lake...
GCCAGTGCGCGGGTGCGGTGACCGTGAGGGCGAATGTGCCCTTCAGGTCCGGTTGCTCGAAGCAGGCGTACATCCGGCGGGCGTCGGCGGACTCGAATTGCGAGTAGAGGTACATCTCGTCATCCACCGGGTCGATGAATCGATGCAGACCTTCACCCGTGTTCATGTAGGCGCAGTTAGCCACCACCGTGACCGTGTTGTGTTCCTGCAGGTCGGGCAGGGTTATCCGGGATCCGTCGACGGCGTTCTCGAGTTCTCGACCATTCATCGTCACACTGAGCACCTCAGGGGCGATGAGGTCCATCCACGTGCTCGCCCCCGGAGTGCGGCACTCGAACTCGCACGTGGTGACCGAACGGAAGGTCGGCCCTGTGCCCGTGAGGTCGAGTTCGACTCGGTAGGAGTCGACGGCGATGAGTGCGGAGCGCCCCTGAGCCTCGGCGCGGGTGATGTTCTCGTTGGTGGTCACCTCTGGATCTTTCCACTACGTTTCGGGGTGTGACGACCAAGGTGGAATTCTGGTTCGACCCCATGTGTCCGTGGGCCTGGATCACCTCGCGGTGGATGACCGAGGTCTCCCGCGTCCGGGACATCGACATCACCTGGAGCGTGATGAGCCTCGCCGTCCTCAACGAAGGACGCGACCTCCCCCCCGAGTATGTCGACATGCTGAAGATCGCCTGGGGTCCCGTCCGGGTGTGCATCGCGGCACGCGAGGCGCACGGTGAGGCGGTCCTCGCCCCGCTCTACACCGCTTTCGGCACGCGCTTGCACGTCGAGGGCCGCACCGACTACGAGAAGATCATCACCGAATCCGTCGCCGACGCCGGCCTCGAGCCATCGTTGGCCGCGGCGGCTTACGACCCGGCGTTCGACACCGCACTGCGCGCGAGCCATCAACGGGCCATCGACCTCGTGGGCGACGAGGTGGGCACCCCGGTGATCGCCCTCCCGGGTCCCGACGGTGTCCCGGTCGCCTACTTCGGGCCGGTGATCACCCCCGCTCCGCTGGGTGAGGACGCCGCGCGCTTGTGGGATGGGTTGGTTCTCCTCGCCGGCACCCGCGGGTTCTACGAACTCAAGCGCAGCCGCTCGGTGGGGCCCCAGTTCGACTGAGGAATACTCCGATCGTGATCACCGACTCCTGGCGCGGATTCGCCAGCGACAACTACGCAGGCATCCACCCGGAGATCCTCGCCGCGATGGCGGCGGCCAACGTGGATCACCAGTCCGCCTATGGCGACGACGTCGTGACCGCGCAGTTGCAGGAGGCGATCACCGAACACTTCGGGCCGTCGGCGCGGGTCTTCCCGGTGTTCAACGGGACGGGCGCGAACGTGGTGGCGTTGCAGGCGATGACCGAGCGCTGGGAAGCGGTGGTCTGCGCGCAGTCCGCGCATATCCATGCCGACGAGGGTGGTGCACCGGAGAAGATGGCCGGTCTGAAACTGTGGACCGTTCCTGGGGTGCAGGGCAAGCTCACCCCGGATCTCATCGACACACAGGTCTTCGACATCGGGTTCGTCCATCGCGCGCAGCCCACAGTGGTCTCGATCACCCAGAGCACCGAGATGGGCACTGTCTACTCGGTTGAGGAGTTGCGCACCCTCGTGCATCACGCGCACGTGCAAGGGCTCCTGGTTCACATGGACGGTGCGCGGATCGCGAATGCGGCAGCGCGCCTCGGTGTGACTCTGCGCGCGATCACCACGGACGTAGGCATCGATGCGCTCTCTCTCGGTGGGACCAAGAACGGCGCGATGATCAGCGAGGCCGTTGTGACCTTTTCCGACGATCTCGCGGCGAAGGTGCCCTTCCTTCGCAAGACATCCATGCAACTGTCCAGCAAGATGCGATTTATCAGCGCGCAGTTGCTGGCACTGCTCACCGATGATCTGTGGCGACGGAACGCCGAGCACGCGAACGCGATGGCCGATCGCCTTGCAGCGGGAGTGGCGGTGATCCCGGGTGTGACCCTGACCTCGACGGTGCAGGCGAACGCGGTCTTCGCGATCCTTCCTGCTGAGGTCACCCGCCGTCTGCAGGAGCGATTCCACTTCTACGTGTGGAACCACATGACCGGCGAGGTGCGGTGGATGTGCTCCTGGGACACCACGGAGGAGGACGTCGACTACTTCGTTGCGGCGATCGCGGGGGAGATGAGCACGGCCGGTGCCTGAGGGCAACGTCATCCATAACCAGGCACGCCGCCTGCGTCGGTTGTTCGCCGGTCACGTGGTCTTGGTCGATAGCCCGCAGGGCAGGTTCGCTGCCGACGCCGCAATCGTCGATGGCCACGCGGTCACGAAAATCGAGGCGCACGGAAAGCACCTGTTCATCGGCTTCGACAACGGCCTGTGGATCCACGTGCATCTGGGTCTGTTCGGCAAGTGGCGGATTGCGCGCGGGGAGATGCCCGATCCCCGGGGTGAGCTGCGCATGCGGATCTGGGATGACGAGGGGTATGCGGAGCTCCGCGGTCCCACCCGATGCGTGGTCATCGACCAGGAGGCAAAGAAGGCAGCTGTGGGCCGGATCGGCCCGGATCCGATCCGCAAGGCCGACCCGGAGCCCGCGTGGATTCGCGTGCAACGCTCGAGTGCGCCGATCGGTTCGCTGCTGATGAACCAGCAGGTCTTCGCCGGGGTGGGGAACATTTATCGGGCGGAGGTCCTCTTCCGGCACAACATCTCCCCGTTCCGTCCGGGGAACCAGGTGTCGCGCTCGGAGTTCGACGGCATGTGGGAGGACCTGGTGCTGCTCATGTCCGCGGGGACCAAGCGCGGTCGCATCGACACGGTGCGGCCCGAGCACATGCCCGAGGTGATGGGTCGCGCCAAGCGTGAGGATCGGCACGGCGGTGAGGTGTACGTGTACCGACGCGATGGTCGCGAGTGCTACCTCTGCGGTGCCGTGGTGGAGATGGCGGACATGCAGGGCCGCAAGCTCTATTGGTGCCCGGGCTGCCAGCCCGCTTAGAGCGGTGTGCCGTCCGCGGAGCGCGGGTGGCGGATCCCCGGGTGGTCTGCGGGAAGTGCGCGCTTGATGATCACCCAAGACAACAGCACGGTGATGATGACAAGCACGTAGAACACTGGGCGGATCGCGGCGAGCGCCCACAGATCCTCGCCCTGAATGAGCGGGATCTGTACGACGCCGCGGATGATGTTGAGCAGCACCCACAGCCAGGATGCCCGCGAGTACGCGCGCAGCAACTCCGGGTCCTGGCGCCAGCGCATACCGGTGCCCATGATCGGACCGACGATCACGCCGAGCAGCGGCCAGCGGATGAGGATGGAGAAGGCGAAGGCGAGCGCGGAGGCGAAGTTCGCGAGCACCAACGGCCAGAAGTACGCGACGGCGCTGCCGGTGTAGTACGCGACGAAGGCGGCCAGCGCCACGACGAGCAGTGCCCCCACCACGCGCACGGGCTTTTCACCGCGGCCCAAGCGCAGGATGGCGAGCACCACACCGGTGACCACCGCCGCGACAACCGCGTACGTCAGGTTGTCCGAAAACGCGACGTAGACGACGACGAACACGACCGGGGGCAGCATCCCCTCTATCGCCCCACGCGGACCACCGATCAGGGCTTTCAGTGGATGGCCGGAGGTGGGGGTCGGCTCACTCATGATTGACAAGACTATCCGTCGTAGCGTTGCGCCATGGCCGGACGTGACGTGGGCAACGCGCAGCGCTTGGCCGCGCAGTGGAAGGCCGATCTCGCCGCGTGGGCCATCCCGCAGCACATCCTCGATCAGGCGAATCAGCCACCGTGGATCCATCCCGTTGCGATGTTCACCGTCGACACCGTCATCCCCGACTCGCATTCCCACCGCGTCGCGCGTGAAGCACTGACGTCGGGGGGCAGCGTGCTGGACGTGGGGTGCGGCGGCGGTCGCGCCGCCATGGCACTCATTCCTCCGGCAGGAACGGTCACGGGTGTCGATCATCAACACGACATGCTCGATGAATTCGCCGCGGCCGCCCAGGCGCGCGGTGTGGTGCACCACGAATACCTCGGTGACTGGCCCGATGTCGCGGATGACGTTCCGCTCGCCGACGTCGTGGTGTGTCATCACGTCGCCTACAACGTGGCCGACATCGTCCCGTTCCTCGAGGCACTCCATGCGCACGCGCGAACCAGAGTGGTTCTCGAGGTGCCGATGTCCCATCCGCTGAGCACCATGAATCCGCTGTGGAAGAAGTTCTGGGACCTGGACCGCCCGATGCGCCCGCGCGGTGAGAACCTCGCCGCCATGGCGCGATCCCTCGGATTCGACGCGCATCTCGACGTCTGGGTGGACGAAGCGTGGGGAGCGCGCGTGGCGATGCCCGAGGCGGAGAGGGTCCGGTACGCCCGCATCCGGCTGTGCCTGACCGAGGACCGGGATGCCGAGGTGGCCGCCGCGCTGCTCGAACTCCAGGACGCCCAGCCGCGCGAGGTGGCCACCCTCTGGTGGGATGTGCCATGACCTACGCACCGGATCGGCTCCGCGCCGCCACACCGGCGCTTGCTTCAGGTGTTGCGTTCTTCGACGGACCCGGTGGCACACAGATGCCGCAGCCGGTCATCGACGTCATGGCAGCCGCGATGCAGGCTGGCCTGTCCAATCGCGGGAGGCTGACCGTGGCTGCGCGTCACGCCGACGACATCACCGTTGCTGCCCGCCAGGCGTGCGCCGATCTCCTGGGTGCCGATCCGCGCGGGATTGTCTTCGGCCGCAGTGCCACCGAGATCACCTTCCAGATCGCCAGGACGTTGGCTGCTTCCTGGGGTCCCGACGACGACATCATCGTCACTCAACTTGACCACGACGCGAATGTGCGCCCCTGGGTGCGCTACGCGGAGGCGTCCGGTGCCACGGTGCGCTGGGCTCAGCTCGATCCGGCGACCGGTGATCTTCCCGCGGATGCGGTGACGTCGCTTATCTCCGATCGCACCCGCGTGGTCGCGGTGACCGCGGCGTCGAATGTCATCGGCACGAGGCCGGACCTGGGTGCGATCTCACGCATCGTGCGTGCCGCGGGGGCGTTGTTCTACGTCGACGGGGTGCATGCCACCGCGCACGTGCCGATTGATTGTTCGGTCGCGGACTTCTGGGTCTGCTCGCCCTATAAGTTCCTCGGACCTCACCTCGGTGTCCTCGCGGCGTCACCCGCGCTGCTGGAGACACTGCACCCGGACAAACTGCGTCCCAGCCCAGACGCTGTGCCTGAACGCTTCGAGCTGGGCACCTTGCCCTACGAGTTACTCGCCGGAGTCGTCGCGGCCATCGACGTGATTGCCGATCTCGTGCCGGGGGATGAAACATCGATGAATCGGCGGGAGCGGATCCTGCGGTCGATGCTGGAGGTGGAGCACTATGAAACCGGTGTGGTGAACGAACTTCGCTCCGGTCTCGCGCAACTGCCCGGTGTCCGGTTCTACGGCAACGCACCGCTGCGCACCCCCACCGAGTTCTTCTCCTTCGCCGGGCACGACTCCGCGGGTGTGGCTCAGCACCTTGCCGACCACGGCATCAATGCACCCGCCAGCAACTTCTACGCGATCGAGACCTGTGACGCCCTGGGTCTCGGTGCAGCCGGCGCCGTGCGCGCCGGGCTCGCCGCGTACACCACCCGCGAGGACGTGGACAGGCTGCTCGCTGCCCTCGCGGATATCGTCGGGACATGAGTTCCTACCGGGTCACTCCCTGGGCGCTAGTCATCGGCGGTGCCATCGGTCTGTTCGCCGCATTCCAGCTCATCGTCGAGAAGATCGCGGTTCTCGAGGACACGTCCTACGTCCCCAACTGCGATATCAACCCGGTGCTCTCGTGCGGTTCGGTGATCGTCACCGAGCAGGCCTCCGCCTTCGGATTCCCCAACCCGATCCTCGGACTCATCGGCTACACCGTCGTGGTCACCCTCGGCGTGGTGTTGCTCTCAGGTGCCACCCTGCCGACCTGGATCTGGCGTGGCCTGAACATCGGTGCCGCAGCAGGCATGGCCTTCATCGTCTGGTTGATCATCCAGAGCCTGTACGTGATCGGGGCGCTCTGCCCGTGGTGCATGGTCGCGTGGTCGGTGACCATCCCGATCTTCTGGCTGGTGACCGCCGATGTGGCCGCCGCCGGCCGGTGGAGCCGCGGGGGAGTGCCGGGCGCCCTCGCCCAGACCGTGTCCGCCCTGAAGTGGGTGCTCGTCGGTGCGACCTACCTGGTGATCCTCGCCCTGATCTTCATCCGCTGGATGGACTTCTGGCTGGGCGCGTCCTAGTTTCTGGTATCGGTGTGGTATCATTTCGCTATGGCCATGACGTTGCGACTCGACGAAAATCAGACTGAGGCCTTGCGCAGGTGCGCCGATGAAGAAGGGCGCTCCATGCAGGAGGTCGCAAAGCGGGCGATCGAGCAATACGTCTCCAAGCGCGACCAGCGGCTCGCGAGTGCAATCACATTGGTCGCGACGCGTGATGCCGAACTCCTAGACCGGTTAAGCAGGTAGTGGACCGCGAGGTCGACTACCTCACTTTCCACGACGTCATCCTCATCGCGCGTGGCGTCTTGCCCGAGGTAGCAGTACGAGACGCTGGGCTCATCGAGTCTGCGGTGGCGCGACCACAAACGACGATTTTCGGTGAACTCGCCTATCCGACTCTCATGCTCCAGGCCGCAGCCCTGCTCCATTCGTTGGCCCGAAATCATCCGCTCGTCGACGGGAATAAGAGAATTGCATGGTCTTCGGCTCGGGTCTTCCTGATTATGAATGGCGTTGACCTCGATTACGACATCGATGGTGCTGAGCAACTTGTCTTGGGGGTAGCACGCGGCGAACTCGACGTTCCGGAAATCGCTCAGACCTTGGAGTCCTGGGTAACCCATTGAGAGTGCTCCCTCTCGGCCCAGGAGCGCGTGACGGTACCCGTGCGCATTCCGCGGCGCGCCTCAGCGTCGTTCATCGCCATCCACGTGTGTCCGGCGACCATGATCACCACGACCAGGCCGAGCCAGTCGTGCACGAAGGTGGCACCGGTGCGGATGTCGTCCGAGAAGTAGCCGTTCTGCCACATGATCACCCCCGTCCCGAACATCACGATGATCGACCCGAGGGTGAAGGCCGCGTTCAACTTCTGGCCCGCATTGAACTTGCCGACGGGGATGGTGCCGGAGCGTCGCTCGCGGGAGCGCAGCCAGCGCCAGTCGTCGGGGCTGAAGCGGTTGAGGAGTTCGGCATCGCGCCTGAACGCGACGAAGAACGCCGCGACGATCAAGGGGAGGGGAAGAAGGAGCCCGGAGACGGTGTGGATGTTCTTCACCAGGGGACGGTTGCCCACCAGCACGCTCAGGTCCGGGAAGAAGAGCGCGGCCCCGGTGAGGATGAGTACGACGGTGAGGATCGCGATGGTGCGGTGGGTCCAGCGTTCGGCGCGGGTGAACCGCAGCACGTCAGGCGATGGGGTCGTCGTTGCGTCCATTGGACGCCCCCACCCATGCGTCGATGTCGTAGCCGCGCTGTTCCCAGTAGCCGGGCACGACGGTGTTGACCACTTCGATTCCCGAGAGCCATTTCAGGGACTTGTAGCCGTACATTGGCGCCACGTAGAGCCGCACCGGGCCGCCATGCTCACGGGTGACGGGCTTGCCGAACATCGCGGTGGCGATCAGTACGTCCGGTCGCATCGCCTGCTCCATCGTCAGGGACTCGGTATAGACGCCGTCGAAGGAGAAGAACCGCAGGGCGTAGGCCTCGGGGTTCGCCCCCGCGGCAGCGAGGATGTCCGAGAGCAGCACCCCGTTCCACGGAACGTCGTCGACCCGCCAGCCAGTGACGCATTGGAAGTCCTTGGTCATCTGGGTCTGCGGTAGGTCGGCGAGGTCGGCCAGGGAGAGGGACAGCTCGTTGTTCACCCCGCCGTAGACAGCAAGGCGGTACGCGTTGGGATTCATCTCGGGGTAGCCGTTCGTCACCGTGTAGATGCGGAAGCCGCCCGCGGCAGGTACAACGGCCCCCAGTCCCGGAATGGTGCCGACGGTGGAGTTCACGGTCTGTTGCGCAGCGCGACCGGCGAACACGCCGACGACCCCCAGGCCCACCATGCCCAGCACGACACGACGGCCCACGGGTGTCCCGACCTCTTTCACGTCACCATGGGAACACGGCCCCGGCAGTAATGCAATCCCGGCGCGCCTGCAGCCGGAAGGTCGATGTGATACACAGTTGAGGGCCATGGCAGCAGATGTGGAGGGGTTTCCTGTGCGCGGTGAATCGACACCTGGTGAGGCCATCACTCAGGAGGAGCACGCCCGACTGTGGGATGTCGAAGTGGAGGGTGGCTACCCGGCAAACCACTTCGCATTCCGGCACGTCCTGACGGCCCTGGCTGAGGAGGGAGCCTCCACTCTCATGGAAGTGGGTGTTGGTGGTGGGCGCGCCCTCCCCATCTTCTCGGGAGCAGGTCTTGAGGTCCACGGCGTGGATAACGACCCCGGCATGGTCGAGCGGAGTCGCCGCGTATTGGCCGATCTCGGTCTGCCCACGGAGCGAGTGACGTGGGGCGATGTCGAGGACTCGGTCTCCTTAGCGGGTGTACGTCGAGGCGGCGGCTTCGATGCCGTTCTGGCCATGGGTGTTCTACCTCACGTGACCCACGATCTTGTCGCTGTGGAGAACATGTTCACCCTGCTCAAGCCGGGTGGATCTGTCTTTGTCGAGTGCCGCAACAAGCTCTTCTCGCTTGTTACCTTCAATCGATTCACCTACGACTTCATCATGGACGATCTGCTCCACGATGTATCTCCTGCAATGCGATCTGCTACCTCGGAGTTCCTGGGCGAACACGTCGACGTCGACATGCCGCCGCGACCCACCGGGCATGAAGCTCGCTACCACAATCCGCTGACAGTGGGAGAGGTCTTCGAAGCTGCTGGATTCGAGGATGTGGTGATCAAGCCCTTCGACTATCACGCCACGATCCCGCGATTCGAGAAATTGCTCGGCGCGGAGTTCCGATCCGAGTCCATCGCCCTGGAGAATGAGCCATCCGGTTGGCGGGGACTATTTCTGTGCTCTGCCTTTCTGGTTCAGGCTCGACGCCCAGAGGATTTTTCGTGGAAGGTGGCCAGCGGTGAGTGACGTGCGAGCGCACTATGACGAGTCTGCATCGTCTTATCACGAGCAGTACGACCCTGACCTGATCTGGAGGAATGCCGAGTACCCGGCGAACTTCTTTCGACTGGAGAAGGTCATCAGGATCCTGGAAGACCGGGGCGTGAGCAGTGTGTACGAGCTTGGTGCCGGGGAGGCGAGCCCGATCATCCGTATTCGCGAGAGGCTTGGAGTGGACATTCGGGCGAGTGATCTCTCGCCGGAGATGGTTCGCCTCGGCAAAGAGAACCTCGCACGTCATGGGATGGACCCCGAGTGGCTCACCCTGCTCGACGTTGAGGATGACGCCGCTCTTGGTGCTGAGGCGGCACGTGTGGGTCCATCGGATGCCGTCATCGCTCTCGGAGTGATCCCGCATGTCCGTGATGATGACGCCTTCGTTGCGGCAATGGCTCAGTTTGTGCGACCGGGCGGGTCCCTGATCCTCCAGTTCCGCAATGCCATGTTCTCCATGTTCACGTTCAACCGACTGACCAAGGAGTTCATCCTCGGCGAGATCATGGCTTCGGTGCCGAAGACGTTTCGAGATGCCGTCGAAGAGGATTTGGACGTCCGCTTGGCGGTCGACAAGCCCCCGAAGCGAGAGTGGGATAAGGACGCGCCCGCCTATGACGAGATCCTCGCGCGTTTCCACAACCCCTTCGAGTTGGCAGACGTAGTGCGTCGGCACGGGTTCGACTCCATTGAATACGGCTGGTACAACTTTCACCCGACCTACCCGATGATCGCTGGCCGATTCGATGCGAAGGAGTATCGGGAGGCGCAGATTGCCCTCGAGTCGGATGACTCGTGGCGGGGCATGTTCCTCTGCTCCGCTGGAATGATCATCGCCCGCAAGCTCTGAGACGGGCCACCATAGGTCTTCGATCTCATGTATCACCATGGGATACAGTGTGTTCATGGAGTCGGTCCAGCGGTCCTTCCGCCTCTCGGCCGTCACCAGCAGCCTGCTCGATTCCCTTGCGGAGACCAGCAACGAATCTCGAAACTCCCTCGTTGAGCGGCTCCTCGCCGAGGCATTGCGCACCGAGCGACACCCGCTTATCGGATTCCACCAGGGCGCTGCCGGCCGCCGGGAACCCCTGATCATCGGCACCCGGCTCCTGGTTCGGCAGGTGGTCCCCCTCGCGCGCGAGGACGGGATCGAGCCCACCGCGCAGGAGTTGGGGATCACCCCGCGCCAAGTCCAGGCCGCGGTCGGCTACTACGCGGACTTCGGCGAGGACATCGACGCGGATGCGGAGTGGGCCACGCGGGTAGAGGACGAGGAGCACGCGCGCTGGGAGCGGGAACGCGCGCTTACCGCATGAGGTCGGCCCCCGCGTGCGCCTGATCCTTGATCACCACTATCCGAATGCGATCTCGGCGGGACTTCGAGGCCGGGGGGTGGATGTGCGCACCCTGCACGAACTCCAGTGGCAGGAGGTCGACGACGAGACACTCCTCTCCCTATGCGCGGGACAGGGAGCCGTGCTCGTCACCAACAACGTCGCGGACTTCATGGTCATCACGCGCCGATGGTCGCTTGAGGGGCGGGGCCATGCGGGGTTGATCCTGACCTCGGATGCGCGCTGGCCGCGCTCGCGCGATGGGGCGGGGGCGTTGATCACCGCACTCGCGGCCGCGACCAATGGGCCGCCCCATGACTGGAGCGATCGCATCCACTGGTTGTGAAGAGCGGGTGACGGGAATCGAACCCGCATGACCAGCTTGGAAGGCTGGGGCTCTGCCATTGAGCTACACCCGCATGCCGGCTACCGGCCCGACGAGTGTAATGGCCGTGCACGCCCCTACACTTTTGGCGGCCTGCGCGGGGCGTAGCGTAGTGGCTAGCGCGCCTGCTTTGGGAGCAGGAGATCGGGAGTTCGAGTCTCCCCGCCCCGACCACTCGGCACCACTAGGTGCCGACGCCCGACGAGTAGTACCGATTGAGGAGTGTCGTGAAGACCGCTGTCGAGACCCTGTCCCCGACCCGCGTGAAATTGAGCGTCGAGATCCCTTTCGACGACCTCAAGCCGAGCCTGGACGCGGCCTACGCCCGCATCGCCAAGCAGGTCAACATCCCCGGGTTCCGCAAGGGGAAGGTGCCGGCGCGCGTGATCGAGCAGCGCTTCGGCCGCGAGGTCGTGCTCGAGGAAGCGATCAACGATGCGGTGCCGAAGGCTTACGACGAGGCGGTGCGTGAGAACAAGATCGTGCCCGTGAGTCGACCGGAGGTGGCGGTCGGGGAGTTGAAGGATGGCGAACCCCTCACCTTCACAGCGGAAGTCGATATCCGCCCGGAGTTCGAGCTTCCCGACTACGCGAGTCTGTCCGTCGAAGTCGATCCCGTGGTCGTCAGTGACGACGACGTTGCGGCGCAGATCGACAGCCTGCGCACGCGGTTCGCCACGCTGATCGACGTGGACCGCGCCGCGCGCGACGGGGATGTGCTCCTGGTCGACGTCAGCGGAGCCACACCCGAGGGTGATCCGGTCGACGACCTCTCCGGGCCGGCTATGTCCTACGAACTCGGCACGGACGGGCTGCTCCCCGGATTCGACGACGCAGTCCGCGGCGCGAGTGCGGGTGAGGATCGCACCTTCGAGTTCACCCCGCAGAACGGCGATTGGGCGGGCGAACCCCTGACGGTGCACGTGCACGTGACGAAGGTCCGCGAGCGCGAACTGCCGCCCCTCGACGACGACTTTGTGCAGTTGGCCTCGGAGTTCGACACACTCGGCGACCTGCAGGAGGACTTCCGCACCCGTCTGGGACGCGTGAAGCGGCTCGAGCAGGGGGCGCAAGCGCGCGAACGCGTGCACGAGGTTCTGATCGACTCCGTGAAGATGCCGATACCGGAGAGCCTGATCGCCGCTGAGGTGGATGCGTACTTCGAGGATGGACACGATTCCGGTGAGGACCGTCGCATCGAGGTGGAACTCCAGGCACGCCGCGGCGTGAAGAGCCAGTTCATCCTGGATCGGATCGCCGAGGCGGAGGAGATCACGGTCGGGGAGAGCGAGTTGTCCGCGTGGCTCGTGCAGCAAGCACCCCGCTACGGCATGGCCCCCGATGCGTTCGCGAAGGCGTTGGTGGAGGCCGGGCAGGTGCCGATGGCCATGCAGGACATCCGCAGGGCTAAGGCGTTGGCGCACGTTTTGGAGTCTGCATCCGTCGTGGACACGACAGGTGCGGCCGTGGACCTGAAGGCTCTCGACCGCGACCTCGTGCCGACCAGCGATTAGGGCTCACGTGCTTTCGGCCCTCGGCGAACCGGGGCTTCTCGGGGCGGTCCCACGCGTGTTCTGCGACTAGGGTTGACGCATGTCCCACGTGATGAATGACCTACGCGCGCCCGGCGGCGGTATGACCGGCTTCGGCGACATGTTGGATGAGCGGCTGCTTCGCGAGCGCATCATCTGGCTCGAGGGCGAAGTGCGCGATGAGAACTCCAACCGGATCGCCAAGCAGCTCCAGGTGCTTGCAGCCGAGGATCCCGAGCGGGATATCACGCTCTACATCAACTCCCCTGGTGGGTCGATCACCGCGGGCATGGTCATCTATGACACCATGCAGTTGATTCCCAACGACGTCACCACGATCGCCATGGGCCTCGCGGCATCGATGGGACAGTTCCTGCTCTGCGCCGGGGCGGACGGTAAGCGCTACGCCACACCAAACACCCGCATCATGATGCATCAGCCTCTCGGCGGGATCGGTGGAACGGCCAGCGACATCAAGATCCAGGCTGAGCAGATGCTGTTCATCAAGAAGCGGATGGCGGAACTCATCGCGAGCCACTCCGGTCAGACCCTCGAGCAAATCGAGAAGGACTCCGACCGCGATCGCTGGTTCACCGCCGATGAGGCGCGCACCTACGGATTGATCGACCACGTCTACAGCACCGCGGCGGATGCCCCGACCGGCAAGGGAGGCAAGTGATGACCAGCCCCACCGGCCGTTACATCGTGCCCGAGTTCCGGGAGCGCAATGCCAATGGTGAGCGGATCCACAATCCCTACACCAAGCTCTTCGAGGAGCGCATCATCTTCCTCGGCGTGCAGATCGACGATGCCTCCGCCGACGATGTCATGGCGCAGTTGCTCACCCTCGAGTCGATGGATCCGGATCGGGACATCCAGATCTACATCAACTCTCCCGGTGGCTCCTACACGGCGATGACCGCGATCTACGACACCATGCAGTTCGTCAAGCCCCAGGTGCAGACCGTGTGCCTCGGCCAGGCGGCGTCGGCTGCGGCCGTGCTGCTCGCGGCCGGCACCCCGGGCAAGCGTTTCGCCCTCCCGCACGCGCGGATCCTGATCCACCAGCCCTACACCGAGGGTGGAGGCCAGGGTTCGGATATCGAGATCCAGGCCAACGAGATCATCCGGATGCGCAAGGAGATGGAAGGAATCCTCGCCAAGCACACCGGGCGCTCCCTGGACCAGATCGAGTCGGACATCGAGCGCGACAAGATCCTCACCGCGGACATGGCCAAGGACTTCGGGATCATCGACGCGGTGATCTCCTCCCGTAAGGCGTAGCTTCCGAGAATCTCCTCACGGGACCCTCAACCCGGGGTCGAGACATCCGTGCGTGCCTTTAGCCGGCATTCGTCGCATTTCCCATGTACGGTCATGGCTGGCATATCGGATCTGTGGAGGGACGACTGTGGCGCGGATCGGCGAAAGCGGCGACCTGCTCAAGTGTTCCTTCTGCGGCAAGAGCCAGAAGCAGGTCAAGAAACTCATTGCCGGACCCGGCGTCTACATCTGCGACGAGTGCATCGACCTCTGTAATGAGATCATCGAAGAGGAATTGACCGAGGCCACCGGTGCCTCCCTCGGCGAGCTTCCCAAGCCCCGCGAGATCTACGAGTTCCTCGACCAGTACGTCATCGGTCAAGAGACGGCGAAGAAGGCGCTCTCTGTTGCTGTCTACAACCATTACAAGCGTGTCCAGGCCGGGGAGTCCACCCGCGATGACGTCGTGGAACTCGCCAAGTCCAACATCCTCCTGCTCGGGCCCACCGGATCCGGCAAGACGTTGCTGGCGCAGACGCTCGCGCGCATGCTCAATGTCCCCTTCGCGATCGCTGATGCCACGGCGTTGACCGAAGCCGGGTATGTGGGTGAGGACGTCGAGAACATCCTGCTCAAGTTGATCCAAGCGGCGGACTATGACGTCAAGCGCGCCGAAACCGGCATCATCTACATCGACGAGATCGACAAGGTCGCCCGCAAGAGTGAAAACCCGTCCATCACCCGCGATGTCTCCGGCGAGGGTGTGCAGCAGGCACTCCTGAAGATCCTCGAGGGAACCACCGCATCGGTTCCTCCCCAGGGGGGTCGGAAGCATCCGCATCAGGAGTTCATCCAGATCGACACCACCAACGTGTTGTTCATCGTCGGCGGTGCCTTCTCCGGACTCGAGCAGATCGTCGAGCAGCGACTGGGAAAGAAGAACCTCGGCTTCACCTTCGACCTCGTCGATGGCGAGCGCGAGGCCGGCCCGAAGAACATCGACGACGCTTTCGAGCACGTTCTCCCCGAGGATCTGTTGAAGTTCGGGATGATCCCGGAGTTCATCGGCCGCCTGCCGGTCTTCACCTCGGTCACCAAGTTGGATCAGGAGGCCCTCATCGCCGTCCTGACCGAACCGAAGAACGCACTGGTGAAGCAGTACCAGCGGTTGTTCGACCTGGACAACGTCGAGCTCGAGTTCGATGAGGAAGCCCTCACAGAGGTCGCGGAGCAGGCTCTCAAGCGCGGGACCGGTGCGCGTGGTCTGCGCGCCATCCTCGAAGAGGTCCTTCTGCACGTGATGTACGACATCCCGAGCCGCGACGACGTCGCGAAGGTGGTGATCACGGGCGAGGTGGTGCGCGACCACGTCAATCCCACCCTCGTGCCCCGCACGGCTCCGCGCCGTGAGCGCAAGGAGAAGTCGGCCTAAGCCTCGGCCACGATCGCCCGCACCGAGAGCGGTGCATCATCCGAGGCAGGAGCGAGGATCAACTCGTCCACCCCGCCCGCAGCCCGCAGATCATCGCGCGCCTGGCTGATGGAGTGGATGACATCGGGAGTTCCCTCGATGCTCGCCTCGGTGAGCCGCGCCTTCATGGACACCTTCGCATCCGATTTCACCTTGCGCAGGCCACTCAGCGCCTCGGACACCCGCTCGAGGATGTGCGGATCGCCCCCGGATGGAAACTCGGTGTCACTCGGCCAGGTGGATCGATGGATCGAGCCACGGCGCGTCCACGACCACACCTCCTCCGTCGTGAATGGGAGGAACGGAGCGAACAGGCGCAGTTGGATCGAGATCGCGAGGGTGAGTGAGGCGCGAGCGCTCTCCGAGTCGGGCCCGGTGGCGTAGGCACGCTCCTTGACGAGTTCGACGTAGTCGTCGGTGAATGCCCAGAAGAAGGTCTCGGCCACCTCGAGCGCACGCGCGTAGTTATACGCCTCGAATGCGGTAGTGGCCTCCTGCACCACGGACCGCAGCCTGGCCAGCATCGACAGGTCGAGGGGGTTGGCGATGGCGGCCATGTCGTCGATCGGCCCCATGCTCAAGGTGAACTTGCTGGCATTGAGGATCTTGATCGCAAGACGACGACCGATCTTCATCTGGCCGACGTCGAAGGCGGTGTCCGTGCCAGGGCGACCCGATGCGGCCCAGTAGCGCACTGCGTCGGAGCTGTATTCGTCGAGGAGTGCCATCGGGGTCACCACATTGCCCTTGGACTTGCTCATCTTCTTTCGATCCGGATCGAGGATCCAGCCCGAGATGGCGGCATCGCTCCACGGGAGGCAGCCATCTTCGAGGTGCGAACGCACGACGGAGGAGAAGAGCCAGGTGCGGATGATCTCGTGGGCTTGCGGACGCACGTCCATGGGGAAGACGCGGCTCCAGAGATCCGGGTCCCGTTCCCATCCGCCCGCGATGTGCGGGCTCAAGGAACTCGTGGCCCAGGTATCCATGACGTCGGGATCGCCGATGAACCCGCTCGCGGCGCCGCGCTGTGACTCGGTAAACCCGGGCGGGGCATCGCTGCTCGGGTCGATCGGCAGGTCCTTCTCATCGGGGACGATCGGACGTGCGTAGTCCGGGTTGCCCTCGGAGTCCAGCGGGTACCAGAGCGGAATCGGCACTCCGAAGAATCGCTGACGCGAGATGAGCCAGTCCCCGTTGAGTCCTTCCACCCAGTTCTCGTAGCGCACGCGCATGTGCTCCGGATGCCAGGCGAGTTCCCGACCGCGTTCGAGGAGTTGGGCGCGCAAGGCCGGCTCCCGACCACCGTTGGTGATGTACCACTGCCGCGTCGTGACGATCTCGAGTGGCTTGTCACCCTTCTCAAAGAACTTCACCGGGTGGGTGATCTCCCGTGGCTCGCCGACCAGGTCACCCGATTCGGCCAGGATCTCCACCATGCGTTCGCGTGCCGTGTGACTCGTTGCTCCCGCGATGCGGGCATACGCGTCGGTTCCGGAAGTCGAAGTGATCCAGGCGGGTACCTCCGAGAGGATCCGCCCATCCCACCCGATGATCGGGCGGGTCGGGAGTTGCAATTCACGCCACCAGGTCACGTCCGTGAGATCGCCGAAGGTGCAGATCATCGCGATACCCGAACCCTTCTCGGGATCGGCGAGCGTATGCGGAACCACCGGGACCTCCACGCCGAAGACCGGAGTGGTCACGGTCGTTCCGAAGAGGGGCTGGTACCGCGCGTCGTCGGGATGCGCGACCAGGCCGACGCATGCGGCGATCAATTCTGGGCGCGTGGTCTCGATGAAGACGGGTTCGGCGTCGGCACGGTGGAATCCGATGCGGTGGTAGGCGCCGGGGCGTTCCCGATCCTCGAGCTCCGCTTGTGCCACCGCGGTGCGAAACGTCACGTCCCACAGGGTGGGTGCCTCGGATTGATAAGCCTCGCCGCGGGCGAGATTGCGAAGGAATGCGAGCTGGCTCGTGCGTTGGGCATTGCGATCGATCGTCTGGTAGGTCTGCGTCCAATCGACGGAGAGTCCCATGCGCTTCCACAGGTCCTCGAACGCCACTTCATCCTCGACCGTCAACTTCTCGCACAACTCCACGAAGTTGCGGCGCGAAACCGGGATCTGCTCCTTCGGGTCCGGGTTTTCCGGCGGGGTGAAGTCCGGGTCGTAGGGGAGGGAGGGATCGCAGCGGACACCGAAGTAGTTCTGCACGCGGCGCTCCGTGGGGAGGCCGTTGTCGTCCCAGCCCATGGGGTAGAAGACCTCGAACCCGCGCATGCGCTTGTAGCGCGCCATGCAGTCCGTGTGGGTGTAGCTGAAAACGTGGCCCACGTGGAGGCTTCCGCTGACGGTCGGGGGCGGTGTGTCGATGGAGTAGACCTCGGGACGGGTCTTGGTCCGATCGAACCGGTAGGTCCCGTGCTCCTCCCACCACCGGGACCACCGTTGCTCGATGCCATCGAGAGTGGGCTTGTCCGGGACCATGGTCGGCAATCCTAGGTTCCTAGACTGCGATGATGACCGCGGATGCCCTCTGGGAAGAACTGCAGTCGCGTTGGCCGGAATCGCAACTCGAGCCCTCGCTCGCGCGCATCGCATCCGTCGTCACATTGATGGGGGATCCGCATCGGGTCTTCCCGGTGATCCAGGTCGCAGGCACCAACGGTAAGAGCTCGACCTCGCGCATGACCGAGTCGATCCTTCGTGCCTATGGCCTCCGCACGGGCCTGTTCACATCACCGCACCTCGTGCGGATCGGTGAGCGCATCTGTCTGGACGGGATCCCGGTCAGCGATGAACGCCTGGTCGCGACCTGGCAGGAGGCCGAGCCCTGCATCCGGGTGGTCGACGCGCAGTCGCAGGCCGATGGCGGTCCCCGCATGTCCTTCTTCGAGGTGCTGACCGCACTCGCTTTCGCCATCTTCGCCGACGCCCCGGTCGACGTCGCCGTGATCGAGGTCGGAATGGGGGGCACGTGGGACGCGACCAACGTGGTCGACGCGCAGGTGTGCATCGTCACACCCATTGGACTGGACCACATGGAGTATCTCGGCGAAACCATCGCGGCGATCGCGGGGGAGAAGGCGGGGATCGTCACGGGTGACGCGGACGTTGTTCTCGCCGAACAACCGCGCGAAGCCGGAGAGGTGCTCCAGGAGCGGTGCGCGATGCTCGGGCTCACCCCACAACGCGAGGGAATCGAGTTCGCCGTCACGGATCGAGTGGTGGCGGTCGGGGGCCAGATGATCGGTGTGCGTGGCACACGCGGGGTCTACTCCGATCTCTTCCTTCCCCTGCTGGGTGATCACCAGTCGCACAACGCCGCGTGCGCGATCGCCGGGGTGGAATCCTTCCTGCACCAGCCCCTCGACATCGACCTGGTGCGTGATGGTCTGGCACAGGTGGTGGTCCCGGGACGGTTGCAGATGGTCCGCCAGGGTCCCGCCGTCATCATCGATGCCGCCCACAACCCGCATGGCGCCGCAGCGTTGGCGTCATCCGTGCAGCAGTACTACGCGTTCGATTCGATCATCGCGGTGGTGGGAATGCTCCAAGGCAAGGATGCGCTGGGTTTCCTCGAGATCCTCATGCCGGTCATCGATGAGCTCGTTATAACGGCGCCGCAGTCACCACGCGCGATCGCTGCGGATGAGTTGGCCGCGATCGCCGAGTCGGTATCGGGCGTGCTTCCGATCAGCGTTGTGGCCTCTGTCCCAGACGCGATCGATACTGCGATCGGGATTGCCGAGTCACGCCCGGGTGTGTCCGCGGTCATCATCGCCGGCTCCTTCGTGCTCGCCGGCGACGCCATGCGGGTTCTGGATGCGGCTCCGTGGCGGGACGCACCATGAGGGTCCTCGGGTCCTCCGTTCTTGGCTTTGAGGCGATCGTCGTGCTCCTGGCGATGCCGCTCCTGGCCGTCAATGGCTACGTCGACTCGATGGGAGTTGCTTTCGCCATCGGTGGAGCGATCGCAATCGGTTTGATCCTGGGCATCGCGGTGATCACGCGGCCCTTCGGTGTGTGGTGGGGCTGGGCCATGCAGGTGGTCGTCCTCGCCCTCGGCTTCTGGATCCCGACGATGTGGATCCTCGGGGGCATGTTCGCGATCCTGTGGTTCGTCGCCGTGCGCATGGGCGGTCGCATCGACCGCGCACGTGCCGGTCAGTAGGCTGCCGAACACATCACATGAAGAAGACATCGAGTGAGTGAGTGGAGTCAACGTGTCCGAGCGAACCCTGGTCCTGATCAAGCCCGATGGCGTGGCGCGCGGCCTCGTCGGTGAGGTGCTCGCACGCATCGAGCGCAAGGGATTCCGCGTCGTCGCTCTGGAGATGCGCACGCTGACCCGCTCGATCGCGGAGACGCATTACGGCGAGCACGCGGGCAAGCCGTTCTTCGAGTCCTTGGTGTCTTTCATCACGGGTGGCCCGTTGGTGGCCGCCGTGATCGAGGGCCCGGATGCCATCGTCGCGTGGCGCACGATGATGGGTGCCACGAATCCCGTCAACGCAGCACCCGGAACGATTCGCGGTGATCTCGCCACCGAGACGCAGAACAACGTGACTCACGGTTCGGATTCACCCGAGTCCGCTGCACGTGAGATCGCGCTGTTCTTCCCCGGCCTCGGGTGAGGATCCGCGCACTCACCGCACTCGCGGCCGGCGCGCTCGTCGCCATCGCCGCACGTCGACCCACGCTCGTGCCGTGGCCACGTCCGGTGCGGATCGCATTCCCGGCCGTACTCGCCGGCGCGTCGGCCGCAGTGGTGGCAGGTGCCCCCGACGCCCCCCGTCTCCTCCGCCCCCGACGCATGGCAGTTCTCGCGGGTGCCGGTGCCGGGCTGTGGTGGGGTGGACGCATCGTTCGAAGCCGACTCTTCGAGCGACTGACCGCGTCGAGTCGTGAACTCGATGTGGCGTTTCGCGAACCTCCCACGAGTCCGCATGTCAGTGGGTCATCCATGTCGCACGTGCCCCTGGCGTCGCTGGGCCGCGAGGGTGCCCGTTTCGTCCATACCCGCGCCCACGAGGATGCCATCCGGATCTTCATCGGCGCTGACTCGGCTGCTCGTCCCGAAGACCGGGTCGAACTCGCCATGGCGGAGCTGGCGCGCACCGGTGCATTCGATCGCGGCACCCTCGTTGTGCAGGCGCCTGCAGGGACCGGGTACGCAAATCCCACCCCGATCGATGTCGTGGAATTGCGCACTGGTGGAGACTGCGCATCGATCGTCGTGGGCTCGGGACTTCTTCCGAGCTTCCTGTCCCTCGGAACTGCGGAGCTCGCCGCACGAACGCAGCGTTATCTCCTCGAGCGGCTGAGTGCGCTTGGCGGGCATCCACGACTCCTTCTCTATGGTGAGAGTCTCGGGGCGCTCGTGCAGCAGATGGCGCTACCCGCAGGTACGACGGACCTCGACCGATTCGGTATTCACACCGCGTTGTGGGTTGGCACTCCGGGAGGCGTGCGCGCGGATCGGTTCCGTTCCCGCTGTTCGTCCTACGTCAGCATCGATAGTCCTCGTGATATCCCGCATCCTCGTCCGCAGGAGCGGGTGTGGTTCCTTGAACACCATGGTGATCCGGTCGTGCGCTTCCGTCGGGAGTTGATCGGCACGCGTCCGGACTGGTTGTCGGGCCCACGTGGTCGCAATGTGCCGGAGGGCATGCGGTGGTCTCCGGGTATCACGTGGGCCCAGGTCCTTGTCGACACCGTCTACGCCACCGATGTCACCCCGGGCGAGTTCGAGAGCATCGGCCACGATTATCGCGCCGATCTCGGCACGGTCGTGACCGCAGCATACGGATTCTCCGATGAGTCACCGTCGCCCGAGGAGCTCGAGGAGACGCTTCGGAGCCGCGAGCGTGACCGGGCCAGGGATGTGGGCGAGCTCTAGAGGGGCGTCTACACTGGAGTTCCGGCCTTAGGGCCCGAGTCCGTGTTGAAAGGCGTGTGAATGGCCTCTCCTACCTCGACCTTCATCGGGCGAGACATGGCTGTGGACCTTGGCACCGCCAATACGCTCGTGTACGTGCGCGGCACGGGAATCGTGCTGAACGAGCCTTCCGTCGTCGCCATCAACAGCACCACCGGCGGCATTCTCGCCGTGGGTTCCGAGGCCAAGCGCATGATCGGGCGCACGCCCGGCAACATCATCGCTATCCGTCCTCTCAAGGACGGCGTCATCGCCGACTTCGACACAACCGAGCGCATGCTCCGCTATTTCATCCAGAAGGTGCACCGCCGTCGTCACCTCGCCAAACCCCGACTCATCATCTGTGTTCCTTCCGGGATCACGGGGGTCGAGCAGCGCGCCGTGAAGGATGCTGGTTACGCCGCTGGTGCGCGCAAGGTGTTCATCATCGAGGAACCTATGGCGGCTGCCATCGGTGCGAACCTGCCCGTGCATGAACCAACCGGCAACATGATCGTCGATATCGGGGGTGGCACCTCCGAGGTCGCCGTCATCTCGCTCGGTGGAATCGTCGTGAGCCTCTCGGTGCGTGTAGGCGGCGATGAGCTCGACAACGTGATTATCCAGTACATCAAGAAGGAGTACTCCCTTCTCCTCGGTGAGCGCACTGCGGAGGAGATCAAGGTCGCGATCGGCTCCGCCTTCCCCGCACCCGAGGAACCACATGCGGAGATTCGCGGTCGCGACCTCGTTACGGGTTTGCCACGCACTGTTGTCGTCAGTGCGGAGGAGATCCGCCGCGCCATGGACGAGCCTGTCGCTGCCATCGTCGATGCAGTCAAGGCGGCGCTCGATCGGACGCCACCGGAACTCTCGGGCGACATCATGGATCGTGGAATCGTGCTGACCGGTGGCGGGGCACTGCTGCGCGGATTGGATGAGCGGTTGCGCCACGAGACCGGAATGCCGATCTTCATCGCAGACAATCCACTCGACTGTGTAGTCCTCGGATCCGGAAAGTGCATCGAAGAGTTCGATGCACTGCAGCAGGTTCTTGTCTCCGAGCCGCGCCGCTGATTAGTAGAGCGGGATCGGGCAGACTGCACCCATGTTGTCGCGGCGCCTGCGGATCGCACTGTCGATCCTGGTCGTCGCCTCATTGACATTCATCATCCTCGATCTCCGAGGAGGCGAAGGCCCACTTTCTAGTGCGCGTGCTGCACTGTCATCCATCATGGGTGGTGTCCAGTCTGGTGCTGCCTTCGTCTTCGCCCCCCTGACGTCGTTCAATTCGTGGTGGGGAACTCTCAACGCGCAATCGCAACAGATTCGCGACCTCCGCGCAGAGAACGAGAATCTGCAACTTCAAGTGAGGATCGCTGAAAATGAGCGCGCACGCGTCGACGAGATGAATGCGCTCCTGAAGGTCTCCTCGGTGGGTGAATACGCGATCGTTCCCGCGGAGGTGATCGCCGTCGGTCCCGCCCAGGACTTCTCATGGACCGTCACGATCGATGCGGGCCGCGATGACGGCGTCGAGCCGGACATGACCGTCATCAACGGGCAGGGTCTCGTGGGACGTGTCCTCAAGGCCTTCGCCACCACGTCCACGGTGGTGTTGATCGTCGATGCCTCGTCGGCGGTGGGTGGGCGGATCGCCACGACGGAGGAGATCGGCATCGTGTCCGGAACGGGGCGCCAAGACTCCCTCGACTTCCAACTCCTCGATCCGCTGGCCGAGGTGCGCTCGGGCGACGCCCTCGTCACCTTCGGGTCGAAGGGGGGTCGGCCCTACGCCCCGGGGCTGCCCATCGGCGAGGTGGTCGAGGTGACGGGCACCGCGGGTCAACTGACGCGCGTGGCGACCGTGCGGCCGTTCGCGAAGGTGTCGGCGCTCAGCATCGTGGGCGTCGTCGTGCAACCTCCGCGCACCGATCCCCGGGACACCCTCGTCCCGGGCCCGGGGGCCGTGGTGTCGCCGCCGGCACCGAGCTCGGAGCCCACCTCCGGGATCGAGGTCGAGCAGCCGGCCACGCCTGCACCGGAGGTGGCGCTCGAATGATCTGGCGTCAGGGCCTACTCATCCTCGGGGTGGTCTTCGTGGCCGATGTCCTCCAGGCGACCGTGCTCAGCCGGCTGGGCATTCCCGCTGCCACCCCCGATCTGCTCGTGGTCGCGGTGGTCGCGCTCGCCCTGGCCCTCGGCCCCACCGAGGGTGCTATCGCCGGCTTCCTGGCCGGAGCACTCGTGGACATCTCTCCACCCTCGGACACCCCCTTGGGGGTGAACTCCCTGGTGTACCTGGTCATCGGATTCGTCACGGGATTCGTCATCCATCCCCGTGACCGCACCGTGTGGGTGTCGATGGGCCTCGTCGGATTGAGCACCGCGGGGGCGGCCCTGGCCACCGCTGCGATCGATGCTCTCTTAGGCAGCCCGCGGGTGATCTGGTCCGAGGTCCCGACCGTGGTGCTCGCATCCGCCCTGTACGGCGTGTTGCTCGCGCCGCTCGTCATACCGGCGGTCGCCTGGTTGGCGGCGCGCGTTGCCCCTGCGCCGCCCGCGGAGCTACGGCTCCCCCCGCGCATCACCGATATGTCCTGAATGCCCCTCGTGGGGCCGGGGAACGCCCTGTGACCCGCGCCCGTCCCAGGGAGGGAACCGGGCATGGGGGATCATGCTGGCTGAGGAAGGGAGGGGTATGCGAGAGCGATCGAATCTCCGGCTCCTCATCCTGATGGTGCTCGTGGGCTCCCTGGTCGTGACGCTGCTCGGCCGCCTCTACTACCTCCAGGTCATGACGGGGGAGACCTATCGGGTGGCCGCGGCGAACAACACCGTGCGTGAGGTGGTCGAGCCGGCGGTGCGCGGCCTGATCCTGGACCAGGTGGGTCGACCACTGGTGTCCAATCGCACCTCGCTGGTGGTCACGGTCGACCGGCTCGCACTCCAACGTCAGGCAGATGGCGGGGATGGCGTGATCCAACGACTGTCCCGGATCCTCGACATCCCCGCGGAGAAGATCGCCGACCGCCTCAAGACCTGTGGCTCCGAGGGCGCGAAGCCGCCTCCGGTGTGCTGGAACGGTTCGCCCTACCAACCGATCCCGATCGCGCGCGATATCGATGCGCAGGTGGCTCTCTCCATCATGGAGCGCCGTAGTGACTTCGCCGGCACTAGCGCGCGCCTGGAAGCGATTCGTGAATACCCGGCACCCTTCGACGTGAACGCCGCGCACCTCCTGGGTTACCTCGGCCCGGTCACCGAGGAGCAGCTCGACGAGCAGGGTGGCACCACAGCCTGGGATCGACTCCGGCGCACCGACACCGTGGGACGCTCGGGACTCGAGTCCTACTACGACGAGGAGCTCCGAGGGAAGCCAGCGGTCACCACCCTTGCCGTCGACACTGCCGGTCGAGTCACGGGAACCATCGACCAACGCCCTCCATCGCCCGGGAACTACCTCGTATCGAGTATCGATGCCCGACTCCAGTCCGTCGTGGAAAAGGAATTGGTTGCAGCTGTGCAACGTGCACAGGAGCAGGGGTATCCCGGTGATTCGGGTGCAGCGGTAGTGATCGACGTGCGCAACGGGCGCATCCTCGCGATGGCGAGTTATCCGACGTACGACCCGGCTATCTGGGTGGGTGGGGTCACCCAGAAGCAGTACGACCGACTGGTGGCAAGTGACTCCCTCGCATCGAATGCGATGCAGGGTTTGTTCGCACCAGGTTCGACGTACAAGGTGATCAGCACCGTCGCTGCGGGGAAGGATGGATTCAGTCTCTACGGGGATTACAACTGCCCGCGCAAACTCAAACTCGGCACCCAGACCTTCCGGAACTACGAGTCCGCGGGTTACGGTCGGATCTCGCTACGACGCGCGATCGAGGTGTCGTGCAACACCGTGTTCTACGGGATCGCAGATGCGATGTGGGAGCGGGCCGGCGGCGACAAGGCCACGGTGTCTTCGCCCGATCCGATAGCGAGCGCCGCACGGATGTTCGGACTCGGGGAGCCCACGGGGATCGACCTCCCCGAAGAGTCCGCCGGGCGAGTCGCAAGTCGCGAATTCAAGATCGCAAACTGGGAGACCAAGAAGGACACCTGGTGTCGGAACGCGGTCGAGGGATATCCCGAGACACGCAAACGCGACCCGAAGTTGGCGGACTACTTCACGGCCCTGGACAAGGAGAACTGCGCGGACGGATTCCGTTGGCGCGAGGGAGATGCCCTGAACGCGGCGATCGGCCAGGGTGACACCGCGGTCACGCCGCTGCAGATGGCGATGGTCTACGCAGCGATCGCCAACGGCGGAACCGTCTATGAGCCGCGCCTGATCAAGGGAATTGTGTCGGGTGACGGGGCAGTCGTGGAGGAGTTCAGGCCCGTTGTGAAGTCCACCGTCAAGGCACCGAGGTCCGCGCTGCGCTTCCTGCGTGAGTCCCTTCCCGGTGTCACCACGGATGGCTCGGCGCGTGTGCCCTTCGCGGGCTTCCCGCTCGATGCGATCCCGGTGGCGTCCAAGACCGGCTCGGCGCAGGTGACCGGGAGCGAGGTGTCCACATCGTGGTTCGCCGCGTACGCACCAGCGGACAAGCCTCGTTATGCCGTGGTGATGATGGTGACCCAGGGAGGCACCGGCTCCAAGACCAGCGGCCCCGGAGTCCGGGCCATCTTCGAGGCACTCTTCGGCGTGCGGGGGTCGGACATCGACCCCCGACGTAGTGTGCTGTTTGAAGGTCGTCCGCAGGACGCACTTCCCAGAGTTCGTTCGGACGGCACCCCGGTGATCCCGCGGAGTGCGGGCACCGGACTCCCGGAAGCGAGGCAGGAGTGACGTCACTCGGCAGGGTTGTCATCCCCGGTGAGGTGCCCACGGTCCCCGGGCGTCGGCGCGGGGGCTACTGGCGCGACCTGGACTGGGTGCTCCTCATCGCAGTCTTCGCGCTGACCATCCTCGGATCCGTGCTCGTGTGGTCGGCGAGCCGCGCCGACCTCGCGTCGGACTCCGATCCGCAGTCGTATCTCAAGCGCCACCTGATCACCGTCGGCGTGGCGATCGGCCTGGGATTCCTCGCTTCGCATCTCCAATATAGATGGCTGCAGGCCTGGACACCGGTGCTGTACGGGGCAGCCATCGTGCTGCTGCTGATCCCTTTCCTCCCCGGACTAGGGACGACCATTTCCGGTGCGCGCGCGTGGATCAACGTTCCCGGCGGATTCAGCCTCCAGCCGTCCGAGATTGCCAAGGTCGCAGTGATCTTGATGATGGCGGCGCTGCTCGCCGAGCGTCGAGACAACGAGACTGAGCCAACGTCGCGCGAGATCTTGCTCGCAATCGGATCTGCCGCACTGCCGATTGGCATCATCCTGTTGCAGAACGACACCGGGACGGTGCTCATCCTCGGTGCGGTTGCGGTCGCACTCATCGCCGTTGCCGGAGCTCCCACACGTTGGGTTGTCGGACTCATCGGAACCGCCATCCTCGGGCTCCTCGTTGCCGTGCAGGTCGGGCTGCTGCGCGAGTACCAAATCGAGCGACTCACCTCCTTCATCAACCCCGCCGAGGATGCGGGCAACTCCGCGTATAACGCGAACCAGGCGCGAATCGCGATCGGTGGTGGTGGGCTCTACGGGTACGGGCTCTTCGAGGGCCCGCAGACCCAGGGGAATTTCGTCCCGGTCAACGAATCCGACTTCATCTTCACCGTCGTCGGCGAGGAGCTCGGCTTCCTGGGCTCGGCTCTGCTGATCCTGTTGCTCGCGGTGGTCCTGTGGCGGGCGTGTGTGATCGCGTGGCGGGCCGATGACATGTACGGCCGCTTGGTCGCCTCCGGTGTCGTCGCCTGGTTCTCATTCCAGATGTTCGAGAACGTGGGAATGGCGCTCGGGATCATGCCGATCACGGGTATCCCGCTGCCGTTCGTGTCCGCAGGAGGGACGTCGATGATGTCGACGTATATCGCCGTGGGGCTCTTGCAGACCGTGCGTCTGCATCGCGCGTCCACGCTTCCCTAGCGCGCCGGTACCCTGGTCGGGTGCCCATCGATACCCACCGCGGTGCAAGCGTCTTCCCCCAATTGGAAGACGTGCTCCCACTGGTGAACAAGCCGATCCAATACGTCGGTGGGGAGATCAATGCGCGGGGCAAGGACTGGGAGGCGACCACTGTCCGCTGGGCCTTGATGTACCCGGATGCGTACGAGGTGGGGGCGCCCAACCAGGGGGTGCAGATCCTCTATGAGGTGCTCAACGAGATCGTCGATGTCCTTGCCGAGCGCACGTACGCCGTCTGGCCCGATCTCGAAGTTCTGATGAGGAAACGCGGAATCCCCCAGTTCACCGTGGACTGCCATCGCAGTATCCGCGACTTCGATGTCCTCGGGATCTCCTTCTCCACCGAACTCGGCTACACCAACATGCTCACCGCACTCGATCTTGCGGAGATCCCCATCCACGCCGCGGATCGGGACGACTCCCACCCCTTCGTCATCGCGGGCGGCCATGCGGCCTTCAACCCGGAGCCGATCGCGGACTTCCTCGATGCGGCCGTCCTCGGCGACGGCGAGGAAGCCGTCCTGCTCATCACCGATCACCTGCGCACCTGGAGCGGCGAGGGCCGTCCCGGTGGCCGCACCGAACTGCTCCGACGACTGGCGCGCACGGGCAGCGTCTACGTCCCGGCCTTCTATGACGTCGAGTACCTCGACGATGGTCGGATCCGTCGGGTGACCCCGCGTGACCCCGATATCCCCTGGCGGGTGTCCAAGCACACGTTGATGGACCTCGATGCATGGCCGTATCCCAAGAACCCGCTCGTTCCGCTTGCTGAGACGGTGCATGAGCGCATGAGCGTGGAGATCTTCCGAGGGTGCACCCGCGGGTGCCGTTTCTGTCAGGCCGGGATGATCACGCGCCCTGTGCGGGAGCGCAGCATCACCGGGATCGCGGCGATGGTGGACCAAGGGCTCTGCGCCACCGGATATGAGGAGGTGGGTCTGCTCTCGTTGTCGAGTGCGGATCACTCCGAGATTGCTGATATCGCCCGAGGTCTCGCCGACCGATACGAAGGATCTGAGACATCCCTCTCGCTCCCGAGCACGCGGGTCGACGCGTTCAACGTCGACCTCGCCAATGAACTCTCGCGCAATGGTCGACGCAGTGGTCTCACGTTCGCTCCCGAGGGTGGAAGTGAGCGCATGCGCCGGGTGATCAACAAGATGGTGACGGAGGAGGACTTGATTCGCACCGTCACCACCGCCTACGCAGCGGGATGGCGCCACGTGAAGCTCTACTTCATGTGCGGGTTGCCGACGGAGACTGACGAGGACGTGCTGCAGATCGCGTCCCTCGCGCGTGAGGTCATCAAAGCTGGGCGTGCTGCATCCGGCCGTTCCGATATCAAGTGCACCGTCTCTATCGGTGGCTTCGTACCCAAACCGCACACACCGTTCCAGTGGGCGGCCCAGCTCGACCATGTGAGCACCGATGCACGGCTTCACGCATTGCGCGATGCCATTCGCGCGGATCGCAGTTATGGCAAATCGATCGGACTGCGGTACCACGATGGCAAGCCGGGGATCGTCGAAGGGCTGCTCTCCCGTGGTGATCGACGGGTGGCGCGGATCATCGAGTGTGCCTGGCGTGATGGTGCGCGGTTCGACGGGTGGAGTGAACACTTCTCCTTCGATCGATGGATGGCGGCGGCCGACCAGGCATTGGCGAGTGAGCCTGTGGACGTCGATTGGTTCACCACACGTGAGCGTGACCGCACCGAAGTCCTGCCGTGGGACCACCTCGATTCCGGGCTCGACTCCGAGTGGCTCTGGCAGGACTGGCAGGACTCACTCTCCGAGGTCGCGGTCGATGACTGCCGCTGGACCCCGTGCTTCGACTGCGGTGTCTGCGACCAGATGGGAACCTCGATCGAGATCGGGCCCACCGGGGTGACCGAACTTCCCATGCCGCGCGTGGGCGCGGGAGCGTGAAGCGCACCCCCGATCGCACGGTTGCCCCCGTCGCCCAGCGTGTGCGACTCGAGTACGCCAAACGCGGGCGCCTTCGGTTCTCGAGCCACCGCGACTTCCAGCGGGCGCTCGAACGGGCTATCCGCCGAGCCGGGATCCCCATCGCCTTCAGCGCCGGCTTCTCACCGCACCCGCGCATCTCCTACGCCAACTCCGCGCCCACGGGCACGGCGTCGGAGGCCGAGTACGTCGAACTCGCATTCACCGAGACCCTCGACCCCGCATGGGTGCGGGAGAGCCTGGACGCCTCGCTTCCGGAGGGCTTCGACGTACTCCGAGTGGTCCAGGCGACCCCACCCGACCTCGCGGGCCGATTGCAGGCCAGTCTCTGGCGCATCGCCCTGCCAGGCGTCGCGCCCTCCGTGGCTGAGGCGGCGGCCGAGTGCCTGCTGGGGCTGGAGACTGCTGAGGTCTCCCGCATGACCAAATCCGGAATGCGGACCTTCGATGCCCGCGGTCCGGTGGTCTCCCTCGTGGTGGAGCCGCAGGAGTCCGAGGATGGATGTGCCATACTCCACGTGGTCGTCCGGCACGTCACACCGTCGGTTCGACCCGACGACGTTCTTTCAGCACTGCGGAACGTGGCCGACCTCATGCCGCCAGCACCCCCGAGGGTGACGCGGCTGGCACAGGGGCCATTCGATCCGCGCACGGGCAGCGTGGGAGATCCCTTCGCGCCGGACGTCGTTGCGGAGTCGGCGTCGCAGCACTAGCGCGCACCGGCACCACACCAGGCTTGCGAGAGGCGGTTCGCCGCCCCATTGAGGAGTACGACCCATGGTCGATGAAGATGTGTCACCACCGAAGAAGCGCACCCGCCGTGCGGCAGTCCGGCCCTCGGGACCACCCGTGGAGCCAGCCTCCGAGGCTGTCGAGAAGCCGAAGCGCACCCGCAAGAAGGCCGCGAGTGCCGAGGAGACCGCCGAGCGCAAACCGCCATCGGTGATCTTCCAGGCGGCGGCCGCGGACGCTGCCGCCAAGGCGCCTGCGAAAGCCGCCGCGAAGTCCACCGCGAAGCCCGCCCCCAAGGCCGCCGCGGCACCCGCGGACGAGGAATCCGGAGAGGCCAAGCGACGTCGGCGTGGTGGCCGAGGCCGCAAGCGCCGGGTCGGCGAGGACGACGTACCCGAGGGTGCGGACACCGAATCCTCGGACGAGTCGGATGACATGGAGGACTCAGGAGACGCGTCCGGTACACGTCGTCGGCGTCGTCGTCGCCGCCGTGGCAGCGACGGTGACGGTGAGCCGTCGCCGGATGATCCGCCGAACACGGTGGTCAAGGTGCGGGAGCCGCGACGCAAGGGTGAGGAGTACCTGCGCGGGTCGACCCGCCTCGAAGCCAAGAAACAGCGACGCCGCGAAGGCCGCGAAGCCGGTCGTCGTCGGGCGCCGATTCTCACCGAAGCCGAGTTCCTCGCCCGCCGTGAGTCGGTCGACCGGGTCATGGTCGTGCGTCAGGCGCCGGAGCGCATTCAGATCGCGGTGCTTGAGGACGGGGTACTCGTCGAGCACTACGTCACGCGAGGAACCCAGTCGTCGATGGTCGGCAACGTCTACCTCGGGCGGGTCCAGAACGTGCTCCCCAGCATGGAGGCGGCCTTCGTCGATATCGGGCGTGGACGCAATGCGGTCCTCTACGCGGGTGAGGTGAATTGGGATGCGGCCGGATTGGATGGCCAACCCAAGCGCATCGAGTTCGCGCTGAAGTCCGGTGATCCGGTCATGGTGCAGGTCACCAAGGACCCGGTGGGACAGAAGGGTGCCCGCCTCACGAGCCAGATCTCGCTCCCCGGCCGATTTCTCGTCTACGTCCCCGATGGGTCGATGACGGGCATCAGTCGCAAACTCCCAGATACTGAACGCACGCGCTTGAAGTCGATTCTCAAGCGCGTTATGCCCGAGGACGCCGGCGTGATCGTTCGTACCGCGGCAGAGGGCGCAGCGGAAGACGCACTTGAGGCGGATGTGGAGCGCCTTCAGGCACTCTGGTCGGACATCACCGATGCCGCATCCAAGGCATCGCCGCCGGAATTGCTCTACAGCGAACCGGATCTGTCCATCAAGGTGGTCCGTGACATCTTCAACGAGGACGTAACGAAGCTCGTCGTCTCCGGTGACAATGCCTGGACGACCATCGACGCCTACATCAGCGCTGTGGCACCCGACCTTCGCGATCGACTCGACCACTGGGTCCAGGACAAGGACGTTTTCGCCGAGTACCGCATCGATGAGCAGCTGATGAAGGCGTTGGATCGTAAAGTCTGGTTGCCGTCCGGAGGCTCCCTCGTCATCGATCGCACCGAAGCCATGACTGTGGTCGACGTCAACACCGGGAAGTTCACCGGTCAGGGTGGCAACCTCGAGCAGACCGTCACGAAGAACAACCTCGAAGCCGCCGAGGAAATCGTGCGGCAACTTCGCCTCCGTGACATCGGCGGCATCATCGTCGTGGACTTCATCGACATGGTTCTCGAGAGCAATCGTGATCAAGTGCTTCGCAGACTCGTCGAGTGCTTGGGACGCGATCGCACGAAGCATCAGGTCGCCGAAGTCACCTCCCTCGGTCTCGTACAGATGACCCGCAAGCGGATCGGTTCGGGTCTGCTCGAGTCCTTCTCCGAGACCTGCGAGCAGTGCAATGGGCGCGGCATCCGGGTCTCGCTGGACCATCACGAACACAGCCCGCGGGGGCGCAAGCCCGCCGGCGTCATCGACCCGGCTGAGGTGGCGGCCCGCGCCCTGTCGAGGGCCGATGAGCCCGAGCCCGAGGAACCGGACGAGGCGGAGCCAGCGGCCCAGGGGGCGATGTGACGGGAGGGGCCTCCCTGCCGTAGTCTTTTCCCTCGTGCCCCTGAGGGGCTCCCTGGAATAGTGGAGTGAATCGTGTACGCCATCGTTCGTGCCGGAGGCCGGCAGGAGAAGGTCGCCATCGGCGACCTCGTGGTCATGGACCGCGTCACCGGTGAGCCCGGTGGCTCCGTTTCCCTCCCGGCCGTGCTGGTGGTGGATGGCGCGAAGGTCACCTCGGATGCCGCTGCACTCGCAAAGGTCACGGTTACGGCGGAGATCGTTGATCACCGTCGCGGCCCCAAGATCGACATCCTGAAATACAAGAACAAGACCGGGTACCGCAAGCGTATGGGTCATCGTCAGGAACTCACCGCGGTGCGTGTCACCGGGATCAACACGGGCAAGTAGGAGTAGTCATGGCGCATAAGAAGGGTGCATCGAGCACTCGCAACGGACGCGACAGCAACGCCCAGCGTCTCGGTGTGAAGCGCTTCGCGGGCCAGGCGGTCAATGCGGGCGAGATCATCGTGCGTCAGCGCGGGACCCATTTCCACCCGGGCACCAACGTCGGCCGTGGCGGCGACGACACCCTCTTCGCCCTCGCGGCGGGGACCGTCGAGTTCGGGAGCCATCGCGGACGCCGGGTCGTCAACATCGTGGCGGCCTCCTAGAGGACGCGATCGACATGCGAGGGCGGGTCCACTGACCCGCCCTTTTGCATGGTGAGGAGGACATAGATGGCGACATTCGTCGACCGGGTCCTCATCCACGCCAGAGCAGGCAATGGTGGCAATGGATGCGCCTCCGTCCATCGCGAGAAGTTCAAGCCACTCGGTGGACCCGACGGCGGTAACGGTGGACGGGGTGGCGACATCGTGGCGGTTGTTGATCCGCACATCACCACATTGCTCGAGTTCCACCGCTCACCGCATCGCGCTGGTGGGAACGGGCGGCCAGGACAGGGTTCCCACCGCAACGGCGCCGAGGGCGAAGACGTCGTTTTGCGCGTTCCGTCCGGAACGCAGGTCACCACGACGTCCGGTGAGGTCCTCGCGGATCTCGTCAGCGCGGGCGAGCAATTCGTGATCGCCCGGGGCGGCCGAGGTGGCTTAGGGAATGCAGCCCTGGCCTCGCCGCGACGCAAGGCCCCGGGCTTCGCCCTCCTCGGTGAGCCCGGTGAGCAACGCGAGATCATCCTCGAGCTCAAGACGGTTGCTGATGTCGCACTCGTCGGATATCCCAGTGCGGGAAAGTCCAGCCTGATCGCGGCGATGTCGGCCGCGCGCCCCAAGATCGCCGACTACCCATTCACCACCCTCGTTCCGAACCTGGGGGTCGTGACGGCGGGCGAGGTCGTGTACACGATCGCCGACGTCCCCGGCCTCATCCCCGGCGCCAGTCAGGGGAAGGGGCTGGGCCTGGAGTTCCTGCGTCACGTCGAGAGGTGTCAGGTGCTCGCGCACGTCATCGACTGCGCCACCCTCGAGCCGGGACGTGACCCGGTCGCGGACCTCGATGTCATCGAAGCCGAACTCGCCGCGTACGGAGGTCTGCAGGATCGGCCACGGGTGGTGGTGCTGAACAAGATCGACCTCCCCGATGGTTGGACCATGGCCGACCTTGTGACCCCTGCACTTGTCGAACGCGGGTACCCGATCTTTCCAGTCTCCGCCGTCACGCGCGAGGGGCTCCGCGCGCTGTCCTTTGCCTTGGCAGAGCGGGTGCAGCAATCGCGCGCGGTCACCGTGGAGGCGTCGGCGCCGCGCATCGTCATCCGCCCGGTCGACGATCAGGGCTTCACCGTCGTGCGCGAGGGCGATGCCTTCCGCGTACGCGGCCAGCGGCCGGAGCGTTGGGTACGCCAAACCGACTTCAGCAATGACGAGGCCGTCGGGTACCTCGGGGATCGCCTCGCGCGACTCGGTGTCGAGGAGGAACTCGTCCGTCTCGGCGCGCAGCCGGGGAACGAGGTGCGCGTGGGATCGGACGACAATGCCGTGGTGTTCGATTGGTACCCGACCATCGGCTCCGTTTCGCACCAGGGCCCACGCGGGACGGATGTCCGGCTTGACCTGGACCAGCGCGATCTCGTGGATGGAGGTGAGGACGATGGCATCGACTGAGGACGTGCGCGCGCGTATCGCGCAAGCGCCGAGGATCGTGGTCAAGGTTGGTTCGTCGTCGCTCACTCGGGATGGTGCCCTGGATCCGGATCGACTGCGTGCCCTCGTCTCCGTCGTCGCCCAGCGTCGGGAGCAGGGAACCCAGGTCGTCCTGGTGTCGAGTGGCGCCATCGCGACGGGGATGCCCTCGTTGGGACTGCGCGCGCGCCCGCGAGATCTCGCGACCCAGCAGGCGGCAGCGAGCGTCGGGCAGGGGCTCTTGATCGCCCACTACACAGCGGCTTTCGCCACACATGGATTCACAGTGGGTCAGGTTCTGCTGACATCCGACGACGTCACGCGGCGCACCCACTATCGCAATGCGCAGCGCACCTTCTTTCGGCTACTCGAGTTGGGCATCGTCCCCATCGTCAACGAGAACGACACCGTCGCGACGGATGAAATTCGGGTGGGGGACAACGATCGACTCGCAGCCTTGGTCGCGCACGTGGTGCAGGCCGAGGCGCTGATCCTCTTGTCGGATGTGCCGGGTCTCTACGACGGACCACCCGAGCGTGGAGACGCACGGTTCATTCCCGAGGTGCACTCGACCGCAGATCTCGCCGACATCGCCATCGGTGGCGTGGGGTCCGCCGGTGTCGGGCTCGGCGGGATGTCGTCGAAGGTTCAGGCGGCGGGGATCGCCGCCTCCGCCGGGATCCCGACCCTCGTCGCGGCCACGGTGGACGCCGCCGAGGCACTCGGTGCCGCGTCCGTGGGCACGGTCTTCCACCCCACGGGCAGCCGTACGTCAACGCGCCTGCTCTGGTTGGCGCATGCCACGACACCCTCGGGTTCGCTCGTGCTGGACGACGGTGCGGTCGAGGCCATCGTGGAACGCCGGTTGTCCCTGTTGCCCGCGGGCATCACTGGGGTCAACGGGACATTCCTCGCGGGCGACCCGGTGGACTTGGTCGACCAAAACGGAGACACCGTCGCCCGTGGTCTGGTCAACTTTGACGCGAGTGAGTTGCCATCCCTGGTGGGGCGATCCACTCGCGACCTGGCCCGTGAGCGCGGGCCGGAGTATGAGCGGGAGGTTGTCCACCGAGACGATCTGGTGGTGATCCGCGGATTGGGGTGAGCGTGAGTCAGGAGACCAGCCCCCTACCCGTCATCACCCCTCCGCTCGAGCCCGAGCACATGTGGCACGTCACGCTGACCGTCTCTGGCGATGTTCAGGATCCCGGCTCGGTCCGTTCGGCACTCCAACGACTCAGCGAACGTCACCCCTTCCTTATGGATGCGCGCTACTCCGGGGATCGGGCGGAGATCCGCTACTGGGAGGAGGCCGAGAACCTCGCGACCGCCGTGGATCTTGCGTCCCGGGTATGGCGGATGAATGCGGATGCCGCGGGACTTCCCGGCTGGCACGTGGTGGGAGTGGAGGTCGTCGACCGGGCCACGATGCGACACCGCGGCGAGCGGGATGCGGGATTGCGCCTGGCCGGCGGGCGGATCACCCCACTCTGACGCCGTACGCTAGGCGCGTGGACGACCGCGAAGACGTGCTGGCCTGTGCCCGACGGGCACGGGTGGCTGCTCGAGTGCTCCGGACGTTGAATCGCAATGCCAAGGACGCCGCCCTTCATGCGATGGCCGATGCACTCGTCGACCAGGCCGACCGCATCGTGTCGGTCAACGCCGACGATGTCGTGCGGGCACGCGGCAACGGCACGTCGGAGGCGATCATCGATCGGCTCACCCTGACCCCCGATCGTGTCGGGGCGATCGCCGATGCCCTCCGCGATGTCGCAGCGCTTCCCGATCCCGTCGGGGAAGTGGTGCGCGGGTACAGCGTTCCCAATGGTCTGCGGATCCGTCAGGTTCGGGTTCCCCTCGGGGTCGTGGGCATGATCTACGAGGCGCGCCCGAATGTGACCGTCGACGCCGCGGGGTTATGTCTGAAGAGCGGCAACGCGGCCCTGCTGCGTGGCTCCTCCTCGGCCGCAGCAAGCAATGCGGTCCTCACCGACGTCATGCGCGAGGCACTTGTGGCCTGTGGACTCCCGGCCGACGCGGTGCAGCTCGTTCCGGGAGACTCCCACGAGTCGGTGAAGCATCTGATGACCGCGCGCGGCCTCGTTGATGTTCTCATCCCGCGAGGCGGCGAATCCCTCATTAGAAGTGTGGTGGAGAACTCGACGGTGCCGGTGATCGAAACGGGGGTCGGCAACTGCCACGTCTACGTGGATCGCGACGCCGACCTCGACAAGGCAGTCGCGATCGTGATGAACAGCAAGGCACAACGGGTGAGCGTCTGCAACGCGGCCGAAACCCTGCTCGTCCACGCGGAGATCGCCGATGCCTTCCTGCCGCGACTCCTGGCCGCGCTCCGCGAGGCCGGGGTCACCATCCACGGCGACGAGCGTTTCGCGCTGCACGCCACCTCCGCGGGCATCAAGTTCGCCGAGGTCACGGATGAGGACTGGGCTGCGGAGTATTACTCCCTCGATCTCGCCGCGGGCATCGTCGACGACATCGATGCGGCGATCGCACACATCCAGCGCTGGTCCTCCGGTCACACCGAGGCCATCGTCACGGACAGCCAGTCGGCGGCCCAGCACTTCATCGCCCACATCGACTCCGCGGCGGTCATGGTCAATGCATCCACCCGGTTCACCGACGGTGGCGAGTTCGGATTCGGGGCGGAGATTGGCATCAGCACCCAGAAGTTGCATGCCCGGGGTCCCATGGGATTGACTGAACTGACCACGACAACATTCATCGTCACGGGAGACGGCCACATCCGCACGTGAGGGTAGGCTGATCATCAGGAGGCATCATGAATTGGATTGGCGCTGCGGTGGCGGCAAGTGAGGCGGGGGAGCACGGTGGCGGGGTTTCGCCGTACGTCTTCGGAGGCTTCGCGTTCCTGGTCTTGGGTGCCCTGCTGGTCGTCACGATGATGATCAACGTCGATCGCTGAACTTCCTTCATGCGCCATCGCATCGGGGTGATGGGGGGAACCTTCAACCCCATCCACCACGGTCACCTCGTTGCGGCTTCGGAGGTGGCGCACCGGTTTGATCTGCAGCGCGTCATCTTCACCCCCACCGGAGTGCCCTGGCACAAGGCGCCCCTCGGCCTGGCGAGCGCCGAGGATCGGTACCTGATGGCCGTGATTGCCACAGCATCCGATCCGCGCTTCGAGGTCTCGCGGGTGGACATCGATCGCGAAGGACCCACGTACACCGTCGACACCCTGAGGGATCTCCAGGCGCAGTTCGCGGAGGAGTCGCCCGCGGATACCGTGGACTGGTTCTTCATCACGGGTGCCGATGCCCTCGCAGACATCGTGGGGTGGCGGGACCCGGACGGGATCCTGGCCCGCGCCCACCTCGTGGGTGTCACCCGACCTGGACACCGACTGAGCAACCCGGGTCTGCCGAGTGATGCCGCGACCTTGGTCGAGGTCCCCGCGCTCGCCATCTCCAGCACGGATATCCGCGAACGCATCCATGCGGGTGCACCGATCGACTACCTGGTGCCGGGTGGCGTGGCCCTATGGATCGACAAGCATGATCTCTATCGATGAAGGGAACTGATGGCAGCGTCCGATGAGGCGATAGCACTGGCCACCGCTGCTGCGGAGGCTGCAGCCGACAAGTTGGCGACCGACATCGTCCTGCTCGATGTCAGCGAACAACTTGTGATCACCGATGTCTTCGTGTTGTGTTCAGCCGCCAATGAGCGTCAGGTCAAGGCGATCGTCGACGCGGTGGAAGAGCGCCTGCATGGAATGGGTGCGAAGCCCCTGCGTCGCGAAGGCGAGCAGGAGAGCCGGTGGGTGCTCCTCGACTATGGCGACATCGTCGTGCACGTGCAGTTGGCGGAGGAGCGGATCCACTACGCGATCGAGCGGTTGTGGAAGGACTGCCCGGTGGTGCAGCTTCCCCCTGCCGTGACCGCCGACCACCGATGAGCGCCAACCGACGCCTGGTCCTCTGGCGCCACGGGCGCACTGCCTGGAATGCCGAGCAGAGATTTCAGGGCCAGACCGATATCGCACTCGACGAGGTCGGGATGGAACAGGCGCGGATGGCGGCTCAGTTCCTCCAGCACCTCACCCCCGACCGCATCATCGCCTCCGATCTGCAGCGCGCTGCAGTCACCGCGCAGATGCTCGGCGACCTCGTCGGTCTTCCGGTGATCACGGACCCGGACCTGCGCGAAACATTCGCCGGGACGTGGGAGGGCTTGGTGCGCGCCGAGTTGATGCGCGATCACGCCGCAGACTTCACTCGATGGGCGTGGGATTCCCATACGCGGCCCGGGGGCGGTGAGACCCGCGTGGAGGTGGCCGAGCGCATGGTGCGGGCCATCGAGCGCGAGCTCGCGCACGTGCCGGAGGGTGGGACGCTGATCATCGCCACTCATGGTGGTGCCGCGCGTGCGGCTATCGCATCACTTCTCGGGTTGCCCCCGGACCACTGGTCGTGCCTCGGCGTCTTGAGCAATTGCGCATGGTCCGTGGTGCGCGAGGACTCCACCGGCTGGCGACTCCAGGAGTACAACGCGGGTTCACTTCCGCAACCGGCCCTGGCCGACGACCGATAGTCGACCCTCAGGTACGCTGCCGTGTCCCACCGGGGCTGTAGCGCAGTTGGTAGCGCACCTCCATGGCATGGAGGGGGTCAGGGGTTCGAATCCCCTCAGCTCCACCGCGCGTAGACCACCGTCCGGGTCCACTCTCGGCGGTCGGGTTTTCGGGTGTTGCGAGTCCGATCTGGACTACCCGAGCGGCGTCAGCCCGACGATGTAGACGGGGCGGGATGCTTAACGGACTCAACCGTCTCGTCGTCCGCGTGCTTATCCGCGCGACGCAAGAGGACGTAGCCCAGCAGACCGCCAAGGAGCATCAGCACGGCGGTGATGTACATCATCGTGGCAAAAGCACCGCCGTAGGACACGGTCGCGTCTGCCAGCGCCTCCTTACCCACGGATGTCGTGGGCGCAGTGCTCTGTGCGGCGTACGTCGTGACGGCGTCGAGGCCGGTGCCCACCTGAGTGGCGGGGACACCCGCAGCTTCTAGCTTGGCGACTGTGCCGCCGAGGGTGAGCTTGTCGATGACGATGGTGGAAGCCGCAAAGCCGATCGCGTAGAAGAATTGACCGAAGGTCAGACGTGAGCTCGATACGGGACCGAAGTACTTTGCGGGGGCCTCCTTCAAGATGAGCGAGCCGTAGGGCACGGCGGCAATCACCACGCCTGCGCCCACGAGGAACTCGCCGGGGAGGAAAGTCCAGAGGGACTTCCCGGTATGCGTAAGGGCCAGCAGAACCATGCCCACGGCGCTCACGACTCCGCCCAGGAGGAGCACTGCGCGCGCGGACAACTTGCCCGACGACATGAGGCGGCCGGTGACTAGGCCCGCAACGATGCCGGCCAAGAGCAGCGGCAACTGCCACATGGCAACCTGGAGGGTCTTCAGCCCGTTGACGTATTGCCAGAGGTTGGTCAGCTGCAGGAAGGCCACGGCATTGCCGAAGTTGTAGACGAAGCCCGCGACAATCGCTGCCAGGAATATGGGGTTCTTCAGGATCTTCAGGGGGAAGAACCGCTTGTCGTCGCGCGACTCCCAGATCACCCAAACGATGAGAAGCGCGATCCCGACTCCAATACCGCCCAGGGCGATGGGGCTGGTCAGGCTCTTGCCGAGTTCGCTGATTCCGCCCAGGAGGCCGATGATGCCGAGCCCGAGCAGGACCTGACCGAGGATGTCCTTGCCAGGGAGCTTCAGTCGGGGTTCTTTGGGGAGCAGGATCGGCACGATGAAGAAGCTGATCGCACTCGCAATGGGGATGACGAGGAATGCCGTGCGCCATTGAATGGATGACAGCGCGCCGCCGATGAAGGTGAGAATCATCGTCGACACCATGAGCACTGCGGTGAACATGCCCATGGCCGCGGCCAACTTGCCGGGCTTGGCTGCGGCGCGAATGTAGGCGAACGCCGCGCCGTAGACCGCGCCGAGACCGATACCGGCGATAACACGCCCTACGAGATAGACGGGCGTGTCTGGAGCAAGGAATACGACGAGGTCGCCGACGATCGTCACGACCAGGGCAACTTGCAGAACCTTGCGTCGGCCGAGGGAGTCTGCGAGCAGACCGGTCGAAATGGCCGTCGCCGCGAGGGCCAGTGTGGAAATGCTCGCCGCGAGTGACGTGCCCCCCATGTCCAGGCCGCGCGCCGCACCCACCAGCGCTGTCGAGGCGATATTGGGGTCTGTGCCCTGAAGCGCTCCGAGAATGCCGAGGAAGGCCAGGGCCAGGGCTGGTTTTTTGACCGGGTTCTGCGCTGGCGAGGCGGGGCTCGCGCCTGGCGTCGGTGCTGCAGCGGACATGGGAACCTCTCGTCTAGGAGTGCGCTGATGCTGGGGGCTGATGAAGCGCAATACCGGGAGATTTCCGGTATTCGGCAATTGACCGCGTTGGCATCCGGGCGCCCATTAGCCTTGGCCGACATTCGTGTCTGAGGAGGCTACCCATGTGCACCAATTTCAAGTATCCGACGGCGAAGGACGGCACCTCCTGTGTCGGCCGCACCATGGAGTTTCCCAACGAGATTCCCTGGCAGATCGGCGTAGCCGCCAGTGACTTGAAGGGGGAGTGCACGCTCGTCCCCAACGGGAAGACCTGGCAGGCGAAGTACGGCGTTGTCGGCATGTCGGCCTTCAACAATCCGCAGTGGTACGCGGATGGGATGAATAACGTGGGCCTCTCCGCACACCTGCTCTACATGCCCGACCATTCGACGTACTACCCCCCGAAGGGCGACGGTTCCGACGTCGGGATCCTCGACCTCATCGCCTTCGTGCTTGGTACCTGCTCGACGGTTGTCGAGGCCAAGGCGGCCGCAATGTCCGTCAATGTTGTCAACGTCGAGCCCAAGCAAATCCCGGTACCCCTGCCGTGTCACCTCGTCCTTCACGACAAGGACTCGTGCGCGGTCGTGGAATTCCATCCGGAGGGTCCGGTGGCGACCGACAATCCGGTCCAGGTTGCGACCAACTCCCCGTACATCGAATGGCACCTGACGAACGTGTGCAACTACCTGAGTCTTAGCCCGGACAACCCGGCCGCCATCACGATCGGTGGAACGCAGTTCGCCCCCTTTGCACAGGGTCAGGGCTTCCGGGGCATCCCGGGCGACGGTACTTCCCCCTCGCGTTTCATCCGCGCACTCACCGACGTGCGTTTCGCGCCGGCGCCCGCAAACCAGCAGGATGCTGAACTCCAGACCATCCGGGAGTTGCACGGCTTCGACATCGCAACGGGAAGCATCATGGAGCCCGCGATTCAAGGGGGCCTAACGCCCGAGCTCACCATCTGGTCGACGGTGTCCAACCTGACCGGCAATCGCTATCTCTACAACACCTACGACGATCCGCAGTGGTTCGTAATCAATGTTGCGACGACGGACTTCAGCACATCGCGATCGGTTGCCTTTACGCACTCGGGCGGCCCGGTTCCCCTCACCGTCTGAAGCCAAACCGTCCGAACGGAGCCCCTCATGCCGACCACGATCCTCAAGGCCGCGTCGATTGTCACGATGGATGTTGCCAATCCGCGAGCCGAGGCAGTCGCCTTCGACGACGCGACCGGCAAGATCCTCGCCGTCGGAACGGTTGCCGAATGCCAGTCGGCGGCGCCCGGTACCGCGGTGACCGATCTCGGTACAACAGTTCTTATGCCCGGCTTCATCGAGGCCCATAGCCACCCGATGCTTGGCGGAATGATCACGCAGACGCCGTCGTACTGGATCGCCCCCTACATGGGCTATCCACATATCAGTGATGTTCACGCACTGTGGACGAAGGTCAACGCCGAACTCCCCCCCGATCAGCCCGTCGTATTCCAGGGCCTTGATCGCCTGCTCCAACAGGCTTCGATGCCGACCAACACAGATCTCGATGCCTTCTTCCCGACCCGTCGCGCTGTCGTGCTCGACAACTCTGGGCACGTGGCCTACTTCAACTCCGCGGTCATCGCCTTCAACAAATGGGCAGGCGGTAAGCCCCCGCCCAATCCGCCGGGTGCGCACTTCGGCCGCAATCCCGACGGAACGTCCAACGGCATCGCCTACGAGACCGCTGCCCAACTCGAGGCCGTACTGCCGACTGTGAAGGACGCGGTTCCCCATCCCCTGGAGTCTGCGGCGCGGTGGCTGCAGTACATGGCGGGCTTCGGTATCACCGCGACCTCGGAAATGACCTACTCCACCAACATGCTCAAGGGTTATGAAGCGCTTACCACCCGCCCGGATTCCCCCGTGCGCATGTCGCTGTATCACATGGCGATCGACTCCGACGCCGGTGTGCAAGTCGAGTCGCCCGACCCCGCGATGCTGCGCAAGCAGGGCGTGAAGTTGTGGGCCGACGGATCTCCCTGGGTCGGATCGATAGCGTCGTCGTTTGCCTACCTTGACACTCCCGCAGTGCAGAAGGCCGAAATCCCGCTGGGTCCCGGTGGTACGACGATGATGAATTACACCCGCGTGGAACTCGATGCTCTGCTGGCGAAGTACGCCCCCATGGGTTGGCAGATGTCCTTCCACGTCAACGGCGACGTGGGCCTCGACATCGTCCTCGATGCATATGAAGAAGCCCTGGTGAACAACAACCTCATGGGCACCGACCACCGCTGGCGCGTGGAGCACTGCGGTGGATGCCGCGGCGACCAATTCGAGCGCGCGGTGTCCATGGGCGTGACGATCTCTCTCGGCCCCTTCCAGTACATCTATTGGGGAGACCTCCTCGATGGCACGATGTTTCCCCCCGAGATCGGCTCCCAGTGGATGCGCTGGGGCGACGCGGTACGCGCCGGGGCTCACCTTTCGTTCCACAATGACGGACCTGTGAGTCCGCCTATCCCATTGCTCAATATTCAGACTGCCATCACGCGCACGACAGACACCGGCCAGGTGCACGGCGCGAATCAGATCATCAGCATCGAGGATGCCCTCAAGGCAGAGACCATCGGTGCGGCATACATGCTGCATCGTGATGATGAGATCGGCTCACTTGCCGTGGGCAAGTTCACCGATCTTGTCGAGCTCTCGATGGATCCATACCTGGCGGAGCCTCTCAAGCTTGCTTCACAGGTGAAGGTGCAGGGCACATGGCGATCTGGACGCAAGATCGACCTTGATGCCTACATGCAGCAGATCCAGGCGGTGGAAGCCGCGGGCACCCACCCGGTAGATCACGCGACCCCGATCCAAGCCCACAAGTGCTGATAGGCGCACCCGGCATCCCCTCGATACCGGCCACGTTTCGGATGGAGCCGAGCACGCGACCGGACGAGGTGTTCATGAAGATGAGGCCCGCTTCATCGCAGGAAATGAGGAGGGTGGAGCTGTCCGGCGTGACGGCGAGACCCACCGGCTGGTTGTTCTTGCACGACTTCAGGGGGTAGCGGCCCTAGACCTTGGCCGAGGTGAGGTCGACCTTGGCGATATAGCCCTTGTCGATGACGTAGACGAATGCCGCGGATCCTTTGGGTCCGATCACCACGGCATCGGCCTGGCCTCCCACGGGCACCTTCTTCACGAGGGCCCCGCTACGTGCGTTGGTGATGCGCACGGCCTACTCCTGCCAACTGCTCGTAACAACCCGGGTGCCGTCGGGGGTGATGGCGAGTCCCATGGGAGTGGGTCCGATTGGCACCGTGCGCGTGACTGCGGGCGTTGTGGCGTCCACGATCGCCAGGGTTCCCGGGCCGCGACCCGTCAGCGCGCTTGAGGCCACAACCACGGTGGAGCCTGCCGACGCTGCGAGGTTTGGAGAATCGGGCAGTGCCACGTTTGCCGACGCGGCTGCCAATGGAGGGGCGGGATCGGCATACGCCGCGGGTGCGAGCGAGAGCCCGACCGTGCAGAGGGATGCTGCAACCAGTGAAGCCCCTATTCCCGATCTATTCACGTTTCATCATCTCCCCGAGTTCCTTGAGCGCTTTCTGTTGCTGCGAGTTCAGTTGCATCAACTCGTCGAAGCGGCCTTCCACGGTTTCCTGCTTTGCGGCGCGACGCCGCATCGGGGAGAGGAACAGATTGGCCAGGTAACCGGTCAGGGTGCCGAAAATGCCCACGCCGACGATGATGATGAATGTGCCCATGATCCTGCCTGGGTTGGTGATCGGGTACTGGTCCCCGTAGCCAACCGTGGCCATGGTGACTATGACGTACCACAGGGAGTCGGATGCCGAGGTGATGTTGGCCCCCGGGACGTTCTGTTCCAGGCGCAGCATCTCGAGACTGCCGAACTCCAGAACGAGCATGCCGATGAGGAGCAGCATGAGTAGGGCGGTCTCGGCGCGCTCCTTGATAAGCGCCTGACCCACCCGTCGCATGCCGTAGGTCCGGATCAGGCGATAAACGCGAATCAGACGAAACAGGCGCAGGATGTTGGTCTGCTGGAAGGGCAGAGCCGAGATCAAGTCCGCCCACCCGGCACCGCGTCCCATGTACTCCTTCTTGGATGGCGCCTTGATGAAGCGGACGATGAAGTCCAGCAGGAAGATGAGGGTAAGGACGAGATTCATCACCGTGATGACATCGGCGAGATTCGCATCCCGGACGAAGATCAACAGGCCGAGGTTCACGATGGACAGGATCGAGAGTCCTGCCATGAAGATCTCGTACCCGAGATTGCCCTCGCTGCCGGCTTCCTCTGCCAATTGCTGGGTGTCCGTCACCCGTCCATCATCCCGAGGGATGGGCACCGCATGGGCTACCCACGCCGGTCAGGGATGGGGTTCACTCTCCAGTGCGGGGGCGCGCCTGGTGGCCAACCACGATCCCAGGAGGATCAGCGGCAGTGCCGCGACCATTCCAAGTGTCAGTGGTTCGGCGAGGATCACGATGCCGAGGATCACGGCGACGACCGGATTGATGTACGTGATGAGGGTCGTGCGTGAGGGGCCGACTTCTGCGATCAGCGCGAAGAAGACGATGAATGCGAGGGCGGAGCAGATTGCGCCGAGGATCACGACCGGTACCCACGCGCTCGTCGGTATCGGCGTGCTGGGCCACGTGACCACCGCGATAGGCGCGAAAAGGATTGTATTGACGACCATGGCCGCCGCGATCACGGCGAGGCTCGGCAATTCACCCAGTTTGCGATCCACGATGATCGGGCCAAGCGCGTAGCCGAGTACCACGATCACCATCGCGGCAAGTGCCGGGAGGTTGCTTCCGGTGAGGTCGAACCCGACGAGTACTCCGACCCCCGCGAAACCTATGACAAGCCCGACCACACGGGTGCCGGTCAGCCGGTCATCTAGGCCGACAAGGCGCGCGAGAATCGCCGTGACGATCGGAACCAGGGCAATCAGGAGCGCTGCCAGGGAACTCGTGATCCGCTGCTCCGCCCAATTCAGGGCGGACCAGGTGAAGGCCATCTCGATGAGAGCGAAGGCGATCACCCAGCGCCAGTGGCCGGCCAGGGATCGCCACTGTCCCTTCGCGATCACGATGGGAAGGAGGATGGCTCCCGCGATGGCGACGCGAAGGAAGACGAGCGTTCCGGGAGAAAACGTCTCTACGGCGATCTTGATGAACAGGTACGGGATGCCCCAGATCACGCCCAGGGAGACGAGAAGGAACCACCCGCGCGGAGTCACCCGCGCACGCTAGTCCAGGGCCTTCACTCGCCAGAGGAGCGTCCCGCAGTAGACCAGAACAGCACCTGCCACGGTGAGTCCCAGGCGCAGCCCGATGTCCTCTCCGAGCGGATCGCCGGCAAGACCGATCATCGCGAGGATCCAGATCGTGACACCCGAGACACCAATGTGGTAACTCACCCAGATGAAGGCAATGGCGATCGCCGAGCCGATGGTCGCGAACACGACGTAGAAAGTCAGAGTGGGCTCCAGGAGTAGCGAGGGAATGCCGATGATCGCGACACCCAGGGCAGTTCCCGCCACCCGTTGGATGACACGTGTCACTGTTCCGTTCCGTTCCGGTTTGGTCATCCACGCAACGGCGACCGGAAGCCAGTAGGCATGGGGGATCGTCCACAATTCCGAGATCGCGGTCGCGATGGTCATCAGGATGGCAAGCCGGATGCCGTGACGAAGGAACTGTTTCTGGTCGGTGCGCAGCGCGCGGATGCTCGGGTGGTGGACGGGATCCAGTGCAGGGAGCGCACCGTGCTGACGGATCGCTCCGATGATGACGCACACCCCCGTTTGCAGAAGGCCGCCGAGTCCGATGAGTGCGGCTTCACGGGGGGCATTCACCGCGCCCATGGGCACTCCCGCGTACGCGGCAAACACCACGAGGGACACCAGGCCGGCCACGGCCGCCCGCGGACCCAGGTACCCGACCGCTCCGCAGACGAGCGCAACGGGAGCCGTGATCAGGATGGTGAGGACGACCGACTCGGAGACGGTCACGGCGATCGCCATCGCGACCATCAACCACAGGGTGGTCCAGAGCATGGTGCGCCATCGACGCCCGAAGGGCAGGCCGGATTCGGCGATCGCCGTGAAGACCGCGCCGATACTCAGGGGAAGTGCCAGGTCGATCCGCCCGGTCGGTACGAGGACGAGCAGGATGACGGTGGCGACGAGGGTTCCCCGGAGGGCGTCCCACCAGTCCGCACGACTGAAATCAGAATCCACCATCATGCCCACGAAGCGAGGGCGAGGCGCCTGGGAGGGCATGCGCCATTGTCTCGCTCGGTCGGGTGTCCGGGAAGACCACGACGCGCGATCACCTAGACTCCCGGCACCGCCGACAGCCAGCCGGAGTGGAGCGCCCCCGCGCTCTGAGAGGAGTGCGTGATGGCCGATCGTGTCGATTCCGTCGTAAACCTGTGCAAGCGTCGTGGATTCGTTTTCCCGTCCTCCGAGATCTACGGTGGCACCCGCTCGGCGTGGGACTACGGCCCGAACGGGGTCGAACTCAAGGAGAACGTCCGCCACCAGTGGTGGCAGCACATGGTGCGTGGACGCGATGACGTCGTCGGGATCGACTCGTCGATCATCCTGGCTCCCCAGGTGTGGGTGGCCTCCGGACACGTGGACGCCTTCGTCGATCCCCTCACCGAGTGCAAGAAGTGCCACAAGCGGTGGCGTGCGGACCAGTTGCTCGAGGCCTACGCCGAGAAGCACGGTCATGAGGCGGCCACCGGTCTGGCGGAGATCACGTGCACCAACTGCGGCACCAAGGGTGACTTCACCGAGCCCAAGGATTTCAACGGAATGCTGCGCACCACCGTCGGACCGGTCGAAGACGCCGGTGCGGTCCACTACCTGCGCCCGGAGACCGCCCAGGGCATCTTCGTGAACTATCTCAACGTGATGAACGCGGCGCGGAAGAAGCCACCGTTTGGTATCGGCCAGACGGGCAAAAGCTTCCGGAACGAAATCACGCCCGGCAACTTCATCTTCCGCACCCGCGAGTTCGAGCAAATGGAGATGGAGTTCTTCGTCAAGCCCGGCACCGATGAGGAGTGGCACGAGTATTGGTTGAAGAACCGCTGGGACTGGTACGTCGATCTCGGTATCAACCCGGAGAACCTGCGGTTCTTCGAGCACCCGAAGGAGAAGCTCAGCCACTACTCCAAGCGGACCGTGGATATCGAATACCGGTTCCGGTTCGCGGGGAGCGAGTGGGCCGAGCTTGAGGGCATCGCCAACCGCACCGACTTCGACCTCACGACGCATGGTGAGAACTCGGGCACCGATCACTCGTTCTTCGATCAGGACTCGAACGAGCGGTGGGTTCCCTACGTCATCGAGCCTGCGGCGGGGCTGACCCGCGCCGTGCTCGCCTTCCTGCTCGATTCCTACGACGAGGATGAGGCGCCGAATTCGAAGGGCGGCGTCGACACTCGGACCGTGCTGCGCCTCGACCCGCGCCTAGCCCCGGTCAAGGCGGCCGTTCTTCCGCTCTCCCGGAATGCCGACCTCTCACCGAAGGCACGCGACCTCGCCCAAGAGCTGCGGAAGCGCTGGAATGTGGACTTCGACGACGCAGGCGCCATCGGTCGTCGCTACCGGCGTCAGGACGAGATCGGCACTCCGTACTGCATCACCGTGGACTTCGACACCCTCGAGGATTCCGCGGTGACTGTGCGGGATCGCGACACCATGACCCAGGAGCGGATCGGCATCGATGCGCTCACCGGGTGGTTGTCCACGCGCCTGCCACCGAGTTAGTACTCGTCCGGCCGATCAAGTGGGCACGGTGCCGTGACGGGGCTGCCACAACATGCACACTCGGCATCGAGGAGGTAGCCCGTAAGTTCGTAGTCCTCGAATACAGCTCGAATGACGAGGATGTTGCATCCGCACATCACGCACGCATTCGTGGGGATCCCGCGTTGATCGATCGTTGCGGCGGAGGAACCAGGTTCAGGAACCATCGGCGGCACGCTTGAGCGCCTGACCCGCGGTCATTCGAACCACCGTCCGGGCAGGGATCCGCAATTCCTCACCGGTGCGCGGATTTCGGCCCGTGCGTGCCGCGCGCTGGGCAACGTCAAGGGTGAGGAAACCGGGGATCGCGACCTTCTCCCCTCGGGAAATCGCAGCGGTAATCGCGTCCTGGACAGCCTTCAAAGCAGTATCGACAGTTCCCTGGGGGAGTCCGGAGACGCTGGCAGCTGCCGCGACGAGTTCGGTCCTGTTCATGGCACTCCTTATTGAAAACGATTGCTTTTCACTGTAGCACGGCTCGGCGCGGTCCAGGGGGCATTAGCCGCCCGGCGGGGCGTAGCCCTCGCTCACTACGCGCGCGGCATTGCGTGGCAGGACGAGGCTGGCGAGGAAGCCGAGCAGGACGAAGGCACCCGCGACGAAGGCCACGAGCTTGATCGCGTGGGCGAAGCCGGCGGACGCGGCCTCGGTGATGATGTCCCCGTCGGGCTGCTGGGCCAGTGCGGGTATCGCCTGGCCCGCGGAGGAGGACACGACGTCGGAGATCTGCTGGGCCTGTTCGGCCGGGACGCCGCGGTCGGTGAGTTGGCCGGCCACATTGCCGAGGCCGAGGATCAGCGTGGTGCCGATGATCGCGGTGCCGATGGCCGCACCCACCTGGCGTGAGGTGGACTGCACGGCACTCGCCTGACCGGATTCCGCAACCGGGATCTCCGAAAGGATCACGCCCGTGAGTTGCGCGGTGGCGAAACCCACTCCGAGACCGTAGATGAACAACCAGGGGGCCATTCCCCATCCGGTGATCGTGGTGGAGAGCACGAACGCGAGGCCGAAGATGCCGATCGCTTCCAGCAGCATGCCCAGTTGCAGGACGCGCACTGGTCCGAATCTCTGGGAAAGCGGAGCACCCATCCCAGATGCGACAAAGGAACCGATCGCCAAGGCGAGCAGGATCACGCCAGTCTGCAGTGCGTCGTAGCCACGGGTGGCTTGAAGGAACAGGGGGAGGGCGAACAGGAGCCCGAACTCGCCGAGGCTGACGATCAGGGCGACCGCGTTGCCAGCGCCGAAGGTCCTGATTCGGAACAGGCGCAGATCGAGCACGACGATCTCGCCTGCGCGAACACGTCGCGACTCGACAACGAGGAGGAGTGCCAGGAGAACGACGCCGAGTACACCGGAGACCAAGACGAGGGAGATCGAACCCTTGGGCCACGTGACACCCCCGATGAGGAAGTCCTGGGTGGAGATGACCCAGCCGTAGCGCTGGCCCTCGATCAGCGCGAAGACGAGTCCGATGAGCCCGAACGTGACGAGCAGCGTGCCGGGCACATCGAGGCCCTTGCGGCCGAGCACGTCACGGGTCTCGGGCACGACGCTGAGGACACCCAGGATCACGATGATCCCGATCGGAACGTTGATAAGGAACGCCCAGTGCCATGAGGCGTAGGTGGTGAGCCATCCACCGACGAGCGGGCCGAGCGCGGCCATGCCGCCGATGGTTCCGCCCCACACCGCGAACGCCACAGCGCGCGACTTGCCCGTGAAGACGGCGTTGATGATGGACAGCGAGCTCGGCAGGATCATCGCCCCACCGATGCCCTGAAGCAGTCGCGCGCCGACCAGTTCCACCGCTCCGCCCGATGCGGCGACAAGTGCGCTGGCGGCGGTGAAGATGATCACGCCGAGTACGAAGATGCGCTTACGGCCGAAGCGGTCAGCGAGTCGGCCGAAGAGGATCAGCAGCGACGCGAAGGCAAGTGCGTAGGACGCATTCACCCACTCGGCATCGGTTGTGGTGAGTCCGAGATCGGTGATCATCGTCGGGATGGCGACGTTGACTACCGTCGCGTCGAGGATGATCATCGAGACCCCGAGGGCCAGGAAGACCAGTGCTATCCATCGCCGTTTGCCGGTCAGGGCTACTGCCACTTCGGTCATGAGGCCCCTTCTGCCGGGAGGGAGTCTGCCGTACGTAGCGGGTGATGGGAGAATGCAGTGTGAGTGTCGCAACCACTATTCAGGGCCTACGCGTGGGCGACACCGTCATCGATCCGCCGGTGGTGTTGGCTCCGATGGCGGGGATTACCAATCGCGCCTTTCGGCGCCTCTGCCGCGAACAGGGCGCAGGACTCTATGTATCGGAGATGGTGACGTCCCGGGCACTGGTCGAGCGCAACGCCACCACCATGGACATGGTCACCTTTGCCGAGGATGAGAACCCCCGATCGGTGCAGCTCTACGGCGTGGATCCCGATGTCATGGCCCGCGCCACGCGCATCATCGTCGAGGAGGATCGCGCCGACCACGTCGACCTGAACTTCGGGTGCCCGGTTCCGAAGGTCACTCGCAAGGGCGGCGGAAGTGCCTTGCCGTGGAAGCGTGACTTGTTCGCGCGCATCGTGCAGGCGGTCGTTGCGGCCGCCGATGATCGCGTGCCCGTCTCGGTCAAGATGCGTATGGGTATCGATGACGATCACCTCACGTACCTCGAGGCTGGTCGCGCTGCGGCGCAGGCGGGTGTCGCCTGGGTCTCACTCCACGGACGCACCGCTGCGCAGATGTACTCGGGGCGCGCGGACTGGAATGCCATCGCGCGCCTCAAGGAGGAACTCCCCGACACACCTGTCCTCGGCAACGGGGATATCTGGACCGCGCTGGACGCACTCGCCATGGTCGCGCGCACCGGGTGCGATGGGGTAGTCGTGGGTCGCGGTTGTCTGGGCCGGCCGTGGCTCTTCGGCCAACTCGTGGCTGCCTTCCGCGGTGAGCCGATTCCCGACGATCCTGATGTGCGCACGGTGATCGCCACCCTGCGTCGCCATGCCGAACTCCTCTGCTCGGACTATGGAGAGAGGAAGGGATGCCGGGATATGCGCAAGCACATGGCCTGGTACCTGAAGGGCTTCAGCGTTCGGCAGGCCGTCCGGCAATCCCTGGGGACGGTCTCCACGCTCGAGGAACTCGACGACCTGCTTGCCCAGATCGACCCCGACCAGCGGTTCAACGCCGAGGTCGGTGCCGGTCCCCGCGGCCGCACCTCCGGTGGGCGACCGCCGAGCCTCCCCGAGGGATGGCTGGATTCGCCGGAGGTGGCCGTCGACCAGTGGGGCGCTGTGGCGGAGGCGGAACTGTCCGTGAGTGGCGGGTGACGCACCTCACTTCGACGAAACACCCTGTTCGTGTGGCATCACAACGTTTGCATGGTGTGTGGTGGGGGTGTGACGGCAACCCACACCTATGTATACGACTTCACCGAGGGTGATCGGTCGCAGGCCGACCTGCTCGGTGGCAAAGGTGCCAACCTCGCGGAGATGACCCGGTTGGGTCTCCCCGTTCCCCCGGGTTTCACCATCACCACGGAGGCCTGCCGGGTCTTCTTGGACACCGGAGCGAGTCCGGCCGAGCTCCCGGCGCAGATCGAGGCGGCTATCGGACGATTGGAGTCGACGACGGGGCGCACCTTCGGTTCGGTCGAACGGCCTCTGCTGGTCAGTGTGCGCTCGGGTGCGAAGTTCTCCATGCCGGGAATGATGGAGACGGTCCTCAACGTCGGTCTCAACGACGAGACCGTCGAAGGCCTCGCCCGCGCATCTGCGGATCGTCGTTTCGCCTACGACTCGTATCGACGCCTCATCCAGATGTTTGGCAAGACCGTCCTCGGGATCTCGGGACACCAGTTCGAACTCTGCCTGGACAAGGCGCGTGCGGATGCCGGGGTCACATCGGATTCGGACCTCTCGGCCGAACAGATCGAGCAGGTGGTCGCGCGCTACAAGGAGATCATCGAGGAGCGCTCGGGATCACCGTTCCCCCAGGATCCGCGTGCCCAATTGGCCGCGACCGTAACCGCGGTCTTCGCGTCGTGGAACACCGAACGCGCCGTGATCTACCGCAGGCGCGAAGACATCCCCGACGACCTGGGAACCGCCGTGAACATCTGCACGATGGTGTTCGGGAACCTCGGGCAGACCTCGGGCACCGGGGTGTGTTTCACCCGTGACCCGGCCACGGGTCACCGGGGGAGTTATGGCGACTACCTGCCCAATGCCCAGGGTGAGGACGTGGTCGCTGGGATCCGCAACACCCTGAGCCTGGATGAGATGAAGGCCCTGGATCCCGCGGCCCACGACCAACTCCTGCGCACCATGGACCTGCTCGAATCCCACTACCGCGACCTCTGCGACATCGAGTTCACCGTGGAGCAGGGGACGTTGTGGATGCTGCAGACCCGCATCGGCAAGCGCACCCCGGCGGCGGCGTTCCGCATCGCCGTCCAACTCGTCGATGAGGGTGTCATCACCATGGATGAGGCCGTCATGCGCGTGACGGGTGCGCAACTCACCCAGTTGATGTACCCGCAGTTCGATCCGGAGTCGCTACGCACGCACTTCGTGACGGGGATGGCCGCGTCCCCGGGTGCGGCCGTCGGGCGAGCGGTCTTCGACTCGGCCACGGCCGAGGAGTGGGCGGACCGCGGGGAAAAGGTCATCCTCGTGCGTCGCGAAACCAACCCGGACGATCTCGGGGGGATGATCGCCGCGGAGGGGATCCTCACCTCCCGTGGGGGGAAGACGTCCCATGCGGCCGTCGTCGCGCGCGGCATGGGACGCACGTGCGTCGCTGGTGCTGACCAGCTGGTGGTCGAGGTCGATGCCCGGCGCGCATCGGCAAACGGGACGATGATCGTCGAGGGCGACGTCATCTCGATCGACGGATCAAGCGGCGAGGTGTATCTCGGCTCGGTGCCGGTGATCGAGTCACCGGTCGCCCGGTACCTCGAGTTCGGCCTGGAGCAGGGACTCGCGGGCCTGGGGGAGTCGGACGCCGATCTCGTGCGCGCCGTCCACCGGGTTATGGAGCACGCCGATGCCACGCGTCGGATGCGCGTGCGCGCCAATGCAGACAACGGTGCAGACGCCGCGCGCTCGGTGAGTTTCGGAGCGGAAGGAATCGGTCTGTGCCGCACCGAACACATGTTCCTCGGTGATCGCCGGGTCTATGTCGAGCGCATCATCCTCGCCAGCTCACCGGATGAGCAGCAGCGGGCCATCGATGCACTCCTGGAACTGCAGCGGCCGGACTTCATCGAGATCCTCGAGGCCATGGGGGATCGTCCGGTAACGATCCGGCTGCTCGATCCGCCGCTGCATGAATTCCTCCCCGATCGCGCCGAGTTGATGGTGCGCACCGCCCTCGCCGAACGGGATGGCACCACGACAACTGAGGATGTCGAGCTCCTCGCGGCGGTGAATCGGTTGCACGAATCGAATCCCATGCTCGGACTCCGCGGTGTTCGCCTCGGATTGGTCATTCCCGGGCTCTACGTCATGCAGACGCGGGCGTTGGCCGAGGCTGTGTGCGAGGTGCGACGCCGCGGCGGCGCACCCCAAGTCGAGATCATGGTTCCCCTCGTCGGTTCGGCGCATGAGTTGCGATTCATCCGCGCCTCGATCGAGGAGGTGCTCCACGACGTCGGTGCCGCGAACGGAATGCAGCTCGATCTCGCGATCGGAACCATGATCGAGTTGCCCCGGGCTGCATTGCGTGCAGGCAGCATCGCGCGGAGGGCGGACTTCTTCTCCTTCGGCACGAACGACCTGACGCAGACCACCTGGGGGTTCTCGCGTGACGACGTCGAGGCGGCGTTCTTCGCGGCCTACCTGAGCATGGGTGTCTTCACCGTCTCTCCCTTTGAGACCCTCGACGAGATCGGCGTGGGGCGTCTGGTCCAGATCGCGGTGGAGGAGGGCCGGG
>Ga0194133_10000974_pt1 | contig 54150 bp, 35 predicted proteins | sample TA2KigOf40mmetaG_FD_155448 | JGI IMG/M metagenome (GOLD analysis project Ga0194133, IMG submission 155448) | Freshwater microbial communities from Lake Tanganyika, Tanzania - TA2015055 Kigoma Offshore 40m | ecosystem: Environmental > Aquatic > Freshwater > Lake | place: Tanzania: Lake...
GTTCGGGACCGAAGAGTATGGAGGAGGCTGTAAAAATTGTAAGATCGATGGTAAAGGGAATTACTAAGGAGAATCCAATGACATTGAAGAATAGAACATCATGTCAGTATTGTCCGTTTTTTAATACACTTCATTGTAAATAATTTTATTTATTTTTTTTTATTTTTAATATTGCTTAATATAAAAATGGGTAATAAATTGATATATATAATATTTTTTATATTAATCTTATTGAGTATTTCTATTTTCTTCTGCGTTAAATTTGCGTTGATTATTTTAAAGATGCAAGATGTGATTGAAGATAGTTTAGATGTACTAGATGAAAAGTATGCAAAAATTTCAGAAATATTAAATATTCCGATTTTTTTTGATTCAAGAGAAGTAAGGGACGTCTTAAAAGAAATAAATGGCGTTAGGGATTCAATTTTAAATATAGCACAAAAACTAACAAATCAAAAAGATTTAGAAGAGGATGATGATATAAATGACGATAACTAAAAGAATTAAAGACGGTGAAGATTTAAAAAACGACACATTTGAAAATGAATCAGGATCAAAAAAAGGGCGAAAAAAAACTGTTAAAGAAAAAGGTGGTGAGAAGAAGGAAGATCAATATTTTAGTAAAGATACACAACAAAAATTAGAAGATTATAAATCTGCGACATCAGATGAAGAAAAGGGCAAAATTTATTTAAATGATATTCTTCCTGCGTTTGAAATGTTAGTTGATAAACTTGTGTCAGTGTATAGTTTTAAATCATTTGATGGTGATATTGATACAATGAAAAGAGATTGCGTCTTTTTTTTATGGGAAACCATTCAAAAGTGGGATAGTTCAAAAGGCAAAAAAGCTTTTTCTTATTTTAACGTTGTTGCAAAAAATTGGTTAATTGCAAGATCACGTAAAAATTATCTACAATTTAAAAGAACTGTCGTAATTGATGATGGTAACATGAATTATACTCCAAATACTCAACCTAAAGAAGAGAGAAGTCAACAAAAAAAGTATCCTAGGATTAATTTATCAACATACATGATTGATGAATCAAATAATCCTGAGGAACAAATGATTGCTGATGAGCGGTTGCAACGTGTTCATGATATTATTGATCATTTATGTGATGTAATTACTGACACTCGTGAAAGAAAGTGTGTTGAAGCGATTCGAATGTTATTTCAAAATATTGATAATTTAGAATTTTTAAATAAGAGAGCGTTGTTGGTATATTTGAGAGAAATTTCAGGTTTAAATAATTCTGAATTAAGTTCAGCTCTTTCATCTGTTCGAAAAACTTATAAACAAATAAATAAAGATATAGAAGATAATATCTTTGATTTATTATAGGAGTATTTAAATGTCAGAAAATATTGAATTATTAAGTAAAAAAATGGATGATAACGATAAAAAAGAAAAAAAAATTAATAATTTTATTGAAATCTTGGATAATTTAGCTTCGACAGAAGAAAAGAAAAAATTATTGTGGAAAGAAATTTATGAAAATGCGTTAGATGATCGGGAAAAGGCAAAAATATTATTTAATGATTGTTATCAAGCCATGGGTTCAACTGATGTTGCTGATCATGTTAGCGTTGGCCAAATTATGTCAAAATATTTGGAAAGAATGTCAAAGTCGAATGATCAAATTTTAAAGCTCGCTGAATTAATTGCTCGTGAAGAAGCCGCACAAGAAGAAGTGTCAGAAGACGAATTATTTTTAAAAATCCAAGGTAGCAAATAATGTTTAAACGAGCGATTGTTTTAGATGTTATTTCACATCCTTCGGTTTTAAGTAATTCAATTGTTGATAAATTATTAAACAACAAATCATCAACTTTATATCGAGTTAAAAAGAAGGAAGTTTTAAAAGATTTACCTAGAAATTCAATAATAGCAACTTTTGATAACGATCAACAACAAATTTTTGTTGCCTTACCCTTCTTTTCTTCACATTTATCGCTGCCTATTAAACCAAATGAAGAAGTTTGGATTTATGAAGATACAGGCAAAAATCAACAAGATAGTATTGAATTCTTTTGGGTTTCAAGAATTCATGGTTTTAATTTTATTGAAGATGTTAATTATACACATGCTGATCGTCGTTTTTTAAAAAACTATAATGCTGATGATTTTGCAAAAGTTGAAACAAAAGAGAAAATACCTTTACCTATTTTTAATAATGGGCCGATTAGAAATATGTTTAATTTACCGTCAGGTGATAGTTTATTAAGAAGTAAAGATATTAAAGTTAAACCATCGTTAAATATTTCAGGTAAATGGCTAATGGAAAGTGTGCCTAGATTTACAAAAGATCCAGGCGATTATGTGATTCAAGGGTCAAATAATACTTTAATAAAACTAGGCACAAATAAAGCTAGAAAAAATGTTAGTTATAATGAAAAATATAGTAATACATTAGCCTTTTCTGAAGTTGATGATAATTCAGGTACAATTGATATTGTAGCAGGTCGTTGTGGTATTGCACATTCATTATTAACAACAAAAATTGCAAAAACACATGAATCCACTGATAAAAATTTCACAACATTTGTTGCGCAAGATGTATATAAAAATGCAATGTTTTCAATTTATAATGAAAAAAATGTTCTTGAAAACATGAAAGATAATAAATTCTATTTAGGTATTGATAATCAAAACATTGCTGAAGGTGATGCTGATTTTTATACTGATATTAGTCGTTTATATGTATCCGCAAGATGTAATGGTGATGAACTATTAACTTTGAATGATTTAGTCAAGGTAGACAAAGACGGTCTTCAAACATCAATTGCGCAAGTAGGAAAAAGAGGATTTATTATTGGTAAATCAGATGAAATTCGTTTTGTCGCCAGATCACAAGTTTTTAATAGATCTTTAGAAAATAAATTATTAAGCAGGAACAACGAGGGTTTATTAGATACGCCTTCATCTGGTTCAATTAAACTAATTAAAGAAGGATCGTCTGGTGATGATCGTGCATATATCAGTTTAGATTATGATGGTGCAATTACTATTGATGGGCCAATGATTGTGATAGGTGATAAAAGTCGTGAAGCTGCTGAAAATGGTAAAGGCACCAATATTTATTTGGGGAATGATGCAAAAGAACCAGGCGTTTTAGGTTATATGTTAAAAAATAAAATTGAGAATTTTATGGATGAAACAATTCGGGCTTTAAATATTATTGGTTTATGTTTAAAAGATTTAGATTCACATGTTCATCAGTACGCAGGACCATCAGGGATTACTTTGCCACCTCAAAAAGGTAATACTCCATCAAGTATAGATCTGTTCTCCACAACAGAAAATGGAAGTTTTTCTAACTTCGAAAACCCCGAAGATAACGCGGCACCACGTCCTGTAAATAATGAAAATGGTGAGTATGGCCCTATCGCAGATATGAGTGTCGAAACGAGTAAAAAATTATCTGATAAAATTGTAAATCTTGCGAAGATTAGGGATTCATTGGGTGAAATTTTGAGTAAAATGGTTAAAACTAATTAGAAAGAAATAGAAATGAGTAATGAAGAATATACTTTTTCCGAAAAGAAAAGGGTTATTGAAGAAATTTTGATGCCTTTTTTTCAGCAACAAACCCCTGATACTTCACATGTTGATTATATTTTAGTTTTAAAAGAATGTATTTTAAAATTTGACGTCTTTAAAAATTCAGTATTTGAAACTTTGGGTATTTCTTTTATCTATGATGAAACATTAATCAAATCGCAGATTGAAACAAGAATAAAATCATTACAAGAACAAGATGAACAACAAGATGAACAAGATATTTTACAATATATTAAATATATTAACTCTTTGTCAATTATTTTAAATGAAGCTTTTTCTTATTTTTCTGAAAGTGGTCAATTTTCACAACTTATGAAAACAGCGACTGTAACTTTTCTTTTACAGCAAACTGTTCTGATACCTGTTGACGATAATGTGACTTTAAAAAAAAAATTTTATGACAAGATTAAAGAATTAATTTCCGATGTTAATTTAAAGTTATCAATTGATGATTTTGCATATATTAATTCTTTATCGATATATTATATTTTAAAATATATGGCTGATTGTACATTTTTTCAATTAACATTACCAAATGGTGTATTAGTTCCTTTGAATGTATCAAGTGATGCTCCTATGCCGCTTGATACTACAAAAACAGAAGAAGAAAGAATAACAATGATTTTAGAAGAAAATGTTCAATTATTTTCAGATGATTTAAAAAATTTTTCAAGTATGGGTTCTTTTGCGCAAATGAAAATGCTTGAACTTTCGCTTTTATATAATTTCACTACACCGTCAGCCGTTATAAACACTAATAATATTTATAATATATGAAAGAGATAAGGTAATAATTAAATGTCAAATGAAAATAAAGGTATTGTTTTTAAATCAAGTGGCAATAGTCTAAAAGAAGCCTATGCTAAGAATATAAACAATAATCTTAATAATATTCCTGTGCCATTAGGTATTAAAACACCATTAGAGTTATCTGCGCAAGATGACTTGTTTAAAATGCATTATAATTTAGAGGATATAATTGAAGATAATTTAAAAAATTTAATTAGAACTGAACCTGGTGAAAGATTGTGTTTTCCGTCGTTGGGAACATTATTAAAAAATATATTATCAAGAACTGATATTGACAATGTTGATGAATTAGCTATGCAAGAAATAACTCGTGCGATAAATATTTATTATCCACCACCATTAATTAGTTTAATTTCTTTTACATCATATAAAGATGCTTTTGAGTCTGAAAAACAATCATTACCTGTTTTGATTGTTAAAATTTCATATACAATACCAATTGTATCTGATCGTCGAAAAGAATTAATAATTAAATTAGGAATGAACAATTAAGGAAACATTATGGCAATTGATAATCTAGATATTAAGAAAAGTATAAACGATGAAAAGAAATTAAAAAGAAATTACCTGACCAAAGGTTTTTCACAATTTCGAGAAGAATTATTAAATCATGCAAAAAATTATTTTCCGACAAAAATAAATGATTTTTCAGAGGTTTCTTTGGGCGGTATGTTACTTGATTTTGCAGCAATTGTAGGCGATTCATTATCTTTTTATATGGATCATCAGTATAACGAGTTAGATATTTCTACAGCTATTGAAACTGAAAATATTGTTAAACATATGAAAAATGCTGGTATTCGAGCTGTACCTGCATCACCGTCATTAGTTGAATTAATAGTTAGAGTTGAAGTTGATGTAGGTACTGATGTTGATGCTAACACAAATAATTTATTACCTAATCCCACACAACTACCTAAAATTTTAAAAAATGTTAAATTATCTTCCTTGAATAATATTTCTTTTTATCTTTTACACGATATTGATTTTAGCGATGGTGATTATATTATTGAAAGAAGAACATCGTCGACAGTTATTTTAAAGAAAAAAGGTTTGGCTGTATCAGGAAATAGAGTAACAGAATCTTTTTCATTTGATAACAGTTATAGACAATTTCCAGCAATACCTTTAGCAAATCCAAATATTACAATGATTGAAAGAGTTATTGATTTAAACGATAATATTTATTATGAAGTTGAATATTTAAGTCAAGACACAGTATATAAATCCACACAGATCAATAAGAATGGTGATAAATATTACGAAGTAATACCTGCACCATATCGTTTTATTCGTGAAGATAATTTTAACACGGGCGAAACTTCAATTAGATTTGGTACTTCAAATCAAAATTCATTTATGGAAAAATCATTAATACAAGACCCAACCAGAAGTGCATTATCTTTATATGGTCGAGATTATTTTCCAAAATTCAGTTTTGATCCAGGTGATTTATTGAAAACAAACAGTCTTGGTATAGCGCCTAGAAATACAACTGTTTATGTTACATATTCTTATGGTGGTGGTTTAAATCATAATGTTCCTTCTTTCAATATTAATAAAATCGAAGATACAAAAAATATCATTTTTAATTCAAACGTCGATATTTTACGTAAAGAATTCATTATTAATTCAATAGATGTAACAAATGAAAAGCCTGCAGTTGGTGGTCGTAATGCTTTTACTTTCGAAGAATTAAAAGCTCAAATACCAAACGCTATGAAAATGCAGAACAGAATTGTTAATTACCAAGATTTATTGGGAAAGATATATTCAATGCCTTCAAATTTTGGCAAGGTGTCAAATGTTGCACTTGAAGATGACGCAAACAATATTTATTCGAAAAATTTATATGTTTTATGTAAAAGTGCTAGCAATAATCTAACATACGCGTCTGACGCTTTAAAAATAAATTTGATGAATTATTTAAATGAATATCGATTAATTGGCGACAGTTTTAATATTTTAGATGCGAAAATATTAAATATTCAAATAAAAGTTAATGTAAGAATGCAAGATGTCTCAAAAATTAGCATCACGGCTGAACAAGTTGAGAAAAATGTAAAAAATAATTTGGCTTTGTACTTTAGAGATTTCGAAATTAATCAACCTATCGAATTAGATAGTATCTATAATGTCGTATTAAATACATACGGCGTAGGTAGCATTACAACAAACAAAGCTGAATTGATTAATCAGGTAAAAGGTAATTATTCTGCGCCATTAAACCTCAGATCAACATATCCAAATGGATTTAGTTATTCTAGGGATATTATTAATATTCAACAACAGATCTATAAAGATATATTATATCCTGTTAAAGGAGGTATTTTTGAAATAAAATATCCAGTTGTTGATATTATTGCAAATGTTGTAACCTAATCATATTTTTTTATAATTATTATTTAAACTATAAGAGAAGTTTAAATATGTATATCATTTACCCAATAGAAAAAGACACATATATTACAAACAAATTACTAAAGAATGTTGACGGTCGAAATGCTAATTTTGGTAAATCTAGCACTTTAGATTTATTTAAAACTTATAATGAAAATCCTGATTTAAAATCTCGTTGTATTATTAAAGTAAATGGTGCTAATCTTTCAACATTTATTGATGCACGAATTAATTTTACAGATACAAATGGAGATCAAAAAACACTTCTAATTAATAATACTTTAGATAGTAGTGATCAGTCAAATGGAACAATAAATGGAGCTAACGAATACGTATTTTGTACGCAAGATCTATCAACTGATATTGAATTATTGACAAACGCTATTCAAGAGATATTTGATGCATCATTTGTTGCGCAAGCGTCATTTAAGATAATTACACACGCAAAATCAGGATTAATTATAATTGAACAAAACAATGCAGGTGAAGCAGGTGATAATTCTATTGTAGGTTTATTTAATATTGTTCATGGTGGAAATGATATTGTTTTTGAAATTAAACAAGAATTTTCACGAGTTGAAGAATCAGTATTATTATTGAAAGCAGATTTAACAGCAAATAATGACTTCTTTTCATATGAAAAAGTAGGTATTGATAATTTAAAAATTTATTTGGAAATGCATGATATTACAACATCATTAAGTAAGCCTAGAGATTATACTGTCGAAGCTTTGCCATTGGCAAAAAATTTTAATGAAGGTTTAGGACGAGATGTATATTCATTATCCGATATTGATACAGCAAATTGGCTATACTGTGATTATAATAGTAATACAAATGAAAAAATAAACTGGGAATCAAATGGTAATATGCGATTAATTGAAGGTGAGGATTCAAATTTTTGTGATATTATTACGAAATATGACAATTATGATTTTAAGGATTTATGTAATGCGTATATTAAAGAGGGTAATGAAAATATAGTGATTGATGTTACACCGATCTATGAAAAGTATTGGGAACAAAATTCTACTTTATATGATAAAGGACTTGCTGTAAAATTTGCAGATTTAAGTTTTTTTGATGATGAAACATATTTTGCAAAAAGATTAGGCTCAAAAAATATTAGAAATAAACATCTCAGTCCATGTTTAAAAATATTAATTGATGATGATTCTTATAATATACCAATAAATAAATACTTTTATTTTAATGAAACAAACAAAGTGTTTTTATACAATAAAAAAGGTGGAACTTTAAGAAATATTCAAAAAATTCTGAATGGAAATATAGTTGATATTGATCCTTCTGTAGATTTAACATTATCAATCTCGTCAATTGCAACAGATAATAATGACTCACCTCTGTTTACGCAGAATCAGATCGACTGTTTTCAAATGAGAGATATTAAGAATAATCAGTTAAATGGTATTTATTACGCTGATTGGTCAATTATGACTTTTGGTGATTTGAATGTTTTAAATTATTTATTAGAAAATAGTTCAATGGAGTTTAATTTTTCATGGTTTGATGGTACAGGTCAATTAATTTATAGTGATATTCAAAGAGTATATAAAGATACATTAACAACAATTAATACATTTAAAAGATTAAGAGCATCAGTTAAATTATATTCACCTGATTTAGGTATTATGAATGATTTGCATAAAATATCTGTTACTTTTTTTGATATTGATGCGCAATATGATTATGTAAAAGTCAAAAAGACTCTTGAGGGATTAGATGTTGGTGAAGTATTTTATGAGGTAATAGATTATGATACAAATGAAGTTTTAATTCCTACGACTTATGAAAAAAATGCGACTAAGTGTTTAAAAGAGAAAGATTATTATTGGTTTCCATTTTTTAATTCTGGCATTTTTTACGGGCGACGTTTACAATTTATATTTAAATTGACGCAACAAGAACAAAATAATTTAATTGTGAATGCAAATGAAGTATTCAGGGCAGGTAATAATGGGTAATTTATTTAAATATAAAAAATTTATCGATCAAAAAAGTTTTTTAAAAGAAAACAAGAGGGTAAATTTAAAAACAGATCAAGTGATTGAAGAAAAAATCATAAACAATATTGATGATTTAAAAAATGACAAAAATCAATTTGAAAGATTTGATACGTATAATGGATTATTTAACACCCAACAATTATTAGGGTCTGTTGACTTTTCTGATTTTAAAAATCATTGTTTTTTTGATTCAGCTGTTTCAAAAGTCGAAGCGTCTTTTAATAAAATTTATGATGAATTCCCTGTTGACGGTAGTGAATTTGAAGTAAGTGAATTTTTAAGAGAAATGGACGGTTTTTGTCGATTTTTATATAACAAAATGGATAAAAATATTGGATATTTAAAATTTGATGGAAATTCATATATTGATGTAATTAACACATGCGGTTTTTTATTTTCCTTAAGTAGAAACGAGAATATATTAAAAAAAATATCATCTCACGTCTTAAGTCCTTTACAAAAAGATTTTTCAATTGATTTTAGAATTTATTTGGATGAATCAATGTATTCGATTTCACCTACTGATATTCCAATTTTTCAATATGCTGAAAATCTTTCTGCAGCTGTTAATGGTTTTACTTTTTATATTAAAGAATTTATTTCGATACCTGGTTCAAAAACTTTCGCTCGATGCGTTTTTTTAATTACTGACGTTAATAATTCAGGTAGTAAAGCAATTGCGTCTTTTTTATTACCTATGAATTCTTGGGAACAAATTTCAATAGTTGTAACTTCAAATAACGTACCTTCGAATAATAAAAATATTGATATTTTTCTTAACACGATTAAATTACAATTAAAAACAGATGATATTAATTTTGCAACAGATTATTTTTGTAAGATTGAAAAAATATTTGCAAGATCAGCAATTGATATTGATTCTTCAGCTGTTTTTTCAATTGGTCGTGCGCAATTAAATCATGTTTATTCGAATAATGTAAATGAAAATTTTTTAGGTAATAGTAATAAATTTAAAGGATATATTGACGAATTCAGGTTTTATCATAAAGAGTTAACGCAAGAATATATTATTTCGAAGAGAGATGTTAATGAATTTTCAAATGATTTATTAAAACTTTATTTTAGATTTAATGAACCTACAGGTGTATATGCAAATAATTCAATTTGTTTTGACGGAAGTGGCAATTCTTTACACTCTAGAATTAGTGTTTCAACTATTCAGAATGGCGTTAACGTTAATTTAACAGGTGATAACTTAAAAAATCATATTAATTCACTTAGATATAATCCACAAATTCCATTTGAAGATGGTTTTACATTTTCAAAAATATCACCAAATATAAAATTTGAAAATGATGATTATAATCCTGTATTATTCCCAAATTTTCAAATTAATAAAGATTTAAATGATGAATATTTAGAAAAAGCTAGAAATTGGGATGAAGGAAATCCAAATTTAATATTCAAATTATTTCCAAAACATTATTTTTCAGATGGTGCTGAATTTGAAGGATTACCTGAACGTTTTAATACAAATACTGCACAAACTTATTATATTGATGACAATACATTACCTGGCGAACAACGTGTTGAAGCAATTCAAACATTCGCAAATTTGTTAGTTATCTGGGCAAGATTCTTTGATGAAATTAAATTATATCTAGATATTATGCCTAAATTAATTGATACTGATTACAGCGATATTTCTTCTGCTGAATCTGCTGTTAATTTTTTCATTCCATTAATGGCAAAAAAAGCAGGCTTTCAATTTAAAGAAATAATTGATAATCCTACAAATAAGATTTTAGATGGTTTTATTTTAGGCGCTGATGGTGTTGATAAGAGTCAGTATACATTAAGATATATTCAAAATGAAATGTGGAAAAGAATTTTAGTTAATTCTCGGGACATTATGATGTCAAAAGGTACAAAAAGCGCAATTAAATCAGTATTTAATTCAATTGGTATCAATTATGATAATTTTTATACATTTAGAGAATTTGGTAAACAGATTAATTCAATTGTTGAAAATAATCAATATGTCAAAAAGGTTAGAAGTTTAAAATTATTAAAATTTTCAAATAATAATTTTATAAACAATGTCTATCTAGATTTAAATTTAACTCATTTGCATAGCAATTTTAAACCAAATATTAACGGAAACAATTACACGATTGAATTCCTTTTAGATTTTTCCAATAATCAAAATAGATTTAGTTCAATTGATGAATCAATATTTAGATTAACTAAACAATCAGATAGAAACGACTGTTATTTAGAGTTGTTTTATGAAAAAGAATCGCAAGATGATTTTGGTAAATTAACTTTAAAAATCAAAAATAATGATGGTTCTTTTACTGATTTAATTATTGATAATATTAATTTGGTAAATAAAATGTTTAAAATCTTTATTAAACTTGAAAATTTTACAAGTCAAAGTAATAAAAATGTTATTAGTTTAAATTGTAACGAATACAACATTAACAAATTGTCAAGATCAGATTTAATTTCTTTTAATGCAAACGCTATTGTAAGACCTGCTATTTTTGTTGAGAATATCACTAAAAATATCTCTTTTGGATATAATTCTTCATTACAATATTTCACAGGTAATGTCTCTGATTTAAAAATCTGGGGCAATTCTTTAAGTCAATTTGATATTGATACACATTGTTTGGATATCTTTTCAATATCAAATTTTGAATATCTAAAATATGAAAAAATATCTGACTTGCTTCTTCTTCATATTTCATGTCAGGATGACAGTTTTTATTCTTACAATGATATTTCTTATAACAATATTTTATTAATAGATTTCAGTCAAAATTTTAATCAATTACCAAGTATTACTAATCAATCAAGTTACCCATTTAAGTTAAAGTCATTAATTACAAATAATATCGATCTATTAAATAATAATATTGTTGAAAAAAGTGTGATTAATTATGAAATTAATATTAAGTTTGATGAGCAAAACATTGAAAATAAAGTAAACATTATGAGTTATCAGGACTTGGATTTGGCGTTAAAAAATAAGAAAAGTCTTGTACCCGTGCATGAAGTCAATTATTTTGATCAGAAAAGAAACGACATTAGATTTTCTATAGAAATGTCAAATGTTAAACATTTAAATGAGGATATTGCGAAATTATTTAGCGATATTTCATTTCAAACAAATGTGTTATCTGATTTTTGTTCATTAAATGATCCAGCGTATACAACATTTGAAAAGTTTTCAGATTTTTACTTTAAACGTATTACTAGTAATAAGCTGCAGATAACTCCTTTGTATGAAATTTATCAAATTTTTGATAATATTTTGACTGAAATGTTGTCTGAATTTATTTCAAGTCGTGTCAAATTCAGTAATAACGTCTATGTAATTGAATCGCATGCGTTGGAGAGACATAAATATTATTATAAGTTTTCAGAAAGTCATAGTGTGATGACTGGAGACATGTCAATTGCATCTTTACATAATTCTAAAAAATCAAAGCAATATCTAGACTCCCGAAAATGAAATTCTTAAAGTAAAAATTACTTTTTGATAATTTTTTTTTAATATTTATTCAATTAAAAGGATAAATAAAAACTTTATGCTCACAATTAGTATTAAACCAGGTAAAATAGCTCCTTTTATTGAAACGAGTCGTGGAATTGTCTATACACTAGATGAGTACATAACTTCAGAAATAAAATCAGCAACAACGCAGGTTAATTCTTTTAGAAAACCAATAAATACTTATGAAGTTGTATTAAAAGTTACACCAGCGATAAACGGGGGAACACAGGTGCAATCAAATAGTATTAGTAGTTTGATTGATATTGATAAGTTTAATAAAAAAATTATCACTTACGACGAGAATGAAAATTCCCAGAGTTATTTTAGTGATGAAAATGTTCAGTTTAATTTTAATTCACAACAAATCACAACAAATTCTGAACTTATTAATAAATTTTTACAATACATACGAACATATCGTGATATGCATTTACAAAGATCGTCAACAACAATTAGAAACGTAAAGAAAGTGAAGATATATGATATAGATTATTATTTAAATAATTTCTCAGAACCTTATTTTGCAAAATCTTCAACTTTTATACCTTTTAATGAATTTACAGATGACTATCCCAAGCCAACTATTTACAATTCAACAAACGATCGTTTTGAAGAATCAAGTGTGATAAAGATTTTAAACAATTACTACGAGAGAGTATTATTAAATCTTGATGCGAATGTTAGAATAAATTATATCTATAAAATCAACTACCCGTTAAAGTCAAACTCAAATGTAAAATACTTTAATGGGGGTTATTTGGATCCTTTAGAAGTTCGAAAACAAATCGACGATAAAAAAGAGAAATATTTCACAGGTATTAAGGGACAAAAAATGTTCATGAATACTTTCACAAACGAGATTATAAATGTGCAAAACAGCTCTTTTTTCGATTCAGCACAAAATTTTTCAAATGAAGTGCAAATTAATAGTGCTGTGGGTGTTAATAAATTTGAAGATGTAAAATTTAATGTTGATACAAATTCTATTTTTGATAGAAATAAAAAAGTAACAAATTTTCGAAAAAAAATTATTAATAATCTACAACAGAAAAAAATTATTTATCAAAAACAAGTGAATCTAGGTTTTGTCAATAGCGACAACAATGATATTATAAAACCTTTTTATGATTTTCAAACAAAAGCTGACGAAGTTGCGATGTTGCAGAGTGTATACATTAAGAAAAGAATAAGAAAAGATCAAAATAACAATATTGTTTCAATTGATTATCAAAGATCGTCAGTGGAATCGATTGAAATTTATGACGAAAATGATATATTGATAGACGAGATCGTTATTAAAAAAGCTTTTTGGGATGATATAAACCCGAATTTAAATGAAATCATAAAAAATAATATGTTAGTATCAATTAACAAATTGCGAGATAAAGAAAATATTATTTCAGTATTACAACAGGATATTGAATACGGCTCTGCAGGTTTTGTTGCTGAAAACGGTATTAATGTTGATTCAAAAATATACACAGGTTTAAAAGAGTAGGAAACACAAATGGCAAGAATTAATCAAAAAAGATTATCAATACTAAATACGCCTAAATCAGGCAATATTTTAATTAATACAAAAACACAATTAAAAACAAAAGATTCAATACAGAATAAAGAAACTTATATCGCAATTAATGGCAAAGATATTTCCTATGATGATAAGACATTTAATTATGTATCAATAAACAACATTGATGATAATCTAATAGAAAATTTAGAAGTAACGAATGTTTATCAACTCGAAGCCAAAAAAAAATATATTTTCTTTCCTGGTAATTCACAACTTGTCACACTATTGACACCTGCTAATCCAAAAATAGATGATTTCTTTTGTGTTGTATTAAATAAAGATACAAACCAACATGTTTATGATTCAAACATTTTTAAAATTGTCTACGTAATAGATAGTTATTATATTGATTTGACTGGTGTTATATCTTTTCAAAGAGGTAATGCATTTTCGACTTATACTTTTTATTGGGATGGATATCGATGGATCAGATATGAAAATTTAACAAATAATAAAAAAAATATTTGGAATGATGAAAATATTTTATTTTTTGATAAAGGTATAAATGTTAATCAACAAATAAATTCTGAAGTAACACACTACGCCTCAGCTTTATCATCAAAGTTAATAGGTAATAATCGTATAAATATTGAAAAGTCAATAGCTTCACCATCAAAAATGGATTTTTTAATAAAAGACAATTCTATTACTAAAAAAATAGAGAATTTTATTGAACATAAAAATTATTTAGAAAATTGTATAAAGCCTTTTAAAGACTATAATATAAAAGATGATTTAATATCTGACTTTGTGACAGGTGATAATGAATTCTTTTTTATTGAAACAAATATGAAAAAAGAAACAGTTATTGAAATAGAACTTGATGTGCCTGTCGATTCTTTATTGGAATATACTAGCAAAATGCAAGTTCAAGATCAAGATGATGAATATACATATCTTTTTACATCATGGCAAAATTCACCACACTATTTTAGAAACAGCTCTTTAAATATATATTTATCTAAAAATCGAACAAACTCGCCTTTTTTACTATACAATTTTAAGGAAAAATGTTTCGAAAGCAGAGGTTGGTCTAGAAAAACAAACAATGGAGATGAAGGCAATCCAATAACTGAAATTCCTGATTTAAATTTTTATTCGATACCTACAACATATACAACATATCCCACAATCACTTCATTCGAGTTATTTAGGGACGCTTTAAGAGATAATTTAAAAAACCATAATTTTACATTAACAAATACACCTATTAATGATTTAAAGATGCAATATTATGATTCGTTACCAATTGATACTTCATTTACAAATGGTGTGTTAGTAACAAATCTTCAAAACAGCTTAAGTTTACCTTCAATGCAATATGGTTTTCCTTATTTTCCATGTTTTCATCTATTCGAAGAAAATCTGATTTCAATGAAAAGTTATATTAATAAAAATTTTATTATTGATCGTGTTGTTGCTGATCTTGATATACAATTACAATCTGAGACATCTACAGATGCAAACGAAACAGATCTTGATGTTTCAAGTGGTTTAAAATTTTCAGTAAATTATTTTATTTTAAATAATCCCAATAATAATAAAAAAACAAGAAAACATCTTGAAATTTCACCTTTTAATATTTCAAATATTACAGAAAATATTCCTATTTCTGATCTAAGTGTCGAAGAAAAGAAAATAAATTCAACTGTTTTTTCAAAAATATATTCTCCCGATATTGAAAATCCTAAATTACAAAATTTATCTATTTTTCGAAAATTATTTAAATCAAAAAGACAAGACGAGAATAATACATATGACTCATTAACAGCGCCTATTACATCTACACTTACGTTGGATGATATTTCATTTAATAAAGATATTGTTTCATTCGGGAATATTGTTTTATTTTCACCAAATAAACAGACATCTTTCGTTGAAAATCAGTCAAACGAATATACTGTTAGTCAAAAACAAGACATTCTTAGAATAAAAAACAACTGTGATAAATTTATCGATACATTTAGTTTATATGGTTTTAACAAAAATGATCTGCGTGATGATTTAATTTTTCTTGACTTTGATAATCATGTTACAATAAACTCTTATATTAAAAAGACATCGCATATTGATTTAAAGTTTGCATCAAATAATTTTAATTATCAACTTGATTTTAAATCAACATTGGGTATTGATTCAAAAGAAATAACAAATGCAGGTCAACAAATATCTGTAGCATCAAAATTCTTTAAACGAAATATGTTAAGTCAAAATCAATCAGGGAAAGATATTTTAAATCAATATTCATTTTTAGGTAAAAATAAAAACCTTGCGAAAAGAAAATCAAGTATAAATCTTTTTAAAAATATGAAAAATGCGTCAGGTGTTGTATTATCTGATGCGTTAAAGGAAATTTATTTTAAAAGAGATATTAATACATATGACACAAATTTTGAAGTTAAAAAGAACACAAATTTTTCGCCGTATCTTTTAACACCTAATGATAATTTAGCTTTTGGCTTTTCAATTTCTCCCAATATTTCACCAAAATTATTTAAACATAATTGCAAAATAAAAAAAGGTAAAGTTGTTTTTAAACTTTACGGATATTTACAAAAAAATACAGAAAAAATAAATGACTGGACAAATTTAACAACGCAAAATCAGGAAAATATCAATACAAATATCGTTGGAAATACTTTTATTGAAAATGAAAAATATAATATAGGTTATTTAGATGAATATACTTTAACAACATTAGATAGAATTTATTCAGGAATACCTTTTTATCAAGCTTATAAAGAAGAAAAGCTTTTTGATACAGACGCTAATAAAAATTTAATAAAGTCAAGCGTAAATGTTAGAAGAAATAATATAAATAACACAAATGTTGATACTGCAATTGAATTAGTATTTTCATCAAAAATATTTTCAGGTAAATCATATATTCCTGTTTTAAAATTAAATGAAAATATTAATAAAATGTGGATATATGACGACGACAAGGTTTATAGTACTATTTTAGAGAAACTAATTGATTCAAATAATTTAAATATTAACAATAATAATTCATTAGATACTGGCAACGAAGAATATACAGATTATAATATTGCTGCAACAACAACATTCTTTAAACGTAAAATAAAAGATTTATCACAAAAGCTTGCAGTGTTACCGAAATATAATTTTCCATGTTATTTTAGTTTTAAAAGATATGGACAATTTGCTGATTTATGGCAGCAGAGATTGTACTCAACTTTAGTATTCAAAAGAGATAGAGTATCAAATGATCAAATTTTATACGTTATTACACAGGAGTTTATTGATAGTTCAACAGGCGCACCAATTGTACCAGCTGTTAATGCTAATAATGCGAAGCTTCCTAGAAATAAGTCAAGTACACTCGAATTATATAATTCGGGATATAATTCAGTTGCACAAAATGGAGTACCAACACCCTGGAATGGTAATGATTATTTTAAATTAAAACATGTTGCTTACGATGATAATAACACAATTTTTATTTTTATATAAGAGAATTTAGAATTTAAAAGTTGTCCAAAATTATTATTTTTGATAAATATAAAAAAATAAGAGATAATAATGTCAGGAATACTTGATAGCAAACAGAGAATTATCGATTTCATTTTTACAAGAAATGGTTATTCACAAATTCAAAATAACGATATTCGAATAGTATATGCATCATTATCAGATGGCGATGCGATATATGAAACAAAAGATGGTGAAATTAATGTTGCAGATACAAATGTTAATCCATTTCTTTTTGAATCTTATTCAAAATATACAGATACAATGAATACAGAAATTGATTTAAGTCAAACAAATATTTTTTCAATTAAAACTGATTTAAACAACAAATTATATGATATTTCAAATAATATTTCACAAAAAAATATACAAATAGAGTATATCGATTCTCTTTTTTCGAATGTTAATAAAAAATTAATTAGTAATATGAGTGATGAATGTGTCTTACTTTCGCATGATTATTTAAATTATGACAAAGAAAAAGACAAAATAAAACCGATTGAAATAACTTTAACTCAAATTAATAATCAAAATACTCCTGGGCAATCTATTGAAGACAGTCTTAGTATTCCTTTGATACTTGACAATAATAATACGTATGAAACAGTCTTACATAATAACTCAATAAATATGGATAGATATACAATGATGTCAGATGAAAGATTTCAGTATAAATTAAATTATTTATTTTTACCTCCATCAAACATGAAAACAGACACAGTGGTTTTAAATAGACATTTAAGAAATGATTATATATTGAATGAAGATAGCAGGGATAAAAACAAAATATTAATAAAAAATTCAAATACGCCTATTCGTATTCAAAATGGTACTTTTGATAATATTGTTTTAAAAACGATAGAATATTTAGAAAGACAATCGAACGCAGAGCAAGAACCAAGTATTTCAAAAATAAGTTTTACATTTGAGCAATTTGAACACGATTCAGAATTCTTAATTAGTTTATTTGAGAAATCAACTGATTCAAATGGTTTATCTATTTTTAATAAATTATTATTTGTGAATCACGGCGAAATATATGATTTAGCAGAGAATAAAAACAAGCAAGTTTATTCAGCTGGAAAATTATATCAGACAAAAACTTCGTCTGTTAATTCAAATGACAACACTAATGAAACAGTTGAAGACAATTATGTATTTATAAACTTATTTACAATTGTGATTAAATAGAAGAGGATTTAAATAAATGTTAAATATCGGACAAATTTTTAAACGTAATGAATTTAGAAGAAATTATTTTTTACCACATCAAAATAATAGAATAACAGCGGTAACAGAGATAAACGACCGTAACGTGAGGTTACCTAATTATTCGAAAATAAGAGCTGCACCATTTATTTTCAAAACATTTATTACAATAGATAATGAAGTTGCAGAAGCAAATAATTTAAGTTATTTTAAAACGTGTACAATTAATAAAAAATCGAATAGCTTTGAAAACCCTAATTTACAAACATCAGCTCGATTATTAAATAAACAGCAAGTGTTTAATAAATTTAATTTTGTTTCAAACAAATATATTACTGAACGATACAGTTTATTAAATCGTGAAAACAATTTAATGGGCCGAAATATTAGATTAACAGATATCTCGACAAAAAGCCTAATTGAAAATTTTTCCCATAGAAAATATGATACAAAAAAATTTGGAATCGATTTAATGGTTATTAATAACCAGATGAAAATAAAAAAATATCAAAATTTATTTTTTGAGGTTGATAAAAATTTAATGACTATGGTTAATTCAAATGATATTGATACTTTTTTTGATTTATTTATTTTTGCGTATGATTCAAACGATGAATTACTTGATGTTGTAAGCGTAAATAATTTTTCATTAGATCGTATTAACTGGAATATTGATACAACAACATCTTCGTTAATAGCATCAGATATAATTGATGATTCTTTTTTATCAAATCTAATAAATTTAACAGTTAATAATTTACAATTTACAAATATTAATCGACAAGTCTTCCTTTCGTTTACTGAACTTGCTCGTTCAGTAAAAATACAAGAGATAATTGATGAAATAAAAGTATATGAAAATGACAATATTTTTGTTCAAATTGATATTAATAATTTATTGACAACTAACTTGTCGACAATAGAGTTTAATGAAGTTTATGAAGATATAAATTCTTTTTTTCAAGGATTTAATTATAAAATTATTTTTAAAACAGTTGATCAAAAATATTTTATACGTGAATTTGTATATAATGGACCTAAACGTTTTATAGAATCTTATGCAGACACGTTTTTAATTCGTTCTTTTTTACAAGATAGTAAAGTAACAAAAGTTGAAATTGGTAGCAGATTATTTCTTAAAGTTGATTTAAATATTTCAAACAGCATAATTAATGCCACCCAGTTTAATCCAATAATAACAGGCATTTATTTAAATGAAGATTATTCAGAATCAAAAAATAAAATAAAAACATTAATAAGCAATCCAAATAATTATCAACAATACGATGTAAACTTAACCAATGTATCATTAAGAAGTTTAGCAACAAATGACAATAATGATTCAACAATTTTCACCTTTTATTTTCTAAAAACCACATACAATGAAAATGAAAAAAATTCAGTTACAATAAGACTTGAAGATAAAAATAGTCCATATAATATTAAAATTGATGAATCATTTTTAACAAGCCCGATTGATTTTGCATATGATCAATCTTTATTAATTTCAAATCTAGATCAACAAAATGAGGATTTTTCAAATTTAAAAATCGATATTTCATTAAAATTAAAAGAATGGCGAAACGCAAATGCAAATCTAAGAAATATAATTAACTTAGGATATGAATCATATATTAGTGGAAATATTGATAGCAGCAATATTAGTTTTGATAATAGAATTTTTATTATGGTGCAAAAAAGATTTAATAATATGGGTCGAAATATAGCACAAAAAAGAGGTACAAAATATTTTATTTTTGATGAAGATAGTCTTGATTTTAATATTAATATATCAGATTTTTCAATAAATTTAAGCTTTATAGATAATTTTGAAATTAATTCAAAATTTTTAAAAGGTGATCAAGTGTCTGATCATATTAATTTAGATTCAGACGTTGAATATACATTTGAAGCAAAATTATTAATAATTCCTAGAAATTTTTTTACAATATCAACTCTATCAACTAGTGAATATCAGCAAAGTTCAATCATATATGGACAAAAATTTAAAGAAAAAGAAGAAATTTATAATATTTTATTACAAAATACAAATTCAATGCAAACGCAAACAAAGATTGATTTAATTCATAAAATATTATCACAAATTAATCAAAACAATATATCTTCTTTAAATCAATTGTCTTTGAATATTCTTTACGATTACTGTCTGAACGCTACAGCATCAAATAATTCAATTATACTCAAAAAACGTGAATTAACGCAAGTAAAACTTTCTGCTAATTTAATCTCTGTTCCAGGTGAATTACCCGTTTATTTAAATAAAAATAATCAAAAAATGATAATAAACTTTGATCTTTATCTTAAGATAGACGTAATATCAAGAGATTTTAAAAATGATATATTAATAGTATTTTTATTAAGAAGTGCAAGAAGAATATTAAAAAGTATTAATCCATCAAGAGACAATATTTATACAAATTCATTAGACGAAACAGTTTCGTTAAACAATCAAATTGTGACAACTTTTATTTCAAAATGCAACGAGAACATTACGAATCTTTCGGTAACAATATCTGAAAAAATTGTAAAAATATCAGTGAATATTGAATTGAATTCTTTTATGGATGTAGCAGTTAACTTTTCGAAACATCTTATCGATTTAAAAATTCAAAATGTAGATCTTACTTTAAATATTGAAAATTTCTTTAATTCAAATCACTCAATACAAGTAGCATCTTTGACAGATTCTTATATAAAACTTAATACCCGAAAATTAGATGAATTTCTTAAATTAATTTAAAAACATAAATACAAAAATCTGTTTATTTTCTTATCAGATAAATAATATTATAATAAAATTGATATTTTTGATATACACAAATTAGAAAAGGTTATTATGGCAATTTTTATAAAAGACTTAGAGGCAATAGAAGTAATCAATAAAAGAAATTTAACGAAATTAGAAGTCGATAGTGACATTATTCATTTTATAAATTATCAAAATACAGATGACGATCTATCAGATTTAAAATTTGAGTTAGATACAAACTTTAGAATGTCTTTCGATAAAAATCGTTCCTATTTTAGATCAGGATTAAAAAATTGGTCCCAAATTACACAAGTAAAAAATCTTTTTAATAAGTTTAATAATACACATCAAATTGTATTTGATAATCTTGAAAAAGTTTTATTAGCAATAGATGCAGAAGAAAAAGTTTTATTTGAACGATATACACGTATAAATTCAGTAGGTGGATACACAAAATCATCTTTTGTACAGAAACCCAAGAAGATAGTTTTTGATCTTCTTTCAAACTTTTTACAAAAAGCAGAATACATATGGTATAACGAAGTAATTTTTAACTCTTCACACAAGCTTTTTAATTCTTTTATTGCACAAAACAGTATCAAACAAACTCGTGAGATACGAAAAATTGATTTTTATCAAAGTTTTAAAGATAACAGCGTAAATTTTTTAAAAAATTTTTTAGGTTTTAACTTTTTAAATGTTGTAAAAGAAGATAATAGCAATTTAACATTAATTGAAAATAGAAAATTACCATATTCACTTTTGTCTTTATCGACAGCAACTGAAAATGTTTTAAATTACTCATTTGATCATATGACAACAAATTCTTTATTTTTTGGATTTTATGAAGATGAAGAATTTCAAAAAAAATTTAATTTTTCTTCACTTACAGACAATATTTTTGTAGAACGTGATATTACAAAAGAATTAATGCCTATTAAATATGTAAATAATTATTCTATTATCACAAAAACAAATATTAATAATTTAATTACACAAATAAACAGCGTCGGAATAAATCCTACGATTATATCACAAAGAAATAGTAATGAAAAAATTGATTCAACGATTTTTGAAAAAGCAACAAACGTAAATATTTTCAAAATAAAAACACAAGAATCTGAAGGGATAGGTACGAGGTATATTAGCAAAATGATTCCAGAAAATGATAAAAAACTAGAATCTAATAAACCCGAATCAGAAAATCGTTTTTTATCAAAAATAATATTAGAAGAATTGTGGGGAACAAGGGCTTCAAACAGTAATTATGTAACAACAGCGCCTATAGTTGCTACATACGAATATAGAGAAGAAAATTTCGATGCAAAAAAGCAAACATATTTAGATGAAAACTATAATAATAACCAAAGTTATAGACGAGAGTGGACAGAAGGTGAAGATGTTTTCAATCGTCAAATAGCAGAAGAAAACGCCGCAGCTGAAAATCAATATACACATGAAGTAAAAATCAGTAACTACTCAGCCGATGAAAGATCTTTTTCAAACGATTATGCTAAAACAGAAATGATATTAAGAACTCATAGCTATAAAACCAAACAATCAACTTTACAAGCAATAAATTTAATAGCAAGTTCTTTGCATTCAAAAAATGTCAAATTAATGCACGGAAATCCCGGGAAAGAAATAAGATCTTCTGACGGTACTAGTACAACTCTTGACACAAGTAACGAAACAATTAAATATTATGATTTAAATGATCAAAACAGCACAGGCATATTTAATTTTGATTTACCGTATATGGTTGGCTCAAAATCTCATGAAACTATCTCGTCAATCTTAAGAAATAGATTAATTTGCAATAATGTTTCTAAGAAATATAAAAAGTTACTTATTAATACAAATGCAGATGTCACACAAGTAACGTCAGCAAATAAATTAAGATTTTTATTGAAGACAGATATAGTAAGTATAGACATAATATCATTTCAAAATAATTCATCTTTTCAAAACGTTTCATCTTTTCAAAACGATTTAACATTTATAGATGGAATAAAAAGAAAAATAGATTCGAATATATCGGATATTGCTAATTTATTTCAAAATGAAAATCATTTAAAAAATATTTTTTATCCATCTGATTCCCTGTCAGATATTTCTCAAAGAAATAGCCTTCGAAAGATTGATGAAGTCGAATTAAATCAAGAATTTTTATGTAGAAATAAAAAGATTTTTGGTGAATCAAATTTACCTGACTATCTTGAATTTAAACACAACATTATTAACCTGAATAAAGATTTTTTCGAAGACAAAGTACTTACTAGCAGTAGCATCAAAGTAGAAGATATTGATCAGATTCAGATAGAAAACAATGGAGATTTTAATAATCTAAAAAATTTTGTAGACGAATATTACGAGTCAAGAAACTTGCCTAGAGAATTTAAAACAACTGCTGGATTTTTTGAAAGTATTACAGAGTTATGTAAAAAGTATATTAGTGAACTTTCTGAAATTTCCGATCGAGCAAATGGTTCAGATATATATCAACAACAACAACTCAAGGCAGATTTATTACAATCAGCGACTATTTTTAAATTATTTTTGGATAACTATTATAATTCAAATAATAATGAAAATTCATTTAATAATTCTTTTCTTGATTTATTAATGTCTGACATGATTTATACTAAATATAGTAATTCTTCACATAAAGTTTTTAGAGACTCAAAATATCAAACACTTTTTAAATCTAACGACTCACCCATTTATAAACAGGAAAATATAACAGCTGTTGCGCCATTTCATATTTATTTTACAAATGAAGATCAAAAAGTAAAAATAACAAACGGGTCAGTTAGACGTTCGTCTAGTACAAAAAATGCTGAATTACTTGCAACAAATGGGCGCGATGAAAATTATAATTCACTTAGAAATATAAATATTTATGAAACAAATGGATTATTTACACATTTCATTTTAACTGAATTTCCTGTTGAAACACAATCTCTATTTTCATTTATACTACCTGATAACTCTTTAAGCACTTCTATTGGTTCTGAACGCCTTCCTTTAGCAGGATATAATATTTTAGAAAACTATCAACAAGATGGTACTCTTTACAGTCGATATGTTTTATTTGTCCCAACTTTAAAAGCTTTATATTCTAAGGACGGTTATGAAATTAACGTTAGAGTTAATTATAAAAAAGATAACGAACGATCAAATACGTATCTTTTAAATAATTATTTTTTAGCAGATGCAAAATTTAAATATTCAACATCAAGAGTATATGATTCATTTCAAAATACCGGATTACTAGCAACTGATAAATCAAAAGATATATTTTATAAAATAATGTCTTTATTTTCTTCTCTTTTACCTCGCACAATTAATCAAGCAAATAATAATGATTTAAATTATGTTTTAAATATTGAATTTTTTAGAGAAATTAAACAAATGCTTAATGATACTATACTACTCGCAGGTGAAATATATTTAAATATGTTTTATAAAATGCAAGGGTTTGAAAGCGTTTGCAAAAGAATAAACATGAGTAATACAGCTAATTTGCGTTCACCGTATTACGAATATAAACCAAATTTTCAGGGTTTTCCATCTTCTGAAGCTTATCGAAAAGAAATGTATTCTTTTTTCTTTCATAATCTTAGAAGAAAATCTGCAATTGGTGATAAACGATTAATAATTAACGGTAAGACATCTGATATTATAACAGGTTTACAAAATACACCATGGAATCGAGGTAGTGATATACAGGAGGGTGAAGCTGATAATGCTCCATCTTGGTTAACTTGGAAAAAGAATTTTACCAATGACGACAAATTTGCAGATATTTATCTTTATAAAACATTATACGATTCATCTTTATGTATAAAAGACGCCAATGAAAGAGAAAAACATACTGATAATATTAATTTTGAAAGACTCATAAAGAGAGTTAATTCATTTGATGAAGAATTTGAAGCTGACGCATCTTCAGGCTACTTATCTCTTGACAGATTAGGATATATAGTTCCATCAAATAATATTTCAGTTCGAAAAATGCTATATTTATTTAATGAAATATTATTTGATATGAATACAAATAATAATAGCAGAAAAGTTGTTATAATTTTAAAACATCTTCTTTCACAAAACATACCATTAAAAGATACAAATAGCGATGGTACAAAAAGTTATAATTTTTCAACTTATCACTTACATTTTGGTAAATTACTTTCAACACCTGATTTTGGAGGTAAGGAAGAAAATCTTAACAAATTCTTAACATCCGGTATTAACATTTCAGATCCTAACGATTTTACTGATCTTTTTGATGCAAACATTAATATTTTCGAGCAATTTAAACTATATACAACAACTGTTAATTCAACGTCAAAAAGTTTTTATATTCTTGGTTCAACTACACCAACATTGGTTTTTTACAACTATTCTTCTTTGTGTGGATTTAATATTAATAACGAAACAAGCGCATATAATATTTTTAATGTCAATAATGACGGTGATCAAGCAAAAATCACGTTAAAAAATAGAAATGAAAGATTTAAAATTTCAGATAATACTACGTTAAAATTTTTAAGCACAACTGATATTTGTAACTCATTAATTTTTAATAGTTATATTTTCGAAAACAAAGAATATTCAATCGATAGATTAGAATCAGATGCAAATATACGTGCTGATGTTAATGAAAAGTCTTATGGTATTAACACTTTAAAAATGGGATTTGATTCAAATTTAGGTTTAAAAGAATTATTAGCAAATGACACGTCAGATTCTTATATTTCTGATGGCGCAAAATATTCTAGATTTGCAGACATTAATGAATCATGGTTTAATCATATTATTCAAGGTCTTTTAGTAAATGATTTATCTTTAATGTTATCTTTTGACTTTTTATTATATTATAAAAAAGGATTTTTTTCTGATTTAAAAAACAATGTAAACCAGATTCTACAAGCACAAAGTCATTTTAATACTTCATTAGATCCTTATTTGACAACTTTAAAAAATATAACATTAAATAAAACAGAATCAAATAAATTACAAAAATTATTTTTAACAAACAAACAAAATAATAAATTACAAGATTTATATTTACAGTCTCTCGTAAAATATAAATCAACTCAAAACATTGTTGATATTATAGCATCAAACCAAACTGGAAATAGAGCAAATTTGAATAACGTGATAGAAAAAATAATAAAACAAAGAGATAATGATTCTGATTATACAGATAACACAGAATTGTTCTTTAATTACTTTGATGATGCGTTTATTAGACAATTACATTTAAATAAAGATTCAATAAATAATATACATAATATACCTAGAACAAATGTCCCTGTAATGACTTTTACTGAAAAATTAAATGGTTCTCATATTATAACTGTGGGTATTAAAAATAGCGATAAAACAGATCGAGATGATATATTTTCAATTAGCGTTCAATTAATTGACCATGATTTTCCTGATATTATTTGGGAACCTAAAGTTTTTGAGTTTCACTCGGCATTTGAAAGTCCTGATAATTTTGTGTTAAAATATTTATCAAATGTTAATAGTGCATTAAAATCACCATTATCTGATTTTAATATTTTAGATAATCATTCAATACCTTTAAAAATATTTAGAAATATTACATCTAGCACGCAAAATGATAATAATAATGACAAATCAATCAGTTTTAAAGATGCGTTAATTAGAAAAAAAGCAACAACAGATCTATATCCAAATTTGAGAAACAATATTAATTCAAATACTTATCAACCTACACCAATTGAGGGTCAATATAACTCAATTATTAATCCAATTAGTATTGAAAATGATACTGACAAAATTATTGCAAATAATTTGTTTGTCACGACGCAAAAAATACTTAAACAATTTAATGCGTTTAATCAAATGGGAAACTTTTCAAATTCAAGTATTGTTTCAATAACAAATCTTGCAACTGATTTACTTAAAAGATGTATTCATAATCAAAAAACTAGTTTTAGATTACAAAAAATGATTAAATTAATAACAGGGTTCGAACCAACGATAGATTTTTCATCTTCATTAAGTGATGAACAAAGATCAATACTTAATGGTAAATATATTTTGAAGGAAGTATATGACATATATATTGGTTCAACTAATTCACAAATTATTTACGGTTTTTCTAGAAAAGAAATTGATTTATTAATTGATAGAACTTCGTCGCTTAGTTTTCAAATTCCTGGAAATCTTGTTGTATTATTTAAGGTACTGACATCAGAAAAGCATGCTTTAAATGTATTTTTAAAATATTTATCAGACTTTTCGAAAGCATTAATGTTGGAAAATAGATTATTATTTGGTAATTTAAATACTTTCGAAAAGATAGTAAATGTTGCAGTGAATCCTAAAGATTTTATTGTTGCAGGTTTTAGTGGTTCTGGGGCTAGAGATTTTGTACCTACTTCACCTGAATTAACTTTTCGAGCAATTACTGCTGATACAGGCATTTATTTAGATGAAATAGGAACAGAGCCTAATAAAATTTTAAGATTTTTAACAGATTTCACAGAAGATAGAGAGAAAATAGAGTATTATCATGTTTATAAAGACGGTATTAGATATATACCAAAAAATGTATCATATAGAATTTCAACTACAATTTTAAAATAAGATAATTATAATATAATAAATTTATAAAAACTAAGATTGTGTCTTAAAATGAATAATAACAAAATAACAGATATTATTAATTATGATATTCCCAAATTTAATGTAGATATTAAATATCAATATGCTTATTATGATGAAGTATTAGAAGATTTAAATCCAGTTAATCATATTTCTATTAATTTAAAAGATACAAATATTAATCTTAATATGTATAACGAAATAAGAATTGATATTTCTGAATTTAAAAATCGTTATCGATTTGACAGTAATTTCTCATTTTTAAATAATATTGATCCAAAAATAATAGAAAAAATAAAGTCGTATCAGAAAAAAAATTTATATACGTCAACTGATGATTCATCACAACTTCCGCTTATATCATATTTTAATAATCCCGCTGTCGATAATGATATCGATGATAAATTTATTTCAATTGTTTCAAATCAAAGCGAAAGAGATAGAAGTAATATCATGTCGGCTTTCAATATAACATCACAATCGACAGGTATAAATACTGATTTTTCAACGCAGAAATTTTTTAGAAATTATAATGTGTCGAAAGAGTATTTATACGATTTTTTTATTGGGAAAACAAATAATTTATATAATAGTGAAATGAAAAATGTTGATTTTTTTTCAACTTATTCAAATGAAGAGAATCAGAAATTAACATCAAATTATAATTCTAGGGTTTTTAATATTGACAAAAGTATATCATCTCGACAAAATATGCTTGGTTTTAATTTGCTTTCTGGTTTTTTTAATTACCAAGATTCACTTGAACAAGATCGCAACGAAATTGATCATGATCAAACTGTAATATTTGAAAAATTAAAACATTTTTATATAGTTCCACCGTATGAAGATCCAATAAAAATGAGACAGGAAACAGGCGTTGCTTTTGTGGGATTTATTATTAATAAAAACACAATAATCGGTCAAACAAAAAATAAAGCAGGTGCGCAATTTGTCTATGTTGATATCAATAATTTAAATAACGCAAATGAAATTGTGTTATTTGATGATATGATTCGATATTCTTCGTCATATACATATGAAATTTCACCCGTATTTTTATTAAGTCTTTATAAACATAATGGCGTTACAGAACTTCAAAATATTCCATTGATGGTTTTTAATTTATTATACACACATTCCTATAGATCAAATAAGATTTTTTCTTATGATTATTTTTCACCTGAACCGCCTAATGGCTTTCATATAAATACTAAACGCAAAAAAGTAACATCGGTTGAATTAAAATGGTCTCATCCAACAAATCCACAGCAAGACGTAATAGGTTTTCAAATATATAGACGACGTTTATTAACAGAACCATTTACCCTTATAAAAGTAATGTTAATGAAAGAAATCTCCCAATTCGCGTACTTTAAACCCTCAGATAATTATGAAGGACTTAACGACTTATTTTTTATTCCAGATGCAAATAAAAATATCAGCGGTAATAATATCTTAAATAAAATGTCAAATGAGATGTATGAATTTATTGACGACAGCGTTGATTTTATTAAAGATACTTACGTTTATGCAATATGTTCAATTGACGCTCACGGAATGATTTCAAATTATTCTAATCAAATTGGCGTAAGATATTCAACAATATATAACACTTTACTTGTTGATCACGTTAGTGATCAAAACGCCCCAAGAACATACCCAAATTTATACGTAAAAAGAAAAACTCAATTTTTTAAAAACGATGACATCTTATTTGATTTTACACCTAATTTCTTAAATAAACAAGAAGTTTCAATATATTTTACGCCTGATTTATTTGATATAAGAAAATCAGTAAACGATCAAACACCCAACCCGGTATTTACAAAACAAAACGAATACCAGTTTAATTTAACAAGGCTGACTGATTTAGAAAACAAAAGCATCATTTTTAAGTTTATTTAAATTTAATAAAGATTATATTTTAATATAAAATATGTAATAATATAATTAGTAAAAAATCATAAGGAAAACTAAGTATGGGTTTTTTAGATCATACAACAAATTCAATTATTGTTGATGCTGTATTAACTGAACGCGGTCGCGAACTACTTGCACGAAATGATGGTTCATTTCAAATAAATGCATTCGCATTTGGTGATGATGAAGTTGATTATTCAAATATTGTTAAGTACGGTTTAGCGATGGGAAAAGAAAAAATTGAAAAAAATACTCCTGTTTTTGAGGCTCAAACAAACGAAAATTTAGCAATAAAACATAATAATATTACTTTGTCAAGTTCGAATATTAGAATCCTATATGTCCCTATGTTAAATGTTTATCAAATGACCGTTATTGGAAATGATTATTCAAGTCCAGATACAGTAACATTAAATGTTAACTCAATAAATGGTAATAATATTAAAACATTAAATATTTTATCTACACTTCAAAAAGAATCAGGCGAAACATCAATTGATTCAAATTTAATAGATACAAGCTTTGACGTAAGATTTAATTCATTACTACTTTCAATATATAATACAGCCGGTGAAGTTAACACAACAAATTTTGTTGATTTAGATGAGAATTTAATTGCAACTTACCAGTTAAGAAATATTTCAACTTCAGCTGCAGCATCTCTTTCTTCACCTCAAGATTTTACATTAAATGGACGACAGTTATTAACTTTTAATATTGGTATTGTTTCAAATTTAGACAAACCCGCGTTTGAAAAATTTGGCGTGTTGGTCGATAATAGCGGAACAGTATCGGGTTCAATTAACACATATGTTGAAGTAACAGGCGGATCATCAGGCTCAAGAATTATTATTCCTATTAAAATAGTATTGAATTAAAGAGAGAAAAATATGGCACCAGCAAAATTAAAAACTTTTGACGTAAGAGACAAAATAACAGATAATAAATCACGACTAAATCAATTAATCGATATTATTTCGGCCGACATGTCAACAGACGTGAATCGAAGACAATATTCAGCTTTTTTTACAGGAAGCGTTTCACCTGTTACTAGCTCGTTATTTAATACTATTTTTGATCAAGATCACACGCTACAAAGTTCTAACTCGTTATTAGATATTACATTCGGTACATACGCTGAAACTGTAACAGTTAGCGGCGTCTTACAATTCGCAACAACAAGCTCATCACTTATCACGAGCATTACAGGGAAAAGCATCGATAGCTCTGGTAAATTTTTCTTTCCAAAAGAAACATCAACAATGATGAGAGAAAAAACAAATATTTATCGACAATATGCACAATCTCTATTAGGAAATGCTAATTCTTGTTTTAAAATGTCTTATCAAAATCCTGACACAGCCGACATTATTAAAGATGCGTTATTTATTAACTTTAAGAGACTTTTTAAAAGAGACAATATCGCAAAAGGTACTTTCGGTTTAAAATTATTTAACAGACTACCAAACAACACAGATTTGGATGCCTTGGCAAGTGCCGTTAATTCTGATACGACATCACCTGCGTATTTAAATATTATAGCTGATGGCACTTTATTTAATAATCCTATGACAACTGATAATTTTTTAGGTAAATCCTTTTTAACACCGCAAGGCGCAGGTAATCTTCAAGATCCAACAGATTGGGTTGATAATCAAGTTATTATTTTAGATACAAACGCCTCAATTACGTATAATGTTTTACCTACATCTGGCGAAGTAGCAACATTGAAAATGTATTTGGATAGCACAACATCAGTAGATGTAGGTTTGATTTTTTATGATGCAGGTGTTATTGTTTTAGATGTTCATAAAGTTTTTGATTTAGATACAAAAGTTCAAGGTATTATATCTTTTCCTGATGGTGCTGCTGGTACTAATAATGCTACTTTTGTTATAAAACCAGGTACTACTAATCATACAAAAATATTATCAACATTGGCTGGTCAAAAAGCATTAGGAAATACAGGAAATGATACAACATTAAGGACATTTTTACAACTTGCAACAATTGATGATATTATACGACATTTTTGTAGAGCAAGATTTGCAAATAATGCTACAACGTGTATTTCATTTGAAAATGAAACTATTATTAATTCTACTATTTTCTTTTGTAATGCAGCTCCAAATGAGTTTAATTATAGCACAAACCCTACATATATTGATGAAACAGGTAAAATTAATGTTGTTGACACATTAACTGATCAACCATTTAGTTATATTACGACAATAGGTTTGTATGATGTTAGTAATAATTTATTAGCTGTTGCAAAATTATCAAGGCCTGTTGAAAAGAATCCAAATAATAATTTAACTATAAGGGTTAGACTGGATTATTAATTTTATTTCTCTCCTTATTTTTTAATATTTATTATAAAAATAAAAGGTTTGTTAGTAATGACGATCATTGGATTAAATGATTCAAATAGAAACTTCGAAGAGATAAAAATTCTTAACGAAAATTCATTTAAATTAAAAAACGAATATACAACAGATAATTTACAAGTTTATGCAAACAATAATACTCGAGGCATTTCTGCAAATAATTACCCTTTAAGTGGTTATACTTCACAAGGTTTATTATCAGTTTATTCTTATCGAACAAAAAATATTAAACAGCATAAAGGTAATACAGTATATACTCCTGGACAACAAAATGTGACGGGAAATGGATATAACAATAATGTTTTTAACTATTACGATGATGAAGTATTATCAAATATTAATAATATTAGATTAGCAGAACGACCTACAAATGTTTCAGCATTAAATCTACGTGATGAATTAAATTCTAGTTTCTTTGGTGTCAAGAGACTCTCAAATGAATTAATTCCTTTTAGCAATACTTTGGCGAAAAAGAATATTGTTAGAAATTTATATAAAACAAAAGAATATCTAAATAAATCGTTTCATAATCAACAGTTTAGTCAATCAATTTACAATTATCACACTTTTAATTTTTTTAATTTACTACCTACTCAAAAATATCTTACGCAAAGTCAAAAAGATCAATTAAATAACAATACACACAAATCGATATTAATATACAATAATTCTAAAATCGATAATTCGAATATTTTTTTTGGAACTAATAAAAAATTATCGATTAATTTTTGGATAAATCCTAAAAGAACTTCGCATCCAGACAATCTATATAATCCAGGATGTATATTACATATACCCGGCATTGTTGCAGTATATCTTATTGCAGATATGACAGCTTTAAATTCGATGTCACAGCCGATTGAATTTAAAATTGGATGTGTTTTTGGAAATGATTCAAACAAATTATATAATAATTCAACAATTTCATCTTCAAAATTAGAATCAATAAGTAATTTATCTTTAAATACATGGCATAACATTTCTATTATAATAAGCCCATCCAATGCAATGATACTTGTTGATGATTTCGAAACATCTTTTAACGAGGTGAAAGCGCAGACATTTCAAAACTCTTCAATTTCTTTTGCACAAAACTATTCATCAATTTTTACAATAGGTAATAGATTAAGTGATGAAAATAATATTTGGTCATCTTCTAATTCTCGTAAATTAGTTACATCTTTTTTTAATTTTAACACTTATTCAAATCTACATTTAAATGAATTTGAAATAAACACAGATAATGATTGGGAAAGTAATGTATTACCATCAAATTTATTAAATATTAATACTAGAATTATTAAAAAGAATGAAGCTTATAATACACTTTATGCGTTAGAATCACATGCTTTAAACGCAGAAATTTATGGAATTTCAATTTTTGATAATGACTTATCAGCTTATACATTAAAAAATTATGGATATGGATATGACAAATCTATCTCTAACGATATAAATTTAATATTTTATTTACCCTGTATATATCTCTCTGAAACCGTACAAAGGAAAGGTTATATTAATTTAGGTTTAAGACATAATATTTCATACCAATCAGTTGTTAATCCATATTTTGCTCATAAAATATACGGACATGAATTATCTATCGAACATTTTGTAAGGGATATTGTTAATTTAAGATTGCCTGTTATTTTAGGTATGAATGGTAAAGAATACGACGGTTTATTAACTTCATCAAATAATTTATATAATGACGCTAATCAGCAAAATCAAAATCAATACAATCAAATGAAATTATCATTAGCTAATGATTTTTGGGTAAATGATAAAAATGTATCGACTATCTTAAATCAATTAGCATGTACACCTTTAATATTAACAGACACAAAATTAGTAAATCAAGATTTTCAATATGACAATTTAATTTATCGAAATAATTTTATTCTCCCTTGCGATAATGGAAAATCTAAAATTGACTTAACAAATATTTTCTCATTAACTAAAATATCAAATTTAATAAAGAATTTTAAAGATTTTTTCTATTTTAATTCAAATCCTCATTACATAAAAATAGACGCTCTGTATAAAGATAATGATCAATTTACATATCAAAAACCAACTGACTTTTTAAAAAACAATACACTTATAGATTATTTATTAAATGACACTCGTACAGTTTTTAACTCGTCTTTTATTACTAATGCAAGAAGAAATGGAATTACAACAATAACAAAAAATATTCATAACTTTTTTATTGAAAAATCGTCTTACTTAACTAGTGGTAGAAAAAATATACTTTTTCTTTGTTTACCATCAGGTTATACAAATATTACAGACGCTCAGTCATTAAACAACATTTTTTCAAAAACAAAACTGATTCCCGATCAATTTCAACATCTAACTTGTAATTCTATTTTTAAAAATATCGATAAAAAATACACATTGACAGGTGATGAATTAATTATTAATGCATTTAAAACAATCACTTTTTTAAACGAATTAACGTCATTTGATGATGAAACTATTTCAATTCCTTATTATAAATATTTTAATTCTCATTTTTCTTTAGAAGGCGATACACATGAAACACATTCTGTTTTATTTGACATTTCAAATTTATTTTATTCAGGTAAAATTTATCCTGATTCTGTCGAATTAAATGATGTTGATCTTAATGGCACAGGTGGTGCGTTAAGTATTAAATTAAAAGAAAATCGATGCTTGATGTATCGAGCTGATTGTGTTGGGCCTCATGCTACTTGGTCACATGTTGGTCATATTTTTCATTATGACGGTTTAATAAATATTTTACACCCGGGCTTGGCGAATTTTGGTGAAAATAATTTTAATATTAAACTTAATGGTGAACATTCAATGTTTTTATTGGAATATAATATTCCTGTCGAAAAAGGTGGTTTTAATATTTCAAATAATAAAACATATAAAAAGTTAAAACCCTCTAATAATTTATCAGATTTAGACGAAGATCAGTTTGTGTATATTACAGGCGTTAATTTGCATGATGAAAATTTAAATATTGTAGCAAAAGCAAAATTTGCGCAGCCTATTATAAAAAGAATGAATGATCGATATAACATTAGACTAAAAATGGATTTTTAATTTTCATAATTAAAAACTTCGTTATAAAATTTGTAATAGCTAATTTCGTTTAATATAATTTAAATTAAAAAGTGATTAAAAACAGATGCTTATAGGTTTAGATATTTCTTCCAGTATAGTTGGCGTATCAATATTTAATGATGATAATACATTATTTGATTTAAGAAATATTGATTTACGCAAAATTGACAGTTTCTTTAAAAAGGCCGATTATGTTCGAGCCAGATTGCAGGATATAAAATGCGAAATAACTTCACTCACTAAAAAAGTGCATATAATTTCAGTTGAAGAATGTGCACAGTCATTCCGTAAAGGTTTCTCATCTGCACAAACAATTTCAACACTAGCTAGATTTAACGGAGTTGTATCCCAGATCGCTTATGAGATATTTTATGTTGAACCATTATATTACAATGTCGTTTCATCTCGCAAATCACTAGGGATAAAACTGGATAAATCTGGCGAAATTGATACCAAAGAACAAATTGTTGCTTGGGTTTCATTACAAGAACCAACATTTAAGTGGCCTACAAGAATTTTATCAAAAGGTAAAAATGTGGGTACTCAAATTTACGAAGTCTATTGTTATGACATGGCTGATGCTTATGTCATTGGAAAAATCGCAGTTCAAAAAAATGCAGAAAACAACAACGGAAAAGCTTAATTTTATTAAAGATGTCGCTCAAAATTACAGAAATCCAAAAGGTAAAGCTGATATTGCTGTTTGGTGTCCATTCTGTAAAAACGACAATAAACACAAACTAAAAATGGTTATTGAGGTTGATAAAGGTATTTATCACTGTTGGGTTTGCAATTCAAAAGGCAGTAATATATCTTTTTTAATTAAAAAAATTGACCAAAAGAAATACGAAGAAAGTTTAAAATTCTTCCCACTCAGAAACAAGAGTATAGATAATTCTGAGTGGAATGATCTTTTAAAATTACTTAATAATGATAATTCTGATGATGCCACAACTGTTCAACAACAAGTTTCCATTCCAACTAAATTTGAATTTTGCGCATTAAATTTAAATGCAAAAGATCCAGATGTTAGAGATGTTGTAAATTATATTGTCAATAGAGGTTGTTCTGAACATAAAATGTGGATGCTTCGTTTAGGGTTATCTCGTGATTCAAACTTCCACAGAATGTTAATAATACCTTCATTTGATAAAGATGGAAATTTAAATTTTTATACATGCAGAAAAATTGATTCATCGACTCGAGATTCAACAAAATATAAAAATTGCGAAATTTCAAAAAAATCAATTATTTTTAATGAACTTTTAATAGACTGGACACGACCTCTAACATTAGTTGAAGGACCCCTAGATTTATTAAAAACGAATGATAATGCGACATGTTTACTAGGTAGTTCATTACCTATTGACAGTTTATTGTTTAAAAGAATTGTCGAAAATAAAACACCTATTATGTTAGCTTTAGATCATGACGCATATCAAAAAGCAATTAGAATTGCTCAAGACTTAATTTCTTATGATATTGATGTATCTATAATTGACACGTCAAAAGCTGATGATGTAGGTGATATGTCATTAGAAATGTTTAATGATCTATATCATCAGGCTTGTAAAGTCGATCCTGAAAGTTTATTATTAAGTAGAATTTTAAATATAGTTTAACACACAACAATAAAAAAAAGGATCAAAATGAGTTTTAAATGTATCCATATTGCAGATATTCATTTTCGAGGTTTAAGTCGACACGAAGAATATAAAAATGTTTTCAGCCAACTTTTTCAACAAGCTCGTGAAATTAAACCTGACGTTATCTTTGTGGGTGGTGATATTGTACATACAAAAACGCAAGGTATTTCACCTGAACTTATTGACGTTTTAAGCTGGTGGTTTAATAATTTATCATCAATTGCACCAACCCATATTGTGTTAGGAAATCATGATGGTTTAATTCAAAACCATGACAGACTTGACGCAATTACACCGATTGTTGATGCGTTAAATAATCCTAGACTATTTCTATATAAGAAAAGTGGTGTATACACAACTGGCGTCAAAGGGTTTAATTGGTGCGTTTTTTCATGTTTTGATGAAGAAAATTGGGTAAATGTCAAGCCAGTGCAAGGTGAAATCAATATTGCGACATTTCACGGAGCTGTTAAAGGAAGTACAACAGATGTTAATTGGGAGCTTGAAGGTGATGTTGATGTTGGCTTTTTTAATAATTACGATTTTGTATTATTAGGTGATATACACAAGATGCAGTATATGGATTTTGAAAAAAGAATAGCATATTCAGGTTCAACAATTCAACAAAACTATGGAGAGTCAATTAATAAAGGCTTTTTATTATGGGAAATTAATTCTAAAAATGATTATAAATCAACATTTTATTCATTAAAAAATCCAAATCCTTTTGTCACTGTCGAGTGGCAAGATACTTTTGAAAATACAATCAAAGAGTGTGATAAATTTGATAATTTTTCAAGATTTAGAGTAAAATCCAAACAGAAATTAGATATAAATAACACAAAATTAATACAATCATATCTTAAAGATCATAAAAAAGCTGTTGAAGTTGTTTTTAAGAATGAAGGTGTTAAAAATAGTGTATCATTAATTGATGAGACTAAAAAGAAATTCAGTATTTGGGATAATGAGATTAGATTGAAGATGTTACGTGATTTTTTTGATCATACTGTTACAAATGAGCAGATCAAAGAGATAAACGAACTTTTCGTAAAATATTTACAAAATCTGTCTCCTGAACAAGCGCTTAAATCATATCAATGGCAATTAAAAGATTTGGAATTCAATAATATCTTTTCATATGGTGAAGGAAATTATTTAAATTTTGATAATATGAATGGCGTTGTAGGTGTTTTTGGTAAAAATGCCATCGGTAAGTCATCGATTACAACAGCGTTAATGTATACACTTTTTAATTCAACTGATCGAGGATCTGTTAAAAATTTGCATGTTATCAATCATAGCAAAGAGAATTGCTCAGCCAAGGCTGTAATTGAAGTTAATAACAATAAATACTTGATTGAAAGAAATAGTAAAAAAGTTACAAATAAAAAGCGAAATGAGACATCTGCGTCAACAGATTTATCACTTACAAGATTAAACAATTCTGATTCAAAGACAAATGAATCAGATGAACAGCGTAGAGAAACAGAAAAAATTTTACGTGAATTAATTGGAAATGCCGATGAATTTCTAATGACGACATTCGCATCACAAGGTAATATTAACGCATTTATTAATGAAAAGAGTGGTAGTCGTAAGCACTTTATTTCAAAATTTTTAAATTTAGATATTTTTGAAGATTTATTAAAAATTGCTAAAGACGATTCAATTGAGATTAAAAGTAAATTAAAGAATGTAAATTCAAAAAACGGTAATAGTTCTTGGCAAATGCTTAGAAATGAAGCATATCAAAAAATTAATGAAAATTTAACACAAATTGAACAGTTTGAACAAAAGCTGGATCAAACTAAAACTGATGAGATTGATTGTAGAATTAATCTTGAAAACATTAAAAATAAAAATGTAGATTTATCTTCGATCAAAATTTTGCAAGAAGAATTATCTTTATTAAAAAATTCAAATCAAAAAGATATTACATTAAATGATAGATATGTTGAAGAAATTAGTGAAATAACATTAAAAATTGAAAAATTTGAAAAATTAAAAGCGTTAATTAATCTCCCCGAATTAGAAAGTGACAAAGAAAGACTGATTAATTTAAAGGCTCAATTAACAATGTCTATTACTAATTTCGAAAATTTACGACGAGATATTGATAAAAAAAGAAATGCACATAAACTTTTATCGAGTGTTCCATGTGGCGATAATTTTCCGACGTGTAGATTTATTAAAAACGCTTATGAAGATTATCAAAATATTACACAAAACGAAGATCAAATCATTGAACTAGAAAAGTCTATAATCGATTTAAAAAAAATTGTTGACGAAATTGAAAACAAGCAAATTTCATCAAAAATTGAAAAATATTATGAACATTTTAACAAAAATCAACAAAATGAACTGCAACTTAATTTATTGCAACAAAAGAAAATTCTGCAACAAAGTAAGATTGATGACAATAATTTAAAAATTGATAATTTAATAGACAAGTTAGATAAATTATCAATGTTAATTAATAATGACGATATCGCTTTACTAAAAGAATATCAAAATAAATTAACATTGATCAAGAATCAAATAACATCAATCGATTCAAATTTGTCTTCATTAAAAGGTGAAAATATTTATTTAAAGAAAAATATTGAAAACTACATAATTGAAGAAGAAAAAGAAAAAGAATTAATTGCACAATGGAAAATATACGAATTATTTATGAATTCAGTATCAAAAAAGGGTTTACCTTCAACTTTATTAAAAGAAATGTTGCCGTCTTTAAATAAGGAAGTTAAGGAAATCTTAAATGATATTGTTGAATTCACAATTGATATTGAGATACAAGATGACGATTTAGAGATTTATTTGAACAATCATAATCAACGTCGGATTATAGAAACAGCATCAGGAATGGAAAAAATGATCACTTCTTTAGCCATTCGTGTCGGTTTAATCAATATTAGCAATTTACCTAAATCAAATATTTTTATTATTGATGAAGGTTTTGGCGCTTTAGATGATACAAATATCGGAGCTTGTATAAAATTATTAGAAAGTTTTAAAAGATTTTTTAAAACAGTCTTGATTATATCACATGTTGATGCAATTAAAGATGCAGTTGATAATATTGTATACATAGAAAAGCAAGGAAATGATTCTTATGTTAGATTTGACTAAAGATAAGTGGAAAACGTTAGATAATGATTTCGTAGAAATTGAAACGAATGATATCAGAATTTTAAAGCACAAAGATTGGGAAGATATCCCGATTGACTGTCCACAGTGCAATAATCTTTTTGGAGGAGCTGAGGATGTCGAAGCTTTTAAACGACATAAAATGTGTGAAAGTTGTGAATTAAACAACTGGGCAAAGTTAACAAAAGAATAAAACAATATATATAATATTATAAAACAATAGAGGAAATAATGAAAAGTATTACAAATTCGCATGCTTTAGGACAATGTCTAGACAACGTTTTTAATTCAACTTCAGACGGTACACGTAAGGTTATTGCAAAATTATCTGGCAATTTATTAACACTAACTTTTCAAACAATTGCACAATTTGGTAGAGAACAAGGTTTACATGTACAAACAGATAAACTAAAAAATGAAGGTATTCAATTAATTACAGATCGTTTGAATGCCCTTAAATCATCTTTTAAAGATTTATGCCAAATATCTTTAAAGGCTCAAAAATGTAATGAGTCAGATTCTTTCGAAACAATTTCAACATCATCACTTTCACCTAGACGTGTTATCAAATATTCACTTAATATTCAATTTGAAATAAACGATTAATGGTATAATTTATGTCTATTAGACAACAACAAATTAATGAAATTCTTAAATGCGGAAAAGATCCTTCATATTTTATTAACACATATTTAAAAATTGAACATCCTTTAAAAGGTCTAATACCTTTTAAGACGTATAATTTTCAAGATCGTTGTTTAACTGACTTTAACGATCATCGTTTTAATATTATTTTGAAAAGTCGACAATTAGGTATCTCAACTATCGTTGCTGCATATTCTATTTGGCAAGCCTTATTTTATAAAAATAAAAATATCCTGATTATTGCAACAAAACTAGCTGTTGCTCAAAATTTTGTTAAAAAAGTCAAAGTTGCAATTGAAGCACTACCTCCATGGTTGGTACAATTTGCTCCAATCACTGCTAATAATAAACAACAAGTCGTGTTTAAAAATGGTTCTTCTATTAAAGCGATTCCTACATCTGATGACGCAGGTCGTTCTGAAGCTTTGTCTTTATTGATTATTGATGAAGCTGCTTTCGTTCGAAACTTTGATGAATTATGGACAGGTCTTTATCCTACATTATCAACGGGTGGTAGAGCGATTATTTTATCAACACCTAATGGTGTCGGTGGTCAATATTATGATTTGTGGTTAGGGGCAGAACAGAAAACAAATGTTTTTAACCCAATTAAACTCAGCTGGGATGTGCATCCTGAACGTGATATGAAGTGGTTTGAAGAAGAAACCAAGAACATGTCTGAAAAACAAATTGCGCAAGAATTATTATGTGACTTTTCAGCATCGGGTGATACATTTTTTCAAAATGCTGAAATTGATTGGGTCAGAAGTCGAACAAGATCACCAATTGAGATGACAGGACCAAATCAAGATGTTTGGGTGTGGCGTTATCCCAGAGAAGGTCATAAGTATGTATTATCAGCTGATATTGCAAGAGGTGATGGATCTGACTCTAGCGTTTTCCATATTATTGATGTTGATAATTCATCAATTGACGTTGAATATAAAGGTAAATTGACGCCTGATAATTTTTCACAATTAGTTTATGATTGGGCTAGACGTTATAATAAAGCTTTAGTCTGTCCTGAAAATAATACATATGGGTACATGGTTTTATCCAAATTAAATGATCTAGGATATCAAAATTTTCATTTTGAAAATGAAAGAATGAAATATGAGTTTACTTATGCTATGGACAAATCTGAATTTATTGCAAAGGCTGGATTTAGTACACAGAAAGATAGTCGTGCAAAAATTTTATCGAATTTAGAAGAAGCAGTACGTAATCACCGTTATGAGATAAACTCACTACGTCTTTATGAAGAGTTCAAAACGTTTATTTGGTTAAATAATAAACCTGTTGCAATGAAAGATCACCACGATGATGCTATATTATCCTGTGCAATTGGTTTATGGGTTGCAGATAAGTTTGGTTCGAAATTAAAATCAACAGAATCAACAACTGCCAATGAAATACTAAAAGGCATGAAGATAAATCAGACATCATCAGCTGATACTGTGATAAGCCCGTATTATAATAATCAGTTGACAAAACAAATAAATCCTTTTTTACCAGTGCCGATGAGTGATAGCATTATCGATACAGGTCAATCTAAAAAAATTAGTGCATTAGGTGATTTTTCTTGGTTGGTTAGATAAAAAAAGAAGTAAATTTTTATATTTCTTTGTATAATATTTATATTATTAAAATTACAAAAATCATTTGGAATATTAAATGGCAAAAGAAGATAGTTTATTTAAAAGATTAACTGATTTATTTCGTTCAGGGCCAACTGTTCGAAAAAAGGTAAAAGCTAATCAAAAGAAAACAGGTGGATCGCCTAGCAGTTTGGATTTATTTAAGAAAAATCATAGTGACGTGTATAATTCTACAATTTCTGCATATGGTTCATATGATAGAATGGCTCGTTATTCAGATTTTAGCGAGATGGAATCGACCCCGGAACTGTCCAGCGCCCTAGATATTTACGCAGAAGAAACAGTATCAGCAGACTCAAACGGAAAAGTCTTACATATCTATTCTGAAAATCGTAAAATTAAACAATTACTTGAAAATCTATTTTATGACGTACTAAATGTTGAATTTAATTTAGTCATGTGGGTTCGTAATCTCTGTAAATACGGTGATTTCTTTCTCTTTAATGATGTTTCACCTGAATTTGGTGTTATTAATGTTTTCCCTATTCCAATCGCTGAAATTGAACGTGAAGAAGGCTTTGACCCTGAAGATCCTTCAGCTGTTCGTTTTCGTTGGATTACACAAGGTAACAGAATTTTAGAAAACTGGCAAATCAGTCACTTCAGATTATTGGGTAATGACGCATTCTTACCTTACGGATCCTCTGTTTTAGAAGGTGCAAGACGTATTTGGCGTCAATTAATCTTAATTGAAGATGCAATGTTGGTTTATCGTGTTATTCGTGCACCTGAACGTCGCGTTTTTTATATTGATGTTGGTAATATTCCACCTGAAAATATCGCCGATTACTTACAACAAGCACAAACTTCGTTAAAAAGAAACACCGTTGTCGATAAAACTTCAGGTAAAGTAGATTTAAGATATAATCCACTATCAGTTGATGAAGACTATTTCTTACCTGTACGTGGTGGTGATACAGGTACTCGTATCGATACTTTGGCAGGTGGTCAAAATACTTCTGCAATTGAAGACGTAGAATATATTCAAAAAAAATTATTTGCTGCCCTTAAAATTCCAAAAGCTTACCTAGGTTATGATGAAGAAATTGGTAGTAAATCTACATTGGCGCAAGAAGATATTCGTTTTAGTCGAACCATTCAACGTATTCAAAAAACTGTTTTGGCAGAATTAAATAAACTAGCGATGATTCATCTCTATTCACATGGTTATAGTGAAGAAGATTTATTGGATTTCGAAATCAAATTATCAAATCCATCCAGTATTGCTCAACAACAAAAATTAGAATTAATTCGTACAAAGTTTGATATTGCATCATCAGTACCTGAAGGATTGGTTGATTCTGAATGGGTATCTAAAAATATTATGGAATTTAATGATGATGAAATTGCACGTATTAAAAGAGGAAAAATTAAAGACAAACTGGAAGGTCTTAAACTTGAAGCTGTTACATTACCTGGTAGCAATGACAATCAGGTTGAAGGCGGTGGCGGTGAAGGTGGCGGCGGTGGTGGCGGTGATATGGGTGGTGCAGAAGATATGGGTGGTGGTGCAGGTGGTGGTGAAGGTGAAGCAGCGATGGGAGGAGGAGGATTGGCAGATTTATTCTCAGGTGATATGAAATTAGGCACAATTTTAGCTGAAGATGATGAAGATAAAGATGATGTGTTATCTGATGATAATCAATTCTCTGATGGGGGTGATTTTCATGAAGAAGATAATCCCAGAAAGAAGATCGATGTTGTTCCATCAAAGATGTATAAAAATCAAAAATATCGTAATGAAAAATTAAAAAATCATGGATCTAATTCAACATATGGTAGAGATCCAGATGGTAGTTCTTTTATTAAAAATTCAGCTGCAAGTTTGAGTAATAAGTCTAATTATTTAAATAACGCAGGTGATTCAAGTCGTAGTTTAATACCTGATCCACCTGGGTCAGATGATTTAGGATTTGATAGTAAACCTATTTCTGTTAGTCCAAAACAATCAAATGAAAATCAAATGAAAAAAATATTTGATTCAATGAATAGAAACTTTGGATATAAATTTGCGAATAATAAAAATAAAAGTCCGAATTTATTAAATGAAGATGCAGAAATGATAATTATTGATAATGAAGATATTGGAGAGGATTAATAATGAAGAATAGAAGCCACAATAAAAAAAGAAATGTCGGCATCATATATGAACAGTTAATAAACCATATGTGTCAATGTGTGATTAAAAATGACGAAAGTGGTATTATCAAATCAAAAGGTATTATTAAAGAAAATTTTAAAAAAACATCACAGTTACATCGTGAATTAAAATTTTTTAATGCTTTAATCCAAACAAGAGGTATTGAAGCAAGCCTTGCAACAAGTATTATACAGGAAGCTAAAAGAGCTTGCCAAAAACATTTTTCAGATGATCTTTTGGAGAGAGAAAAGTCACATTTAATTAAAGAATTAAATTATTCTTTTGGTAAAGGTAATATTTTTGAAAGCAAAATTAAAAACTATAAAATTTTAGCAACTGTTCAAACATTATTAAACGAATGGAGAAAAGGTTCACAATCTGATTTTCAAATCACAACTGAATATGAACGTCAACTTCATGAATGGATGACAACAAAAGAAGAAGAAGTTATTGTTGAAACAAATTTGGTATCACCTGATATCGATGAATTAACATTCAGATTAATGAATGAAAAATTCAATAAGAAATATGATAAATTATTAAATAACGATCAAAAAAGAATTATTAAACTCTTTGTGGAAAGTAAATCACTTGAAAACGAGAGTGAATTAATTGATCTTTTTGAAGAAATTAAATTAAAATCAACAAAATTATTAGAAAATTATCGATGCGATAATCAAATGCTATCTGAGAGTTATGATATTGTCAAACACAAAATAAAAAATGTTAAAACTCAAGAAATAACCGAAGAAAATGTTAAAAGATTTTTAACTTTATGTAAATTAAACGAAGAATTAAAAGGTGATGATAAATGAGCAGACTATTAACAGAATGGATCGCTTTTGAATATGATAAAAAAATAATTCAAGAAGCAAAAATTGGCGGAGGTCCACTAATCATGAAAGGAATACTCCAAAAATCAGATACTCTTAACCAAAACGGCAGAGTTTATCCCCGCGTAATTCTTGAAAGAGAAGTTAGAAATTATCAAAAATTCATCAAAGAAAATAGAGCATTAGGCGAATTAGATCACCCAGATTCCTCAGTCGTTGAATTAAAAAATGCCTCACATATTATTCGTGAAGCGCATATGGAAGGCAACATTTGTTACGGAACAGTTGAAATATTAAATACACCTGCAGGTAAAATTCTACAATCATTGGTTGAAAGCGGCGTCACCTTAGGTATTTCTTCTCGAGGTGTAGGCTCAACACAACCCCAAGGTGAATTACAAATTGTGCAAGATGATTTTCAATTAATTTGTTGGGATTTCGTCTCTGAACCATCTACACCTGGGGCTTTTATGATGAAAGAAGGAAAAGAAATTTCTTCACGACAATTACATGAAATAAACTCATCATTTTTTAACAAAAGTGATAGATTATATAGAATTTTTAATGAAATAGGAGACTGGAAATAAAATGGCAAACGAACAACAAATGCAAGCTGATGCGCTTAAAGAACACAACCACAGATGGCCTTCACCCAATCATAATTTTGTACCTGAATATCAACAATCAGGTATTCCATTTGCAAAAAAAGTTAATTCGAACTCAGAAGTAGAATTCCCATCAGTTACAAGATGGATTTCAATATCATGTGCAACTGATTGTTATATTAATTTTAAGCAAGAAAAACCTGGAAATGTTATAGGAAATGATTTTTCATTTTATATTCCTGCTAAAACAGTTACACGTTTTGAATTGAAATGCAAAAAAATAAATGTTGAATCTGTTGCTATTGGTGGTGTTGATAATTCTGTTTATATTTTAGCAGGTTTAACAAATGTTCCAACAAGAAATTTCCCAGATCAAACAGCAGCGAATGGATTTTCAGTGTAATTATGAAATTAGGATACGATGATTTAAAAGAATTAGTTAAAGAAGCGCTTGTTGAAATTCTGCAAGAAGGTTTAGGTAATTTATTATTATCTGATACACGAGTTAACAGAGATGTCGCAGATAATCATGATGATGAAGAAATTGAAGATACAGTTTCAGTTGCGAAACAAAATCAAACAGCTCGACAGGTATCAGCACCTTTTACTAAATCAAGTCAAGCGCCTCAAAAACAACACAAGACCAATGAATCACAAAATCGTGGTCAGCAAACATTGACATCCATGTATGAAGCTAAAACTTTACATAAAATGGGTGAACAATTATCTAAACAAAAAGCTACACAAACTGGAAAAAGCGGTTTAATTGGTAAAAATACAATCAAGTCAATTACTGATGATCCGTTAATGGCTTCAATTTTTGCAGATACAGCAAAAACAACTTTGCAAGAACAAACCAAGGCTGAAAGTTCAAATATTGGTTTACAACGTGGGCATGATCGTGCTGCGCAAATTGCTGCAGAAAATGATCCAATGGATTTATTTGATGAAAATGTATCTTCAAATTGGGAAAATTTGGCTTTTGGTCCCACCAATCCTGCAAAAAAGTAACTTATAACTAAAAAATTTATTAAAATCTAATATAGAATAATAATTATTAAGAAAACAATAAACATTTATTTTATAGGAGATAATATGTCAACCAAAAGATTAACAGATGATGTTTTACGTCAAATGATTGCTCAAGAAAAAAGACGTTTGGTCGAAACATTAGAATTGCAATTAAAAAGACCTGAAGATGCTCATAAAAAAGCACGCGAAATAAAGGCTGATGATTATGCAAACACATTAAGCACAAAAATTAATCATTATAATGCAATGAAATTACATGAAGCTGAATTGCTTAAACAATATATGAAACTTCGTGAAGCCCGTGAATTACTTAAATCACAACTTCTTAAGGCGCTTAAGTAAAATTTTTTCTTTTCATTCTTTTTAACAATACTATTTAATTTTTGTGATATACTTATTATTAAAATAAAACTTTAGGAGTGTAATTTATGAAAAGAAATACTTATCCTGTCGCCGAAAATGCACAAGCAGTAGCATATCGTGAAATATTTAAAGATGACACAAAAGTTGGACGTGTAAAAGGAATTAATAATTCCCCTAATTTAGTTTCTCTATTTCCAAATTCACCTTTTAATACAGGTGGAATAGAAAATGATCGTGGAAATTTGTTGGATTCTGAAACAACAACAGGACCATTGACTAATGATTTAATTGCTAAAATGTTTCAAGCTGTAATAGATGGTAAACATGAGTTTGATGAAGTTACTAACGAGATTTTTAGAGTTACACCACATGTTACAAAAAGTAACGAGCCCGGTCATAATTACAATTGGTTGTATCGAGACACACGTATGGATATGAATTTTAAATATTTAGATGAAGCTGGTAATTCAAATTCACCTAATGCTGACACGGCGCCTGTTGGTTCAAATGCACCAATTCCTGATAATCTAGCGCCTAGTGATCATCCATTTTGGGGTCATGCAAATTTAAATGTACCTTCGGTTAATTGGAATGAACCACGTGGCAGTCATTTTAAAGACGGAAAAGGTATACCACAATTACAAAGAGGTTCAGGCGGTTTTGGAACAGTATATACTGTGTCAAATAAAGCATTTGCTGCTCAAGAAAAAATTGGATTTTACTTTACAAATTCCTATATCGATGCAAAAGTTGCGGGTACAGAAACAGCTCCTTTAGATAGAATGAATAAAACAACAGGTGTCAATGGTAAATCTATTAAAGATGATTCAAATACAATTGCTGATAATAATAGCAACTTATATCAAAATATTGATAAAGAATTTAACTGAGTGTTATAAAGTTATAAAGAAAGTATAAAAAATGCAAAGTGTAGGAACAGGTATACAGTCTGGAACAAGTTTAGGTTCAGGATTTTCTTCAAGACCTGATCCTTCACCACGTAAAATAGGAATAGGCAACCCTAGAACTTTAGGGGGTTCAACTGCAGGAATATATAAAACGTCAGAAAGAAGTCAATATGATCAACCTGACGCGTACGATGAAGATGTTGATGAAGAAGATATTGATGTTGCAAAAAGAAATATTCCTATCTCGAATATTGATGGTGTTCGTTCTGCGACAGATTCAATGTCTAGAATTGGAACAAAAGCGCAAACAAACCAGGCAACAGCTGGCGGTATCGGTTCTTACGCTGGTGCAGTTGGTCCGATTGGTGAGAGTATTTTACGTAGTTATATTTATGAAATGATATTATCTGAAAATTCTATTGCACGTGTTTATGGATATAATTCTTTGGGTATTGGCAATCAGACAGCAGCTAAGAATTTAGGAAGTCGTAAAGGTGGTCCTCTTGTAGGAAATAATTTTAATGCTAATGGTGGAATTGTAAGAAATCGTAGTAATGGGCAATCTCGATTTGGTATGCAACAACATTCAGGTGAAAGAACAGGTAATCCAGCCAAATGGGTGAATGGTATTTCTCCAATACAGCAACCGTCGTTGGAAGATGAAAATTTAGGTGAAATTACGCATGTGATTGATGATAATCAAAGAGAAGAAGAGGGAATTGGGCAGTCAACGTATGAATTATTTACAAATTCAGTTGAAAATCGTGATACAAATACAATTGGTTTAAGACGTCATCGAGAGCAAAGAATAAAAAGTAAGAATAAATAATACTTTACAATTAATATATAATTATTAAATAAAAAGATGAGATGTTATGAGTTTAATTAAAAGTAGTACTCTTAGAAAACTAATTAAAGAAGCTGTAATTAAGCATTTATTGAGTGAAATTAAAAAAGAAGATAAGCCAGATGATGATTGTAAAGATTGTGATAAACCTGTGTCTAAATCATCAAAAAGTTCAAAAACAATTGGTAAAAAGCCTTATCGCGGTCAGAAAGTTGATCCAATGTCATTACATAAAATATCAGGAACATCAACAAAAAAAGCAAAAGCAAAATCTTCTGTATCAAATACGAAAAGTAAAACAAGTGATGATGACGAGCCTAAAGAAATGAGAAAATTTGGTTCGCATTATGATGATGAGGCTTATGATTTGGAAGAATCTGATTATGAGCATGAAGAAGCAGAAGATGAATTTGAAGATTAATTTGTTTTATATAATATATTTTGATAAATAAATTGATAAATATAAATAAAATATTAAATGAAAGAAAAAGACATGACTAGTAGTTTATTTAATGAAGCATTAAATGACGCTAAAGCAATTCGCGCAGCGGCTGAAGAACGTGCTAAGCAACAGTTATTAGAAACAATGTCACCTAAATTAAAAAAAATTGTTGAAAATACAATTAATCAACAGATGGGTCTATTTGAAGAAGAAAGTGATGATATCGATTTAGATAATCTCGAGCAAGAGTTAGCTGATGAGACTGAATCAACATCGTCAACAGCATCTTCAACTAGTCAAATGTCTGAGGATGATGATCTAGGTGAAATTGATTTAAATGAAGAAGAAGTTGAAGAATGTGGTCAAAATTATTCAATGGAAAGTGATGAACCTTACGATCGAAAAGTAAACGAATCAGCCAAAGAAGTTTTAAACATTCTTTTAACCAAAGATGTAATAAAAAGAAATTTACAAAAAGAAGTAAAAGCTTTTGAAAAAGAAGTAAAATTACTAAAAAATATGTTTGTAATGATTGAAAATCACAAAGTTGATAATAAAACTGTTAAAAAAGTTGATCAAACATTATTAAAATTAGTTGAAAATTCAAAAAATATCGCCAGTAACGATATAATTAAAAATCAAACCCAAATTAAACTACAATTTAGCAATGCGTTGCAGGAGTTAAACCAAATGACAAGAAGAAGAAATAACATTTTAGCTGAAAATTATGCTAGCTTAGCACGTCGTTCTAGACGTCTTTTTGAAGCTGAAGGTGATGAAGAAGAAACAGACGATTTATCAGATGTTCCTGCTTTAGATGATGAAAGTCCCGAAATGGATGACGAAATGGATATGGGCGCCGATATGGATTCTAAGTTTGAAGAATCTGATCCTGAAACCTTAGAACGTATTGCCAATCAAATTAGACAAATGTTAAACGGCGAAGGTGGCGATGAAGAAGGTATGGAAGATATAGGCGATGAAGAAGGTATGGAAGATATGGGCGATGAAGAAGAAGAAAAAAGCCCTAAGACTGAATGGGCTAGACGTCGCGGTCGTTTATTTGCAGAATCCGATGATTTAGAAGAAGTTGAAGATTTAGAAGAACAAGAATATTGTGAAGATGATATGCCAGAAATGCAAACAGAATCAGATTATTTCTTTGAAGCCGATAGGAAAGAAACTGCAGCTCAGAAAAAAGCACGTTTAGCTAAGGAAAAAGCAGCAGCTGAAAAGAAGAAGAATGAAAAGAAGAAGACAACTGAATCTCAGCGTCGTGGTGGTGATGTCTTCTTGGAAATTGATGAAAACATGTTGAAGCGTGAAATTTCTCGTATGAAGAAACTTCGTGAAGGTGATGCTGAAGATATGATTTCTCATTTTGGTGGTGCTAAGAGTGAAGGGGAACCATTCTTGGATTTCGATGATAGTGACTTAAATGGTAATGTAGATAATTTAGGAAGTTTTCCTTCAAAGGGTGGACGTTTAAAAGAAGGTCGCTCTTACAATAGCAACGGACAAACCAGATTGCTCGAAGGTAAAGTTCAAAATTACAGAAAAGCATTAACCGGTATGAAAAATCAACTTAGCGAAATGACTTTGTTCAATGCAAAGTTATTGTATGCTAACAAACTTATGCAAAATCGTGATCTTACAAACTCACAACAACGTCATATTGTTGAAAGTTTAGATCAAGCTAAAAACCTTCGTGAAGCCCAACTTCTTTTCGAAGGTCTTAGCAAGAGCTTAACAAAGGGAACAGGTCGTTCTGGTTCTCTTAACGAAAGCGCAAGTCGCCGAATCGCCGGTGGTTCAAGCAGATCAACTTCTAGTGCACAATCAGCACAAAATAGAATTGAAACAGACCGCTGGGCAATCTTGGCTGGTATCAAGAAATAAAAAAAGAATTAGTGAACGAAAAAAAGTTTTAAAACTGATATTCTAGAGTATATTTAGTTTTAAAAAGAAAAAAACATCAGGAGAAATAAAAAATTATGTCAAGTTATACACTACAATCACTCACCGAAGGCATCAGACAACGCCACGTCGGTGTACAAAATAAAAGATTAGTCGAAAAGTGGGCACGTACAGGTCTTCTCAGAGGCCTCAACGATGTAAATCGTGAAAATATGTCTCAACTTCTAGAAAACCAAGCCTCACAACTCCTCCGCGAATCAAATACCCTCGGTAACGATGCTGTTAAAGGTTTCACCTCTATCGCTTTCCCCATCGTCCGTCGTGTTTTCGGTGGTCTTGTAGCTAATGAACTCGTTTCCATTCAACCCATGAGTCTTCCTTCCGGTTTGCTCTTCTATCTAGATTATACCTACGGTTCAAATGTTGGCGGTGATGGCACTGATGCTACAGCCACATATAAGAAAGGTCAATCTATTTATAACAATCCTACAGGTAAAGATATCCGCACAGGCTCTCTCGCTACAGGCGGTCAATATGATTTGATCGGTTCAGGCTTCTCAAAACTTCACAAAGTTGTTGATAGTGTTACTATATCAGCTGCTTTAAGTAATAATGCTACTGGTGAAATAACAGCTGCAGCAAATGTAGTAATCGATACTGCAGATGTTGTAGCAGCAGGTTCAAAGAAACTTTTACAATATGATTCACAAATTATTGATCTTGCCGAACAAAGCAGTCAAAATTGGTCAATTATTACTGTTCCTTTGGCTAGTTTGGTAAATATTGATTTATCTGCATTTAAAGATATTGCAATTACAAATGTAAGTGGTCTTTCAACAATTGATCAAGTTGTTCAATCAGGTTCTGTTTTAAATGTTCGTAGATTAAATCAACTTGGAACATTGGCTGCTGGTGTATTTACAGCTAATCCATTTGTTGAAAAGGATACTGCAAATGCAGTTGTATTATGTGTTGTAAAATGTGCAGCTGCTGCAGTAACAGGTGGTACTACTACATGTTCAGTATCTTATATTATTAATGATACATTTAATAATAGTAGTGCTGAAACTTTGGTTATTCCAGGGTTTGAATCTGATCTTGGTGTACGTGATGCTGTTGATTTGCAAAATCCTGCTGGTTTGCCAAATCCCGTAATTCCAGAAATTGATATTAAGATTGAGTCAATTCCAGTGACCACATCAACACGTAAGTTAAGAGCTCGTTGGTCCCCAGAATTGGCGCAAGATCTTAATGCATATCATTCATTGGATGCTGAAGTTGAATTGACTCAAATTCTTTCTGAACAAATTGCATTGGAAATTGATCGTGAAATTTTGAATGATCTTTTGACACAAGCTCAAGGCGCAAACTTCTTCTGGTCACGTGCTCCTGGTAAGTTTGTAAATAAGAGAAGTGGTGTTGAAATTGCAAGAGCAGTTGGTGCAAATAGCGTTCAACCTGGTCCTGCATTTACTGGTACTGTACGTGAATGGTATGAGACTTTGATTGAAACAATTATTGACGTTGCAAATGAAATTCATAGAAAGACACTTCGTGGTTCTGCAAACTATATTATTGTATCTCCAGATGTAGCTACTGTACTTGAAGCTTCTGTTCTTTATCGTCCAGCATATTCCATCGATGGTGATGGTCAAGTTGCAACACCTTTCACCATGGGTGCTGAAAAGATTGGTTCTTTGAGCAATCGTTTCACTGTTTACAAAGATCCATATTTCCCAAGAAATAAGATCCTTGTTGGTTACAAGGGTGGTTCTTACCTCGAAACAGGTTTTGTCTATGCTCCTTATGTACCTCTAATCGTTACCCCAACCATTTTTGCACCAGAAGATTTCACACCTAGAAAGGGTGTAATGACTCGTTATGGTAAGAAGATGGTACGTGCTGATTTCTATGGTACTGTAACATGTCTTGATATGAACATCATCTAAGCTAGAAATAGTGATGAGCAGTGTTTGTTCATAATGTTTAAAAGCAATTGGGCACTTCGGTGCCCTTTTTTATTTTTATTTGTAATGGTATTAATTTTATATTATAATAAAATATCTTTAATTTGTCTTAATAATATTATAAAGTCGAGTAATTATGACATGTTTAATTTGTCAAGTTGATTTAGATGGTAAAAAGTTAAGTAATCATATTGCTTCTGTACACCATTTAACTTCAAAAGAATATACGATTCAGTATGTTTATCATGGAATAAAACCTTTATGCAAAGAGTGTGGACAAGAAACTAGATATACAACATATTCGTTTAAAGAATATTGTGTTAATTGCGCGAATATTGCGATGAAAAAGGGCGGTGAAATGGGTGGAAAAGCTGAGGCGTGGAATAAAGGTAAAACAAAAGAAAATGATGAACGTTTGTTAAAACAATCAATTGAAAGATCGGGTGCGGGCAATCATTTTTATATGAAAAATCATGATGAAGAAACAAAAAATAAAATTAGTTTATCAAAAAGATTAGGTAATACAGAATTAATTTCAAGAATGATTGAAAGAAATCTTGATTTTGAATTAATT
>Ga0194133_10000975_pt1 | contig 54131 bp, 42 predicted proteins | sample TA2KigOf40mmetaG_FD_155448 | JGI IMG/M metagenome (GOLD analysis project Ga0194133, IMG submission 155448) | Freshwater microbial communities from Lake Tanganyika, Tanzania - TA2015055 Kigoma Offshore 40m | ecosystem: Environmental > Aquatic > Freshwater > Lake | place: Tanzania: Lake...
TATTAAGGTTATTTATAATTATTCTAGAAATCCCCTCAGCATATCCGAGTCTTCCAGTTGTTTCTAATTCTTCAATTGAAGGAACAATAGAACTAACAAATTCACTTAAATTCATTGCGTCTTTACATTGCTCATTCAAGAAAAATTGTAAATTAAATGATTTGTTATGAGAATTAGTGTTGTTATTACTATTGTTTATAGTTCCATTTTCTAATACTTTTATAAACATATTTTTGAGTTCAGAGTTTTCTTTTATTAACAACATTATTAAATCTTTATCAGAAAGTTCATTGGCTGATTTTTCTTCGATAGAACTACAAAGTTGAATATTACATGTTTTTTTATGTCTATAATAACTACTATTATGCTTATATATTTTTCCACAAATACAATTGTTTATTGTGAGATTTTTACTAGCATCTACTAGCATTTTACTAGCATTTACTAGCATTTTATGTTTTGTTGTAGATATATGTTTTATATAATCACTTTGTTTACATGTATTATAGTCACATTTTTCACAGTTAAATTTTTCGGCGATTTTTGGCGACTTTTTCGGCGACATTTGCTATATATAATGCTAGTATAAAAATCGCCAAGTTTTTAACAAAAAAAATAGCATGATAATATTTTTCAACAAAAAAACCCATTTTCACACCATTATCGTAACAATCATTTTTTTTGTGGGTATTTTCAAAACTTTTTTTGGGAAATCAATTTTGGACATTTTTAGAACTTGTAAAAAATGTCCATTTTTAGATTCCCTTTTTACTTTTTGGAAAAATATTCATGGATTATTTTGTAAATATACATTTTATACATTTTATACACTTTTACATTATATTTCATAACAAAAATATAAAATAATTACTCAAATCAAATTTTATAGGTTATTTTTATCCAATTTATCAATAATTCCTTATCACATATTTTGTAATTATCTTTGAAGCCATTCAACTTGTAAAAATCTGGTTTTTTAGATCTAGGTTTTTTATGATAAATATAGTCACCATATTTTCCACTACGTATACTCAAATTTTCAGCTAATTCTCTAACTAAACCTACAGGCTTAGTAGGGTCTAATAAATTATCTTTTTCCAGAAATTTAAGAATATCTAGGTACGCGATTTTTTCTATCGGAGCATTATCAAATTCTTCTTTTATTGATTTTTTGTTATTTCCCCACTGTACATATATTCCATATTTTCCATTTTTAATGAATAAATCTTCCCCTTTGTATTTACCAATTGGCTTTGTAATATCTTCTCTATCAAGAATATCGTCTAATTCTAATTGTTCATCTGATAATAATTTTATTTTTGAAATATCAAGATCTTTTTTTACAGATAAAAAAGATATCTTTTTATTTTTATCGACACATTTAACAACAGGTCCATATTTTCCAATAATAAGAGAATGATATTTATCTATTTTTATGTTAAATTTTTCTACTTGGATATTTTTCGTTGTTTCTATTAAATTATCAAAACACTGAGAACAAAGCTGTGACCAATTTAAAATTCCTGTAGCCACTTTATCAAGATCATCTTCCATTTGTTTAGTATAATTATACTCAAAAAACGAACCACATTTATCAAGAAGGAATTCAATAACAATTATGCCTAATTGAGTGATTACAAGCTTATTTTTTTCATTTCCAAAAACGCGTTCTCCTTTTGTCTCAATTATATTTGTTCCATCATCTAATTCAAAATCCGTTTTTATTATGGTTTTTCCTTCAATATTCTTTTTTTCAACATATTTTCTGTCTTGTATCTTATCTATTAGAGACGCAAATGTAGATGGTCGACCTATACCTTTATCCTCTAATAGTTTTACCAAATGTGATTCCGAAAAATGAGATTTTGTATCAGTCAGAGAAAATTTTGAAAGTATTTTTTTTGCTTTAAATTGAGTATTTTGTTTCAATGTTTGTAAATAAGTATAACTCTTTGTTTCATCTTCATATTCTTTCTTTACAATTTGCCATCCAGCAAATATTATTTGCTCTGATTTATAAATAAAATATATGTTTGACACAGTATCATACATCATTTTAGCACTGATAGAGTTGTATTGAGCAGTTGCCATACAAGTTTCTAGCGTTCGTTCCCAAATTATTTTATACAGTCTTAGAGCTTTTGCCGATATTTTCTCATCAAATATGTTTGTTACAGCTATGTTAACTGGGCGAATAGCTTCATGTGCTTCCTGAATACCCTTTTTGTCTAATTCTTGTTTTTTTAAATCTGTTTTTTTTTGAATATTTTCTTCGACTGAGACAATACTCGAACTAACATATTGTTCTCCATAAATGGTCGAAATATAATCTTTTGCTTGCGCGATAAACTCTTTGCTATATTTTTTTGAATCTGTTCTCATATAGGTTATATAACCATTCTCATAAAGTTCTTGAGCATATTTCATTGTTTCTTTTGGAGATATATGTAATAAATTATTCGCTAATTGTTGTAAATTTGAAGTTGTTAGTGGTTCAGGTGCCTTTTTAAATACTTTTTTTGGTTGGCTTACATCATAATCAAATAATCGATTTTTACACGTGTTTAGAAATTCTTTTACGTCATTCTCTAGTTCAAATTGTTTATTTAATTCAAATAATAAATTCATATTTGTAAAATAGCCACTTGTATTATATACTAGTCTTCCAGGAGAATTTTGTATATCTAAGTAATTATCATAAACTAGCCTTAACGCAGGTGTTTGACAACGTCCAGCTGATAAACTGCCATCATGTTTTTTAGTTAAACAATTCCATAATATTGGAGATATAGTGAAACCAACTAACAAATCCAAAATTTGTCTAGATTGTTGTGCGTAAACAGTATTCATATTTATATATTTTGGATTAGTTATAGCATACTGAATAGCTGGTTTTGTAATTTCATGAAAAATTATTCTTCTTGTTTTATCTAACGGTAAATTAAATAAATCACATATATGCCAACATATACTTTCTCCTTCTCTATCATCATCGCATGCTAATATAACTAATGATGCCTTTGAAATTTCTGAACGCATATATTCAATATGTTTCAACTTTTTATCATCTTGAATTAAAGAATAATTAGGCTTAAAAGAACGATTTTCAATTTCAATTGAATCTAAATCTGGTAAACAACGTATATGACCAAATGACGCTATTACTTTAAAACCTGGTCCTAAATATTCCTCTATTTTTTTACATTTAGCAGGTGACTCAACTATTACTAATGTAGTCATAATATTTAACTGTTAAAATATTACATAATATAATAAATTGTCTTTATTATGTTATTATCATAACTTTTCACTTTATTTACATTATAATACAATTATTATTATTATCATTATTTTCCGAATCATCATGTTCAGGTTCAAATGATTTTAATAATTCAACAAAGTCATCTAAACTACATTTTGATGTTCGTGAAAATGTATCGAAAAATTTTACACTTACCTGATTTTTACTGGCCAAAGAATCATCTACAAATATCATATTTTTTTCTTCTAACTTATATTTCTTTTGTTTTACTGGTAAAGATATATTTGGATTTGTGTCAATTTCTAAATTTATATGAGAACACTCCGAATTCAGACGAGATTGAATTTCTTCAATATACTTTTCAGTAATACTTGATACTGGATTTTGTAAAGAAATAATAACAAAATCAACTGACATAAATATACTTTTATTTGGAAAATTATATTTAAGTAGTAATTTACAATTATTTTCTCATTTGTTTAAATTCTTTCCATGAAATTTCTAATTGAGGACCTTTATATTCAGGCTCTTTATCAACATTTAATTTTTCAGCTTTTCTTAGAGCGCTATCAATGTATATTTCTTTTAATAATGTACCTACTTTAAATGATGCTTCATGTTGATCTAAATTACCATCTTCGATATCCTTTAAAACATCCAAAAAATTATTCAATATATTTAAATCTATTTCGTCTTTTCTTATTTTGTTGTAAATATCTGTATAATATGTAAATAAAAAACTACACTCTGTCATAGCTTCTAAAACAATAGAGTCTTGATCTCCAGAATATTTCTCTCTGATTAAAACCAATTTTTTAATTTCATCTCTTAATACTACACTATGCTTCAATTCTCGTATTAATTCTGTTTGATCAACAACATTATTTGTTGAAATCATATTTTGAAGATGAAGTCTTTGTTCGTCATTCATTTTATATATTATTTAGTGTACTATTTAATATATAATTTTACGTAAAATATAAAATATATGGATAATTTATATGAGTACTGAAATAGTAAATGCGGATCAATATGGTGTTTTGCCACAACAAGTTCCACCATATCCACCTGGAGCAAATTCAGCACGTTCAGCATCAATTGCCATGCAGCAACAATCTGTCAATAAACAAATGGCTTTAATTGGAACAAAAGGAGGTGCTACACAACAAATAGCAGTTCCACCAGCCAATACCCCTTATCCTGATATCGGAAACCAAACAGCAAATAATTTTAAGAGCACTGTTCAAGCTACAGCTAATCAAAATGCCCAGTCTGCTTTTGACGCCTGTGTCGGAAAAGGTCCTGGTTGTACTGTAACAGTAGTTCAAGATCAAAAAGCTGGTTCAAAAAGAAAGACACGAACTAAAAAAAGAAAATCAATGAGACGTGGTACAAAGAGACATAGACGTGGTACAAAGAGACATAGACGTGGTACAAAGAGACATACACGTGGTACAAAGAGAGGAGGTGGAACAAAATGGGGTGGAACAAAATGGGGATGTATGAGTGGTTAAATAATTATAGTAGTTTATTCTATAGAAAAATAAAATTTAAATATATATAATATGCCAACGACAATTAATTATTTAAATTTTATTTACGTTAATTTAGGTTTTATTTCTCAGATAGCCGTTATGACATATTTTAAATCAATCATTGAAATTAAGAAAAATTGGCCACAATATCGATGTAATCCAACTTATTGGATTTTTTCAGATAACTTATCCCAAGATTTTAATTATTGTATTCAAAATACACAAATGAATATGATGGGATATTTATTACAACCAATGAACTATTTATTGTCGTCAGTATCAAATATGGGTTCTAATTTTAATGATTCAATAAACAATATTCGATATATGCTAAGTTACGTTAGAGATTTTGTGACAAACATTATTCAAAGTGTATTTGGTGTATTTTTAAATTTGATTATTGAATTTCAGAAAATGATTATTAGTATAAAAGATATGGTTGGAAAAATGATAGGAATTGTCATAACTATTATGTATGTTTTAGATGGTTCTATTAAGACAATGAACAGTGCTTGGGCTGGTCCACCAGGACAAGTTGTTAGAGCAATAGGATCTTGTTTTGATCCATCAACAAAGCTAATTTCTAAAAATGGTGAAGAATATGAAATGGAGACTATTCCGCTAGGAACTGTATTAAAAGATGGAGGAGAAGTATTTTCTGTTCTTAAGGTAGCAAATCCAAAGAAAGATTGTCTATTTGAAATACCTAAATGTGGTGAATTAAATAAGACAACTGGTGAACTATCAAGTATTTTTGTTACTGGTAAACATTTTATCTATGACGACGAAGAAAAAAAATGGATACAAGTAAAAGATTATAAATATGCTATCAAAAGAGAAGAATTAATTCCTGAATATTTCTCATGTCTTATAACTACAAGTAGCTGTATACCGATAGGTTCAAAAATATTTTGGGACTGGGAAGATGATAATTTATGATCAAATGGACATAAAATATAATATATATGTATTTTATGAAATATATATTACTTCTAACATTCTTCTATATATTGTTTGTTATTCTCCAATATGTTTATTTGAAATATTTTGTAACACTAGAATTACCTGAGTTACAAGAGAAAATTGATTGGAATATTAAAAATATGGATACTTTAGAAAAAGAGATTGAAAACATACTAATAAAAAGAACAAACGATTTGAAAAATAAAAAGTTAAATTATGACGAATGGATAAAATATAATATTGAAAATGTGTTAGTTGATATACAAGGAAGAAAATATTATATATTTATTTTTGAGATGTTAGAAAATACAAATTATCAACGACTAATGACTAAAGTACATGGAAATCCAGATTATATTAATTTATCATGGGAAGATGTATTAAAAGATGTACAGGAAAATCTAGTAAATTTAAAACACACTACTGATGATAATTTAATAGCAAATATGTACGACATTTCAGATACAAAGTCATTACAAAACGTAGAATATTATTGGTTAGACCCTCTAACAAAAAGACCTGTTAATAAATTGTCAAAAGTGATGCGTTATTATGATCCTCTAACAGGACGTTCTGGTGTTATAGGAATGGGAATAGATTTGAAAGATATTAGTATTGATAATTCTTATATATATTGGCAAAAAATTAACTGGGGATGTCCAGTATTCCTAAGTTTACTTGTATATATATCAAGTATTTTACTCTATAAAATAAAAGGTGATAACCAAGTTCATTATAAGTCAGTAATATTTTTAATGGTTATTAATTTTTATATAGCTTATTTTTTAGGAAATACTGAAATAGATGGATCTAGTGTATCAGAACAAGTTAAAGAAAATACCATTAATAGTGGAATATTAAGTGTATCATTTTTATTCGGTGTTAATATATTTATATTAACAACTTTACAAAAAACATTTAAATTAACATTATTTACTGAAGCTGGGTTCTTATTTTCATTGTCAGTTCTATTACTGCTTTTTGCGATGATAAAAAAAACTGATAATAAAACTACAAGTGATATTACAAGTACTCGTCTATGTACTCAATTGTTATTTAATTCATCTATTATAATAAATATGTTAATCATATTTAATTATATATTATACGTATTGTCTATAAAACTTGGAAAAAATATAATAATGTAAATTTGACATCGTAATAAATATTATATAATATAATATTATAATATATATGCGATATATTATACTTTTAACATTTATTTATATCTTAATATTATTTTTTGGATATATTTATTTAAAATATTTTGTATCACTTGAACAACCAGATTTACAAAAGAAAATAGATTGGAATATAAAACACATAGATACTTTAAAAAGGGAAATAAGTAAAATATTAATTAAAACTGTAAATGATCTAAAAAATAAAAATATGAGCTACGATGAATGGATAAAATACAATAATGAAAATGTTTTTATTGAAATCGAAGGCAATAAATATTATATGTTTGCATATGAAGTTTTAGAAAATACTAATAATCAGAGATTTATTGCTAAAATACATGCTAATCCAACCTATATTAATTTATCGTGGGAAGATATATTAAAAGACGTAAAAGAGACATTAGTAAATCTAAAATATACAGCCGACGATAATTTAATAGCAAATGCTTATGCTATAACAGATACATCTTCAATACAAGAAATAGAATATTATTGGTTAGACCCGATAACTGCTAGACCTGTTAATAAAATATCATATGGAATGCGTTATTATGATCCTGTATCGGGACGAAGTGGTATAATAGCAATTGGAATAGATTTACAGGATATTGGACTAGATAATTCTTATATATATTGGCAAAAAATAAATTGGGCATGTCCAGCATTTATAAGTTTATTGATTTATGTTTCAAGTATTATTCTTTATAAAATAAAAGGCGATTATCAGATACATTATAAAGCACTTATATTTTTATTAATTGTGAATTTTTATATAGCTCATTATTTAGGGAACATCGAAATTAATGGTTCTAGTATATCAGAGCACCATAAAGAAAATACTATTAATAGTGGAATTACAAGTGTTTCATTTTTATTTGCGGTCAATATTTTCATATTAACAACTTTACAAAAAACATTTAAGTCAAGCTTATTTACAGAATCTGGGTTTATATTTTCTTTATCAATATTATTATTACTTTTTGCTATGATAAAAAAGACAGATAATACAACAACAAGTGATATTACAAGAACACGTCTATGTACTCAATTATTATTTAATTCATCCATTATATTAAATATGTTAATTATTTTTAATTATATTTTGTATGTATTATCAATAAAACTTGGGAAAAAAATTACAATCTAAAATATATTACAATCTAAAATATATTATAATATGATATGAAAAATAATAAGATTTAGGCATTAGATTATTATCCAATAATATAGTATGGATAATACATTAAAATTCATAAATAATACATATGACAATTTATCATATTATGATTTATATGGCAACTCTGTCTTATTATTTTTCTTTTTTACACTATTTGTTCTATCTGTACATATTTTTTGCCAAGTTGGAATTCAAAAAGAAACTATTGCTTCTGATTGGACAAATCAAAGATGTAAACCTCAAAATGTGTTATTTGCTGGGTTTATAACTAAACCAGAAGGAAAAACAGCATTTCAATATACAGGAGAAAATTTTCAGTACTGTGTTCAAAGCATTTTATTAAACATAACTAGTTATGCTTTATTACCATTTCAGTACGCAACAAATTCAATCGTTAATCTATTTAATTTACTTGGAAGCTCAATTGATAAAATTAGAACTATTTTAAGTTCAACAAGAACTAACATAAATATTTTTGCTCAAGATGTACTTCAACGTATTCTAAATACATTAGTGCCATTACAGATGGTACTTATAGCAGTAAAAGATACATTTAATAAAATACAAGGTGTTATGGTGTCAGGACTATACACAATGTTAGGTTCATATTTTACACTTCAAGCTCTTATGGGAGCTATATTAGAACTAGTTATAAAGATGCTCATAGTTCTTGTTGCTATAATCGTAGGATTATGGATTTTGCCGTTTACATGGCCAGCGGCAGCAGCTATGAGTGCGGTATTTTTAGGGATTTCTATTCCGTTGGCTATTATAATATATTTTATGTCGGATGTGCTCCACATTCAAACATCAGGTATTCCTAGATTGCGTTGTTTTGATAAAGATACTGTTTTTGTAATGAGAAATGGTACAAGTAAACAAATTTATGAAATAATACCAGGCGATGAATTAAAAGACGGAACAAAAATTACAGCAAAAATGAAAGTTTTAGCCAAAGGGTTAAAAATGTATAGACTAAAAAATGTTGTTGTTAGTGAAAGCCATATTGTTAGATATAGTGGAGAATGGATAAGGGTTAGTAAACATCCTGATTCAAAAGAAGTTTTAGATTATTCCGAAAAATATTTATATTGTTTGAATACAGACACAAAAATACTTAAGATAAATGGTATAATATTTACTGACTGGGATGAAATTTATGGAGTTAATTTAGATAAGATTTTAGTATATTGTAATCGTTTTTTAATAAGTGATAAATGTATAAATAATTGTTCTAATATTCATCGTTATATAGATGATGGGTTTGAAGGTTTAATGTTAGTTAATACAGAAAAAGGTCTTTGTCCTATTAAAGATATTAGAGTTGGCGATAAATTAGATAATAACAATGTTGTATATGGAATTGTGATAATTGATAGAAAGAATATCGAGAAATATAAGAATAATGAAATAATTAATTTAGATGAAAGTGAATATTTATATCATTTATTAACACAAACAGGATCATTTATAATAAATGGTAAAAACGTAAAAGATTATAATCATTATATTGATGGACTACTAACAAATCTAGGAAAATCAAAATTATAAAAAATTTCGTTTTACAAATTTATATATAATTATTATCTAATAAATATGTATAAAATGGAAGTATCATTTGGCTCTTACAAATTTAGACTTGAGATCCTTGCGTTAATTGTTATTGCGTTCTGGATTTTATTTGGACATTTACTTTGCTCTTGTTGTCGTATCACATTAAGAGAAGGTCTAGAAATGGCAAAAGATCAAATAAAAAAAACATCTGAAGACAAACAACCAAATCAAGACAAAAAAGAAGGATTTGCTAATGCTAATAACATTGCATATGGTCCTGAATTTGCCACATCTAAGGATAGTGGTGTTATTCTTCCTGTATCGCAATGGTCTATGCCTACTCTTACTTATAGTCCAGGAACAACACCTGATGCTGGTATTCAATCAATTATGGATAGACCTAAACAACCCATTCCTTTACCTGAAGGTGAATTAGACATGTTTGCTACAACTGATTTCAAGTCAGAATGTTGTCCTAATAGTTATACATCAAGCACTGGATGCGCTTGTATGACAGTCGATCAAAGAAATTATTTGGTTGGCAGAGGTGGAAATAATGTGCCTTATTCGGAATATTAAATTTAACATTATAATAAATTATAGACTAATATTTATTATAATTTATTACAAAATAAATTATACAATAACAATACTTATTTGACTAAACGAATTTTGTAAGCTAGTTATTTGTTCCTGAGTTAAAGCATTTCCTATAAATATATTAGCAGTATTTACATCATTATATACTACATGATTAAAATTTTGTTGTCCGTAACATATTCTTTCCGTAATTATTAATGAACTACCACTAGTATCTATGTATAATTTTGACATAGGGTAACCAAATATACCATATGGAGCAAATAAATTGCTTTCACTTTGAGACGGAAAAGGATAATTATTTTCATCCATTGCTGGTAAATCAGGTGCTGTTTCTATAGTTCCGTCTGGTATTTGATTATGAGTAATACTATCATATATTTGAATATTAGATGTTACTCCAGCACCAGATAAATATTGATTTAGATAAACTATATATAAATATTGTTCATTATTTGTTGTCGGAATAATATTACTTAAGTAATAATTTTCACATGTATTATTGGCTTGAATATTTATTGGTTTTCTGGGTGGAGATAATTTTTGTAATGAAATGGAATCATAAAAACTTTGAATTGCGTTACTAACTGGAGGAACAACATAATTTGACAAATAATTATATAATAAATAAGGAGGACTATTTGATCCTATTATGGATGGTATTTGACTAAGTATTTGGTTAAATGTATTTATATTTTGCTGTGTTTGGGAATTTGAAATTGGCGGATAAACAGGAGGAAATGAAATAATAATATCATTAGAATTATAATAGCTCAAAGATGACGTATCTTGAATAGTGTAAATAGCTGTAGATATATAGGTATTGATAACAGTATTTAGATCTAAAGGTCCTAATGTACCAATTCTAAATAAAATATTATAGTTAGTTACTGAAATATATTCATATGGTATTTTTGATATATAGTATCCTAAATTAGAATAAGTATTTGCCACATCAATACATGATGTACAGCAAATTTTAATCTTATTATCATTTGATAAAGATGATTTTGTAAAAAATAGACTTTGATCAGTACTTCCAAAAATAGTGTAATTAGTTACAACAGAGTTTGATATGTCACTATAAGAGTAAAAATAAGGAGTAAACACAAAAAGATTATGATTATTTAACCATTTATCATCTATAGTAAATTCAAATAGAATAAAATTATTTGGCTGTAACTTTAATACTGGAATATTATTAACGAATGTTGTATATCCAGAATAATAAGGACTTAAATATTGAACTGTTGAATTTGCTCCATATGAATTTACGCTAAAAAATCTAGCTAACATTGTTAGTGTTTGAGTTAAGTTAATCATAACACCCTTAGTAACAGATATATTGTTATTTCTATTTAAGTAATCAAAAACTCTACGTATTGATGCCTTATTATTTCTACTAAATCCTATTGTGGCATTTGTTGTTCTATTTGATGTACCCATTTTTGTCATGTGTAAACGATTGTAATTAATATTCGGATTACTCATTGACACTAAAGAATTATTATATAACCTTGCTGCTAAGTCATTATTTTGAAAAAAAAAGTTATTAGACATATATTATTTTATTATAATTATTTTATTACAATTATTCTATTTTTTACTTATTCCACATTTGGAACAATATACTATACGTTGTGACCTATCTGGATCAATATCAATATCATCATTAATCCATACATGTTCGCAACAGTTTTCTAGTTTGAAATCAACATAACACTTAAAATCTTGTAATAAAAATGATAAATGATGTATATTTACTTCATTAATTATTTGTTGAAATCTATGAAATATTTCTTGATTTTCTTCAAAATAATTGTTTTCATTAGAATTCACATCGTTATCAATCTCGTCAACTATTGTTTTTGTTTGATAAAATGTTAATAATAATTCCGTCGCAACATTTCGCATTTTATATAATATTTCTTTTTCTTGTTCCATAAAAAAATATTATATAATATAGTTAAATTATGTTTAAATCATTTTTATACATATAAATGATACAATGAAGGGTTCATTTGATCTTTCTTTTTAATCAATTTGTCAACAATATCTTTTGTAACAGTAAATGGAAATTCTACTTTTATAGACATTTCTTGTTCAAATAAATTAATACCTGGTTTCATTAAACGATATAAATTTAATTTTGTATGAATAATTTCCAGACAGCGTTTTAAATTTCTTACTCCATCTTCTTTATTACAATGGTTTTCGATAATATAATGAATTGTATTGTCAGGAATAACAATATCTTCTCTCTTAAAACGAACTTGTTCTCTTATCTTTGGCAATAAATAATCATTTGTAATAATTGTCTTTTGCTTCTGATTATAACCAGTAGTTTGAATTCGATACATTCTGTCTTTTAAAATTGGATTAACCTTACTTTCATCATTATAACTAAATATAAATAAACATTTACTAAGATCAAAATCTATTTCCGCAAAATATTTATCGTGAAATTGTGAATTCTGAGTTGTATCAGTCAAATGAGTTAATATTCCAGCAATTTCTTCTCCTTTTGGTGTTTCACTTATTTTATCCAATTCGTCAAAATATATAACAGGGTTCATACAATTACTATCAATTAATATCTGAACAATTTTACCCCATGTTGATCCTTCATAAGTATAACTATGTCCCTCTAAGAAACTACTATCTGTTGCACCTCCAAGAGCTATAAATGCGAATGGTCTGTTCAGAATTTTACTTATTCCTTCTTTCACAAGTGATGTATTGTGTGTTACTGTAAAATCACCCAAAACATATCTATGGTTACTATCTAAAGTAAAACCATAATAATTACCTCTTCCGATTGGTTTGATAGTAATTCCTGTTTTTAATGGATCTTTATTGTGTGTTCTAGTTTCATCCTGTTTTCTTGGACATTTTGTAGGTATATCCATCAAATTATTTCCAGAAATAAATATTCTATAATATGTTCCATCTATTTTTTTATTTTTATAATTACAACTTTTTATACATTCACTTTTGTAAGCCGCATAACCAAGAGAACGAGCTAAGAAAATTATATCATTAATTAATCTTTCATTTTTTTGTGTAATCTCATAACCTTTATCTTTAGCACTATAATATCCATCTGTATCAATAATTCCAGCTAATAATTCTAATCTATTTTTTCTACTATTTATTTTATAAATATTTGGTATATGTTTATTATTTAACATATTATAATCTTTTAAAACTTGTAGAAATACATTTTTATTATTACGAGAATCATTATCATATAAATCATAGGTTATACCGTAATTATACCCACTATAATATGCTAATTTTAGATTATATTTTTTAATTGAATTTCTTATGTAATATAAAATTGCTGAATCTTGACTAGAAATTTCTGGTTTACTACTTGTGCCATCTCCTAGCCATGCTCCAATAATATATGGATCAAATGGTAATTCTTTTTCATCAAATTCAATACCAGTTCTATAACCTTTGAGTTTTTTTTGTATACTAATAGGTAATTCTAAATATTTTTTGACAGATATTTCAATTACATCATTTTCTATATTTTTAGCTTCTATAATTTTTTTAGCTTCAATAAAATCACTAATTCTTTTGCTTTTAATTTTATAATTATTTTTATCTAGGTATTCAATTTTGTATGATATAGTTCCATTTTTATTTGTTATTTTTTTTATTTTATTTAGTCCAGATTGTTTTAAACATAATATATGTTCAGAATTAACACCATATTTATCACCCTTAGTTGGTATTATTTCAAATAGTTCGTCTTCTCCTCTACCCAGAGATAATACATTTCTTGGTCTAGAATCATCACCCATAACTACATCACCTATTTTTATGTCTTGTACCATTTTAATAGTCCCATCATACATTAATATAGGAGTATCGTAAACCATACATTTGCCTGTACCTGGCGGCCCATGTATAGCAATTGCGGTTCCAATAGCCTTTGGATTAGTAATAAGTTGGCCTAACATTTGCATAATTTGCATTTTTGCGTCATTTAGACCATATACAGCAGTATCCAGCGTTTTTTGTGCTGTTTCCATAAATTCATGACAGCTATCAACAGAGTTATCTTCCATATTAATCGGTAGACTATTATATTTTCCAAATGGAATGCGCATAAATGTATCAACCCAATTTTTAATCTTATAATATTCACCCGAACCTGGTTCCATATGTCTTAAAGAATTAATTTTTTTGATTGCTGCTGCTTTAAAATTTACGGGAATATCTGATTCTAATAAGGTTAACCTGTATGGTTTTTCAACACGAACCATTTTATTTATTTCTCTTAGCTCTTTAATTATTTTGTTTTGTTTGCTTAGATCAAGCTTTGAATAGAAATCGAAATCATTCATCATATTTTTATCTCTCAATATTTTTTTGAAAATTCTTTCATTACGATCTTTTTGTTTCTTTTGTTTTTTTTCTTCTTTTTTCTTATAGTCTTTTAATTTTTCTTCACATACTTGAATACATTCTTCAACTAATTTATTGCTCTTTCTGTTCTTCAAATCAGTGAGCATTTCTAACAACTCTTTCTCGTCACTATTATTATCCTTTTTATCCTTTTTATCATTATTATCCTTTTTATCATTATTATCCTTTTTATCATTATTATCCTTTTCTTTTTTCTTATTTTTAGATGATCTTGTTTCAATAATATTTTCTTCTTCATCATCACTACTAATAGGATCATCTTCATTTTCTGTATCGGAACTATTATCTGAACCGTCTTCATCTGAGCATGTTTCCCATTCATCTTCATCAATATCACGTTTCTTATTTTGACCTACTGTTAAAATAATACTAAAATTACCTTTCTTTTTATTGCGTCCATTTTTTTTACTATATTCTTCATCATCTTCGTAATCATCTTCTTTGTCATCATCTTCGTCTTCATCATCTAAAGTTTCTTCGTCATCATCTGTATATTCTAAAGTTTCTTCGTCATCATTATCTAATGTCTCTTCGTCATCATCATCTATTGTCTCTTCATCATCATCGCTATCTTCACCAACTACTCTTTTTCTTTGTCTTTTTCTAGATTTTTTCTCGTCATATTTATTTTTTCTTTTTTTACTATTTTTCTTAGGTTTTTCGTCTTCATCACTTGAAGATGTGTCGCTTGCTTTTTTCAAGGCCTTTTTTAATCGTTCTCCCGACTTCACTTTTTTATTCATATGTTTACTTGGATACAATTCTTTCAGCATTTTACGATACTCATGTACATCAAACTTATCTTCACTATCAGAAGAATTAGTTGATGAATTATCGCTATCACTATTATCATCGTCTGAAGATGATTGATTATACTTTTTTTTCCTGGCTAATTCTTCTCTCTTCTTCATTTCTTTAGTTGATTTGTTGTTTTTTGGCATTATATAACTATATAGGTTTATGTGTAAATATTTGTTTAAATATTATTTTCAATTTTATTTTTATTCAAATACTTTTACATGTTCTTTAAGTACATTTATTAAATATATTAGAAAACAATTTAAAGACATTTCGACAAAATAAAATTGAAATTTATTGAAAAACAATCTAAAAATTATAAATTATAATATATAGAATGGCAACTAATTTTGCGAATATGAAAAATATGTACAATTCTAAAATTATTGGTATTCAATTCAGTTTATTATCTCCTGAAGAAATACGTAAGGGATCCGTTGCTGAGATAACTAGTAAGGACACTTATACCAATAATAAACCTGTTATTGGCGGCCTATTTGATCCAAGAATGGGAGTTTTGGAACCTGGATTAATTTGTCCCACAGATGGATTAGATTATATTCAAACTCCTGGTTATTTTGGTCATATTGAATTAGCTAGGCCTGTCTATTATATTCAGTATTTAGGCACTATTCAAAAGATTTTACGTTGTGTTTGTTTCAAATGTAGTAAATTATTGATTTCGAAAGAGAAGCATAAGTATTTACTTAAGCTATCAAATCAAGATCGTTGGAAACAAACATTTGACCTATGTAAGGAAGTCAAAAAATGTGGTGAAGAAACTGAAAATGGTTGTGGATGTGCTCAACCAAAGAAGTTTCGCAAAGAAAGCATTGCTTCCTTATTTGCTGACTGGACAGATACGAATGAAGAAAATCCTAGTGAAATCACAACAATTCCTCTTAGTCCTGAACTTGTTCTAAAAATTTTCAAAAGAATATCAGACGAAGATGTTACGTTTATGGGGTTCAGTCCTTTATGGTCTAGACCTGAATGGATGATTTGTCAAGTATTAGCTGTTCCTCCTCCAGCTGTTCGTCCTTCAGTGAAGTTCGATGCGCAACAACGTTCAGAAGATGATTTAAGTCATATCTTAGTAAATGTTATTAAAACAAATAAGACATTACAAGAGAAATTACAGAATAATGCTCCAGAAAGTATTGTGAATGACTGGACAGTTGTGTTACAATATCATATTGCTTCCATGGTGGATAATAAGTTACCTGGTGCTGGTCAGGTAGCTCAGCGTTCAGGAAGACCTTATAAATCAATTAAGGATAGATTGAACGGAAAGGGTGGTCGTATGAGGGGTAATTTGATGGCAAAACGTGTTGATTTCAGTGCTCGTTCTGTAATTACAGCTGATCCAAATATTTCAATTCGTGAACTTGGTATTCCTATGAAAATTGCCAAAAATATCACGAAACCAGTAATTGTGAATAAAATTAATAAAGCATTTTTGACAAAATTAGTACAAAATGGACCCGATGTGTGGCCAGGTGCTAAAATATTAGAACGCAAAAATGGCGACTCAATTACTTTGAAATATCTTGATAGGAAATCTATTGTACTTGAAGATGGTGACATTGTTCATCGTCATATGATGGATGGCGATGCTATCCTATTTAACCGTCAACCTACTCTTCATAGAATGAGTATGATGTGTCACATCGCTCGTATTATGAAAAAAGGAGACACTTTTAGAATGAATGTAGCTGATAGATTTAGTGTCAGCAACAGGGGGCGTGAAAAGCGTGTTACCCCCTAGTCACATAAAAATATGTGGCAACGCACCCAAATTGCCGGAAGTTCCTTAGAGCTTTTACTACCACTTACATATGGAAACATCTGTAAGGAACTCGGTTAATAGCCGAATACAATGGTAAAAATGTAAAAGATTGGATAATCGGCAGCCAAGTCCCTAACCTCGTTATGGTAAAGAGTATGGGAAAGGTTCAGAGAGTAGACGAGTGCGGGTCCTAAATGATAGTTTAACCAACTTGATAGGGCACAAGGTGTATTCCAGCCTTACCAGAAATGGTAAGGGTAATTGACTAAACCTTACAATGCTGATTTCGATGGGGATAGACATATGTAAATACATTTTGTCCCCAACAGGGAGCGTGAAAAGCGTGTTACTCCCTAGTTAAATAATTTCGCATAAAAGAACTTAAAGAGAGTATAATATAAATAATAATAAATGGAACCGTCAAAATGTTTAGAACTATCAAAACAAATATTAAGTGAACCATCACAAAGATATTGTGAAATTTATAAAATAATAAATATTTCAAATAATAAATTATATATTGGACAAGCAGTATCACATATTTTAAATCATAAAAAATATAGACCGTATGGTCATGAAGGTAGATTTAGATGTCATATATCAGAAGCATTTTCAAATAAAAAATGTCAATCTCATTATTTAAATAATGCTATAAGAAAATATGGTGTTGATAATTTTGTGGTTGAGTTGATTGAATATTGTAGTATTGAAGATGCGAATGATAGAGAAATATTTTATATTAAAGAATATAATAGTTTATACCCTACTGGATATAATTTAAAAAATGGTGGTTCAGTATTTACCCATACTGAAGAAAGTAAAAAACGTGTATCTATTGGTGTTAAAAATTATTATAAAGACAAAAAGTTAGAAAAATTTAAAAATATTAAAAATATTGATGATAATATTGAAAAATATATAAAACCTTTATCTAAATATGGTAAACAATATGGATGGTATGTATATATTGATAGATGTAAAACAGATTTTGGTGGAATACATATTACGCTTGATGAAAGTAAAAAACAGGCTATTGAATTTATTAATACTCTCAGAAATTATTTAGCAACACATTCAAATTGCCGGGAAACTCCTTAGAGCCTTTACTACCACTTACATATGGAAACATCTGTAAGGAACTCGGTTAATAGCCGAACCCAATGGTAAAAATGTAAAGGATTGGATAATCCGCAGCCAAGCCTCTAACCTCGTTATGGTAAAGAGTATGAGGAAGGTTCAACGACTAGACGTTTGTGGGTCTTACATGATAGTCTAACCAACTTGATAAGACATAAGGTATAGTCTAACCTTACCAGAAATGGTAAGAAAATAAATTCGTGGAAATGAATTTACATATGCCGCAAGATATAGAAGCGGAGTCAGAATTGCGTAATTTGGCGGCCGTTCCGTATCAAATTATAAGTCCAGCAAATAACGCTTCTATTATAGGTATTTACCAAGATTCGATGCTTGGTTGTTACCAATTTACTAGAGATAATATAAAATTTACTCAGAAAGACGCAATGAACCTATTGATGATGTTTAATAGACCTAATCCAGAATTGATCCAAAACAGTGACAATGGAAAAGTATCTAATTTCGAAGTATTATCTCAAATATTTCCTCCAATTTCACTCAAAGTTAAGAACAAACAATTCAATTCTGACAAAGAGAAAACTGAAACATCCAATAATGTTATTGAAATTATTAACGGAAAATATTTACGCGGACAAATGGATAAAGGCATCCTAGGTTCTGGAACCAAAGGGCTTATTCACAGAGTTTGTAATGACTATGGAAACATGGCATCATCTCAATTCGTTGATGATTTACAGAATATTATTACGGAATATATGAAGCAAAGTGCTTTCAGTGTTGGAATAAGTGACTTAATCACTGACAATACTACTAATGAAAAAATTATCTCTACTATTACCGACAAAAAAAAAGAAGTAAGAGATCTTATTCATCAAGTTCAAATTGGTGTATTCGAAAACAATTCAGGAAAAACTAACGAAGAAGAATTTGAAACTCGTATTAATAACATTCTAGGTAAAGCTCAATCTGAAGCAGGACGTGCTGCTCTTAATAATTTGAGTAAAGACAACCGCTTTGTTATCATGTTTAACGCAGGGTCAAAAGGTTCTGAATTGAATATCCAACAAATGACTGCTTGTTTAGGACAACAGAATGTTGATGGAAAACGCATTCCATATGGATTTGAACACAGAACATTACCTCATTATACAAAATATGATGATACACCAGTGGCACGAGGATTTGTAGAAAGTTCTTATATAAATGGTCTTTCACCTCAAGAATTATTCTTCCACGCAATGGGTGGTCGTATTGGTCTTATTGATACTGCCGTCAAAACATCTACAACTGGTTATATCCAGAGAAGATTGATTAAAGGTCTTGAAGATCTAATGATTAATTACGATATGACTATTAGAACTAACAAATCGAAAATAGTTCAGTACTCTTATGGTGGCGATTCAGTAGATACAGTCAAGGTAGAAAATCAAGATTTACCTGTTGTTGAAATGAGTATTCAAGATATCTACTCCCATTTCAGTATTATCGAAGAAAAAGGTAAAACTAAGGCTATTCTTGGTATGTTTACTAAACCAGCTTACAACCGCCACAAAAAACAAGAAGAAGCTTTAGCAGAAAAATGTAAGAAATATATTGATCTTGTTATTGACAATAGAAAGACAATTGTAAAGAATGTGTTTGGTAACAAGTCTGAACGAACTGTTAGAGTACCTGTTGCCTTCACATATTTAATACAAAATGTAATTGGTCAACAAAGTATCAATAAAAATTCACTTGTCGATATCACAATGTTTGAAGCATTTGAATTAATTGAAGCCACATTTGCTAAACTTGAGAAAATTCATTACGCACCTCCAACTCAACTCTTTAAAATCCTATTTTACTACTATTTGTCACCCAAAGATTTACTCGTCAACAAACGCTTTAATAAGAAAGCTCTTGAAATCTTACTTGAGACAATTATTTTAGATTATAAAAGAGCAATTGTGTCACCTGGAGAAATGGTTGGAATGATTGCTGCTCAGAGCATTGGCGAGCCGACAACGCAAATGAGTTGCTATAGTTGTGAGCATATTAGGTGTGTAAAAATTTCAAAGTCTACAAAAAATATTTCTATGGTAACAGAAAAAATCGGAGAATTCTGTGACAAAATTATTTCAGAATATCCTGAATACACAGTTAATACTGGTCATATAGACAGTGTTGAAACTTTATTGGATGCGCTAGATGAAGAATATTATATTATTGGAGTTGATAAAGAAGAAAAAACACATTGGAATAAAATATCACATGTAAGTCGTCATCCTGTTAATGGACAGTTAATGAAAGTTTTGACTAAATCAGGAAGAGAAGTTACTACTACTCTAAGTCATTCCCATTTAATTAGACAGGAACAAACTGTAAAAGCGATTACAGGAGCTGATATGAGAGTAGGGATGAGAATTCCTGTTTCTAAAAATATTGCGAACACATTTGTGAATGAATATGTTACTATTAATAATAAGGAATATAAGTTAGATAATTTATTTGGTTGGTTTATTGGAGCTTACTTGGCAGAAGGAAATATTAATGGAAATACTATTTGTATTACAAATGTGGCGCAACATTATATTGATAACGTAAAAGAATTTGCTAAATTATTTGAAAAAGAAGCAACTCCTATATATTATAATGGTCAGTATGGACCAGGTGTTACAACTAAATTTAATTATAAAGAACTAGCATCATTCTTAATTAAAGAATGTGGAACAGGATCTTTTGTTAAACGTATTCCAGATTTTGCCTTTATTGCTCCTAATGAATTTAAGTCTGGATTATTACAAGGATACATGGATGGAGATGGAAATTTCCAATCTGATGTTAGACATCATCAAATTCGTGCTTGTAGTCGAAGTCAACGTTTAATTAAAGATTTAGCCTCGTTATTTAGTTACTTCGGAATATTTACATCGATCAAAGAAAATCAAGTAAAGGGTTCTCCATTATATAATTTATCAATTAGCTCAAAATATTCTTCTATTTACAAAGAAAATATTAACACAATGTTACATAAAGATAAGTTACAACATCTAATAGAGTATAACAACAGACAAAATGCTCATAATGTATCTGATGAAATTGATAAAATTAATGGTCTTGGTGAAATTATTGCTAAGTGTGGTAAAGTGTTAGGCATGGAAGGACAAAGTCGTACTTATGGAAGATGGGCTAAAAAAGATAGTATTGGAAGACGTACATTACAAAAATATATTCAAACATTTGAATCTCACGAAAAGAGTAATTTGATTGAAAGTGAATTACGAATTTTAAGACAAGCTTCTGAATCTGGAGTTGTATGGGACGAGATAGTAAATATTGAAATATATACTCCTGATCAAACAGAATATGTATATGATTTCACTGTACCAGCTAATCAAACATTCGCAATTGATAATGGTATTATTGTTCATAATACACTGAACACATTTCACTTTGCTGGTGTAGCATCAAAATCGAATGTTACTCGTGGTGTGCCAAGAATTGAAGAAATATTATCCCTATCTTCATCTATTAAAAATCCATCATTAACAATTTACTTGAAACCTGAAGACGAAACAGATAAAGAAAGAGCCAATATTATTCAATACATGATAGAGCATACTAAATTAGAAGAAGTTGTTAAGTCAGTTGAAATATGTTTTGATCCTGATGATTTGAATACATTAATATCAGAGGATAAAGAGACAATGTCTCAATATAGAGAATTCGAAAACATGATTGAAGAATGCTTGGAAGGAAATGGAGTGGCAGGAGAGCAAAATGAGAAATCAAAATGGATTATTCGCATGGAAATGGATCCAGAAATAATGTTAGAAAAGAACTTAACAATGGACGATGTAAACTTTGCTCTTAACAATTCATTTAAAGAAGAAGTTCATTGTGTTTACTCAGACTATAATTCAGATAAATTAGTTTTTAGAATTAGAATGAATTCGGTTTTAAAATCGTCTTCATCTAAAAATAAAGCAGTTAAATTAAATCCATTAGATCAATCAGATCAAATTTATTTGCTTAAGAATTTTCAAGATCAGCTACTAAATAGTGTAGTTTTACGTGGTATTAAACATATTAATAAAGTTATTATGCGCAAAGTAAAAGATAATTTAATAGAAAAAGGAGGTGCTTACGTAAAACAAGATATTTGGGTTCTAGATACAATTGGAACCAATTTATTGGATGTTCTAAGTTTGGATTATATTGATACATCAAAAACAATTAGTAATGATATTATGGAAATATATGATGTGCTTGGTGTTGAAGCAGCTCGTCAATGTATTTATAATGAATTGGCAGAAGTACTAGAATTTGATGGTGCTTATGTAAACTCTCATCATATGGCATTATTGTGCGATAGAATGACATTTACTCATAAATTAATTTCTATATTCAGACACGGTATAAATAATGATGATATTGGACCTATCGCTAAAGCTTCATTCGAGGAAACTCCAGAGATGTTCTTGAAGGCGGCTCGACATGCTGAATTGGATAATTTGAGAGGAATATCATCAAACGTAATGTGTGGACAAGAGGGATTATTTGGTACAGCTGCGTTCCAAGTAGTATTAGATATTAACGAAATGATGAATTTGGAAGAAAAATATAAATACGAATATGAAGATAAAAATGAAGTAATTGATAAAGGACTATTTGGAGACATCGAAAGCCAAGCAGATAAAAAATGTGGACTAGATGCTCTAAAGATAGAAACAAATATAGTGAACCTTAAACCAGTTGAATTAGGAACGGTGGATGATTACGATCCATTTGCTTAAATAATCATTTTACATTAAATTTTACTATTATAATATAATTTAATTAGTTGTTTTTTTACAAGTAATTAAATATAATGATTATTAAATATAATGATTATATATAGATGTTTTTAGAATTAAAGACTATCATTGTTAGTTCTATCGTATTTATATCAATTGATTTTATATATTTAAATTTGATAACGAGTTTTTTCAAGAAGCAAGTTCAAGATATTCAACATTCTCCAATGAAATTGAATTATATTGGAGCTATAGTATCTTATTTTTTTCTTATTTTAGCCATTTATTATTTCATATTGAGTAGAGCAAGTAATATTTCTATAATGGATGCGTTCCTATTGGGTTTATGTATTTATGGAGTGTATGAAGGAACAAATTATGCTTTATTCAAAAATTGGTATCCAACTACAGTAATTATAGACACACTTTGGGGAGGAATATTATTTGCTTTGACAACTTATATCACTAAGAAAATTATATAAAAAGGTGTATAATAAATAATAGTTTTTCAATAATTTCCAGAAAATACAATATAACTCAAAAATAAACCGAAAAAATTTTTGGCAAACAAGTCTAATATATTATAACATGAATTTTTTAAATAATAAGGCAAAATAGCTACAAATCCATATAATGACCAAAAAAAGAAAAAATACCAAAATAATAAATATCCGCTTGTATGTTCACCAACATAATTTACATAAATTATATAATAATACATTAAAAATGGTATAAATCCTAAAAATATACCTAATAAAGGAGCTATTATTTCCATTTCGCCCAAATAACCAAATAATAACATTAACCAATTTAATACGATTATCGGTATAATAGTATTCGAATTATCTTTCAAAAGTGTAAACAATTTTAATCCAGTTGTTTCGTTTATTGATTTTTTGTTTAAATAAATTAAATAAAATATTAATGTTATTAGCATTGTTGGAGTTGTTATAGCCCAATCTATATATCTTTTAGGTGTTACATTTAGTATTTTAGTAAAATTATAAGCTAACCAAAAATAAAATGTACCTTCAATTATTTGAACAGACAATTCTAAAATTATTAATTCTCTAATCAAATAATAAGCGTCTGGAACTTTTATAAAAAGACTTCCTATTTCTATCAATCCAGTTATTATTTGAACAATTATAGAAATTACTAATGTAACATAAAACAGAAATTTTGTATCCATATATTATTTGAATATTTTTTAACAACTTACTTTATAACTATCACATTCGGATTTATGATACTTATATCCATACCAAGCATTATAACCTTGTTGCTTCCAAACTTTATAAGCACAATTAGAATTACTTTGACAATTATATAGACTTGTACAACTTACTCCACATTCATTATATTTTGATTGTGGATCACCTGAGCACCAATAATAACTATTTATTTGAAAAAGTCCGTAATCACTTGAACCATCAGTATTTGTATTTTTGGCATCGCAATTATAAGAACTTTCATATTTGCTAATACACACCATTGTTCCAATTGAAGTCTCAGGGAACCCAGATTTTCTCAAATAACTTGCTACTTGACATTGACTTTGAATATTTGTCTTGTAAATAGATGTCAATGGTTCACTAGCATAAATACAGTTATCATGATTAACCTTCACTAAATTAGAAAATCCATATGTGTCTAAAATAGAAAGAACTTGAGTATCATATACTTGATAATACATCTGAACATCTCTTGCTAACACAAACAACGATAATTTGAAAGGGTCAGATACAATAGCCCAGTCGTAGTATCCATTAGTTTCTGGTCCTAAATCATAGATCCAGTATGGAGAATCATGAGGTACATCATCTAAGTGTACAGTAAATTCACCAGGGTATAATTTTGGATTATTATTTGGTCCATAATAAGCATAACCTTCAATTTGTTCTAAACCTTTTAATTTATCGTATTGAGAATTTAATACACTAACATTTCCATTAGGAATTATAGAGTAATCAGCAGTAATACAGCTGGCTGTTTTTTCAAAAAGCTGATCGAATTTATTTCCGTATATTTGAAACCATCTACCTTCGTACTTAGTTAGATCAATGGTTCTAACGGTATTCTTTGAAAAACAACTAATAAAGAGAGTAAATATTATTGTATAAGTGAATAACATTATTTATACAATATTATAATAAGTTAATTTTATATTGTTTTATTTAATTGATTATATACTTTGTTTGGGACTTTCTTCTTCAACTATGAATTTAATTGGTTGTTGTTTTCTTGTTCCTTTCTTACCTGGTGGATTTACTTTAATTTTTTGTTTATTTTTTCTAGTTTTCTTTTTTTCGGTTGTATCTTCTTGAACTAAAGGTTTTTCTAAAATTTCTTTTTCTAAATTGTATTTTTCCTCTTCTTCTTCATCTTCGATTTCAAATCTAATTGGAACAACCTTAGGTACATCTTCATCTTTTATAACTGGTTCTTCTTCCTCTTCATCTTCTAAAACAAGTCTAACAGGTTTTTCTTCTTCATCTATTTCAAATTTTATTTTTCTAATACCTTGTTTTTTCTTTTTGTATCTTGTTGTGATATCTTTTTCAAAAACAATATCAATATAGTCTTCTGGACTAATATAGTTGTCTAACGCAACACTAATAGTCTCTAAACAAGTCTCTTTAATTTCATCTAGATTAATTATTGTCGATTGATTAGCTTTTACTATTAAACGATACTCGGGTAATTTATATTCTTTGCGCCTATACATTGCTGGAGTTAAAATAAAGGAAAACTTATTTTCATTGGATGTTGTATAACATACAAATTCATAAAAGTTAAAGCGGGTTTCATTTATTGGCTTACTTGAAATAAAAACTGATGGAATTTTATTTTTAACTAAAAGTAGCCACAAGTCAAAATTAATCGCACAAAAACCATCCTGTAAAATCATTTGTTCAAATGTAATACTATTATCTTGAAGTTGGTTCGCATCAAATTGAGCTTCTTCTCTCAATATATCTATTATTTTCTCTAATCTTTCATTGTTTGTAAAATTATCTGTTAATCTAGAATATTCTTCAATAAGTTGCTCTTTTAACATTTCTACAGTTACATCTTTTTTATGATGCTCCTTTATAAGATCAACTAACAAATATAATGAACAATAATTACTTCCTTTATAAGATATCTCTTTATAATCTGAAGTAAAACACTTTTTCCATCTTAGAGATTGAATATCTTCAGGAGCAGATTGTTGACAATCTCTTTCATGATATGGATTGATTACATCATTTATTTCTAAATTATTTGGATACATCTTTGAAATAATGGGTTCAGCATTATCAAAAGTATTGAATTGCGCATATTTATTTAATTCATATGGTATAAGACCTTCAAAAAAATCTTGTGTTAATAGGTCTTGTAAAATAATAATTTCATTATCCCTCAAATTATATTTTACTTGTCCAAATGCTAAATATGACTGAGGACGAAACATAAAAGACTTTATTCTATTGTAACGCACCAATTCATCAGCCATTTTCCCAAAATAAAAATCTTCATTGTCTATATTGGTGACAAGGTTATTTTTCGGTAAAATAAGAACACATTGTTCATTGATATATTTACATATTTGACTCTTTTTATCACATTTTTCTTTGTTAGATTTTAAACATGTGTATATCTCATTTTCGTTTAATTTTTTGTAGTCGAACCCATTTTCTTGTGTAGCAAATATTATTTTTGTATCAACCAATTCATGAAGCATTTCCTTTACAGCTTTTAATTGCTGTAAATAAGATACATATCGTTTATTACATTCGTCTTGAATTTTTTTACGCATAGAACTATTTGAATAATCATTAAATAATATTCTAATCGTATTTCTAAAAACATTGTAAAAATTAGTTTCTAACTGAATACGTTTTATAAAATCAACACGTTTTGTATCAGATTTATTATTTGTTAGTGTATTCATATCAGCAACTAACATATTTGAACTTGTTATTGTTTTTAATTCTTCAACGACATTTGATATCGGTACAGGATCTTTTATTGGAATAAACTGATTTGTATTTGTTAAAAATCCAGTAATTAACTCGTCTTCAACAATTCTACAAAAATATTTTGGGTCATAACAATTTGCTTTAATATGATCAGTTGGTTCTTCATAGTCATAATACATTTTTAAAAACTCCAAAGTTTCTTCATATGGTTTCCATAAATCATCATTAATATATGTAAAAGGATAATCACATTCATCTTCGTCATTTGGACTACAATTCTTTTTATTTTTTTTTAAACTTGTTAGTGATGATGGAAAGCACGGAACAAACCCTTCTAATCCCTTTTTATTCTTAACTTGTAGTCCAATAACTTTTCCTTGATAATTCAATACCTGTGTAATAATTTTATAATTTTTATTAATGAGTGTTCCAATTAGAGTGTCAAGGAACTGTGGGTTCTTAAAACGATATTCATTTGGTTGACTTGGCAATGCTCGACATTTATCACCTATTGTTGGTTTTATAATTTTAGCAAACACTGCTCTTAGCGTTTTCGGTAGAAGTTTGTCATATTCACTAAATGTCTTTGTTATTTGTATATTTTTTCCGTCATTTTTGTATCCATAAACAGGTTCAAAATAATTCTCTCTTTTTATCAAAATTAATGAACGTTTACGTGCGTCATAAGTATGCGATGAATAATGATTAGCAGGACATACTAGTTCTACATTGTTAGTTGTGTCGTCTTCAGGAATTTCTAAAATAACTAAATTTATTCCTGCTTCAAAAATATAAGGATTAGGAAGAGAAACTAAATCCCAAAGATACATATAATCAATAGTGACACTATCATCTTGTAAAAATAATATATATTTTTCAAATGATTGAGCTACTTTTTTTACGAAATCTCTATCTAAATCAGTCTTTATTTTTTTAAAGATTTTAGAATTAGAATATTTATTTAAATCAATATTGTTATTTTCTGGATTAGCAAAAACGTTTATTAAGTCACCATTTTGAAGCTTTATAAATCTATCAAGAGTAAGTGATTTTATAAAAAGTTGTTTCATCTCTTTTATTGATGGAACATCATACTTTGATTCAGGAAAATATCTTTTTATTAGAGGACTTTTACTTATATCATCTTGCTGAGCATAAAATACAGCACTAGCTATACAAGCAATAAAAGACTGTAATGAATTAACTTCTACGCCATGTCTTAGTATACATGTATGGTTAAGCTTTAAAGACATGTTAGTTTTACTTATTTGGCAATCTTCGTTGACTTCATGAAGAAATTTTTGAATAACTACTGGCAAAAACCCCCAACGATGTTCTCCAAGTTGTGGACCATATTTTTCTGGACCTTTTACGTATTGTTCCATTTCAACAACCTCTTTTCTTATCTGTTCTTCTATTAAACGTTCACCTTCATCTACTTTTTCTGCTTTTTTCTCGTCATATTTTCCTTGACAAATGTCACGACGATTTTTCATTGCTGGTGTTGACCAATTTGAAAAACAACATGGAATACATAGTCCATTTGGCATTTTTTCTTTGTGAAAACCTGGGTATTTTTTTTCTTTATCAGAATAAAATTGATAAACGTATCTATTTTTAGGTACTACATCAGCAGTTCTTGGAATAATGGCATCTTCTACTTTATCTACTTTCGGTCCACATTTACCATTTAATATATCTTTTTCTGTAACAGCTGTATCAGTTAGCAAACACCAATATCTTGGACAGGTATAATAGAATTTTTTTGATGAATCCTTTGGATCTGTTCCATATTCTACAAAATCAGCATTTTTATCTATATCATTTGGATGTTCTTCGATTATTTTATCCCTTTCTTCTTTTGTTAGTATAACTGGCTGTCTTCTTTCGCTAAGACTAAACGGACACATTCTCGTATATAAATCAATCTTATCATTTTTCTCTCTTATAAATAGCTGTGGCATTCTTTGTTCTAATCTACTTGTAAATGGATTGGGATATTTCAATTTCATTACTCCTTCGATTTCTCTTGCGGTATTAGTTACTTTAACTGGTTCCACTATTGTTGTATCTGAACTACTACTTTTAGTATCACTATCATCAATTGATGAACTTTCTATAACAAATTTTGTTAGAGGTTTTTCAGAAATACTTTTCGTAGAAGAAACTTTTACGCTTGGTACTTCCTCTTCAGAAACACTTTTTTCAGATGATAATTTAATTGGTTCTTCTTCAGAAGATGATACTTTGACACTAGGTACTTCCTGATCAGAAACACTTTTTACAGATGATAATTTAATAGGTTTTTCTTCAGAAGATGATACTTTGACACTAGGTACTTCTTCTTGAAAAGATGATACTTTGACACTAGGTACTTCTTCTTCAGAAACACTTTTTTCAGATGATAATTTAATAGGTTCTTCTTCAGAAGATGATACTTTGACACTAGGTACTTCTTCTTCAGAAACACTTTTTTCAGATGATAATTTAATAGGTTCTTCTTCAGAAGATGATACTTTGACACTAGGTACTTCTTCTTCAGAAACACTTTTTTCAGATGATAATTTAATGGGTTCTTCTTCAGAAGATAATACTTTGACACTAGGTACTTCTTCTTTTGTGGAAGATACTTTTATACTTGGTTCTTCTTGTTCAGAAGACATATTTTTGTTACTGTCATTATCACTTTTTATAGATGCTAAATCGTCTAATGATGACAAATCTAATTTTTCAGAAACACTGTCTTCACTAAGTCCAACAGCACTTTCTGATGATAGAGATACACTACTAGATGATGAATTACTATCTGTTCTTTGACCACCTTTCTCGATCTCATCTTCATCTTCATCTATTCCAAGCATGTCTAATATATCCTCCATATTTTCACCTTGTTCCATTTCATCGAATTGTTTATTATCAGAGTAGATAGCTTCTTCACCAACAAAACTAGGTACTTCATTACTTTCAATCGATTTTTCAGACTGTGCTGTAATTTTATCAAAATCAACATCCTTAATTTCTTTTCCTGAGCATAAAGTTTGTATTTGTTTACTAGATATTTTAGAGCTATTTTTGTCTTGAGTAATTCTAACAAAAGAGTTAATAAATATTGGTATTGTATTTAAATATTGAATATTATTTATTCCAGACATGTTTATTGTTAGTTCACTCGTAATTGAATTTAATTCAATAGTTGTCAAAAATCCTGGATTTATTTTAATCATTATAGTTCGACGTCTATTAGCTCCACGAACTACTTCTAATTCTGAACGAATATTCATGATTAATTCTCCAGCTGTTTCTTCAGTTAAATCATCATAGTTTTTTAACAACTGATCGACAATTTCGTCAAATTTAGCTCCTTGATCAATTTTCTCAATTACAAATGCGTCTTGACTATCTTTTTTGTTGAAATTAGATACGCGTTTATAACGCATTTTTAACCCTTTCTTTAAATTCGACGATTCAATTGCAAAAATAGTTGATACACAACCAATCATTTTATTTACATCAAATAAGCTAGTAATGCTATAAGTTGTTGTAAATAACATATCTCTGATTTCAATATTCTGTCCTAATATAGATGTAAATAATGGTATATTTAATCCACTTTGTTCAAAAAAAGGTTTTATTTGTTCTAAAATAGGATTAATAGCTAATGAAAAGATTTGTTCTAAATTATCGTAAAATTTTCCATCGGATATTAATATGGGACTAACAAATTCGGCTAATGAATAAGCTATAATTGCTCCATTATCTTCAAATTCAACTGCCATATCATAATTATTTCCATTATATTGAATAGATGTATACACAGTGACAGATTTTGACTTACCAACACCTTTTACTAATTTAAAAATTGTCGCTTTATTTAGAAATGGTATTTTTCTACCATCAGCTGTTTTTTTATCACAATAAAGTCTATATATATTTTCTTGTTTTTGTTCAGGATTATATTTTATTAAAGGAAATTCTTCAGTAGCATGGACTAATTTAAAAATAACATCTATTGGTATTTTTACCTTAAAATCTGGATGTATCACTATTTTTATTCCTTTTATTCCTGTTTTATTTCCATTTTCAGACATTGCGTTTGTTTGAATTTTAGTTTTATACATATTATAAAACATGTCAATTGTTTCCAAGTAGCGTTGTGTATCATAAGAGTTTATTTTTTCGGTTGACTTAGTTATTAATGTATTTCTTTTTACATCTAATTCTTCAATAGTCTCAATACCATCCTGATACAAAAATGGATAATATATTTTAGATAAATATTCTGTATCAGAACCTTCTATATCCCCAACTTCAAATACATCTTTAGCCAAACATAAATAAATATTATTTTGAAAAAAGTCTCCTGTTTCTAGTAATAAATTATTATTCAAAGTTGATATTTCATTTCTTGAACGTTCTAACAAAGGATCTGAAACTCTCACTAAAAATGGATTGGCTATTAAAGGATATTCTTGAAGTAAAACTACTTTTTGTCCAAGTGGTTTTCCAACTAAGTAGTTTGTGTCTATTAAATCCATTTTTAAAATATCATCAAATGTATATTTCTCTTTCTTATTTTCTGATAATATTTGGTCTATTCGTTTTCCATTTTCATCATACAAATTACTTGTTATTTGTTGTAAACGTAAATTTGTTAGTGGAATTTTCTCGTTTTGTGTTAAACTTTGATAAACAGTTATAGGATTTAAAATTTCTTTTTTTAGACAGAATAGGTACATTTCATTTATTGATGCTTCTCTATCGATTGCTTCAAATATTTTTAATTTTATGGTACCAATATTATCATCGATATAAATACTTTTATTAATAAATTTTACAGGTGTATTATATTTTTCAATATTTTCCAATTCTTGTGATGTAAATACATTACGAAACATTGGATCTTTTGGGTTGTCATCAAAAATGTCATTTGGATCATCCTTAGAACCTAAATTATTTCCAAAAAATACATAAATTATCTCAATTGTATCCTTATCTGTTAATTTATTTACTTTGAATATTGACATATATATTATCTATAATTAATTATTTTCATTATTTAATAAAAATAATTATTTAATGATAATCATAATATGGATTATCTGTTATTTCCATTCCGCAATAAGGTTCTGGATTTTTCTTATAATCAATAGGATTATAAATACCTGCTTCTTTTGCGTTAACTAACAAAAATTTGAAATTTTTCCAAAATTCTTGTAAATGACCCTCTGATTGTGTCATAATATGTGACAATTCATGTATTGCCACAAAAGTAAGAGTATTTATATCTATTAACTTTGTTCCATTTTTTTCTTTATTTAAACAAAAAGCAATTTTTTCTCCCTTATTCTCACTATATGCGGTATGTTCACTTGTTGGCAATGTTTCTGATATGACTGTAGGATTAAATTTTTCAACCAAACGTATTACAGCTTCATCTTCTGAATATTTTTGTCCAACATAAGAAACTAATTCCTTACATTTATGGGTAACTTCAGCTAAAAGATTAGCTGCCATTTCTAATTTTGCTCTCTCTCTAACACAATACTTTTGCCCATCTACATCAGATATAATACATTTTAAATTATATGCGTCAGAATTATAATATATATTTAATCCAGCAAATATGATAATAGCTAATATTATATAAATCAATACATCATTCATTTATATAATTAAATATTACATTTTTATCAAAAATATACATCATTTTTGCTTAATAACTTATTTATTGTTGACCTTGACCGATTTCCAAAGGTGGTCTCATGAAGTCATGTGTAATAGTGCTTTGGTTCCATGGTCCAACACTCACTTGAGGATTAGGAGGTTCAGAACGAATTTGCAAGTTAGCATTTCTCATACTTTGACCAACTGTATCGATACCAATGTGATAACCAGCTTTCAACAAATTAATATTAGCAAGATCACCCTTTCCAGCAGGGTTCAATTGAGCCCATTCAGAGTTATTATTCTTAGGCAATAATTCCGATGGATTAATAACATCGGGTTTATTACAAGAAGAAGGAATGCCCTGACCAGAAGTAGTAGCACCATTTACAGATGAAAAAACTTCATTACCGCCTTCCATAGCGGGTTGAGGACCAGCAGGACTTGAATTGTTATAAGCTTTATTGCGATTAGCATCCATGGTTTCATTTCCAACCATACCCTTTGACATCAAATAGTTGTATAACATATAGAGAACATATACGACAACGATAGCAAGTAAAAGACCACCAATTCCGTAATCATTCCAGAGCTTTTTTAAGGAACTACTCATTATATAAAATTGGCGATAAAATAATTTTAGAATTATTAATTAATTATGATGAATTAAATTCTATTTTTCTAAAGACTTGTAAAAAAATTAATACTCATAATTTTCTTCTTCAATACTTATATTACTATCTAAATCATCTAAACCTTCTTCGTCTGAATCATCTATGTCATCAATCATATACGTTTTTTTTATATTTTTAACTTCCAAATATGCTAAAATTGCTTCTTTCTTTGCTTGTTTAGCTTTTTCTCTAGCTTTTTTATAAATATCCATATATACTTGATTTGGTTTTTTTAAAGTAATTGCTTCTAAATCATTTTCTACTATTGTTGTTATATCAAACTCTTTTAAATCTTCTTCTAAAGTTGGAGGAGTTAAATCTTCTACATCAAACAAAGGAATATCATCACTTTTTCCAATAGTTTCGTTTAATAGTGTATTATTTTTTGTTATTACACTACTATCATCATTCAATACATCTAAATTTGTATTTATTGTTGCTATTCCGCTTAAATCTTTTGCTGATTCTTTAATAAAATCTTCTAAACTTTCTTTTTCTACTTTCGTTTCAAATGTGGTAGTATTATTTTGAACTTGTTTTTTAGTTGGTTTTTTTATAAAACATTCTTCTAAAAATGGATCTGGACTAACAGTTAGTGCTTGTTTAAGCTCAACCTCTATCTGAAAATTTCTTGATGTAAATTTAATACCTTGAATTTCCAAAATAGATATGATTGTTTTATCTGATGTTAGTTCATCTATAGATAACAATTTATCATCTTCATCATAAATTTTAATATTTGGTTTTACATTTACTCTTAATAAATAGAATTTACCTGATTTAAATATCTTAAATACAGATGTAAAAGCAGTTTCAATATCATCTTTTTCCAATTTACTTTCAAACCATGATTCACTTTTAGAATAAATTAAATCTTGACATTTACTCTCTAAATTTTCAATCCAGTTAATAAAGACTGTATCATTATTATCAAACATAAGATCAGTATAAACTTTTTTGCCACTTTTTATAAAACCTTGTTTCGTTAAACTTTTTGGTGTCTGAATAAATAATGGTTTATTATTATCATACATAATTTTTGTAAAATATGCCCCACCAGATACAGTTGATGGTGGACCTAAATATAATTTTGAAAAATCATAATCCATAGTGGGTTCAATTATATTGTCCATTTGCTAAACAAAATAAATATTTTATTTACATAATTCTAACACAATTTATATAATATTAAATAGTTCATTATATAAATATATTTTCTATATAGTCCCTATGAAAACAGGTAATTCATTATTAAAACAATGTATTGATATTTTAAAAACTGATGATATTCGAAATGAAATTAAACAAATTTTTTCTCCTGTAACCGATTTAATATTATATGAAATCTATCCTTACATTTATATAATTATTTTTCTCGTTTTTCTTATATTTATTCTAATTTTAGCAATATTAGTAATTTTAATTACAGTTTTGAGAAGTCGTTCTACAACAGTTATTGATAAATTAATTTCTCCTAATAGTATATAAATGGCTAAAACTCGTCGTCATAAACAAAGAGGCGGTGAACTTGCTGGAAATCCCCCTAGTTCTTGGGGATGGGCATTAGGTACTGCTGGAAACGGATGGAACCAATTCATGAACTCTTTAACATTACATCCTGGTGAAAGTCAGGTCGCTGCTAAATCTAATGATTTAGTCCCTAACAAAATGTCTGGTGGCAAGAGAAGATATAAATCCAGATCTAAATCTAGATCTAGAAAAGGAGGTAACTGGGCTGCCGTTTTAAACCAAGCTGCTGTTCCTTTAGCTCTTTTGGGTGCTAATCAAATGTTTGGTAAAAGACGCACTAGAAAGACTAAATAAAATTATATAATTTATTAGAAACATATTAAATATAATTTTTAATAATAATATATTTATTATGAACTTTGAACAAAATATACAAACATGGGTAAATATAGATAATCAAATTAAAACATTAAGCGAAAAACTAAAAGAATTAAGAGAACAAAAAATAGAATTGTCAGATCAAATTAATGAACATATTGAAATTAACAATCTAACTAACAAAACAATTTCACTTGGAGATGGACATTTAAAATTTGGTAAGTCCAAAGAAACACAACCATTAACATTTAAATATTTAGAAAGTTGTTTAAGTGAAATAATTAAGAATGAAGAGCAAGTAAAGAAAATTATCGAATATGTAAAAAACAAGAGAGAAATTAAAGAAGTTCCAGAAATAAAGCGCTTTTATAAGAATTAATTTATATTATCATTAATGTATATGGATAATAGTGATTTCGTATTTACGCAATCAACTGATGAAAATGGAAATAAAACAATTATTGGAGGTGGCTATAAAATTAATTCATTTTTTTTAAATTCAGAAGAACCATTAATGATAACGAATTTAATAGATAAAGAACAAGATGGAGGCAAAAAAAATAGCACTTCATTTGAAGATTTAGCTGTTCCAGCAGGTCTTTTTTATATTGAACAAAAAGTTCCTAAAATTAAGGCTAACACACATTATGATGATAGCCATAAAATGTTACCAGAGGATATTTACGAAAAATTATTATCCCTTGTAACGTCGCAACATAAATCTAAACAAAAACTAACTCGTAAAAATAAACAAAATGTTAAAACTAAAAAGCAAACAAAGAGAGTTAAATAATATAATTATACATTTATTTATCTATTTATATAAATGTATAATCATACAGAAATTGATTTTTTATTATTAGATGATATATATGGCACCGATATAATTGAATTAGAACAACCTTGCCTCATTTGTTGGCAAGACAAATCACTAATAAATTTATATAACTATCCTAATATTGTAAAATCTTGTAAATGTCAAGGTAATTTCCATAAGAAATGTCTTGCGACATGGTTTTCAAAATCTTCATCATGTCCTTTATGTCGTAAAAAAGTTTCATTTGATATTTACTCCGATGATTTTCTACATATTGATACATTTAACAAATTACCATTATATGTTTTATTCTTTCTAATAACTGTATCATTTATCAACGTTATATACACAATTTATATTTTTATAAAGTAGATATTTATAACTTTGACCAGCTATTATGATTGAATGGTGACACATTAATTTCTGGCAATCGTTCTTTCCAATAGGCTACACGTTTTTCCATTAAAATATCTTTCATTGTTTTTGGATAAATAGGTTGAGTAGCCATTATTTCTTCTTCTTCAGGTGTCATTTTAGGTTTGTGTCCATAACAATTTACACCAAACCTGACATGTGGATTAGCAATATATCCTCCATTTATTCCTGGACGACCACAATCATTTTCATGACCATCGATTGTCTGCAATTTATCCCATGTTTTTTTCTGAGTTGGAAATAAAGCCATCTGACCTTCACTCCATCCATAATTACACCATTCACCACCTTTGTTATATGTATCTTCTAATTCCTGATAAGTTGCTAATCTTGCATTATAAGCTTTACATAAAGCTTTAGCATCATCATAACCGTAAGCATTTTCAGGTATATTAAACACTTCAGGATACAACTTTATTTCAGGAACTGTTGTATCTATTATTTTGCTTTGATCAACAACTATATCTAACTCCGCATTAGGTTGAAACAAGTTTTTAATGGTGGCAAATATATCTACACTAAAAATATATTGTAATATTCCATTACCTACAACTAACAATAGTAAAATAATAATAAATATCATTATCCATGAAAAAGGCGAAGACGAAGTACTTGTTACTTCTGTTTCTCCACTTCCTAAAGAAGCAAATAGAATAATGTATATTATTAAAACAATTACGATAATAAGAATAACAACAGGATTTGATATCAAATTATTAATATATGAGTATGTATCTGTAGCTACATTTCCTAAACCAATAGTAACTTCATTATTATCCATATATATTCATTATATTTTTTCATTTTGTCAAACTCTTTTTTTATAAAAAAAGCAATAAGCCTTTGGACTAATAATATGGTTTACGTCTTTTACTTCAGTTATATGACTATCATTAAAATGTAACCATCTATCATCTTCGATTTTAACAAATGACGTATAATGACCACCTTCTAATGATCCAGAATGATTACATACACCATATAAATCATATATATATGAATTACTATTATATCCAATTACATAATTTGATAAGTCAAGATTATTTAAGGGAAAATCAATAAGTTTCTGATTTTTCTTTGTTAAATTATTATGGTTATATCTCTTAATATCAATTATAAGTACATTTGGAAGACTCCAAAATAATATTCTTTTTTTCGCACATACATTTTCTTTAACAGTTTCATCGTATACTTTATTTTCTTCATCCAATAATTCATAGTCAACATACATATCAAAACAATCTATTAATGTTGGCGATTTATTATCATGTGGAATAGGTAGATTTAGCATAAAAAATGGTTCTGGAACCATATTTATTATTTTGTTAGTTTCATTATTAATGAGATAAGAAACATGTGTTCCATAAAATAAACTCCATATTTCTGAAAAATCATTTTCATACATTTCTTTAATGCGATTATAACACTTCAATGCTAATTTATCTTTTTCATTTATTATTCTAGCCTCGATTGTTATACTTACTTCCCTTGATAGTGCTTTATGAAAACAATCTATCAAAAAAATAATAAATTCAGTAACATCATTTTGTTGATATCCAAGAAAAATATCCATATTATTTTTTTGAGATACTTTATGAAATATACTAACAAATTTAGTTGGAATAATTGGAGTATTTGTTTCTTGCGCCAGTAATTGTTGCCTCAGATTATTCCATTCAATAAGTAAAATTGCCTCCAACCTATTATTGTTATTTAGTTTTCTTTTCCATAATTCACTATCTAATAGTTTATTTAATTCACTTGTATGTGCTAATACTTGAAGCGCTGAGTTCATAAAACAAGTATTTCCTACATTTACTAAACCTCTATAAGACATATTATTTAATAATAAATATTATAGAATTCTATTTAAACAATTTTTATATATTATTAAATATACTAACAAATGTCTGGATTACAATTATCTGATGATGAAAAAATGATATTAGGAATGTATATTAATCAATATACACACGTAACTTCTCAGATGAACAATCTAATGCGAATATCTAACGATATACGTTCTGATATACATATTCTTTTACAAGGAGTTATGGCTAGAAATCGTACAGATCAACAACCACGACAAAGATATCAAACACGAAGAAACAATGTACCCCAAAATGAAACAGAAACAACAATACCTTTAAATACAACATTTCAAAATCTATTTTCTGATTTATTTCCTACAAATTCACAACGTTATCGAGATGTAGTATTTGAATACACATTTACTCCGTTAGATACAAATTCTAGAACTAGAACAGGTGACTTAAATCAATTACTCTCAGATTTTCTTAATACAAATGTACCTATTACTCCAACTAACGAAGAATTAGCTAATGCTACAACTGAAGTGAGATACGGTGATATTGAAAATCCTCTTTCTGAGTCATGTCCTATTTCATTGGAAAGATTTAGTGAAAATCAAATGGTTAGACAAATTAGACACTGTGGTCACATTTTCTGCCAGGAACCTTTTGAAGAGTGGTTTCGGACTAATGTTCGTTGTCCTGTTTGTCGCTATGATATACGTACTTATAATGCGTCAACAGATCTAAGTTTAAATAATACAAGAACTAATAGAAACAATTCTTCTGTAAATGTTGAAACTATATTTCAAAGCCTATTTAATTCTCCAAATATTCGTGGTACATTTAACAGAAATTCTAGAAATAATAATTCTTAAAAAAAATGATTTAAAGGTAAAAATAGTTACTAATTTAATAACATGACTAACACTATGAGTAGAAATGGTAGAAGTTGGACTATTAATGAATGTTTACAGTTGCAAAGAGAACATGAACTTTTAAAGATGTCTGTTGAAGAAATTGCTGAAAAACATCAACGTAGCGTAAAAGCTATTTTATATAAGTTAGAAGCTGAAGGATTTGCCTCATTTAACCAAGTTTGTCGTGAACAAAAAATCAAATTTTTTTTTTGAACTTTAGCTTTTTGATATTGAGTATTATATTATTAATATATTTCCTAAAGGCATAACATCATGATTATTTCTTAATATATTTACTACTTTTATAAACAATAAACATAATAATAACAACGAGAATACAGAACAAAAAACAATAATAATAATTTTTGTGTACAAATTCATTTTATAATGTTATTTATAAACAATATTATAAAATTCTAAAAGTTATTTCTTTGTTTTGAAAAATGATGTTATCGCTTGATTTCCGTTTTTTGTATTATTTGTTTCTCTCAAATATTCATCAAATATCAACTCTTTTACTTTTTCTAAGCGAACATCATTAATCTTATCTAAACATTTTTTAAAGTCATGTTGCTCTTTTTGTATTTTTTTTATCTTATTTTCTAATTGTATTGCTTCACTAAGTCTTCCTCGTTCTTTTAACATATCATATAATACTAGTCCAAATAATTGAGCTAATGGTTTCATTATTTGGTTCGTAATATAAAACGAATAGTCTATTTTTAATTTATTTTCTTGAATATAACTAGGTGTTTCTATTTTATTTCCTTGTAATTCTTTTTCTCCTTTTTTAACTGGTTTTGTTACTATATATACAAATGGAATTCTATCTCCAGACGCTGGCTTATTTCCAGGATCTCTTGTTGCTATTCTATCTGCTAAAACTTTATGAGCAATAGCTAAAGGATCTTTATAGTATGATCGTAATGATTTTGTTATAATAAGCTTTTCTATTGGTACTTTTCCATCAACTAAATCTCTTAAACATTTATGTACATAATCTATTGCCATTTGAACATTTTTCTCTTTCATTAATATATCAATTACACCACCATATACATCTTTTACTATTGGAGCATTATCTCGACGTTTTAGAACTATTCCCATCTCGTTTCGTTTTCCTTTTTTCGGATCAAATTCATATTTTATGGATACATATCGTTTTTTCGATAACAAACAAAATGGCATAAATGTTTTTTCATATTCAAAATCATGTGGTTGTTTCAGAAATTTTGAAACATTATGTGTTGCTTCTTGTGCTATTTCAATCGATATTTCTAACGCCTTTTCTCCTATCACTTTTTCACCAGTTTTCTTGTCAGTTAAATGAAATGTGAAGAACACTGAATCTGTATTATGTACAATTATATTACCAATTCCTGCCGCAAAATGGTGATTTTCGGTTGTAAGATCATACACATATCCGTCATATTTAATTTCTTCCATGTAATTAACAGCAATAGGGTTGTTTACCTTTATTTTATTTGTTTTATCTATTGTTAAAATTAACCTTCTATTTTCGGTAGGGTTTATAAAAGCTGTATATCCTCGTTTGTTTGCTTCATAAAATATTTTTGCTAAATTAAGTTGGCATGTAGTTCCTATATTAAAAGATATTTTTTCATTTGATCCGTTATTAAAATAAGGTACAACAAAATTTGGTTCGATATCATTATTTTGTACACCAAGTAGACTACACAGAGCATTAATTGATGGTCTATAATTTACAGGAAATAAAGTATTTATGGGTTGATGCATTAATCTAGTACCTAAGTCAACTGATTTTGGAGAAAGTTCTGTTCCATCAATATGTAATAATGAATGATCATCTGTAACATCAACTACACCCTTAGGAGTTGATATTCTATACATTTTTTTATGTGATGCTAGACGATGTCTTATGACACGATATACTGGTGTCCATCCTTTTTCTGTCCAAGTTTCGGCACAATATAATTCACAATATTCTTTTTCTTGTCTTCCTTCGTCTAAACATTTTTTCCATATATTAATCTTTTCTACACTAAAATTATCTGCTATTTCTTCAATTGTATAATAATTTAATTCGTGTGTTTGAGAATGTCTTATAGGTATAGGTGTCCATGACGCAACACTATCTCCATAAACATACTCTGCCTTTGTATTCATTAATCCATGTTTAGTTTCAACGTCAGTATCTTTATAACACTCTTCAACCACTTTTTTAGCATATGTAAGAAGAAGTCTACCAGTTGCTGTTGTTGCTGAAGCAATATCTGGTTCATAAAATGTACTAGTTTTTGCTCCTAGTTGACCATATAACGAATTTGCGGTTACTTTATAGGCTAGTTGTCTTTTATCAAGAATATTTTTAATAAATTCGTCTGATTGTTGAGGAATTAGTTTTCTTGTATCTTTTCTTGCTTTCAATAATTCTTGGAGAATTGAAGGCATAATCGCTTTTTCTTCTTTTCCATTTTCATCATAAGTTGGTTGAGCAAAACGACAAATTTTATGACCTGACTTTACTTTTTCAGCTTTTTTTGCTTTTGGTGTCTTTTTTACATATCTATATGTATCAAACTGAATATCGACATATTCTATTCCTGGTAAATTATCATATATATATGTTCCATTTTCATTTTTTATTCCAGTTTCGCCAACTAGTTTCCCATTTAGATCAAATATTTTTGTCCAAACCTTACTACTAGGGCATAAATTCTCAGAAAGCATTGAACTTGGATACAATGAAGCAAAATCGCCAACACAAACAGGATCTTCTAAATATAATCCACATTTTGGCTGTAAAACAATAGCACCTTCATATCCTTCATCTTTATTTCCTTTATTTATTACTGGCATTAATACACCTTTTTCTCTACATTTTTTTGCGACATAACTTGTTAATTTGATGCCTTGACCTCTAAATACTAAGAAACTCATTGGTACACTACATAACTTGGCCATTTCTATTAGATCTGTCATTACATCAACTTTTGTAAATAGATGTTGGACCAAATTACAATCCTGAATACAGTATTTCGCAATAATTGAACGCGATTGTGGTCCTTCATTTGTCATTCTAAAAATGTCTTTTGGAGATACATCATCTTTAGCTAGTCCCCACTTTACCTTTTTAGCTTTTGGTTCTTCTTTTCCATTTATTTCAAACCATTTTTCCTGTAAATTTAGTTTAATTACTTTAAATTTAGCACCTCCTTTATAATAGTCTGAACTATGATTAATTTCTTCGAAATGAATAAAACTTTCCTCTTGAAGCCCAGTCAAATTTGTTGTATAAACTCTAGTAATATTTTCGTTTTCTGGATGAATTAAACTTTTTACGTCATCTCCAATATAGTAACCAGCTACATAGTCTAATTTATATGATGTCAAATTTTCAGTTCTTCTAAACCAATTTAACATATCAACTTGAAGACGTCCTGTCATCTTAATAATAGATAATTCGTAAGTTCCTGACGCTAATGTAGTTGAACTACGTTCAATATCGATTTTTGTTGGATCTCTATAATCTGGAACAGCACAACATAATTCATCATTATTTTTAGATAATTTAAGAAAATCTTCAACACAATTTAGCTCCTGAGCACGTCTAAACATGAACTCATAATCAAAACCAAATATATTATACCCTATTACTACTTGGGGGTTTTCTCTATGCATTAGTTTAGTCCAGGCAAGTAGTACTTCTTGTTCTGTATTATATGTCTCAATAATAGTATTTTCAGAAAGTAATTTGTCACAAGAATTTAGAACAATACAATGGTTTAAATAAGGCTCTTTTTCTCCATATCTAACAAATGTTGAACCAATAAATGTAACTTTGTCTCCTTCTAAAGGAGGAAAATAACGTTTTAAAAGTCCCTGTAATTCAAATATAAGTTCTTGTTTATCCCATTTTTTGCTGCTTAATGCTTGAACAATAGTTTGGCTATTATCAATTTGTTGTCCTAATTGATATGGATTAAATGATTTTCCTAAAAATTTTTCACTGACTTCGTCTACAAAAGGAATATCATTCTCATCATCTGTTCCATCATTTGACCCAGTATCTTCTTCTTTTTCTTTATCTTCTTGTTTTGATGCGCTATAGGCTTTTTCAAATAATGACTCAATAAGTGTTTCATTAGAATTAACTTCTTTTTCGTATAATTTTGCTGTTAATAAATTTCTTATTCTTTCATTTAATTCATCTATTCCTGATATTTTAGTTTTTGGAAATGCGAATTGATTGAAATCATGATATACATTTTCTTTGTAGCCAAATGCTATTTTAATAAGATCTGTTAACTGATCAACAATATTATCGTTACTTGAATTTAGTATTCTTCCAACTATATCTGAAGCCAGACGTTTGTATGTCTTAATAGGTACAGGAAAATCGCCATTACTACTTGATGCCTCTATATCAAAACTCATAATTTTATAAGGAACTCTTGTTTCCTTGTCATTCAATGGAATAATATGTTTAAAATTAATAACAAACTCGTAGTCACAACTTGTCGTTTTATTGTCTCCTGTAATTTCCCTAACTTTCTTAGCTGGTAATGATATCCATCCAGATGGACTAATTTCTTTAATATGAAAGAAACGTAATAATGGTGGTATATTTGCTTCATAAAGTTCTGTTGATACATTCTCAAATTCGTATCCATTTTTGCTCAATCGTCGTTCTTTTTCACCTGTATTATCATCAGTTGTTTCATTTGTATACCATAGATTTTTAACTTTATTATATGCTTGTGTATTTGCGAATTTAAATTCAATAAATCTATGTTTTTTACCAGCATCAAATCCATATAATTTTTTCCTTTCGATTAATTTACAATCAGTTATAGAATTTTCCCAATATTTACCTATTTTGGCCTTGATATGGTTTAAAAATGCTGTTTTTCTTGTTTGTCCCCAAGAATTACCGACTTTTACATAAAAGAACGGTTGATAATCTTCTACAATTATTGATGCCTCTTTTCCTTCTTCATTTAGTCCAAACATTTGTATGATAAATGTCTTGTTGTCTTTTGTATGAATTCCATCATCTTCACTAGAATATTCAAGTGAATTTGAATTATTCGTACTTATAGCAAAATCATACAATTTAAAATTATAATCCATTTTAATTGAATAATATAATATATTTTTAAATGATAATTGAAATTTTAGTTCAATTTTTTGCTAGCAAAATCAAAAAAAAATAATTGTTATGTAAAATGGTAACAATTTATAGGTTAAAATATTGGTGGTATTTTTCAGTAACAAAAATTTTCCAAAAAGTATTTTGGGAATCGAAAAATTGACAAAAAAAAAATGTCAAAAATTCATTTTCCGAAAAAAGTTTTGAAAAACACCCCTTTTTCGGACCATTGTGACCATTATCATGTAAAAATATTTTTTAAACTGGAAAAAAGTGTTACGATAAATTTTGTAAAAATTTCTGAAAATTTTTTTCTCAGTAAAAATAAATGTTGACAAATGTTGACAATTTAGGAAAAAAAGCCATGACTAAATTTTATTGTGAAAAATGTGACTATTCATGCTATGTTTTAAGAGATTTTGAAAGACATAAAATGACACGTAAACACAAAAATGTTGACAAAATGTTGACAAATATTGACATAAATGGGACATTATCCACCGATAATATAAATAGCTGCGTATGTGGTAAAGAATATATTCATCGCCAAAGTCTATCAGTTCATAAGAAAAAATGTGCTGTATGGAAAGCATATTTAGAAAAAGAAAATGGTTCAAAACCAGTGTCAAATGACCTGGTAATGGAATTAATTAAGCAAAATAAAGAGCTTCAACAAATGTTATTTGAGCAAAATAATAAAATGTATGAGATAGCGAAGGAAGGAAAATATATAACTAACAATAATACAACTAACAACAACTTTAATTTGAATGTATTTTTAAATGATCAATGTAAAGATGCTATTTCATTGATGGATTTCGTGGATTCGCTTCAAGTAAATATAAATCATTTAGAATACACAGCTCAAGTAGGGTATGTAGAAGGCATGTCGCATATATTTATTGATGGACTAAAAGACATGGATGTTCATTATAGACCAATTCATTGTAGTGATTTTAGAAGAGAGATATTTTACATAAAAAACGGTGATAAATGGGAGAAAGAAGATGAGTATAGAAGTGGATTAACAAAGGCAATTAAACTAATAAATACAAAAAATTTGAAACAAATTTTAGAATGGCAAAAACTATATCCAGATTATAATGATCCTGATTCAAAACAAAATGATCGTTATATGAAAATGCTATGTAATGTAATGAGTGGATCAACAGAAGAAGAACAAGAACGTAATTTGAATAAAGTAATTAAAAATGTAGCGAAAGAGGTAACAATTGATAAAAAGAATATAAAGCGTTGATACATATTATTATAAGTTTGATAAAATGTATAAAATATTATGTAGTTTGTTAGTACTAATTTACTTGAAACAGATAAATTCTTCATTATATAAATCAAAACAATTAAAATCACAAAATAAAATAGGAATACGTAATTACACATTTTTATTTGATAATGAAGGTTGGACTATAGATGGTAATCAACAAAACGTTGAAGCAACACACATTCCGCACGCATTTAATAAAGATATGTCTCGTTTTATAATTGGTAATGACAGTATTATAAATGTAAATTCGCGTGGAGATAATAATGATAAGAGTTTATGGTATTTTCGAAGTCCTGCTCTTCAAAATAAAGATTTGTCTAACTATAAATATATAAAGTTTTCTTTAAGTTGTTTTTCTGGAATAGATACTTTTCTTAATTCGGTTGATCATTATATTCGAATTTGTTCAAATAGAGTAAAACAATGTTCTAAGTACACTATTATGGATAAATTTAATTTTACTGAAAAATTCACAACATTTCAAGTACATTTGAAAAAAGAATTATGGACTAATAAATATACACAAATAATTAAATTTGTTGATTATATTTATATTTTAGGAGATTGGACACAGTGGTATGAAACAATTGGACTAGATAATGTATTTTTCGGATAAAAAAGCTATAAATACTGTTTATCGTCATTCATTCATTATTTTACCAATTAAAATATATAATTTTATATATTTGAACAAAGTCAGCCACCAACTAACAAATTTTTATTTTGTAATGGTTTGTTATAAGTCATTCCTCCTCATCCACCACGATAACTTTTCTTTATTGTTCTACGTCTTCTTACTCTACGTTGCCTTCTTATACTTTTTCTTCTGGGCATTATACTATATTAGTATATTTTATACAATTCAAATATTATAATACTAACTGTAATCTAATCTTTTTCTTAAATTTTTCTTCATCATTGAACAGAAACAATTTATATTGTCTCTTTTCAAAATTTTCTAAATTCTCTCTAAGTGTAATTCTACTAGATAATTTTAATTCAGGAATATAAATTATAAATTGATATAGTCCATCGTTTCTCTGTAATTTATCAAAACAATAACCGTCATATAGTTTATCCATTATTGATGATTTATTATAGCAAAGATCTAGCAAAGTACATTCTGCTTGTACTTTTCTGATTGCTCTCATAGTAACATTTATATAATCTAATTCAGATAACCATTTATCATAAAATTCTTGTGAACTTGGAGATAATATTACTAAATCTAATTCTTTTTGGAACTTAATAAAATTTAAAAGATCTACTAGACGACGAATCGGTGATGTCATATGAACATAAGCATCCATTTGAAGAAGCTCATGACGACATAATATGCCTATATCATCTTCGGAAAGTGAACCCAAATCTATATATTGTCCTGACGCACTATGCCAGATTGTTATAAATTTACCTACATCATCAGGTAGTGAAGAAGGTAATTCAACAAATTTTGTGGTTTTTAATAATGTTGAGCGAAATATTCCAATTTTTTTTGAAAATAGTTTTTGAGCACAATGAAAATTAGTTAAAATCATTAAATAACTAACAAGTTCATGGCTGTTACGAACATTATTGATATATTTATAGTTTATAGCAAGTTTTTTTGTTAGTTCTAATATTTCATGATAGTATGGGTCTGAAACTAATTCACCACTTTCATACGCATAATTTTTATGTACTTTAATAATACAATTTTTAAAGTCTGTATTTATTATTAGTCCAGTTTCTAAATCGATCTCAAGATCCAGTGCTAAAGCAAATCTTTTTGAACCTGCTTGTAGAGAGCAAAGACAATCAGACAATATTGTTGGTAACATAGGCCTTTTTTTATCTGGCAAATATATTGTTGAAATACGTCTAGAAAAACTTTGCCATAAATTTAAATGATCCATCCATATTGTAACATTTGCGATATATATACTAAGAATTACTTTCTTATGGTCAATAATTTTTAGTCCAAAACCATCATCATAATCTGAACTTGTAGATGGATCAATTGTAAATACTTTTTCGTGCGTTCTATCTACAATATTAGGAACTTTAGCACAAATCGACAATATAAGTTCGTCATGTGTCATAGAACTATCCTTAATTGCCTTATTTGTCTCTTTATTGAAACGCTGAATAGAAGCATGAAGACTTTTACAATATAGCTGATATTCATAAAAATTATCTAGAATATTCACAGGTCCAATATTTTGAGATAATGTACCATATGGATGTTTATCATTCCAATGTACAAATTTGAATGTAACATAGAGATTTGTTAACACTTTAGAAAAACCAAGATTTTTGAGTTCATAAGGAACTAAAAATACAGGTAATCGAACATCATCAGGAATACATTTATAGAGAAGCTTATTGTTATTTATTGTTCCTTTGTGTCCATATGTTTTATTATCTGCTAAAATTAAAACACCAGGAATATTATCTACTGTACGAACTGAAGAATGAATTAATGTTACTTTGTTTAATTCAGTATTATATGAAAATACATCATTTGAAAGCAATTTATGGTCGAGAGGGTTAAAATTATCAAAAGAAACTTGTTCTAAAGTTGTCGCATTATAAATTGTCCAGGAACCATAGTTCCGATTATCTAATAGTATTTTGTAATACATTTTCAATAAACTATATATAATTAAATCTTTAGCCTTATATAGTTTTCAATTTTATTATCAAAATTCTCCTTGAAGCAATTCTTTACGAAAATCATTAGTTTCATCACTATGATTTGGTGCTAATATTGACGGTATTATATCCTGACTATCATAAGGTATAATAGTATCATTTTCTTTAACAACATGTTCTAAGTCAGATACAGATACATGTTTTTTCTCTGATAATAATTGTATATCAAACTTTTTTACAATTTTTCTTTCAACATTTTGATTTTGAAGAGCATACATAAAAATATTTGGACAAATTGCCAAATTATTAAAGTATGTCCTATATTTTAAACAACTAACACCAGTATCTGACGTTATGAATTTAAATGAATACCACCAATATGCTGGAATATATAAAATTCTACCAGGTTCTAACACTAATTCTAAACATTTTATCTTATCAAAATCTGTTTTATACTTATTTTGTGGGTTCCAAGGATTAATAGGTGAACGAAATTCTAGATTTTCCCAATCTGAAATTGGATATAAATATTTACTACTTTTTGGAGGAGCCATTTGTATTTTTATTGAACCACTTGTTACCATAAAAAAATTTCTGTAATTTAGTTCATATTTAAATGGAGTTTCTGAACCATTTGATCCAAATAATATATCATAATAGCAATTTGTCACTAATGGTGGTCGTAAAAAACCGTCATTATATGAAAATGATTTTGCTGATCCTGTTTCCGAAAGAAAATCATTATTTGATTCACTTATATAACTTGAATTCGTATCATTTTCAAATAATTTTATGGCTGTATGTAATTGTAGTGGCATATATCTCTCCTCTAAAGGATTGTCATTTAATGTATCTCTAATTTTTATCTCAAATACAGGATATGTTTCTGCTAAATGTTTTTTGTTAGTTAGATTTATTATTTTAGATGTATCCTCATCGCAATTTATTAATACTGGTTGCCGTATATCACATATTTCTTCAAATTTTTGCTTTGATGGATCATCAATTTCATAAATCTCTAAATCATTGCTTACTTTCAGATGAAATTGTATGTGTAAATAAAGAAATAATATCACACAAAAAATTACAAAAGCTAATATATATTGATAGAAATCCATATTTATTTTACTATTAACATTTTCAAATAAATAATTTTATAGTTATTAACGAGTTTACAATGATATATTTGTTTAGTCGTCTGTCATAATCTTTGGCGCTAAAAAAAATGATACGGAGCTATTCATCCCTAAATCATATTCCAACCTAATCGGTACTTCATCACTTAGACCCATCTTAATATTCTCAGATAATTTTGATGTTGTACACATCTTAAACAAATGATTTAATGAAAATGATGTTTCAACTGTTGTATCTTCACTAATCGAATATTCAACTATGCTTTCAGGATTTATTTTTATTTCCAAACTAGCTGTATCCTTTGAACTTAACAATATTTCATTTTCACAACATTTAATAGTAACATTTTGTCCAAACTCATTTAATTCACTTAAAATATCAAATAATTTTCGTGAAGACATTATTATATCAACGTCATATTCCATATCAACTACGCCTAATTCATCTTTTTCAACATCTATTGTAGGTATTTCAAAAAAATGCTCGAAAATATTTGATTTATTTTCTCCAGAACAATGTATATTTAATTTATCTAAATTTTTAGAACTTAACTCTAACTTAGGATATTTTGAGGAATGATTCATTATTAGAGAAAACATTCCAGTATCAACGGATAATACACAGTTTTCTTTAATATCAAATGTTGTAAACCATTCGTTTGAAATTTTTATGTTTGCCAAGCAAATATGCGATTTATCCATTGTTTGTATGTTTAGTTCATTTTTACTAAAATTCATTGTAACTGTCGAACCCCATTGCTTTAAGAGTGAAAATAGAGCAACAAGTATTTCTAGACGATGATGATTATCAATAGTGACTGTCAACATATAAATATTTAATATAAAGAAAATTTAAAGTCTTTTTTCTAACAATTATTATTTCATATAAATTCTATTTTATTTAAAGTATCTTTATCAACAAACAGAGAGACAATGTTATATAGTTGATTTATCAAATATGAACTATTATAAACGTAACATTTTTCTAATTTATTTGGATAACGTTCTTTAAAACTTTTCGAAATTTGAGATATATAATTTTTATGTTTATCTAATTCCATTAAAGAAAATGATTTCAAATTTAAATATACACACAATGTATCATATACATTAATTAATCTTTCTATTCTATTAATAAGTAAATTTGTTATCAATTCATAAGTTGCGGTTGATGCGAAATATTTAAAATATATATAATTAATTGTTATAATATTTTGATCTATTTTTATAAAATTTACTAAAAAATCAGAAAAATCTCCCTTTTTTAAATTTTCCAAAATCTTTTCTGATTCAATGCTTATTTCTGTTGTCATAATACTATATTATTATAGTATTATGTTCTAAATATTTATTTAGAAATATTATTTATTCATCTGTAAAACTAAAAGAAATATCTTTTAAATCTTCTGTGTTTAGTCCAAGATCTAAATCTGCTGTTAAAGCATTATAATCTAAATTTTGTTCGATATTGATATTTTCATTTTCATTTTCATTTTCATTATCATTTTCATCATTTTCATTATTTTCATTCGAACCAAATAGTAAACTATTTAATGATTTGTCATGTTCCATTGTTAACATTTGTACATTTTCAATATTACCTCTAATATCTACTAATTCTGAACGCAAATTATCAATATCTACTCTTAAATTTTCATTTGTTTTCATTAGATTAACAACAGCATTTTTTGATTGAACTACTGCTGGTTTAATTGCTTCTAATTGTTGTTTTATTAATCCTACATCAGAACTAGAACTTGAAATTGTGTTTGTTCCTTGATTTGAGCTTCGTTTTTCAAGTGCCTCTAATCTATTCATAATTGTATTAAGAATATTTTTATCTATTTGAACTACATTATTGTCTGATCCTTCTATATTAGAATTAGAAATTCCATTATGTTCCAATTCGATAATCTTTGTTTCAACCGCTCCTAAACGTAATGTAATAAGAGTTATTGCCTGGGCAACTGTTAACTTACTGAAGTTAGGATCTTTTTCTTGTTTTTGTTGCTGCATCATTTGTTGCTGTGAATATGCTGCTTGTTGGCCAGCTAGTCTTCCATTAGGAATATTAGGTCCATTACCAGGTCTAGCTTGATTAGCAAACATCTGGGCTGAATTAATAGATGTAGTTGGACCTCTATTTACTTGTTGAGGTTCAGGTGGACCCGCTCTTCTTCTTTGTGCTGCTTGAACTGAACGATTTGTACTCATAATAATAATTATTTACAATTTGTTTCTAAATAAGTTACGCATTTATATAACTTATATAATTTATTCAATTTATCAATTTATACTTTATTTTCTAAAAACCATTCTACTGTTTCTTTTATTCCGTCTTCTATTGATGTAAAATTAAATTCATTATTTAACAAAGTCATCATTTTTTCAGGTGATACTGTTTTTTTATATTGACCATCAGAATAATTTTTATCAAACATAATATGTTTTTCATAATCAAATGCTCTAGCAATACAATAACCTATATTTGCTATTGTTGTCTCATGAGTCTCAGGAACTGATAATATTATATTATCACCATTAAAGTGAAATAAAACTTTCATAATAAGCTTGGCTAAATCTCTAGAGTAAATAAACTGTCTTAGAGGACGACCTGTACCACGTATCGTAAATGGTATTCCATTTTTTTTTGCTAAATAGCATTTATGTATAAGTGCTGGTAATACATGACCATCTTCTAAATCAAAATTATCATTTGGTCCATATATGTTTGTTGGAATTATACAAACAAAATTGTCTCCATAGTTTTCACGATAAGCTTTACAATGAACTTCTAACATCCTCTTGGCATACGCATATGCGTCGTTTGATTCATGTGGTGGTCCATTATGTAAATCAACTTCTGTTATTGGATACGAAACTTTATCTGGAAAAATACATGTTGATAAACAAGCAATAAGTTTTTCAACATTATAATCATGTGAGCATTTAACAACGTTATAATTCATAATCAAGTTTTTTTCGAGCATATCCACTTTTTGGGTCATATTTTTATAAAGTCCGCCAACATTGGCTGCCAAATGAATAACATATTGTGGTCTATGTTCAATAAACAACTTAATAACATCTTCTAAAATACATAAATTATAGTTAGCAGATGATACAAAAACAAATTCTAAAGAATTATAATCAGTAGAGTTTGATATATGTCTAATCGCATTTCCAACAAGACCTGAACCACCTGTAACTAATATTTTTTTTCTCATTGTCATTAAGTATAATATATAAAATATTTATATATTTTATATATTTTATATATAACGTATATATTTTATGCTACCATTTCAACCTTAATAGCTTCATGGCTTTTATAATTATGGATTTCGAAGTCACTAAATTGATAATCGTTAATGTTTTCTCTAACTTCTTTAATTGAAACTGTTGGGAATTCATATGGTTCCCTTGTTATCTGTAATTCAGCAGCATCTATAGCATTTTCGTAAAGATGGACGTTTCCCATGAAATAAATAAATTCATATACTTCTAATCCACAATGTTTTGCTAGTAAATGTGTTAAAAGTGAATATGATGCGATATTAAAGCATGAACCCAAGAAGAAATCACACGACCTCTGATACATAGTACAACTTAACTTATTACCATCGTGGACATTAAATTGACATAAAATATGACAAGGTGGAAGAGCCATTTGGTCCAATTGACAAGGGTTCCAAGCAGTCATAATTAAGCGACGACTAAAACGTTCTTTTGGGTCTTTAAGTGCGTCAATAATTTGTTGTAATTGGTCAATACCTCTACTACCATCGTATCGTTTTCCATAAGGATCACATAAAGCATTAAATTGTCTCCATTGTCTGCCATAAATAGGTCCAAGTTCATCAACTTCATAGTTTGTTAGACCTCTACTATCCAAAAATTCTCTTGAACCATTTGCGTCCCAAATATGTACACCTTGCTCTTTTAAAATTTTATTATTAGTTTCACCTCGAATAAACCATAGCAATTCTTTTACACCTTTGGACATTTAAAACGCCGACTTTGGCGCTAAAAAAATACAAAAATGTAAAATCAATATTGATGGTCTTACTTTTTCTTCTTCTCTTTTTTTGTTGAAGAAGTGAAAGACGAAATATGATTTTGAAATTCAGTTGGTCTTGTTTGTTTCTCTATCCAACATTTCGTTAATTTCAAAATATTTATTGAGGAATTTGCATCCCTTGTTCTAAATACGATTTTTTTGTTTTCGCAACTCACGCAGTTAGAACAAACCAATAGACGAAATACCTTTTTATTTTCCTTATCTTTGTAATACTCTAAATCTTTATAACAATCACAACATTTTTTACTTGTATTACATTCATTTATGGTTATTGTATCATATTTTTTATGAATTAATTTTCTTAATCCCTTATTCATCGTAGGCATAAAAAATTTCATTTGAGTATCTCTGCTCCAATTTCCATAACCAATCAATAGATTTTCTCCAAATGTGTCTTTTATTTTATTTAAGAATATATCAATACTTTTCTTACCATAACTATATTGTCTAAATTTCATTTTTCTCCAAGTATCTCTTTTGTAAAATTCAGTTGTTTCTTTGTTTAATTTATTTTTTTCAACAAGATACATACCAGCATTGAGACGCCGCATA